>OLGX01000086.1_pt1 | contig 60180 bp, 55 predicted proteins | sample 1609451 | NCBI WGS metagenome assembly OLGX01 (sample SAMN05416834, study PRJEB24817) | seawater metagenome | isolation source: Sea water | place: Canada:Atlantic | collected 2013-07
CTCTTCGTCGGCAGCGCCAGATGTGTATAAGAGACAGCTTTCCAGGCGTGCGCCTTCAGCCACTCAGCCACCTCTCCAAATTTTTTATCAAGGATGTTTCAACAATGAAACTCCTTGAGCGCGCGTATAGTAGGTAAACCCGCCGCTATTATCAAGAACTTGCTTAAAATAAGTATGCAAGTGCTTATAAAACAGACTATTTACTACAGGCCGCCCTTTGCTTTCAATTCAGCTGAAAATTGTAGCATGCGATCAAGTGGAATAAGCGCGTCAGTGCGAAGTGAATCATCGACAAAAATTTCGTGCCCATCACTACCCTCGGTTAACGACGCCTTAATCGCCTCTAAACCGTTCATTGCCATCCATGGGCAGTGAGCACAACTTTTGCACGTAGCGCCGTTACCGCCCGTTGGAGCCTCTATAAACGTCTTATTTGGCTCTAGTTGCTGCATCTTGTAGAAAATACCTTTGTCGGTAGCAACAATAAAGGTGTCATTGTCCATTTCTTGCGATGCTTTAATCAGCTGACTTGTAGAACCAACTGCATCCGCCATGTCTACAACACTGGCTGGCGACTCAGGGTGTACTAACACTGCGGCGTTGGGATAAAGGGCTTTCATGTCGCCAAGTTTTTGTGAAGAAAACTCGTCGTGAACAATACACTCACCCTGCCACATTAGCATGTCGGCACCGGTTTGCTTGGCAATGTATGCGCCTAGGTGTCTGTCTGGGCCCCAAATTATTTTTTTGCCCTGACTGTCGAGATGCTCTACGATTTCCAAAGCAATACTCGATGTCACTACCCAGTCGGCACGCGCCTTTACTGCAGCAGAGGTGTTGGCATACACAACAACTGTGTGATCAGGATGCTGGTCGCAAAACTCACTGAATTCTTTTGCTGGACAACCAATATCCAATGAACACGTTGCCTCTAGGGTTGGCATGCGCACTGTTTTTTCAGGGCTGAGTATTTTAGCCGTTTCGCCCATAAAGCGAACGCCGGCTACAATCAGAGTTTGTTCTTCTGCGTCACGCCCAAATCTCGCCATTTCTAACGAGTCGGCAACACAACCACCAGTTTCTTCAGCTAATGCCTGAATTTCGTGGTCGGTGTAGTAATGGGCTACAAGCACCGCGTTACGTGCCTTAAGTAAGGCTTTTATTTCTGCCTTTAACTCGGCTTTACGTGCTTCTGATAGTGGCTGTGGTTTTGCTGGGAACGGGTAATCCACCTGCTCCACACGAAATGCTACTGACATTTACCTACATCTCAATTGCGACAAGGGTCGCGATTATACCCAAGTGTCATAAAAATTACACACTACATGATCAATAATAGCGCAATAAAAGGCCCTAAAATTCTAAACTGCCGGCTATTAACGTCTGTTACTCATTGCGGTAGCCTCGATTGTTCAAAATGGATACTACAGTATCTGCAAAATTGCATATAAGACTGCTCATAATAATCGATACTAGGTTCGGAAATTGTGAGATCAAAGAGTCAGTAATAAAGAATGTTTGAAGCGCCCACGCCAGAAGCGATTAGGACAGCAGTTGATATTGTATTAGTTCGCTACAGCTTAGCTAGGATTGTGTGGCAATGTGCTTAAAAAAATGATTCTCTTGGATAAGGATATCTGAGATTTGAATTCTTAAGTGGGGGTTTTTAATTAGTCTAGGAAAAGGATGGTGGGTCGTGCTGGATTCGAACCAGCGACCAATTGATTAAAAGTCAACTGCTCTACCAACTGAGCTAACGACCCATCAAATTAAATCTAACTGCTTAGCAATAAAGGAAAATTTATACCTTCCTTGCTTTGCATCTCGTCTCTCGGTGACGAGGGCGCATATAATACTGAATTCGAAATTTCATGCAACCTTAAATTACGCTTTATTTTCATAAATCGTATCGTTTGCTTGAAAAGCATACAATACGAGGGTTGCGCGGTTATTTTTCAATCTAAATAGAGGTGAAAAATTCAAATACTATGCGTGAGCCGCTAATTATTTAACGGCGTTTAACTTAATTTCTGCCAATTTTCGCGCTGAAGAATTAGGGTACTCAGCAACAACTTTTTTCCACAATTGTTCTGCTCGCGCAATATTTGAGCGCTCTTGCTCACAAATACCTAACTTGAGCATCGCATCTGCCCGTTTCGAGGAATCAGGAAATTGTGTTATCAAGGTATCGAACTGATTAGCAGCCGCAGCCCAATCCTGTTTATTAAACAATAATTGCCCAAGCCAGTAATGCGCGTTAGACGCATAACTAGAGTTAGGGTAGTTCTGTAAGAACGATTGAAACTCAGGGATCGCATCATCGTAAAGCTTATCTTTTAAGATAAGATTCACCGCTTTATCGTAGGCTTGGTCTTCATTTAAGCTGGTAGCAGCCCCCTGATTAGTCTGATTAGCTTGATTTAGCTCTCCAGAGCTCTGAGCGCCACCAGGCGTCATCACGGCGGCAATACGTTTATCAATTTCTAAATACAGTTCCCGCTGACGTTCTAAAATCCGCTCTAGTTGATAATTGTGCTTCTCAATACTACCACGCAACTCATTCACTTCATTCTGGAGCAAATCAAGTTGCTCCTGAACGCGGTGTTGCTGGGCGGTACGCGTATTAAAAAGACGTTCGAGGGTGGCTAAACGTGACTCAGTACTGCCACTGCTTACATCCGCTACAGGCGCAGGAGCCGCATTTACTGCGGCCCCAAATATCGCTGTCAGAGTAAGCGCAAGAATGCGTTTATTCATAAATCCAACTTTTATTGATATACAAGAACACCACGACGGTTTTCAGCAAATGCAGCTGTGGTACCTGAGGTATCGATAGGCTTTTCTTCACCGTAAGACACAACTGACACTTGTGAGGCACTCACGCCAGCATTCATCAAGTATGTTTCTACAGATTTAGCACGACGCTCACCCAATGCAATGTTGTATTCAGGTGTGCCACGGCTATCACAATGCCCTTCAATCACAACAGATTGCCCAGGGTTTTTCACCAAAAATGCAGCATGTTGGTCAAGTAAAGCATAATACTTCGAACCTACGCTAGAACGGTCAAAATCAAAATAAACAACCTGATCATCCATCAATGCACTTTTCTCTTTTTGCATGACTTCTTCAGGAGACAACATAGGCTTCATATTGCCTGCTTGCACCTTTGCTTCTTCCGCTTTGCGATCCGCTTCTGCTTGTGCTGCAGCAACACGGTTACGCTCTGCTGCTAGCTCTTCTTCGCTAGGACCAGACGAACAAGCAACCATTGTCACGATTGGAAGTGCAAGTGTGATGCCTTTGAATATTTTGCTAAGTTGCATTTTCTAATTCCTTATTATTATCAAATTTATAAATAGGTTAAACATGTTACAACAAAAATGGCGACCAACTTGGCGACTTAACCTGCCCATCAGAAGCGGGTAAACGCGCCTTGAAGCGACCATCTAAGGAAACCAAAGACAAAACTTGCTTACCTTGATGTAACGTACTGTAAATAATCATACTTCCATTTGGTGCAATACTCGGGGATTCATCCAAATAGGTTTTGGTTAATACCTGAATATTTCCATTGTTTAAATCTTGCGCCGCAATATTGTAGTTCCCTCGAGTACGGTTGACCATGACCATGCGACCACCGTCAGGGGTGATGGTTCCCCCAAGATTCATTTCACCGTCAAACGTGACCCTTCTGACACTGTTAGAAGCTAAATCTACGCGATAAATTTGAGGTTTACCACCCCGTTCAGAACTAAATATCAAGCTCTTACCGTCAGGTGACCAGCTCGGTTCAGTGTCAATTGCACGGTTACGTGTTATCCGTTCTAGACGCTTCGAGGCGATATCCATCACATAAATCTCTGGGTTACCGTCTTTGGATAAAACCATGGCTAACTGTTTACCGTTAGGCGAGAAAACCGGTGCGCTGTTTATTCCAGAGAAATCTGTCATTTGCGTTCGGCTCATGGTGTATAAGTCTTGAATGTAAATTTGCGAACGTTTGTTTTCAAACGTCACGTAAGCCAATTTAGTGCCATCTGGTGACCATGAAGGAGACATAAGAGGCTCTTTCGAGCGAAGCAGCATAGTTTCGTTTACGCCGTCATAATCGGCCACAACCAACTGATAAGGAAAAGCATTGGTTTTACGGTCACGTACAACAACATAAGCGATACGCGTCATAAACGCCCCTTTTTCACCTGTCAGTTTTTCATACACAACATCACTGATACGATGGGCGTATTGTCTAAACCCCTCTCCTGTTATCACTGTTTGGCGGCTATCTAAAATATGGTCATTACTGTTAGTTAACTGACCATTATTTAACGCTTGGGCCTTACCACCTGTTATTTGGCCACGAATCGCATCGACTAAGGTGAAGTTAACGCGATAGCGATCAGGTCCCTCAGGGGTAACCGAGCCAACTAAAATAGCTTCAACACCGGTTGCCGCCCAGGCTCTGTAATCTAATTCACTATCAGTATGCGGTTGACCGGGCATACTGGCTGTATCAATTGGGCTAAACTTACCACTTCGCAGTAAGTCACCGCTTATCACCTCAGATAGCGCTTCTGGCATCTGTCCTGGGCCGTTCCACTTAAAAGGAACCACCGCAATAGGACGTGCGGAATCGATTCCTTCGGTGATGACTATTTCCAAACTTGCTTGGCTAGATGCACTTAACATCAAAGACAAAAAGGTCAAAATACGGGTAATTCTAATCATTATAATTCGGGCTCTACAGTTAAATTAATATCACGGAGCTTTTCATACACATCAGCTTCCTTTGATACCGGAAGGGTACCGGCTTTGAAAACAGCAGATTTAGCAGCTCTGCATAATATAGGATCTCCACCTAATTCTTTTACCTGAATAACCAGACCAGAGGACGCCAAGCGAACATTCAACTGACAGGATTTCCCCTTCATTGAATTGTCTACAATCAGCTGACGCTGAATGGCTTGGTGGATCAGTGCTTGGTACTTTTGTACTTCAGTTAACACTTGTTTACTGCGTCTTTGCTGGCGCACAGCCTGTTCTGCTTCGAGTTGATCCTGCAACGCACGTTCTTGACGTGCTTTTTCCGCCGCCTCAGCTTTCTTACGTTGCGCTTCTTTTAAGGCTTTTTCTTCCTTCTCACGAGCTTCTTTTGCTTTCTTAGCTTGCTCTTCTGCTTTCTTGCGTTCTAATTCCTTGCGTTTGCGTTCTGCTTCAGCCGCTTTCGCTTTGGCTTTTTCCTGCTCCTGCTTTTTACGCGCTGCAATAGCTGCTTGTTCCGCTTTTTTACGTTCTTCGCGTTGGCGTTTATTGCGCTGCTCTATTTCAACCGCTTCTTGCTCTTGCTGTTTGCGTTTTCGCTCAGCTTCATTCGCACGACGTTCCAATTCAGCAATCCGATCTTCTTCCGCCTTTTGCTTACGCTTTTTCTGATCTTCAATACGCTTAACTTGTTCTTCTACCGCATTCGTATCAACGGCAACCGCTTCAATCACTGGTTGCGATATCGTCATTTCAGTACTTTCTTGAGGCAATTTAAAATCCATGCCTGCAAAAATAAGTACACCAAATGCAAGGTGCAAACTCATTGATTTAATAAGCGGTATGGGCATTTGAAACTTCATATTGGAATAATGCCTAATTCTCAGGAGGGTCTGTCATTAAACCGACGGAAGGCGCACCCGCGCGTTGCAACAACACCATCAGCTGCACAATGTTACTGTAGGGTACAGCGCCATCACCTTTCACCACTACCGGTGTTTCAGGTTCAATACGCAAATGTGCCGCTACTAATGTCGCCACGTCAGCAGCGGTCATAGCCTGCTCTTGGTCTTCAGCGATATTTAAAAAGTAATTTCCATCAGCATCCACTGACGCGATCAATGGGGGTTTACTGTCATCTTCTAATGGCTGCGCTTCTGCTTTAGGTAAATCTACCTTAACGCCTTGTGTCACCAACGGAGCAGTTACCATAAAGATAATTAACAAAACCAACATAACATCGATGTAGGGCACAACATTTATTTCAGACACCGGACGACGGCGTTTTCTTACATACATATTCGTTGCCTGTTAACCTTGAGCCGGCCCATTAGTGACTGTATCTGCTTTGCTGACCAACGATTGACGATGCAATATGCTGGAAAACTCTTCCATAAAGTTACCGTAATTATTTTCAAGCTTTTCAACCTGATGGCTAAAACGGTTATACGCAATAACAGATGGAATGGCAGCAAATAATCCCATTGCAGTAGCGATCAACGCTTCAGCAATACCCGGGGCTACCATAGCTAATGTTGCTTGTTGCACTTCACCTAAAGCGATAAATGCATTCATGATCCCCCACACCGTACCAAACAAACCAATGTAAGGGCTAATCGATCCCACCGTCGCTAGAAAAGGTAAACGACTTTCTAAATCGTCTATTTCACGTGATAAGGACACGCGCATAGCTCGATACGTACCGTCCATTATGGCTTCTGAAGGTGTGGATGAAGACTTTCGCAGTCGAACAAATTCTTTAAAACCTGCACAAAACAAGCTAGCCATACCACCTACTGATTCGCGAGCCGCTAACTCTTGGTAAAGACGATTGAGATCAACCCCCGACCAAAATTTGTCTTCAAATTTTTTCATATCGCTTTTCGCACGACTCAAGGCCTGCGAACGCTGAAAAATAAATGTCCAAGACGCTACAGATGCAGCTAATAACAACAACATAACTAACTGAACTAATAAGCTAGCTTGCCAAAATAAACCAAATATTGATAACTCAGACGACACTCGAAAATTCCTCTAATATAAACTCAGGAATGGCAACCGGCTTCATTCTTTGAAGCTCGACACACGCCACCCTTACTAATGCACTGACCAAGTGTTGTCCACTTGAACTTGTTATTGTTTGTTTGAACACCAAGCTAGCACGCTTCAATTCTACTATTTCGCTTTGAATACTCAATAGCTCATTAAATCGTGCTGGAGCATGGTTGTCCATTTCGACACGTTTGACGACAAAACCAATGGATCGTTCCAATAACCCATCTTGTTCTATTCCAAGGGCACGCAACCACTCGGTTCGCGCTCGTTCAAGAAACTTTAAATAATTTGCGTAATATACGATGCCTCCCGCATCAGTGTCTTCATAATACACTCTAATTTGATGCTCAAATACCGCTAACTTTTTATCCGACACCCTTTTACTCCTACCTGACTACACCGGCACTTTTTATAGAGCATAAATATGCAGTAACAACCTATGCTTGTGAATTTTGAAAACCAAAGAAAATATTAAAATACATAAGGTTACATGAAGCCAATCGCACACTATCATCAAATTCTATGCGCAGCCAAAACAATGTTTTGCATAGATATTCATTTTTATTGCAAAAACTCAACTCAAATAGATTTTTGTAACAAAAAAAATAATGGGTTAAAAAACATACTAAATACCTAACACCATGTTTTTAAAGGAAAAATATAGAACACACTCACTTTAACAACTTTTAAACAATTAACGCCATGCTTAAAAACATTAGTTTTTCTAATGGCAAGATGGTAATTTTTCTCAATTGCGGATCTTAACGACGAGGCTATAATGATCTTGTTTTCTCGATTAGCAAACGTTTCCAACCGATTGTTAATCAGATGCTGATGTCGACTCCCTGTTGACTGACATGTTCCCTGGAATTTTATTCCATTCAACTTTATTTGTTGCTTTGCCCGCATAATTTATGCGGGCTTTTTTTTGCTTGAGTTTTACCCTCTAAGACGCCTTCGAAATTCCTTTTTACTCCCTAAATTAATTGGGTTCGTAGTCAAATCCGAAATGCAAATAGGCACGTTGGGAAACAATTCGCCCTCTGGGGGTACGCTGCAAAAAACCTTGTTGAATTAAAAAGGGTTCAATTACATCTTCAATTGTGTCCCGCTCTTCACCAATCGCCGCTGCTAAGTTATCAAGGCCTACCGGCCCACCCATAAACTTCTCGATTATGGTAGTCAGCAATTTTCGGTCCATGTAGTCAAAACCTTCTTTATCAACATCAAGCATGTCTAGCGCGGCTGAAGCAACCTGACTACTAATTTTCCCATCGGATTTGATTTCCGCGTAGTCTCGAACCCTACGTAATAAGCGGTTACTGATACGCGGCGTACCACGAGAGCGCTTAGCGATTTCTATTGCCCCATCCTCGGCTAAATCCAGTGCTAAAAACTCTGCTGATCGCTTAACGATTTGTGTCAAATCTTTAATATTGTAAAACTCGAGACGCTGCACAATACCGAACCTGTCGCGTAACGGCGACGTTAATGAGCCTGCTCGCGTCGTCGCGCCAATTAACGTAAAAGGAGGGAGTTCGAGTTTAATTGAGCGCGCTGCTGGCCCCTCGCCAATCATAATATCAAGCTGATAATCTTCCATGGCGGGATAAAGAATTTCTTCAACGACTGGGCTCAAACGATGAATTTCATCAATAAACAGTACATCGTTTTCTTCTAGATTAGTGAGCAGAGCCGCAAGATCTCCTGCTTTTTCAAGCACTGGACCCGAGGTGGTTTTGATACTCACGCCCATCTCGTTTGCCACTATGTTAGCTAATGTGGTTTTTCCTAGTCCTGGGGGGCCAAATATCAGTAAATGATCCAGCGCGTCGCTTCGTTTGCGCGCCGCTCGGATAAAAATATCCATTTGCTCACACACATGATCCTGCCCAGTGTAGTCAGCGAGCATTTTGGGGCGAATAGCACGATCGATGACTTCATCTTCGCGAATGGCGGTAGGTTGAATAAGGCGATCTGCTTCTATCATGTGATTATTTACTTCTAACAGTGGTTTTATATACAGTGCATAGTCTATGAGAGTCGAGACGGATACTCAAGGACACGCCCAAGACTAATTACACTGTGATGCATTTCGCGGGCCCCTAGTAAAGAAGCAAGGGGTATGCGAAATAGCGCTTTAGAGCATTGCTCGCAACGCTTCGCGGATCAATGCTTCGCTGGTAATGTCTTTAACATACACAGAGTTAATGACTTTGCTGGCTTGCTGAGCTTTATAACCTAAGGCGATTAATGCGCTGAGTGCTTCCTCTTTGGCATCAGTCGAGGTGACAAACGTATTTTCTATACCATTTGAGCCTTGCAGGGTGAAATCATCCCCTGCGCTTTGCTCTAAACTTAACTTTTTGAAGCGGTCTCGCATTTCAATCACTAATCGCTCTGCGGTTTTTTTACCGACACCAGGGAGTTTTACTAAGGCCGTAATATCTTCGTGAGCGACGCATTGCATAAAGTTTTGACCCGACATACCCGACAAAATAGTTAATGCCAGTTTTGGCCCCACTCCACTGGCTTTGATCAACTCGCGAAATACTGCACGTTCGTTTTTATCCGCAAATCCAAACAGTAACTGTGCATCCTCGCGGACCACAAAGTGCGTGTATACACTTGCTTGTTCACCCACCTCTGGTAATTGATAAAAACTAGTCATAGGGATCTGAATTTCATAACCTACTCCTGATACATCAATTAGCACTTCAGGTGGTTGTTTTTCAATTAATGTCCCGCGAATTCTACCAATCATATTTATTCTCTTTTATTTAGCGTAATCGACCGCGTACGGTTTTCTTCACTTGACCCGCCATTTTGATCAAATTCTCTTCACTGTGACTATGACATAAGGCCACAGCTAGTGCGTCTGCTGCATCGGCTTGCGGTGTGCCGGGCAGCTTTAAAATAAAGGTTACCATATGCTGCACTTGCGTTTTTTGAGCATTCCCATTGCCCACCACAGATTGCTTTATTTGCCGCGCCGAATATTCAGCAACGTCTAGGCCTTGATTTGACGCCGCAACAATTGCAGCGCCGCGGGCTTGCCCTAGTTTTAGCGCTGAATCAGGGTTTTTCGCCATAAAGACTTGCTCAATAGCAAACATATCTGGCTTGTATTGTAAGATAAGCTGGCTTACGCCATCGAATATCTGTTGCAATCGCGGAGCAAGCGCGTCTCCCTGCATTCGAATACAGCCACTACCAAGATACTGTTGTTGCCGCCCTACCCTTTGTATTACGCCATATCCAGTAATACGAGAGCCGGGATCGATGCCAAGAATAATTGCCACGGGTATGATTAAACCTATTCGTTGATTGCTGCCGCTTTACGTTGGCATGAACCTATCTGGCACGCAATCTTCGATTGCCAACCGATTGGTATCTGACCACACCTTTTCCATAGCTGAGATTTTATCAAGCCACAAATATTGCAAATGCTCAGTTAAGATAATTTGCTCATCGCCTGCCACTTGGACAGAAAACACATGTTCGGTATTAAAAGGAGTACCGGGAGGATACCTGTGCTGCCAAATATCACGGATGGCAAATTGATTGGTATGCTGATGATCAGTTAACTGATAACCCGCTTTTTGAATGTCGATACCGGTTTCTTCTTTGACTTCTCGTAACGCGGTACTGATTGCCAACTCGCCGTCTTCCAATGTGCCGGTAACAGATTGCCAAAATTCAGGGTCGTCTTGACGCTGCATGACTAATACGCGGCCTTGGCGGTCATAAATAACCACCAAAGCCGATTCAGGTCGCCGGTAGGCATGTTTCATAGCTTGCAGAAAAATTACTCCGCGCTGGGCCCTTTGTCCTGAGCAATATCGGTTTTAATTGACAACTCCTTCAGTTGCTCGTCACTTGCAACCCCTGGGGCGTCAGTTAACGGACATGCTGCCGTGGTCGTTTTAGGAAATGCCATCACATCGCGAATAGACGTTGCACCTGTCATCAACATCACCAAGCGGTCTAAACCAAACGCAAGACCAGCATGCGGCGGCGCACCAAACTTAAGTGCATCAAGCAGGAAGCCAAATTTCACTTCTGCTTCTTCATCGCTGATCCCTAGAATATTAAACACTTTCGCCTGCATATCCTGATCGTGAATACGAACCGAACCACCGCCTAGTTCACAACCGTTTAATACCATATCGTAGGCATTCGACAACGCGTTTGCCGGATCAGCCGCCAACTGTTCCGGTGTCATATCACGGGGCGCTGTAAACGGGTGATGTAGTGCATAGAATTGTCCGTCGAATTCTTCGAACATTGGGAAGTCGATAACCCAAAGTGGTTTCCATTCGCCTTCTAGCAAGTTTAGGTCTTCACCCACTTTTAAGCGCAGTGCGCCTAACGCTTCGGTGACAACCGTAGCAGTGTCTGCTCCGAACAATAAGATGTCGCCAGATTGCGCTTCAACACGCGAAAGCACTTGCTTGGCTACGTCTTCGCCTAAGAATTTTAAAATTGGCGATTGCAAACCATCCACGCCTGCATCGATGTCATTCACTTTCATCCATGCTAAGCCTTTGGCACCATAAATACTGACGAATTTGGTGTATTCGTCAATTTGCTTGCGCGTCATGCTCGACCCACCAGGCACGCGAATAACCGCCACACGCCCTTTGGCATCGTTTGCTGGGCCTGAGAACACTTTGAACTCTACATCTTTTAAGATATCGGCCACATCCACCAGCTCAAGGGGATTACGTAAATCTGGTTTGTCGCTGCCGAAACGACGCATGGCGTCAGCGTAGGTCATTTGCGGGAAAGCCCCTAAATCAACGTTCAGCATCTTCATAAACAAATCACGGATCATGCCTTCAGTGATTTCCATCACCTGCTCTGCGCTCAAAAACGTGGTTTCGATATCAATTTGGGTAAATTCAGGCTGACGGTCAGCACGTAAATCTTCATCACGGAAACATTTAACGATTTGGTAGTAACGGTCCATGCCTGACATCATCAACAATTGCTTAAACAACTGAGGTGACTGGGGTAAAGCGAAGAACTTACCTTTGTGGGTACGGCTAGGTACTAAATAATCGCGCGCGCCTTCAGGTGTGGCTTTAGTCAAAATGGGGGTTTCAATATCTAAAAAGCCATCGCCTTCTAAATAGCTACGTACAGCACTGGTGACTTTAGCGCGAAACTTTAAGCGATCGCTCATCACTGGGCGACGCAAGTCCAAGTAACGGTATTTTAAACGCTGCTCTTCTGAGTTTTCTTGGTTGCTATCTAAGGGCAATACCGCAGATTTATTTAAAATTGTTAGGCCCTTGCCTAAAATTTCGATTTCCCCTGTGCCCATGTCTTTATTGACTTGTCCTTGCGGGCGGGCACGTACCAAACCTTCAATTTGTACACAGAATTCGCTGCGTAAGCTGTTTGCGGTATCAAACAAGTCTGCTAGGTCAGGATCGTAAACCACTTGCACTATGCCTTCGCGATCACGCAAGTCGATAAAAATAACCCCGCCCAAATCACGGCGACGGTTTACCCAACCGCAAAGTGTGACTGTTTGTCCAATGTGTGATGCATTAATGTTGCCGCAATAATCTGTGCGCATGATGAAATAAGCCTCTAAACCAAGCTACTAAAATATAAGAAAAATAAGGCCGCGTAGTATATACCCAAAGTGTGCTAACCCCAAGAGTCAGAGATAGGCATATGCGCATTGATTAAGCTTAAGCCTTTTGTTGTGCAATTATGCCGCGATTATACTTCAAACCAATCGCCAACGACGGTAAAACCCTGAAACCACTGACAGCACTGAAAATACAAGCCGAGGGTTTGCGTATTTATGCCAATACAATTAATTGCTAGTCTTGTGGCTTATCTTCAAGAGAGTCAGCATGTCTAGAGTGAATATAGGTTGTCCGATTTGGACCCATGATGCGTGGTTTAACAGTATTTACCCGCCGAAAAGCAGTAAGGTATCAGCTCTGCAGTCATACAGCGGCCTGTTTAACAGCGTAGAATGCAACAGTAGCTTTTATCATTTACCCAAGCTCGACACACTTAAAAAATGGCGCGAGAGTGTTCCGGATAATTTTAAATTTATATTGAAGTTACCACGGGCTATTAGTCATTCGGGTCAACTGAACGCCTGCTTAGATGAGGTAAAAAACACCATTGCTACCTTAAAATGGCTAGGGAGCAACCTCGGCGGTGTTATGTTGCAGTTGCCAAAACAATTCACGCCGCTTCATCTTAACCAGCTTGGTATCTTGCTTGAGGCTATCCCCACTGATTTGCCTATTAGCGTAGAAGTACGCCACTTGGCGTTTTTTCAAAAAGGGGAACACGAAAAAGCGTTAAATCAATTGCTAATGAGCCACAAGGCGAACCGAGTGATCATGGATACCCGCGCTCTTTTTGCTTGCGAAGCAACCCAATATACAGGCAGTGAACAAGCACTTATTCTGGATGTTCAGCGTAAAAAACCACGAGTACCGACCAATGTGATCGCCACAGGAAATGCCCCTGTGGTGCGCTTTGTTGGCCATCAAGATATTAAAAAGTCCTCTGTCTTCTATCAACCTTGGATAACAAAAATCAAACAATGGTGCGATGAAGACAAAAGCCCGTCGATATTTTTTCATATGCCGGATAACAAAGATGCGCCTTGGTTAGCAGCGGCCTTTATTCAAGATTATAACCTGACCTACCCTCAAAGCCCTCTTCCTGAACTGGTATTAGCCACTAGGCAGAATCATCACCAGCAAATATCAATTTTTGATTGATGCCATCCACTTTCATAAGCGCCCGGCTTAAAGCACTGCCGGGCGTTTCTTGCGTCTTTTAGCATGTTATAGATTTATCGAAACAGGACTTTTTCTTGTTTGAACCAGTACACACAAAAACCTAGCAGTAGCACGGCAATTAATGCGGTTGAGCCAAATATTGCGATCAACTGAAAGTAATCCATGGTGCCTTTAACGAGTTCTTTCATGGCAAGGGCCACATTCGTTAGCGGTACCCAAGACCAGCCGCCTTTGAGTTCAACGCCGGGCATTAGCGCCACCATAACAGGTATGATCACAAATATAACCAAAGGGCCCATATAGCTCTGAGCTTCTTTAAAACTGCGCGCATAAATGGAAATACTCAATAGTACTGAAGCAAAAATAGCCACTAAAGGAATAAGCATCAAAAACATCAACACGAAATCAACGATCCCTATTTGGCTCATAAAGTCGGTTACAAACTGCATCGCAAAACCACGGCTTAATACCAAGCCCCAGACCGCCATACTGATAACAGTAATAAGTGCTGTTGTAGCGCCAGCACAGGCAATTGTTAAAAACTTACCGAGTACTATTTTAGTGCGATCGATAGGCGAGATAAGCAGTGTCTCTAATGTACCTCGTTCTTTTTCCCCAGCTCCGATATCAGTCGCTGGGAACATTGCCCCTTGAAAACACAAAATAAACAGAAGATAAGGAAGCATGCCGCCAATTTTCTCCCCCCAATTTTCGCGTTGATCTGCTGTGCTTATTTGCTTTAACTCGATTGGGTTTAACAAGGCACCTTGTTGCTCAGCTGACACACCAAGTGTTGAAAATGCCAATGCTTGGTATTCATCGGCATACTTTTGCACTAAGGCATTCACACGGTTATGCACCATGTTTAACTGCGCATCATTCAAGTGAAGCGTTATCGTTAGCTGCCCGCTTTGCAGAATATCCGCACTGTAGTTTTCTGGCATGACAATAGCAAAATCTATCGCGTCGCTTTTAATGAGTTCTGCGTAGTCGGTATTATCACCAATATCCACGTGCTCAAACTTATCCGATTGTACTAAGTCTTTTGCCAACTCAGGCGCATACTGCGCGTTAACAACAGCGTATTTAAGCACTTTGCTTTCGGCTTTCTCGAATGCCTGTGCGGTAAAATAAGCCATACCGCCGAAAATCAATGGGAAAATCAGGATAGGTAATGCGATCATAAAAAACAGGGTTTTACGGTCTCGCAATAATTCTTTAATTTCTTTAAAAAAGACTAACCACATACTATTTTCCCTGTTCAATGCTGGTTAAAAAAGCGCCATGTAACGAGCCATCCGCAAGTTCAGTAAACTGTTGCAACGGCCCATCAAACTTACTAAGACCTTGGTCAATAACCGCCACTCTATCGCACAATTCACTGACTTCATCTAGGTGGTGAGTCGAGAAAATCACCGGCGTGCCTAGCTCTTTTAGTCCGCGAATAAAACTTAATACGGTTTGCGTCGCCATAATATCTAAACCTGTGGTCGGCTCATCCAAAATGACCACTTCTGGGGAATGCACAACCGCTCGTGCTATTGCCACTTTTTGTTTCATACCGGTAGAGAAGTTCTCGCTGCGCCGGTCCAAAAATGTGTGCATATCGAGCAGTTCGGCTAATGATTCGATCCTTTGCTTTATTTGCCCCTGGGACATACCGTGTAATTTGGCAAAGTATTCAATGTTTTCCCGGCCGCTCAAGCGGCCATATAGGCCTGTAGAGCCTGACAAAAAGCCGATCTTTTTGCGTGCTATTACGGGGTTACTCAACACATTCGTACCATTAATACTTACGCTACCGCTGTCCGGCTTAAGCGCTGTAGACAACATGCGTAATGTTGTGGTTTTGCCCGCGCCATTAGGCCCAAGTAAACCAAGTACTTCACCTGGCTGGCACGTTAACGATACGTCAATAACCGAATGAAAAAAGCGCCCTTTTAACCTAGGGTCTTTACGCTCCTGTTCGCTTAATTTCTTCGGGTTTTCAACCGAAAACTTTTTTGCCAAACCTATTATCTCTATCATTCCTTTACCTTTTTTCTGGGGCCTATTAACCACTCTTAAAGACGACCTGTTCCCGCGCGTAGTAAACCATAAGCTACTCGTTCGCCGAGGTTAACAATAGTTTGCTACTTTAGCTCAAATAGCTACAACCTAGTAGCTGAAAAATGCGACAATAATCTTTAAAATCATTAGATTAGTTATTTTTATAACCACAATACAGGATAAACAAGGACACGTTTCATGGTCTCTTCACTCAATCCATTCACGGCCTGCTTAGGTGTGCTTTACCAGCCAACGGCAACATTTGGCGCACTAAAAGGTCAGCATAACTGGTCTTGGCTACCTTTTGTATTAGTGGTGCTCGCGGCTATTTTGCCTGTTTATTACTACTTTCAAGTGGTGGATTTCCAATGGTATAAAGAGGTGATTATTTCCAGTCAATTTGCCAATGTTAGCCCAGGTGAACAGCAGGCTGTCAGTGCGTCTTTAAATGCCACCAAAGGCATCGTTGGCACCATCATTACTCCATTGATTATGGTGTTGGTCTTGGTCTCCCTGATGGCTATTTATCTAAACGTAATGACCAAATCAGATCCCGAGAACATCTACGGTTTTAGTGATTGGTTTGGCTTTTCATGGTGGGCGTTATTGCCATCATGCGTAGGCGCTTTGCTCAGCGGGATCATTCTGTTTTGGTTAGATCACGGTCAAATCAGCTTCGATGCGGTTTCCCCAAGCGCACTCTCTTTTCTCTTTGCTATTCCTGTCACGTCGACCTGGTTTGGCCTAGCCAGTAGTATTAAGTTAGAGATAGTGTGGAGCATGTATTTAGTGGCGGTAGGCGTCTCACAGTGGGTAAATATAAGCTGGCGAAAAGCCTTACTTGTTGCATTTACCCCCTGCGTTGTTCTTTGGCTTGTTTGGGCGTTGATTATTATTTTCGACTGATTGTGCGCAAGCTTAGTCAAATTAATTATTTATTGGAGTTGGTATTAATCCGTTTGGGACGAAAATAATCTCGATTTTGGTAAAACTGCTCTACTTGATTCTGCTCACACCATGCAGGTATCCCTAACAGCGGTATAGGTAATAGTGGTTTGGTCTGCTCGAACAAAGCCTTGTCTCTGATCATCTCATGTAAGCCTGCGTCTATCTCAGCATTTTGCTCAAGCACACTACGCTTAGCAAAGCCAGATTTCACGCTAACGGCTAACCACTTGCCGGTTAATCCAATGAATGGGTTAAGCAACATTTCATAATTTGCATGGCCGAACATACGAGCATGTATCACAAGCCCCCATGCACTGCGCCGTGTGAAAAGCGCTTCGCTCCAGCGATGTTCCCCTAGCAGCTCAGCGATTTCTGAGCCTTGGGAATGCTCTATCGCCAATACCACTCCACATTCATCGAAGTGGGTAATATGATTGCGTAAGCGACTACGTGGGCTAAGCCCATGCTTCTCAATATCCTCAACATGCAACTGATTTAAATACTTTTTCGTCGCCGGATATTGCAACCACACCAAACCATTAAAGAGATCATGCCAACCATTGGCTCTGGTAGGGATATGCCCATGTTTAAAAATGATTTGTTCATAATAATCGTCACTCTCAGGTAAGGCATCCTGATCAATAAAATCTGGGGTGGCCTGCTCAGCTATGTGAAAGCGTTGCTTTAGGGTATTTAGTCCCTGGGCATTAGGCCAGCACGAAAAATCACTCAGTATAAACTGAGCCTCTAAACGGGCTAATGGTGCGCAAGATAACTGCTGTGTAAAGGGTTCATTCCAGGGTAAAGACATAAAAAGAAAAGCAAAATTCGTTGCGAGTAAGTTGATGAATGGCATTATACCCACTCTATTGTGTCTCGTAGCAACAGAAAGTGCATGGCAATTGTAATAATTAACACTAGGTGAATATAACAATGAGAAAAATTCAACTGGCCGCTATCCCCCTCATCAGTGCAACTTTGTTTGCCTGTGGTGTGAATAGTGATAACACCTCAACTCCTAGCGCAAGTAATGATTTTAGCTTCGCGTATCAGAGCATTAGTGATGCAACGCTTAAAGCGCACACTAAAACCCTAGCATCTGATGAGTTCGAAGGCCGCTCTCCCACGTCCCATGGTGAAAAAGTCACCCTTGATTATTTAGTCGACCAATTTAAGCAGATGGGCTACCAACCGGGTAATGGCGACAGCTACCTGCAAGCAGTTAACCTACTAGAAATGACTGCTTCCCCTGACATGACAATGACCATAGGTGACAATCAGTTCAGCTATAAAGAAGGGATGATCGCCTCAACAAAAAGAGAACAAGCACAAGTCAGTGTGACTGACTCCGACGTCGTATTCGTCGGCTTTGGTGTTAACGCTCCTGAATATGGCTGGAATGACTACCAAGGCCTAGATGTAAAAGGAAAGACCGTCGTTATTTTGGTTAACGATCCTGGCTTTGAAAACCCTGATAGTGGAAAGTTTCAAGGGAAAACCATGACCTACTACGGCCGCTGGACTTACAAATATGAAGAAGCCAGTCGCCAAGGCGCAGCAGCAGCTATTATCGTCCATGAAAAGGCACCGGCTTCCTACGGTTGGTCTGTTGTAGCAAATAGTTGGAGTGGGCCCCAGTACAGTCTTGTGAGCGACAATGGCAATGCGGATCGTGTTGCGGTTGAAGGTTGGTTATCTAACGCGGCGGCTAAACAGGTCTTTGCAGACGCTGGATTAGACTTTGCCAAAGAAAAAGCCAAAGCGTTACAAGGCCCCTACCACACTAGCTTAAAGCAAAAAGCCTCAGTGACAATCAACAGCACCATGAAAAAATCTGTCAGTTACAACGTCATGGCGACACTACCCGGCTCAGAAACGCCTGAGGAACATGTTATCTACACGGCGCACTGGGATCATTTAGGTAAAGATGACAGCAAAGAAGGTGACAATATTTATAACGGCGCACACGATAACGCCACAGGGACAGCCAGTGCCCTGGCTATCGCAAAAGCCTATAAAACTCTAGGTACGGCGCCGAAACGTTCAGTCGATTTTCTTATCGTTACCGCTGAAGAGCAAGGTTTGTTGGGCTCGCAGTACTACGCCCAGCATCCGATTATTGCGCTGGATAAAACCGTGGCAAATATTAATATGGACGCTATGAACGTGCTCGGTCGCACCAAAGATATTGCTGTGGTAGGTATGGGTAAATCCGAACTTGAAACCTATTTAGCCAAAGCGGCGACACGCCAAAACAGAACATTAACCCAAGAATCACGCCCTGAGGCAGGTTCTTACTATCGTTCTGATCACTTCAGCTTTGCCAAGCAAGGCGTTCCTGCGTTGTATGCAAAAGGCGGAAACACCCCCATAGATGAGCAAACCGCACAGTACAAAAAACGGACTAAAGTATTGATTACAGGGTGTTATCACCAAGTTTGTGACCAATTCCGTGAAAATTGGGATTTTTCCGGAGTACGAGAAGACACCCAACTACTATTCGAAGTGGGGTATGACATTGCCCAATCTGCGGATTGGCCTAAGTGGAACGCGAGCAGTGAGTTTCAGCGTAAATAATTTTTAAACGTTAAATAATCTGCTTCAAGCCGGTTGGCGAACGCTTCGTCCAACCGGTCATTTGCTATTTAACTTACGAAATTAGGATTGATTAATGCCAATAAACAGCCGTTAATCTATCTAATAGCCAACAAGTGTAAAAAAATTACAGTTTCCCCTTGCTTTTTTTTCTCATGCTGGCAAATTCAAGGGCGCAAGAAAGTAATAATAAATACTATAACCAGCACTTTCCCCGCACGCATGTTTGGTTTTCAAGATAACCAAGCGAATCAGCTATATGAGTTAGTAACAAATAACCAAAAGAGAGAAACCTTTTTATGTGTGGTATTTTCGGCATTCTGGACATCAAAACTGATGTATCAGAACTTAGAACGCAAGCATTAGAACTTTCCAAATTACTGCGTCATCGCGGTCCTGACTGGTCAGGTGTATGGAATAATGATAATGCTATTTTGTGTCACGAGCGCTTAGCGATCGTTGACGTTGACAAAGGCGCGCAACCACTTATCAGCCGAAATAATAATAATGTACTTGCCGTTAATGGTGAGATTTACAACCACAAGGCTCTTGAGCAAAATCTCTCTCAACCTTACGATTTTAGAACCAAATCTGATTGTGAAGTGATTCTTCCTTTGTATGAACAACAAGGCATTGAGTTTATTGACCAATTGCAAGGTATGTTCGCATTCGTACTTTATGATCAAGCCCAAGACGCTTACCTTATAGCACGTGATCACATGGGGATTATTCCTTTGTACACAGGCTTTGACGAGCACGGTAACTTCTATGTGGCATCTGAAATGAAGTCATTAGTCCCTGTTTGTAAAACAGTACAAGAATTCCCTCCTGGACATTACCTATGGAGCAAGTCAGGCGAGCTGAAAAAATACTATCAGCGTGACTGGATGAGCTACGAGAATGTCAAAGACAACACCACAGATTTAAATGATCTGAAAGTCGCGTTTGAAAAATCAGTTAAATCACATTTGATGTCAGATGTACCATACGGCGTACTATTATCCGGTGGTCTAGATTCTTCGTTGGTATCAGCGATTGCCGCTAAATACGTTGCTAAGCGCGTAGAAGACAACGATGAGTCAGATGCATGGTGGCCGCGCTTACACTCGTTTGCAGTGGGTCTTGAAGGCGCGCCTGATTTAGTCGCGGCGCAAAAAGTAGCCGATATGATTGGAACGGTGCATCACGAAGTACATTTCACCGTACAAGAAGGGTTAGACGCCATTCGTGACGTGATTTACCACCTTGAAACATACGATGTAACCACTATTCGTGCCGCTACCCCTATGTACCTAATGAGCCGTAAAATTAAGGCCATGGGAATTAAAATGGTCTTGTCTGGCGAAGGTGCTGATGAGATTTTTGGTGGTTATTTGTACTTCCACAAAGCGCCTAACGCGAAGGAATTCCATGAAGAAACCGTGCGTAAATTAGAGCGTTTACATATGTTTGATTGCGCTCGCGCGAACAAATCGACCTCAGCGTGGGGCGTTGAAGCGCGTGTACCTTTCCTTGATAAAGAATTCTTGGACGTAGCAATGCGCTTAAACCCACAAGACAAAATGTGTCTTGATGGCAAAATGGAAAAATGGATTTTACGCAAAGCGTTTGATAACGGTGAATACTTGCCTGCTGAAGTATTGTGGCGTCAAAAAGAACAATTCAGTGACGGTGTGGGTTATTCATGGATTGACTCAATTAAAGAACAAGTTGAGCAAGACATCACTGACCAACAGCTTGCAACGGCAGCGTTCCGCTTCCCTATCAACACACCAGACACCAAAGAAGGTTACTACTTCCGTACTGTATTTGAGTCTTTCTTCCCGCAAGAAAGCGCAGCGAACTGCGTACCGGGTGGTAAATCAATTGCGTGTAGCACAGTTGAAGCACTTGAATGGGATGCTAGCTTTAAAGGTAACGCAGACCCATCAGGCCGAGCCATGCGAGATGTACATAACCAAGCCAACTAGTCGAGTGGCTCAAAACGACTAGTAAAACATTAAAAACCGCTTCGGCGGTTTTTTTGTATCTGTCGCTTTTGGCTAATTATACCATTCCACAATCACAGTCATTAAAAAAGGAGCAAACGCTCCCTTTGAGTTCACTTTAAGTGGGTTTAAAAGGTGACGATTTCTTCGTCGACTAAATGCCCAACTACCGGGCTTTCTTGTGCATCAACAAATGCTTTATCAATAGCCTTGGAGCGGCCACTGGTCACTTTGCGATAATTCGGATGGGTATAAATGTATGTCTGTTTCGAGTTCAGCGCTTCTAACACCCGTGCTGCTAATACACTGACAGGAATACCAGATTCAACGGCTAAAGCAGCCGCATTCGCACCGGCTTGCAGTTTCTTTTTATCTTGGCGCTCAGTCGGCGCAACTGCATACTTTTCTTGTCGGTTACGATGTGATTCATGAATGCGTGTTTTCACAAATGCCGGACATAACGCGGATACATGAATGTTATGCGGGGCAAGCTCAACCGCCCAGCTTTCAGTCATAGACACCACCGCCGCCTTAGACGCGCAATATGCCCCAGCATACGGCATCCCTAACATGCCAGCCATAGAGGCCACGTTGACAACCCAGCCCCCTTCACCGTGCTCTTTTATGGCAGGTACACACGCTTGTGCCCCATATAATACGCCCATGACATTAACATCCATCACCCAGCGCCATGTGGCGTGCTCGGTATCTTCAATCTTGCCAGGAATACCTCCCACACCAGCATTGTTGACCACCATATGCACCTTTCCATAGGTCGCTTTGGCACGAGAAACGACGTCCTGCCACTGCTTGTAATCTGTAACATCCAACTCACAAGCCAATACATTTATTCCCTTGTCGAGCAACGATTGACGGGAAACAGCCAATGCCTGAATATCGATGTCACCCATGACTATATTCATCCCCTGTTGACCTAGCGCTTCAGCTAATGCCAGACCTATACCACCAGCCGCACCAGAGATGATGACTGTTTTTCCGTTAAATTCATTCGACATGACAATTCCTCTTTCAATCGTACCCAAGGGGTTCACGAAAAGTTCACTTAGCGTGAAATCAGGCGTGAAAATCAGCCCGTGTGATTTTCTTGGTATTTAGAGTAAGTCTGCTTTTGGTAATTACATACTTTATTTGATTAATTCACCTGACTTCATAGGATGAATAGAAATTTCTGCAGACAAAGCCTAACCGTACACACCTAGCAACAAAGAAATGACAACCAGCACTTGAATCCCTAACGCCTTCCCCAACATTTAGTGTGAGTAAGTACTGACAATGACATTGTTGCGTCCCTTTTATCAATTGCAGCCAGCGCTGCACGCTAACCCATGTGAAATGCACAACTTTATGCTCTGGTAAGGTTAAGCAACTCTTTTCACAACAGGAGAAATAAATTCATGTCTCAAATTGACACCTTTACCGCTTTGCTCGTTGAAGAGCAAGAAGACAACACGTTTAGCAAACGAATTGTTCAGCGCCACATCAGCGACTTACCTGAGAATGATTTACAAATTGAAGTACATTACTCGTCACTTAATTATAAAGATGCCATGTCGGCTAGCGGGAACAAACGGATTAGCCAGCACTTCCCCCACACGCCGGGGATTGATGCAGCGGGTACCGTTATCAGCGACAAGTCTGGTACGTTTAGCGCAGGCGATGAGGTACTTGTTTTTGGCTATGATCTGGGGATGAATACCCCGGGTGGACTCGGTCAAGTCATCTCTATTCCTGCAGATTGGGCGGTCGCCTGCCCGAGTACTTTATCGTTAAAAGAAGCGATGACTTATGGCACGGGCGGTATCACCGCAGCCTTGTGTATTCAAAAGCTGGAAAAGATGGGTGCAAAACCCAGTGATGGTCCTGTTGCAGTGACAGGAGCCACAGGTGGCGTAGGCAGCATTAGTATCGCGCTACTGAAGCAATTGGGCTATGACGTGGTGGCATTTTCCGGCAAGCCTGAACAATCAGATAAATTAACCGCACTTGGTGCCAGTGAAATATTGCACAGAGACACTATCTTAGAGGTTAAAGACGCCCCCGCAGGAAAAACCAAATGGGCGCACGCCATAGATACGCTAGGCGGGGACTATTTAACCGGGCTACTAAAACAGCTCAAACCTGGGGGTGGTGTTGCATCAGTGGGCTTAGCGGCCTCACCTGAGATTGCTATGAGCGTCATTCCTTTTATCACCCGTGGTATATCACTACTGGGTGTGGACTCAGTGTATATTCCACTAGCAGACAAACAACATATTTGGCAACGTGTCGCCACGGATATGAAACTGCCTAATTTAAATAGCTACCAACAAGAAATCTCTTTGAGTGAAACCCCTGAATACCTAGATAAATTCTTTAAAGGCCAAGTGGTTGGGCGTTACGTGGTCAATGTAAAAGACGCCTAAGGTAAATCAGCAATAGGTCACATTAGTGCAAAGCAATGTGACCTATTTTCTAAGGATGTTAGAAATAACGCGAGAGCGCCACGCGCCGAGGTAGGCCCAAGACGCAAGGTGCAAAGTGCAAGGTGTTAATTTTCAGCTGCGGCTTCTTCAGGTTGGTACCATAACTCTTTACGCTCTAGCGGCGTAGCTGTAGGTAAAAAGCTATTTTCTAATTCAAATACATGCCTTGACGACATCTTAGCTCTGTCTAACTTGCCTTGAAATGTATGCACAAAAAGTTGTTCAAATGTGCCATTTTCTATCGCCTTCTCCAATCCTTTTTCAAGTAAATTGGCCAAGGGACGACTCTTTTTGTTGACGAAAAAGTACATTGCCTCTGGGTAACGAATGGCTATTTCTTTCTCAACCATTAAATCTGTATTGTATGCTGGGTTGTCGATCTCATCCCAAATTTCGACTACAGAGCGCGGGAAGAAATCCCCTTGCGCTTGGCGTAACAAGTTAAACAAATTACCATACGCGTTGTCAGCGGTGACATTAAACCCGTTCGCTTGTAACACTTTAGTGTCGGGCCAGTCCCTGCCCTGTACTGGGATAAGTTTTATCAAGTGTTCCAACTTTTGAACATATTTAAATCGTGCAGGCATGTCGTCACGAATAAGCAATAATCGCCAGCCAATTAACCCTTTGTAAATCGGAATGCGGATCGGTAAAAGTTGTTGCTCTCGCTGTTTATCTGTCACGCTCCACACGACGTTCACATCGCGGCTGTCCATCAGCCGTTTCAATGCTTTATTTTGCAGCATAATACGCTCTGAGGGCATTAACGAATATTGCACGCCGGTTTGCTCGAGTGCCAACGCCAACAACTTAACTGGATATATTGCACGCTTATCCGACTCTGACATCGGCCTGGGGTAGGTGATGCGCCACGTGGCTGCCTGTGCAGACAGAGATACAAGCAGCGCGAACCCAACAATTAATTTAACCAATAGCTTCGCTCTCATCATTTTTTGCGAAAAAACTGAAAAAAGATTTCCGATCGTCATCCACTACCGCCACAATAATTTTCAACGTGCCGTCACTGACTTGCTGCAAGGTATACGACGTCGCACAGGTAAAAATAACCTGTTTGTCTTTGTCTAACAACTGCCAGCGCATTTTCAGAAAATGTAACGTATCAGACAAACGAATGGCCTGAGTTAAATTCGGCTTGTGGTAGACAACGTTTGCTTCTTTTAAACGTTTAACCATGACATGACATGCTTTTGCCAACTCTTCGCCTTGCATAAATACCCGTTTTTCATTGTCATTCATCACGACGGTTGGCAATAAACAAAAATCGATTAAACGCTCCTCATCACGTCGGTCAAGGGCGTGTGCGTAGTCTGTTAAAAATTTCATTGCGTCACGTTGCATATAAAAACCTTAATTATTCAATACCAATAAATTTATGTGTTTGCAGGGATAGCCGCCAATTACGGGCGATACAGGTTTTAATGCACAGTTCAGTTGCTCTTTTTTGTTGGCTTATGGGTTGCAGATAGATTAAAGGTTTTGTTGTATTTGAGCCCTCCAATAAAGTCAATACTTGGTCTAGTTCTTCAATGTGTTTTTCCATTGCCACAGGATGTTTAATCTCATTAGCCCGAAGCAGCGCACTTTTTAGCACATCACGTTTACCAGGCATATTAACTTTCGGTGACACCGTCACCCAAGTGTCAGGGTGCGCCATAATTTCATAGGTACCACTTGTTTCTATTTGAACGCTATAACCATTCTCTATTAACACGCTAGACAGATCGGTTAAGTCGTACATGCATGGCTCACCACCGGTAAGAATAATATTACTTGCTGTGTATCCATGTTGCGTAAATAAATCCAATAACTGCTTAGGCGTATGCTCAAACCACTGCTCAGTATCAACATTTTGCGCCATCACAACTGACGCTTCCACTTTTAGGTTTAGATCGATTTCCCACGTGTGCTTGGTGTCGCACCAAGGGCAGCCAACAGGACATCCCTGAAGGCGAATGAAAATAGATGGAACGCCTGTATGAGCGCCCTCTCCTTGCAGAGATTCAAAAACCTCATTTATCTTGTATGTATTCAACAGCTTTCCTGTGGTTTTACTAAGGGTTATCTGGGATTTATCGACCGGATAGCTTAACATTAGCATCTTGAAAAGGTCGATTATAGAGAAGCAGAACAAATGGTACAAAAGGTGGTAGTAATTTTTTCAGGTGGCATGGACTCTTTTACCGTTCTAAATATGGCAGTCAAAGACGGTTATGAAGTACATGCGCTGTCGTTTAACTACGGACAACGCCACAGCAAGGAATTAGATTACGCCAGTCGCGCCTGCAAAATATTGGGCGTTGCGCATAAGATTATTGATATATCTGCCATTAATGAACTCATTGGAGGTTCATCACTTACTTCTGACGTTGATATCCCAGAAGGGCATTATGCAGAAGAAAGCATGAAATCGACTGTGGTGCCTAACCGGAACATGATTTTATTATCCATGGCGGTCGGTTACGCTGTTTCATTAGATGCAAATAAAGTCTATTACGGGGCTCATTCAGGTGATCACGACATATATCCTGACTGTCGACCTGAATTTGTTGAACGCATGAACGACGTTTGCGCCATAGCCAACTATGAAAAAATCGAAATTGTTTCTCCCTTTTTATATCAGAGCAAAATCGATATTTTAACCGCAGGATTAAACATGGGGCTTGATTATGGCCTAACGTGGACGTGTTATAACGGACGTGAAAAAGCCTGTGGAAAATGCGGTGCGTGTCAGGAGCGACTAGAGGCATTCGAAAAGAATGACTGCATAGACCCGTTATCCTACGAGTAATACATCCAGTTTGTTACGCACAAACATCTTAATAATGAATGCGTTATCTATTGCTTAGCGGTGCGATAACGCAAACAAATTATGTACTCATAATTTGATTTATTGAGACTTTGCAATCACTATCATTACTCCAATAACGCATTTTACTGCAGGGTACATTTGTTGATCCGTTATCGTTGTCGCAAACAAAATGATTGTTTTCCACTTGTTGGGATTGAACTCGATGGTTGTCAACATCCCCTATGAAACGCCAAGTACCCACTCACTTACTTTCTTGGCGCTTGTACCTTTTACTCGCCCTTGCCTACTTTTTGGTTGCTCATGGCCTAACCGCAGTATTAAAACAAACTGACGTCGTATCGATCTGGCTGCCTGCGGGTATCGCGCTTGTAGGCTGTTACTTATGGTGGTGGCGATTCTTTCCTGCCGCATTTGGCGCCTGTTTGTTGTACAACCTCTCTATTTATCATGGCCCTTCCATTAGTGTCGACAATATAACTCCGCTGCTTGAAAACATCATCATTGCGCTAGGAGTGGGTGCACAAGGAATGGCAGGGGGAGGCATTTTAAGATTCTGGCTAGGCAGCCCACTGAACCTTAGATCAGACAAACCCGCCATTTTATTTGTACTGATTGTAGGTATTGCCTCTAACCTTATTTCGGCCAATGTGGGCATTTTTACTCTGAGTTATTTCAACCCTGCTTTTAGCGATGCTTTTTATTGGAGCAACGTCCTCATGTGGTGGATGGGCGATACCTTAGGTGTGCTCCTCGCTACTCCCTTTATATTAGGCTTGCTCGATATCACCGTATTCAGGTCAGGCAAACAGAAAAGTCGGTTACTGATTTTAGCCATAAACAGTCTGTTATTTTTGGCACTATCTGTTAGCTCTATATTATTTGCCAATTACAATTATGAAAATGCGCTTGCTCTAGCGCATCGTGAGCGCCAGCTCATTGAAACCCGCTTACATCGCGCCATTAGCGAAAGTAACCATCAATTACAGGTTTTAGCGAATCATGTGCAATCTAAACCTGATCTAAGCCGTGAAGATTTTAATCGCTTTGCAAAACACCTTATGCGGCAACAACCCACCCTCAAGGCATTGTCTTGGAATCCAAGAATATCCACCACACGTAAACATGAACAACAGGCACAACAGGCACAACTGAGCCAAATATATCAACGCCCAGTGATGATAAAGGGGGAGCCAATAGCGCCAAACGATCCCATCGTGTTTGTGAAATTTATTACACCAGAACGAGGGAATGAAGCAGCTATCGGATTTAATGTGTATTCCAATCCAGTGCGTAAATCAGCATTGGCGCAATCTGATGTTCCCTTCCAATTATCGGCCACCCCCATCATTAAACTGGTGCAGTCAGATAGCTTTCAACCCGCATATTTATTGTTTGCCCCTGTCTACGAAGATAGCTTAGGAGAACGTATCAGAGGGTATGCAACAGGGGTATTCTTAGTGTCTCAAACCCTCGACGCTGGGTTATCAAAAAACGCCTTGGATATATTTGATTTCGAAGTGTCAGAAAATGGCGGCCATGAAATCTTCGCCAGCAACACACATTCAGCGCATCCAAGTTTACATGATAGAGAGCATTTTATTTCCCTTCCCATATCACTGCCAGGGCAAACCTGGCGCTTAGATTTAGCACCCAAAGCTCAGTACCTGCTTCACCATCAGTATAGCTTTTCGATGTTTTTTTCTATTTTCCAAGTGGTTATCGTCGCTTTTTCCATGACATTAATCTTGTTAATGAACAATCGACAAGCGGTGCTCAGTCGTAAAGTCGAAATTCGTACCCGCGCATTAGCCCTTGCGAAACATGAAGCAGACAAAGCAAACAAGGCCAAAAGCCAGTTTTTAGCCAATATGAGTCACGAGATACGCACCCCCCTCAACGCAATTATCGGCTTTTCCCAACTCGCTAAGCGCTCGAATGATCTCGCTGAGCATCAATCCTACATTCATAAAATATCCAGCTCATCAGATACGCTATTGGCGATCATTAACGACATTTTAGACATCTCTAAAATTGAATCAGAGAAACTGGTACTGGAAGAGATGGAATTCGATCTGCACGATATTTTAAATCGTGCATCGGCCATGTTTGAGCCCGGTGCAAGTATTAAAAACGTTGACTGGGCATTAGAAGACAACCTACCCGCTGGATTGTTTTTTAAAGGGGATCCTCTGAGGATCGAGCAAATCGTCATCAACTTATGCAGCAATGCGATCAAGTTTACCCAACAGGGGCGTATTGTTCTGCATGCTGCAATAGTCGAACAGAACACGAATAAAAGCCCCCCTACTGCGTGCATACAAATAACAGTAAAAGACACGGGCATCGGTATTACACCTGCACAACAAGGGAATTTATTTAGGGCGTTTTCTCAGGCGGATACATCCACCACACGACGCTTTGGAGGAACAGGCTTAGGCCTAGCGATTTCTAATGAACTCACTCAATTAATGCAAGGCAGCTTAACCATTGAAAGCGAAGAAGGTGTTGGCAGCGAATTTACACTCACAATAACACTGCCAACACTGGTTAATCTATCCACGCCAAGGGAAAAAGCGATCAACAAAGACGTCACAGCGCTGCAGGGAAAACGTATCCTAGTGGCTGAAGACAACGACATTAATCAAGTGGTTATCACAGAGATATTAAACAGTTTGGGCTTGAAAGCCTTGGTAGTCGACAATGGTGCTCTAGCGGTTCAAGCGGCAAGCCATCATCATTTTGATTTGATATTAATGGACTGCCAAATGCCTGTTCTTGATGGTTATGCCGCTACTGAACAAATACGCCAACAACATGACAAATCTTCACTGCCAATCATTGCCCTGACCGCAGATGTGATGCAAGAGAGCAAACAAAAAGCCCAGCAAGTAGGATTCAACGAACATGTAAGCAAACCGGTAAATATAGAAAAACTTACCGCCGTGCTACTTTCTTACCTTGGGTAGCGGCTTTAGTCTTTAGCTTAAATACTAGCCTATTGCATCCACTTAACTAACAGCAGCTACGCGAGCAAAGCATGGATTGTGAACGCAGTTAAGCGATTTACCCTATTTTTCAGTTTGCTGAATAAAGTAAGCAACTTCTTTGATTAAATGCCGTAGCACTGGGTTTAGTCGGGTATTTTTTCCGTTCATCATGAACAGCTCGTGATTAAACTCAAATTGACGGTTTTTGATTGAGACCAATCCTAAGCCTTTACCTTGATGCTCTACCATATAGTCTGGCAACAAGCCCATGTACTCTCCGGTCATAATCGCCGATAAACACCCATCATAAGAGTCCGAAAAGGTTTGAATCGATAGGCGGCGCTCACCGTCAATATAATTTCCAGATGATAGCCCTGATATCCCAATAGCAGGGTAATCATCAATACGCACATTATCTGGAATACCATCGGCATATTTGGCTAAAGGATGAGTTGGCGCGCAGTACAGGCGTCCACGGCACTTCACTTCGATTGGATGAAACGTGACAGATTCGGGTTTAACCATATCATAAGTGGATAATACCAAATGACATTCACCAGATAAGGCCACATGTTCAACCTCATTATATAAGCGAGTTTGAATGTTGACGTGAATGTCATTGAATTTTTTCATGGTGCTTTTTACGGCTTTACTTACGGCAAGGTGATAGTTAAGAGGTAAACCTGCCATCATCACTAACGTAATATGCCCAGAATAATCGTCGTGCAGGCTCTTTAAATTAAATACAAAATTATCAAACGAATTAAAGATACGCTTGGTTTCCTGAAATACCACCTCGCCTTCTTTACTCATTTGAAAACCACCGCGTCCTCGATGACATAGCACCAGATCTAGTCGGTCCTCTAACTTTTTAATCGCAGCACTGATATTAGGACGCTGCATCCGCAACACGGATTCAGCAGCAGTAAAACCATTACACGAAGCAACAGCATAAAATACACGTAATAGTTTAATATCAGATTCTTGCAGACGGTTTATCATGGTTAGCACCACTTATAGGTATAGTTATTGATACTAAAGAACATAATAGGCAAGGCGAAATGTGATTACAATGTAAATATCATGAAACCGTGCCTAACCGTCACGAAAAGCAGTAAAAGATCGACTAACGCACGAAATTTAGCCAATTAAATTTACCATTGCTGTCCACTATAGAGCGGAATTTAATTTCACCTAAGCCGTATAACGATAGTTAAGACATATCAACCAATTTCTGGCGTAGGGTTTCAACCTCATCACGAAGTGAAGCGGCCTGCTCAAATTCCAAATCCTTCGCCATTTGGAACATTTTCTTTTCAAGTTCAGCGATGTTTTTCATTAATTCAGGGGCACTCATTCCATTGTACTTTTTGCCCGTCTCTGCCACTTTACGCAACATAACCTTACCTTGCCCTGTTCCTTCACCAACATCCATAATATCGGTAATGGGTTTGTTCAGTTGAGTAGGCACAATATTGTGCTTTTTGTTATGTTCGCGTTGTTTTTCTCGGCGTCGGTTTGTTTCGTCGATGGCACGCTGCATAGAACCAGTAATACGATCTGCATACAAAATAGCTCGGCCGTTTATATGCCTAGCTGCGCGGCCTATGGTTTGAATGAGTGAGCGATCAGAGCGCAAAAAGCCTTCTTTATCGGCATCGAGGATAGCCACCAATGAGACCTCAGGCATATCTAAGCCTTCTCGCAATAAGTTAATACCCACTAAAACATCAAATTTGCCTAAACGTAAATCACGAATGATCTCGATGCGCTCTACTGTATCGATGTCTGAATGCAGGTAGCGCGCCTTAACATTGTGCTCATCTAAATATTCACTTAAATCTTCTGACATTCGTTTGGTCAGCGTTGTCACTAGCACTCGCTCATTTACAGCGACACACTTTTCTATTTCCGACAGCAGATCATCAACCTGCGTACCCACTGGTCGTATCTCAATCTCAGGATCGATTAACCCAGTCGGGCGAACCACCTGCTCAACAATATCATCAGGGGCTTTGGCTAGTTCATACTTACCAGGGGTGGCTGATACATAAATAGTTTGAGGGGCTATTTGCTCAAATTCATCAAATTTCAATGGTCGATTATCCAGCGCTGAGGGTAATCGAAATCCGTATTCGACCAAGGTTTCTTTTCGAGAACGATCGCCTTTATACATGGCGCCAATTTGCGAAACCGTGACATGAGATTCATCGATGAACATCAAACCATCAGCTGGGAAATAATCAATAAGCGTAGGAGGCGGATCCCCAGGCGTGCGGCCCGACAAATAGCGAGAATAGTTTTCGATACCGGAGCAATAACCCAGTTCTTGCATCATCTCCATATCAAATTGACAACGTTGACTGATGCGTTGCTCTTCAACTAGCTTATTAACTGATAACAACTGAGCTTTACGCTCTTTAAGCTCCTCTTTTATATGCTCCACCGCATCAAGGATTTTTTCTCTTGGAGTTACATAGTGAGTCTTCGGGAAAATGGTAGCTCTGGCGACCGTTTTCTCTACGGCTCCTGTCAATGGATCGAAAATACTGATCCGCTCTACTTCCTCATCAAACAGTTCCACTCTAACCGCTTCGCGTTCAGAATCGGCAGGAAAGATATCAATAACGTCACCACGCACACGAAATGTGCCGCGTTCAAAGGCAATATCATTACGGCTGTACTGAATTTCAGCTAAACGACGCAATATATCGCGCTGATTCATGATGTCACCCTGACGAAAATGCAATAACATTTTCATGTATGAGTCTGGATCACCCAAACCATAAATAGCGGACACACTGGAGACGATCACCACATCTCGGCGTTCCATCAATGCTTTTGTTGCAGAGAGTCGCATTTGCTCAATGTGCGCATTTACCGAAGCGTCCTTTTCAATAAAAGTATCACTTGATGGCACATAGGCTTCAGGTTGATAGTAGTCGTAATAGGATACGAAATATTCAACTGCATTATTTGGAAAGAACTCTTTCATTTCACCGTATAATTGCGCCGCCAAGGTTTTATTGTGCGCCAATATCAAGGTTGGTCGCTGCACTTCATTAATGACGTTAGCCATTGTAAAGGTTTTACCTGACCCGGTAACACCGAGTAACGTTTGCGCAGCCAAACCACTTTCCAGCCCCTCCACTAACGCCTGTATGGCTTTAGGTTGATCCCCTGCCGGTGAATAATTAGACGTGAGTTGAAACGGACGAGCCATGAATGATCCTTGTAGTAAAAGAAAAAATAACCTTACGTCGCCATGCGCTTAGACAATGAACGACAAAACCAAATGTAAGCAACCGCTGCAGTTAGCATGTTTGCCACTATTCCAGCCCAAAACATGCCTTTAAGGTCAAAAAGATAACTGCCTAAATAAGATATGGGCACAAAGAAAACAAACAAGCGTAAAACACTCATCAGCAGAGCCGACATGGGTAAATGCATCGCATTAAAAGACGAGTTCGTCAAAATAACAATACCTTGTACACCATAGCCTAAGGGAACGATCATTAAATACGTTTGAATAAGTCCGATGACTTCAGGCTCTGTTGAAAATGTTCTGGCTAGCACACCTGATAAAACATAAAACGCCCCAAAGACCAATAATTGCCATATCACCACAAACCGTACGCACAGCTGATAGGCTTTCGAGACTCTAGATAAATTATTCGCCCCAAAATTTTGACTAATAAAAGGAGGTAACGACATAGACAAAGCTAAAATGACAATACTGGCGATTGACTCTAAACGCCCCCCAACTCCCCAAGCGGCAACTGCGCCAGGTCCATAGCCTGCCACAACCGCAGTGAGGATCCCCCCGGCAATCGGCGTTAACATGTTTGCTCCAGCCGCCGGTAAGCCTATTTTTAAGATCCCGCCGCTAGAACGCTTTAACTCACTCATACTTAACAAGCGCGGTAAAATGAGCTCACGCTTATAGGCTAACAAATAGAGAATGTACAAGAGCCCCAAAGCCCAAGCAATCAATGTGGCAAGCGCTGCTCCCTGCATGCCCATTGCTGGGATCGGCCCCCATCCAAAAATCAGAATAGGATCTAAGATCACATTAATGAGTCCGCCACCGGCCATTACATAACTGGGAGTTTTGGTATCTCCTGACGCACGTAGAATACTGTTACCCACCATTGGCATTGCTAAAAATACGCCTGCTGCGTACCACACCACCATATACTCATGAATATAACTAAGCAGACGCTCATTGGCACCCAGTAAGGTAAAGATAGGGTCGATGGTTATAACCCCAACGAATGCAAGCACAGCAGCCAGCACAAAAGCCAACATCAATGCACCTGTGCCTGATAGCTGCGCTTCGCTGTGGCTATTATTTCCGAGAAAGCGTCCAATTACCGCAGACGTACCTATGCCTAACCCGATGTGCAGACTAATCAAGGTAAAGGTTACGGGAAAGGTGAAACTAATGGCTGCTAACTCATCTGTTCCCAATAGACCAATAAAGTAGGTATCCACCAAACCAAAAGACATCATCATTACCATGCCAACTAACATAGGAAGCGTCATACTTTTTAAGGTGTTACCAATGGGACTATTTAACAGATCGCGGCGCCCTGAAGACGCAGATTTTTGACTCACTCTAGAGGTTCCTTCATTAACAAGCCAGCCATACTAAGCTAACCCTGAATATAAAACTAACGAAAAGCTGTATCAAAATGAGTGCATACAACGCGCGGAGGCCTAAAATGGCAATATGTTGAATTTATGACACTTTACGTTAGCGTCGATAAATTAGCGGCCTACAACTGTATGCTAAAAGTGACAAAAAATGATCGATTAGCCGTGTCGACAACGCAGTTTGTAGATGAAATGATCACTAAACAGTTACTTTTCCGACAAAAACAGTTGGTATAAATTCCGTAATTTCAAGCACTATTTTTATAAAATAATGCTTGAAATCAGAAACAACACACAAGCAAAAAATCACTGGGCAAAAATCACCCAAGCTAAGTCAAAAAAGCCAAACATATTGCGTAAGACAATGATTTAATTAACAAAACACAAAAAATCAGAAGTTTTTAAAAAATCGTATTGACAACGAATCCACTAGGCTGGCGGCTAGCAAAGTTAATTCATACACATAGTTATCCACAGATATAGTGGATAACTATCCCCGACTCAACAAATCCGTGAACTTGAATGAGAATTGTCCGATCACTTGGTAAGTCATCACTAACCTGAAGTGGTCATACATTAGGTTACAGTTTTATTAAGCACTGATTATACATACAGTTATCAAACTAATTTAAATAACCATTAGTTATATAAAAATCGGATCTTGCGTTTTTCCTGTCACAGCGATATTGCGCTTTATTAATCTTAAAAAAGAACTCAGTATCCTGCTTTTGCCAATTTCGCATTAAGTACTCGAGTATCCACTAAAACGATTTGTTCCTTTCTATGTCTTTTCATTAATTTGCCCCAAATGTTCAACTCTTGAACAATTCCCACAACAGATTGTACGAATAAAAATCAATTCAGAAATAAACCTACAAAAAGCTTAAAAATAGTTGTAATCGGTGTTGACAGCAGACGGGATGCTCATTAATATTCGCCCCCGTTGAAACGGCCACCAAGGCAACGCTCTACAAGATAAAATATCTTATAAAGTGTGTTTCAATAAGCGTTATACGATTCCCCCTTAGCTCAGTTGGTTAGAGCGACGGACTGTTAATCCGCAGGTCCCCCGTTCGAATCGGGGAGGGGGAGCCAATCAGGCTCATTATCTGTTATATTCTTATTTGTTTTATCCTTAAATACCTCTCAAAACTTTTTGCATATCAAGTTGTTAATCACTATGAATACTTGGATAATAGCGCACACTTTCTTGATGACGTATTTAACTTTATCAGCATGCATCGAACGTGCTGACAGTTAGCCGTTTTTTTATCTATATGCATCAATGGGAGTAATTGGTTTTAGAGCGGTTAAAGGTGTAATTTGCCAAGACGACACTAGGATAGCGGTAATTTCGCTTTACCGATAATCTGCTTAGTTACACATCAGCTGGTACAGTACTAACATCATGCAAATCTCAATGCTGGTATGGCTAGGTTACGCACGACATTGAACAGGTTTCATTATTTTGCTATTGCTTCTAGGTTGCAATCAACATGACTGAATTTTTATTATTGTTAATCGGCACAGTACTGGTTAATAACTTTGTTTTGGTACAATTCCTTGGTTTGTGCCCTTTTATGGGGGTCTCAGGGAAGCTTGAAACCGCCATTGGCATGTCAATGGCCACCACATTTGTACTCACTCTCGCCTCCCTTTCCAGTTACTTAGTTGAACATTACATATTATTGCCCTTGGGCATTGAATATTTGCGAACGCTGAGCTTTATTCTGGTTATTGCCGTGGTGGTTCAATTCACTGAAATGGTCGTTCACAAAACAAGCCCTACCTTATATCGTCTATTAGGCATCTTTTTACCTTTGATAACGACCAACTGCGCTGTCCTCGGGGTGGCGTTGTTAAACATAAACCATGATCATAATTTTATTGAATCTGTTATTTATGGCTTCGGCGCCGCTGTTGGCTTTTCCTTAGTCCTTATCTTATTTGCCGCTATGCGCGAACGCTTGGCCGTTGCTGACGTCCCCGCCCCTTTTAAAGGCGCATCTATCAGCATGATCACAGCAGGTTTAATGTCATTAGCCTTTTTAGGCTTCACTGGATTGGTGAAATTTTAATGAGTTTAATGTGGGCAATCTTAACCGCACTGATTGCACTGGGGCTGCTTGCCTTGGTGTTTGGCGCTATTCTTGGTTTTGCCTCGGTTCGCTTTAAAGTAGAAGGCGATCCATTGGTTGAGCAGATCGATGAGCTATTGCCACAAACCCAATGCGGCCAATGCGGGTACCCAGGGTGTAAGCCTTATGCCCAAGCCATTGCAGAGGGTGATGATATTAATAAGTGCCCTCCTGGTGGTGACGCCACTATTAAAAAACTTGCTGATCTAATGGGTGTAGAAGCGACTTCTTTGGATGCCGCTCACGGAACAGAAGATATCAAGAAAGTGGCCTATATTCGTGAAGATGAATGCATAGGTTGTACTAAGTGTATTCAGGCGTGTCCAGTTGACGCCATTTTAGGGGCTGCAAAGCAAATGCATACTGTCATTAGTGACGAATGCACAGGCTGTGACTTATGTGTAGATCCCTGCCCTGTTGATTGCATTGATATGATCCCGACACAGACTACGCCATCTTCTTGGCGTTGGAACATCGATAGTATTCCCGTTAAGCAGGTAAGCTAATGAATCGCGTATTAACTCCCTCTTACGATGAAATTGTCACCCGCGTAGAGCGCGATAAGCTTTGGGATTTCCCGGGCGGGGTTTTCCCTGCCCAGCAAAAGGAATTGTCCAATCAAACGCCCATAGAAAATATAGACTTGCCCCAACGTTTGTTTATTCCCCTGAAACAACATATTGGCGTTGAAGGTCAATTGCTCGTTTCACAGGGTGATTACGTATTAAAAGGCCAGCCCCTGACACACAGCGCTAACCCGTTTTCAGTGCCAGTACACGCGCCAACATCTGGCACAGTCACCAGTATCGGGCCACATATATCAGCGCATCCTTCCGCATTGCCTGAACAGACGTTAATCATTGAGCCTGATCACCTAGACAAATGGACAACGCTTCAACCACTACAAGATTACCAATCTAAGCCAAAAATTTCGGTGCTTGAAGCGATTTGTGACGCGGGTATTTCAGGTATGGGCGGCGCAGGGTTCCCTACTCATATAAAGGCATCCCCTAAAAAAGACGTTGAGTTTATTATTATTAACGGTGTTGAGTGTGAGCCCTATATCACCTCAGATGATCGTTTAATGCGTGAACACGCTTGGCAGATACGCCAAGGGATTGATGTACTCAGCCATTTGCTGGCCCCTAAGCAAGTTTACATTGCCATTGAAGATAACAAACCGGAAGCCATAGAGGCCATGCGCGTTGCTTGTCAGCAAAGTGAGCAATACAAGGTCATTCCTATTGCGACTAAGTATCCAGCTGGAGGTGAAAAGCAACTGATACAAGTTATCACTAATCGAGAGGTCCCTAAACAGGGGTTACCTATCGATGTTGGAGTAATAATGCATAACGTAGGCACCTGTTATGCCATTGCTGACGCTGTATTTTCCGGCAAGCCCTTGATCCAGCGCGTAGTAACCATAACAGGGCAAGCGGTAGAAAAGCCTAAAAATGTGTGGGCGTTAATCGGTACACCCGTTGCCCATTTACTCGAATCAGCGCAATACGTAGCCCACAAACAAAAACAGAAGCACATTATTATGGGCGGGCCCATGATGGGGTTTACCTTAGCAAGTGATGAAGTGCCTGTGGTTAAAATAACGAACTGTTTATTGCTACCTACATCGAATGAAATAGCAGAACCTGAAGCAGAGCAACCCTGTATACGTTGCAGCGCATGTGCTGATGCCTGCCCAGCGTCGTTGTTGCCACAGCAGTTGTTTTGGCATAGTAAAGCGAAAGAGCTAGATAAAGCGCAGGATTATAATTTGTTCGACTGCATTGAATGTGGTGCCTGCGCGTATGTTTGCCCTAGTGAAATTCCGCTAGTGCATTATTACCGCGTGGCAAAAGCCGAAATTCGCGTTGAGCAAGAAGAAAAGCAGAAATCAGATAAAGCCAGAGAGCGCTTCGAAAGTCGTGCTGCTCGACTTGTGCGTGAGCAAGAAGCCCGAGACGAGAAACATCGCAAAGCAGCCGAAGCGCGTAAAGCCGCGATGCAGAACAAAGGCACCGACGCCCAAGATAAAATAGCCGCAGCGCTTGCCCGTGCAAAAGCCAAAAAAGCACAGCAAAGCCAACCAGCCCGAGAAACCACAGAGCGCCCAGAGTCGCAAGATAACCAAACGCAAACCGTTACGCAACAGACGGCTGCCCATTCAGAAGGTGCGACGCAATCATCCGGAACATCAAAAGATGATCGCGTAGCTGCAGCGATAGCCAGAGCGAAAGCCAAAAAAGCCCAGCAAGCTAATCGCAATGAGGCTGCCCCAGTAAAAGACGACAGCCATGAAGGTGAAACCCAAACGCCGATATCAGAACAGCCCGCAGTAAAAGCTAACGAAAGTGCCGGCCAATCAAAAGACGAGCGCGTGGCCGCTGCTATTGCTAGGGCTAAAGCCAAAAAAGCATTAAAAGCGCAAACAACTCAAGACGGCGAGAAGTCGTCATCAGAGGGCTCTTTCAGCGCCACTTCTACAGAAGAAAGTGAAAAGCCAATTGGATCAGACCAGAGCACTGATGTTGTTTCATCAGTGCCACGCTCAACAGAGCCAGAGCCAGAGCCAGAAAAGACGCACACGAGCGTCAGCAATACAGAAACAAAAACGAAAACGAAAGACCAACGCGTAGCGGCTGCTATTGCCAAAGCAAAAGCCAAAAAAGCGCAAAGCTCAGCGCATGATTCTGCGCAAAGTTCAGCTCAAAGTGCTAGTTCAGAAGTCAGTGCAGCGCAAAACGTCGAGACTCAAGCTTCTGTACACCCCGTATCTGCACCAAAAGGCGAAGAAGCCTCTCAGGAGCTTGACCCAGCTGCGCAGAAAAAAGCGCGAATTGCCGCGGCTGTCGCCAAAGCAAAAGCCAAGAAATTAGCGAAAGAAGGGGCCGCCGAAACCGGCGAAGAAGCTAACAAAAACGCCACGCCCAAAACGCCCGATGGCGAAACGTCTAGTGCTAAGCAGCATTCAGGCGTCGTTCAAACAGCCACCGATCAAACCACAGCGCCATCTGATGCAGAGCAAGCATTAGACGAGAAAAAGCGTCGTATCGCTGCTGCCGTGGCCAAAGCGAAAGCAAAAAAAGCGGCTCAAATGAAATCATCAGAAGAATAAAAGCGACTCATGAATTATAAACTTGCCAGTTCACCTCATCAGCACGTACGGCGTAATACCGGACAGGTTATGCGTATGGTGATTTATGCCCTAATACCTGGAATTTTACTGCAATTATGGTTTTTCGGTTTCGGAGTTTTAGTACAAATAACTCTTGCAGTTATAACTGCGGTGATCACCGAGGCAACCATTCTAGAAATGCGCAAGCGTAATTTCGAACGCGCTATTAAAGATTACAGTGCCATTTTAACTGCCATATTATTGGCAATCAGTATTCCCCCTTTTGCCCCTTGGTGGGTAGTCGTGATAGGCACCTTTTTTGCCATAGCCATGGTCAAACAGCTTTATGGTGGTTTGGGTTTCAATGTGTTTAACCCTGCCATGGCCGCCTATGTGATGTTGCTGGTGTCTTTTCCTGTTCAAATGACTCAATGGCTACCAGCGCAAAGCCTGACGATGCAACAGCCTGGTATCATTGATGCTATTTATGCGGTGTTTACCGGCTTCAGTGCAGACGGTTTCAGCTTAGCCCAATTACAAAGTGCAGCCGACGGTCACACCATGGCAACACCATTGGATGCGATTAAAACGGGTCTGGCTCAAGGGTTAACCTATGAAGAAGGGCTTCAGTCAGCGATTTTCGATGGCAACTTAGGTATTGGTTGGTGGTGGATAAGTTTTGGTTACTTGTTAGGCGGGCTGTACCTTATCAAGGCTAAAATCATTAACTGGCATATACCTGGCGGTATGTTAGCCGCCATGGCAATTTGTGCCGGTGTTATGTTTTTGGTTGATCCCGACCGTTTCGCGTCTCCTGTTTTCCATATTTTTAATGGTAGTTTGATCCTTGGCGCTTTCTTCATCGCGACAGATCCAGTTTCCGCCTCAACCACAAATAAAGGCCGTATTATTTTCGGCGCTGCAATTGGCTTTTGGGTCTATGTCATCCGAACTTGGGGTGGGTACCCAGATGCCATCGCGTTCTCTGTTCTGATCATGAATATGGCTGTTCCGCTTATCGATTATTACACCCGTCCCCGCACTTATGGCCACAAAAAGCGTAGCCAAGGAGAGTCCAAATGAAGCAGACCATTGCCAAAAATGGACTCATTTTAGGATTATTTGCCGTTATAACCAGTGGGCTTATCGCATTTACCTACTTTGGTACCCAAGAACAAATCGAGCAGCAACGACAGCAAACCTTATTGGCAATCCTTGACGAACTTGTCTCTCGTGATAGTTACGACAATAACATGGCGCAAGATTGTGTGTTGGTCACATCCCAAGCGTATCTTGGTACTGCTACCCCACAACATATTTATCGTGCAACGCTAGCAGGTGAGCCTGTGGCGGCGGTAATTGAAACTACCGCACCAAACGGCTACAGCGGCCGCATCGAATTAGTGGTCGGGGTGACAAAAGATGCAACAGTATCTGGGGTTAGAGTCATAGAACACAAAGAGACACCGGGGTTAGGCGATAAAATAGATCTACGCATTAGTGACTGGGTACTGGGTTTTAACGGTCAGCAATTGACTGAGGCAAACGCATCTAACTGGGCAGTTAGAAAAGATGGCGGCCAGTTTGATCAATTTACCGGAGCCACTATTACCCCTCGCGCAGTGGTGAATGCGGTAAAAAATACCGTTGTGTATTATCAAGCGAATAAAGACGCCATTTTCTCCGCTAGTAATGAATGTCGTCTTCAATCAAGCATACAAGGGTAAGACAAGATGAATGAATTCAAACAGCTGAGCTGGCAAGGGCTATGGAAAAACAACCCAGCCTTGGTTCAATTGCTTGGCTTATGTCCACTATTGGCCGTGACTGCGACCATAACCAACGGGTTAGGCTTAGGTTTAGCGACCACTTTGGTGTTAATTGGCTCAAACGCAACCGTATCGATTATTCGAAACTGGGTACCGAATGAAATCCGCATTCCAATTTTTGTCATGATTATTGCAGCGTTTGTGACCATAGTGCAGCTTTTGATGAACGCCTACACCTTTGAGTTATATCAGGCCCTAGGCATTTTTATTCCCCTGATTGTGACCAACTGTGCGATTATCGGTCGGGCTGAGGCTTACGCTTCAAAAAATCCGCTCAGTTATGCCGCATTTGACGGTTTCATGATGGGCTTAGGCTTTACTGTGGTGTTGGTATTACTCGGCGCTATGCGTGAACTGCTGGGTTATGGCACCTTATTCGCTGGTGCTGAATTACTCTTAGGTGAATGGGCAACGAGTCTAAAAATCACTGTTTTTACTTCTGAATCTCCTTTCTTACTGGCTATTTTACCCCCAGGGGCATTCTTAGGCATGGGCTTACTCATTGCGCTGAAAAACGTACTGGATAAACGCTTCGAACGTATGTTTGCAGCCAAGCAAGAAGCAAAAGTTGTGCAACGGGCTCGAGTTACAGCCGAGACCTAGCAACACAGAGTCGTAAAAACAGGATATTATTTCTCGATGAACCAACAAAAGCGTATAGAAATGTTAACCCGGTGGCGTGCCGCTAACCCCCACCCTACAACGGAATTAAACTTTACCAGCCCCTTCGAGCTGCTGATTGCGGTGCTGCTTTCCGCGCAGGCAACAGATGTCAGCGTGAATAAAGCCATGGCGAAAATGTTCCCTGTAGCCAACACCCCAGAAACGGTTTATGCCTTAGGCGTGGATGGCGTAAAAGAGTTTATCAAGACCATCGGGCTGTTTAATACCAAAGCGGTCAATGTGATCAAAACCTGTGAAATGCTTATCGACAAGCATAACAGTGTGGTTCCTGAAGACCGAGCAGCGCTTGAGGCGTTACCTGGTGTGGGCCGTAAAACGGCAAACGTAGTACTGAACACTGCCTTTGGCTGGCCGACCATAGCTGTCGACACCCATATTAATCGCGTAAGCAACCGCACCAAATTTGCCATGGGTAAGACCGTCGAAAAAGTAGAGGAAAAACTGTTAAAAGTCGTACCTGCTGAATTTAAGGTTGACGTGCACCACTGGTTAATTTTACACGGCCGCTACACCTGTATTGCACGTAAGCCGCGCTGTGGTAGCTGCATAGTAGAAGATTTATGTGAGTTTAAGGATAAAACTGAATGACAAATCCGTTATAGGATGAATAAGATGCTTTGTTTCTATAGACTCATCCACATAGATATTGCGATTTATTTTAGCGCTCTTTAATCCCTACGCTCGTTTTTGCAAAATAAGTCTGCAGTAATTTATTTACTTGATTGGCAAACTATTACCTAGCAATGAGTCCGTTCATTATGAATAAAGAAACAATTAAACGACTCATTGACAATAAAGTCAGTAAAAGTGGGTTGGTAGAGACTGGGATCCCTGGCGTTCAGTTATTTAACATAACTGAACCAGTTAGCTGTGCTCCTGCAGTGTACGAACCCTCTATCACCGCAATAGTCGGTGGCTGCAAGGAAGCCATTTTGGATGGTAATAGGCATTTCTACGACAGCAGCGCGTACATCTGTTGCCCAATGTCGATGCCAGTAGAAGCTGGCACTCCTGAGGCATCTACCGATAATCCACTTATAGGCGTATACATTAGGTTTGATACCAGAGCTATGACCGAACTCGCCTTTGAGTTAGAAAGTACTAATGGGCTAATTCAAAAAGCCAAAGATGCAGCTTATCCGCAAGGTATATCCACGGCCAATTGGGATGATGCGTTTACCGAAGCGCTGTATCGTTTAATATTGCTCAGCGAAAACCCAACTGATATAGCCATACTAGGCCGTAGCCGTTTGCGAGAGCTCTACTATGCGATATTAAAGGGCGATGCGGGCGGCTCTGTCAGAAGCTCTTTTGGTGTTGGAAATGATATCGCGCGTTCAATTGAATTTTTATCGTCCAATTTAAGCGCGCCCGTCACCATCGAAAACCTAGCTGACCAGATAGGCATGAGCCGCGCGGTATTTCACCGAAAATTTAAACAAGCAACGAATATGTCACCTATCCAGTTTGTTAAATCTATGCGGCTTAACAAAGCAGCAATGAAAATTGCCGAGGGTAGAAATGTTAATGTTGCTGCAATGGAAGTCGGCTACGTGAGTTCCTCTCAGTTTAGTCGCGACTTCCGACGAATGTATGGGCAATCACCAAAGCAATGGATACAAGCACAAGAATCAAACAATGCGTGATTGGCAAAGCATACGCCCTCATTTTTCGTAGCGGCAGCGCCATATAATTCAATAGTACGCTGGCAGCAGAGTTTATAGTCGCCGAAGGCCATTGATTGGTATTATACTTGTTGCCCACACAAATCTCGCTCTGGTAATCTCATAATCGAAGATGTATGTACATGTAAATTATGACACCTCAATCGAGAATTTCTCTCAGTTTCCCCGAAGGAGCCAGTAATGGACGGCACGAAACGCGCTAATGTAAAAGTAGGGGCTGAAGTCTCTGTTGTATTAAAAGAACATCAACGAAACGGAACCCTAACTCAGGGGATTGTCGAAAAGCTATTGACCAACTCCCCTACTCACCCACATGGTATAAAAGTAAGATTAGAAGACGGGCAAGTCGGCCGAGTCAAAGTTGTCCATAATTAACCGTCTCCTGCACAAACGTTTTTTATTCAATACAACAAGCATACTTCACGGATTAGGTTGCGATAGACCATGATAGAGTTATTCTCCTATACCCTGACATATTCTACCGCTGGTATGTTGCTGTTTACTGCTTTTCTTATCGGCATGTCAAAGACTGGTGTTGCTGGTGTAGCCTTATTTACCATCCCAATTATGGCCATAATATTTGGCGGCAAAGATTCGTCAGGCTTAATGCTGCCGTTGCTGGTTATGGCTGATCTATTTGCCGTGACCTACTATCGGCGACATGTAAATTGGTCCTATTTGGTTAAGTTATTTCCATCAGCCGCTGTGGGCGTTATTCTAGCCACCTTAATTGGCAACTACATAGATGATCAGCTTTTTCGCAATGTCATGGGGATCATCATTTTTGTTAGCTTAGCCATCATGTTATGGATGGAAACCGCTAATAAAGACGCGATTCCCGATTACATGTGGTTTGCTATATTGATGGGGTTGCTAGGTGGCTTTACCAGTATGATAGGCAATTTGGCTGCTGCGTTAATGGCGCTTTATTTACTCAGCATGCGTTTACCGAAAAACGAATATATAGGGACCGGAGCTTGGTTCTTTCTCGCAGTAAATGTGTTCAAAGTGCCCTTTCACGTCTTCGCTTGGCATACTATTTCGCTCAATTCGTTCTACTTAAACGTGGCGCTGCTACCTATAATCGCGTTAGGTGCTTTTGTTGGTATCAGAATAGTTCGTATCATTCCTGAAAAACAATATCGTTGGTTGATATTGGCGGCTACTGGAATAGCGGCGATTATAATGGTGATTTAGCGTAATCAACCTAGCGCTAATTTACATTTGCCATTAGGCGTTCAAAACTTTTTCAAGATTCGCTCGTTATAATCTTCTATGTCCAGAATGACTTGATATTGAGCCATAAGGCTATCAAGCTTAGCTTGCTCAACCGCTAACTCTTCCATAACGATAGTATTGTCATCTAGCTTCCATAAAAGACGAGAGCCCGCATAGCTGTATTGTAATGCCAGCATAGCATCAACATTGCCCTGACTAGCCGCTTGTTTTAATTTTACCAATTTACGATTAATTTTATTCAGCGCCTGTTTAAGATCCCATACGTAAGTTACTTCTCGCATAAATTCGTGCGATCGATATTTATTTAATAAATAGCCGATGGTAACACTTGTTACGAGTACACCGAGTAAGTTCCAATGAAAGTGACGCCCGCTTTCATCTGGAAACAGCGCAATAAGTATTTGAGATATCCCTAAGCTTCCTATGGCAAGGCCTGCGATACAAACCCAAATTACACGGTTTAGGTGTTTGCGATAACGCGCTTTATTGACGTTAATTAGTTGCATATTAGCTCACTTTTCATTTCAGGATTTCTAGCCTCCAAGCAGCTACTTACCACTTATTTTTGCTCAAGTTTAGCGGCCTGTATTGCCAACCCTTCACAGACTGAATTAAACGCATCACCCTGCATTAAGGGTAAGTGCGGCAACATCACTTCTCCTAATTCCTTCCTTACAATAGGCGATAAACTCATTCCACCCGTAATAAAAAGCATCTCAGGTGCCTCTGCGCTGTGCTCTAGACACTCTTTAACCAACGCCTTCACGCGCGATAACCAAGGCTGCATAGAGCTTCTGAGGGCTTGAATATCAATATCCACATCGTAATCAGGCTCTACATAGTGCAAAGGTAACGTAATACTGTCTTTTGACGACAGCATTTCTTTGGCTAAGCGTGCTGAATTGACTAACCTCGCGGACAGTTTATCTTCCTGCACCGTAAGCAAACGGGCGAGCAATGCCGACTCTTTCACGTCTGATTTGGTTTGCGCAATATCCAGCCAGTACTCCTCAGAGAAGAAATGATTCAACTTTGGGATATCATCCACTGCACACATATCTGAAAAATAAGTTGGGGGAACGGGCAACCCGTTGCGCATCAATAAACCTCGTCCCATAGTCGGTGCAATACTTTTGATGATAAGATTTTTGTCGCACTCCATCCCCCCTAAGCGTGCCCCTGTTACTGACAGTACATCTTGCTGGCGATCGAGGTTAGCTTGCTTATCAGGCGATAGAGTAATACAGCATATATCCGTGGTGCCGCCGCCAATATCGGCTACCAAAACATTCGTCTGCTTATCTAATGAACGCTCAATTTGATACGCCGCAGCGATTGGCTCCTCTAAAAACTCGACTTGAGAGAAGCCTGCTTGCTTGGCAGCTTGGGTCATAATCTCTATCGCTTGCTCATTTCCCTCTTGACCGCGTGTGCCATGAAACTTTACCGGGCGACCTATTACTGCACTATCGACGGTCATGTTAAGCTGCTCTTGGGCGCTTAAGCGAAAGAATTCCAGCTGTTTGGCGATAAGGCCAATAAAAGCTTGCTGTTGTCCGGCTACCAAATTTGCCCCTAAGAAATTCTTAGGCGAATAAATCAACCGGCCCTTGTCTGGTGTTTTCAGGTAACGACGAAACCCATCTTCACCAAAAGCGAATTTGCCGGTTTCCACTAACTGCTTTAACGGCAAGTCTTGTACTGTCATATCTTTAAGCAGTATTTCGATTGCACGTCGCTGCAACTCTGGCAAATTGTGAAATTCAGCGCGTAGCGTTCCTATGCGATCACTGTAACGTTGTTGCTCTTTGGGATCAGGCGCCTCGTAATATCCCTCTTTGGCTTTATCAATTTGGTCGTTGATGGCGCGCTTTATTTGCGCCACTTTTGCTTCAATCATTGACACCGGCGGTGTGGGCAATTCATTTTCATAATATATAAATACTGAAGAGCGAATTTTATGTGCCCCATCGATGCTCGGGTCCAACTGTATAAAGTGGTGCTGTTGCCCGTCAAAATAGGAAACTTCCGAATTTGAGGTACCGTAGTCTATTCCAATTGCTGCCATAACCGCCGTTCGTTATCCACTGTTAGTTAACCGAAAACAAAGCGCCGAAGTGTAATAGAAAAATTAGCTTTCTTCATTAGTTCTTTTAAATGACGTATTTGCAAAAGACAACAACTGGCAACATTGTGACCCCGCAATTAGGACTAACGACTTCGATACGTAAGAAAAGGTCCCCGAAAATAAGGCTGCCGTTAATAAAAAAGCCGGTTAAACTGCTCACATTATGAACAATAAAACCGACTTAATTAACGGCTAATAAAATTTAGTTAAATAAACCTTTCAGCTTGTCGCCAGCTTTATCAAGCAGTTTCTCTTTTTGTTTTTCAAGTTCTTCATTGACCTTTTTCTTAGCTTCTTCAGTCAAACGCTTTTTAGCTTCTGCTTTAGCCGCAGCCGTAACGTTATCGAGCATCTTATTGACTATTGCTGCTCCTACTTGGTCCGCTGGCAATCCGTTAGGTTTGCCGATTGAGCCCGCATTAAAAGTAGGTAGAGTAACTTCATATGCTTTTTGCTCTATATTTAAGTCGCCCGTTGATAGCTGTTCAAAATTAAGCTTAAGACGTACATTACTTACCGTAACATTGTCTACAATGACTAAGGGGTTGGCACCATCCGTTGATTCAGGTGGTGGAGTGTCATCGGACTTGGGCAAATTAGCTGCTAAGTTATTTTTCAAAGCCAATAAGTTACCGCTGCCGCTAGCATCTACTTCATATAAAATTTCAGGAGCATTTACACTGACATTTTGTATTACATAGGGTTCGTTCAGCACCTCACCTAAATCGAGTGTGATATTGCTTACACTAACGGCATTATCAGAACTAAACCCCTTGGGATTTTGTACTGTGAGTCCACTGATGCTCATACGGCCATCTGTTAAGGCCAATTCAACTTGAGCCACAGACACCTTTGTGTCTAGATAGTCGCTTCCTTGCTGTTCTATTTGAGCGCGGATAAAGTCCCCAGCCCCACTTAACAAGTACCAAGTTACAGCTGCAATAACGACGAGTAAAATAAGTAAGATCCCTAACCCTTTCTTCATAACATCCTCTTTTGTGTTCAATTGATTATTGAGAAACCACATTCAGTGTATCAGAAGATCTAAACTATCAAATATTCGGCAAATGTTTAATAGCATTGCGCGTTCATATGTGATCACTCAGCGAGAGTTTAAAAGGGCTTAAACAAGGCGCATGACTGACAGCTCTTTATTAAAAGAAAACTAGTTCTCTTTCGAAGTCATGCAACGCAGTGTAAGCCTCATTAATGAGTGTTCCTGTGCTTAGTAGCTCGCTTATGGCCATTAACTCGTATTGATACAACACAAACGCTGTTATCATAAGCCCATTATTTTATTGAAAGGCGTTACCATGAAATTATTGATCCGCAATTTAGACCGCACCACTACACAAGACGAACTGCGTACCCTTTTCGAGGGTTATGGGATTGTTCAATCATGCACAATTGTGATGGACCCAGCTACGCAGAGCTCTAAAGGGTTTGGCTTTATTGAAATGCCAAAAGTAGGCGACGCAAAGGCCGCGACAATTAACTTAAATGGCCACACATTAGGAGCAAATAAAATTCGCGTGAAAAAAGCGGACGACAAAATCGAAAGCACTGAAAAGCCAAACGAATAAACCCTTTTAAATCTTCGCTGAGTAGTCAATTAATCGAATTGGAATGAGGGAAAACGACTAGCGCCGAAAAGTTAAAAACCGAAAAAGGGCTAACAGAATCAATGTCTGTTAGCCCTTTTTTGCTATTAAAACGGCCACTGCTTTTCAAATGCAACCGTTAAAGATGGGCTTTTTTACGCTGTAGATAATTGTCAATTCAATACTTACCTGCCCTGCATACATGAGATAAAATAAACTGAAAAACATCACCATATCGGTTCTAACTTGATGTTGCGCACTCCAAAAGCCATAGCGGCTTAGTAAATTCAACCTTTCTGTTACGCTGTTTACAGACGCTTTAAACTAAATTCCTTTGGATAAATGACATGGCGGAATAACGCTGCTACGCCTAGCTGAAGTCCTATTTCAAAATACCCGAGGTGAATAACGCTTTTTAAAATTGACAGTGTCAATATAAAATATATTATGGTTTATTCTGTTGCTCACAGCAGCGTTAAGGCAATGCCCTTAAAGTTAACAAAATAAAGGGTAAACGTGCCAAAAGTACTGTCAGAAGAAGAGATAGCCTGTTTTCGTAATCGCATGTGCGACCATGCGCTAGCGTCATTTGCCAAAAGCGGCGTCGAAGGAATTTCACTTCGCGCCTTAGCCGCTGATTTACGTTGCAGTCGCACTACGCCGTATCGCTACTTTAAAAACAAAGCAGATATTCTTGCCGCACTTCGCCAGCGAGAGTTCGCTCGCATTGCTGATACCCTAGAAACTGCGCTCGGCAAAGAACCAACGCTAAGTAAGCAATTAAGCGCCCTTTGCCATGCATACTTTGAATTTGCATTGGCATTTCCCGATTCATACCGTGTCATGTATAGCGTGTCCCAGCCTGATTTGAGCAAATATACCGCTCTTGAGAGCGAAATAGCACGCAGCAGTATGCCAATGCGACACGTTGTGAAAGCAGCTGTAAACGCGGGGATCTTAAAAGGCGATCCGGTCGATATATGTTATGTGGTTTGGGCTGGTCTACATGGCTTGATATCGCTGCACCTGTCCCACATGTTGGGGGAACAGCGAGACGTAACACAACTTGCAACCGTTATGATTGACTCCCTAATACGCAGTGTTAGTGAGGAACCCGCTTTATCTGTATCCAATAAGTAAACGACATTAAATGAATATCAAGGACAACAATATGAGTAACAAAGTAGATGCGCTATTCGCCCCGTTTACACACAAAGGCCTATCACTTGATAACCGTGTGGTAATGGCCCCAATGACCCGGGAATTTTCTCCCGGTGGTGTGCCATCGTCTGACGTGGCGGATTATTATCGTCGCCGTGCACAAGGTGGCACCGGCTTGATCATCACCGAAGGCACGACCATAAACGATCCTGTGGCGACCATGAGTGAGCGTATTCCTCAGTTTCATGGCGATGCCGCCCTCGCCGGATGGGAAGAAACCGTTAAAGCAGTGCACGGTGCTGGGGGGAAAATTATGCCTCAGCTATGGCATGTGGGCATGGCTCGTCCTCAGTCGAAGGCCCCCTTCCCTGACCTACCTAGTGTTGGCCCATCGGGTTTGTTTAAACCTGGCAAGCAAGTATCAGAGCCTATGACTCAAGCACAAATTGAGTCTGTGATTGAAGGCTTTTCAAACGCAGCCGCAGATGCCCAGCGTATCGGCTTTGACGGCGTTGAGATCCACGGCGCACACGGATATTTGATTGATCAATTCTTCTGGAGCGGTACCAATCAGCGCACCGATGCATGGGGTGGCAGCATGGCGAATCGTGGTCGTTTGGCAGTGGAGATTATTAAAGCGATCCGCGCTACCACATCACCCGACTTCCCTATCGTGTTGCGTTATTCACAGTGGAAACAACAAGACTACACAGCAAAATTAGCCGAAACCCCGCAATTACTTGAAGAGTTCTTGGCCCCGCTCAGTGATGCCGGAGTAGACGTGTTTCATTGTTCACAGCGCCGTTATTGGGAAAACGAGTTCGAAGGAAGCGATTTAAACCTAGCCGGTTGGACAAAAAAACTAACGGGCAAGCCAACTATTTCTGTGGGCTCAGTGGGCTTAAACGAAGACTTCTTCAGCGCATTTGCTGGGCAAGGCTCAAATACCCGCTCAATCGACGATCTCATTGAGCGCATGGACAAAGGTGAATTCGATTTGATCGCGGTAGGACGTGCCCTACTGCAAGATCCTAACTGGGCAGATAAGATTCGCCACGGTAAGTTAGAAGAACTTGAGCAGTACTCGGGCGAAGCACTGACAACTTTGTCTTAGCCTCATTATGGGTGAATCGCCTAAGTAGTTAGCTCTGCTTAGTCGATTCAAAACGTATGAATTATGTAAACACAAAACATTTCGTCACCGAGTGAGCATTCAGCCTGGGTAGTTGGACGAATATGATTAAGCTATTGAATTATATCGTTAAAATTTAGCTTGAACGATACTTTTTATCCAGAAATCAGATTAAATAGAGAAAAGTGAGCCCTATGAGCCAGCCAACTGCTGCCAATGCGTTAGCCAAACGCACTTTATTATTAGCTGCGGCCGCTATGGGGTTTGCCCAAACTGTGTTGTTTGCCATTCTTGCACCGTTAGGGCGAGAAATCGGCTTAATTGAAGTGCAAATTGGCGCGATTATCTCTTGTTCGTCGTTAACCATATTTTTGGTCAGTCCCTTGTGGGGGCGAGCCAGCGATATGTGGGGCCGACGAAAAGTGTTATTGATAGGTTTGTTTGGTTATTCAGCGGGTACCATTTTATTTGCTGGTGTGTTTCAAGCCGCGCTACTGGGTTATCTTATCCCGCTTATCGCGCTTGCGCTTTTGATCGCCACCCGGGTCGCTAATGCCGTCGTGATGGCTGCGGTCACCCCATCAGCCAATGCTTATATGGCGGATATCACCACAGTAAAAGATCGCATAAAAGGCATGGGGGCTATTGGCGCAGCAACCAATATTGGCTCTATTCTTGGCCCCGCAGTGGGTGGTTTACTGGCCAGTATTAGCTTACTAACTCCCTTGTATTTTTCAGTCATACTCACCTTAGGCGCCGCCGTTCTCGCGGTTTACGCATTACCTGTATTGCCTAAGCCTAAAGAAATAAAAGTATTACCTAAATTAAAGTACACCGACCCAAGAATTTTTCCTTTGGTGGTTGCAGGGGTATTGCTCTTCATGGGCTTTGCTATCGTGCAGCAAACCATCGCCTTTCGCTTTCAAGATGTATTGGTATTAGACGGTACGCAAACCGCTAAAATAGTAGGCGTTAGTCTTATGCTCTCTGCCGCAGCAGCGCTTATAGTGCAGTTACTCGTGATCCCTAGGCTGTCTGTTCGTCCTTTCGTTTTGTTACGAATGTCGATGCCGATGATGATGGTTGCCTTTGCTATTATGGCCATAGCCGATACGCAAACTATGTACATTATCGCCATGAGTATTTTAGGTCTTGGGATGGGGTTCGCTGGCCCAGGTTTTATGGCTGGGGCCTCAATTGCCGTATCTGCAGATGAACAAGGTGCAGTAGCAGGTGTTGCAGGCGCCTGTCCTCCTTTAGGGTTTACTGTGGGCCCGATACTGGGCACCTATCTGTATTCTATCGATGGCACACTGCCCTACTGGTTTGCGTTTGGTTGCTACTTTTTATTGTTTTTCTTCACCCTGAATTTTAAAGACAAACACTAATCTCTTTACCCCTAATACATGGAATGAGATGCGTGAGACATAATGCATGAGAAAAAACGGCTTAATTAGCTAACTCACAAGCGTAAATGGTTATCTCACCTCCTGGCAGACAAGGCCGAAGATTGAAAACGCCGGTTAACGAAGTGAGCGTATTCACTGCTTTATTATTTACCTTTAATTACCACCTCATACACTTTACACAAAAGATAAGCGCTAACGCCGGCAGCAAACGAAAACATATAAGCCGTTATGGGTACAAAAATGTAAGCTATTGCAGAAGTAGAAGATGCATACTCAGCCGTATACAGCGGGCTGGTTATTGACCAATAACCAGAGAAGATAACCCCTACGGCGACGAGCAAACTTACACATAAAGAGAGCCTGCCCTTGCGTGAATCAAGAAGCTTAGTGCAAGTAGCACACGCAATAAGGCTTACAAACGGAATTAACCGTACAGAACCAATCTGTATTGCCCCAGTAAAACTTGAATGACCAAACGCTTTTTGCACAGCCTGTTCAAGTTCAAAACCACCGACTATCAAAAGCACCAATAAATGATTGAAATCTTCATAAAGTAATATGAATGACGCGATACATGCTAAAATATATCCTTTTCTCACAGTTTATCCCTGAGCTGCACTAACGTTTCAAATATACCCCGAATGGAATTTACCTATCAGCGATAAGTGGTGCTTGCACCATTAGGGTTCAATGTTATTTATGTGATGTAGACCTTGCTTAGTTTTGGTGCTTCGCTTTGGTGTGCATCCTAGTGATGGTACGTTAACACTTTTCTACATTATGCGCAAAACGGTTAAAATTATGCACGATTTTGGCGCACGGTTGGGCGTTTTCTCAACAAAACGTCGGTTATTTTACAAATTTGGTTATCTTGACATTTAGGCACTGATGTTGCTCAGCCTGTGCATCACTGAAGTTATTTGCATGTTTGTTGGGAGGCGCTTTGCATTTAAAAAGTAACGCGATGCAGTTGTCAGCTAAAGAGCGGCGCTGGTTACCTTGGTTTGGTATCAATGGTAAGTTATCACTTGGTTGGTCATGTTTTGTCAATCGCTCCATGTACTGTGCTGTTGAACAAACGTTTGAAGGGATTGCAGCCACCCGAGTCAAACTGCTGCAAAACTGGACGAATAATCAATGGCAACATTTGGTCTCAACCGCCAACATGATTGATATTGATGATTTGGCTGCATGCAAAAAGATCTTTCAAGATGGTCTGAAAAGCGCACAAGATTTTTCTGAGCTGTTTGTTATTGATCCCCGCGGCAAAATTTTAATATCGACACATGATCAGCGCGTTAATCGTCGCCACAGCGAGCACAATGCGATCAAGCAGGCTCTGCAAGGCCAGTTCTTACATGGTCCCTATACCGACACTGATACCTTATCAATTGGTCGCTCAAGCTCTAACTTTCATGACGAAGTCACCTTAATGTTTTATCAGCCGGTTGTCGCTAACGATCAAACGATTGCTTTATTATGCGGGCGCGTGCCGAATGATGTGTTGGGTGACTTGATCCAACGAGAAGCAGGCCATGTTTACCGTGAATCTGGTGACAACTATTTGTTTATGGTCGAATCAAGGTTTGACCCTAGCATTAAACCGGGAATTGCATTATCGCGTTCGCGCTTTGAAGACAGCACCTTTAGCCATGGTGAAAACCTAAAATCTGGGGTACATACTGACTTTGGAGTAGTCAAGGTTGCCAAGCATACTGAATTAGAAGTTCGCTTTATCGACCCTGCAACAGGCGAGTTACATCCTGGGGTCCGAGAAACCATTAAAAATGGACAAAATTTATTTGTTACTTATCCAGGCTATTCAGATTATCGACATATACCTGTTATCGGTAAAGGTGTCACATTTAAACTGCACGGGTCGTTAGATTCATGGGGAATGATGTGTGAAGGCGACTTAGAGGAAGTCTATCGACGTCGCTCAATTAACTTATCACTTCTTAAAAAATACTTTGTCATGACGGCCTCAGTGGTTGGTTTAAATATTGGTTTGCTGGAATACACCGATTTGTCATTGATGGCCAGTAATCTGATCACAGCTGCGGGGTTATTACTCAGTGGTGCTTTATTTGCCATGTTAAGTACCAATAAGCTATCAAACCGCCTAAACGAAATGACATCGGTGATCCGTACCATAGCTGAAGGCGAAGGAAACCTAACCCAAAGGCTGGATCAAACGGGTATGAAGCAAGATGAAACCGGCGACATGAGCCGCTGGATAAACAGCTTTATCGATAATTTAGACAGTGTTGTAGGGCAAGTGATCCATGCTTCGCACGATGTTCGCAAAACCAATGATGATATGTTGGACAAAAACGCCGAAGCCTATTCAAGCTCAAATCAAGTACACGAATCTATGCTGCGCATGCAAGCATTAATTCACAAGCAGCGAGAGGTTATTTTACAGGCCTCGCATACTGCTCAAGATATGAAGCAATCGATGGCAACCGTCGTGGAAAAAGCAAAATCAGACTATAAAGATGCCAGGGCCGGTACACAAGCGATTCGAGATATTGTGGAAAACACAGCCGCCAGCGTGCAATCCATAGACGCGCGGATGGGAGAAATAGGGAATATCATTGATGTCATCACCGAAATCACCAATCAAACCAACTTACTTGCCTTAAACGCTGCAATTGAAGCGGCACGAGCAGGTGAGCATGGGCGAGGGTTTTCCGTGGTGGCCGATGAGGTGCGGGGTTTAGCCGGTAGAACAGCGGGTGCAGCGAAAGATATTCAATCCATGATCCAAGGCTTGCAGCAAGAAACCTTACATGCGGTAAACTTTATGGAATCAGGGGTTAAAGATGTAGATCAAAGCTTAAAATTAACAGAGGCCGCATCGGGTGAAAACATTGAGCTACATGCCATTGTAGAGAAAATGTTTGAGAGCATAAATGTCATAGAGCAAAATAGTGCTCGCAACGGTGAGACCGCACAACAGGTCACAGAAGTAACAGAAGCCATGGCCTCCTCTATTCAGCAATTGAGTATGAGTTCAGAACAGGTGAATACTAACGCCAGTCGTCTTCAGCAATTAATGGGCACGTTTCAAGTGAGTACGCGTTAAGGATGAGTGCGGCTAAATGTCACAGGATTCACCAAGCTCAACACCCTTTGTTTTGCAGTTTCATCCGTCACGCATTGGTTGGTATAACGATCCATAATGCTGTTAATGTCTTTGATCAGAGGCATCAATAACTCTTTATCCTTGGCTTTAACATCATAGTGATTAATCGCGCGCAGCAGCGTAATTGAAGCCTGATTTAAACTGGTATTTTGCCTTGGTGTGGGGTTGTCATGAGCTGTCGCTAGCCCCAGCAAGGTACTTACTTGCTTCACTATATCGCCTTTATACTCAAAGGCAGATACGCTGTTTTCACCAAATATCATTCGGGCTTGTGTTACAAACCCTTGATAATCAAGGTGCTGAGCAAACCAAGGAATATCTAACATTTCGTTAAAAGATAAGTCTTTGCCATAACAGGGATTACTGGCCACTTTTGGGTTGCGAATACATTGCTTGTAATAGCTTTGCATAAAACTGACAGGCTCGCGAAACCATACCCACAGCTTGACATCGAACAACTTAGCGAGTTCGCCCAACAAATCTTTTGATGCCTCTGGAAAGTCCCACCAGTAATTGTAAATCCCTTCGGAGGACAAAATCACGGTGTGCGTTTCACTTTTTATCTGTGTTATGACATTGCTAACATTAGCGATGAAATTGTCAACATGAGTAGACACTAGGTTTTTTTCAAACCAATGGTGAGTGGGTGCTCCTGGGTTATTGGAAACCTCAAGGTTATGCGGGTATAGAATCCCCTTTGTGCGCAGTTTCCGTTGTTTTTTACTCAGGTAGGTTTGTACACTTGTGGTGCCCGTTTTGGGTGTGCCGACATGAATGATTAGCTTTATTTTTTTGGTGCTATCGTGCGCGCTACCATGGCCGCTTTGCTTTAATTGTGCGGTTATTACCTGGGTAAAGCGCCCTATTTGGTCATCCATACTGTCTGTAAAGCCTTTATTAATTTAACAACAAACCTAATCTGAGCAATTGTCCTGCTAGTACGCCAAACATAATGATAATAATGAGCAACATAACGGCGAATACAACGGCGCCCACAACAGGGACTATACCAACAAGCATAATACTGATGGCCAGCATTTGTTTGCTCGCTCAACATTAGGGGCAAGCTCAATGACGTTGCTGGATACCTCGATGCTTCATATAGGTACCTGCACCAAATATACCCGCTAGCACACCAAACGAGGTAGAGAACAGAACAGCGAACATGATACTGCTTGTCAGTATGTTTGCATACTCACTCACCCATAGATTTGGCCCTACCCAATGCACAGCAACTGCGAGCATACAGACTCCCAGACTGGGTTTATGGCTTGCAAAGGTTAACGGAATTTCGTACCACGAGAGTGCGGTTTTGGCTTTATATCGGGAAAATCCCCAATAAAGGTAACAAACTAAACACAATAGGCTGGTTATGCTCACCAATACTGCCGCCGCGTGGCTAGGTAATGCGGCAAAAAGCGTATAGCCAATGTTTACAGCATAGATTGCCATGACTAGCCACAATATGACTAATGGCCCCAAAATCAGCCCCACTATTCTCTCCTTGAATTGACTAGGTTAATTATCCGTTTGAACACGCTGGTGTGAGTAACGACTTTGACCGTTACATCCTTACGGCAACGAGTGTAATGGCTGTGCATCTTACTTACATTGCAGCACTTATAATTCAGCACATAGATTATGTACTGATATTGCCGTATATGCATTGCCACCATCGACGTCAATTTTTATGTTACTGCATCGGCAACAATCAGAGATAGCGCGAACACTAAGCTAGCGACTGGGCATAAAATGACTACGTAAATAGATTTACTATTCAGACACTTGCTTATCAATAAAGCGTATTACTGCGACTCGTTAAAGGGGCTAGTATAGGCTCATAAAGGCCCACCTGTCGCGGACTTATTCGGCGAAAAAGTACGTTTGAAACGAAATTTATACCCTAAACAGGCAATGTGCCATAGATAAGCACTGCCTATGGGGTTGCAACTAAATCAGTCTGTACGTGTCTCTAGTAGTATCGCGATAAACAGGTATATTCTTTATTGATAACAGCGCATTCTGGAATTATCGAATATAAGCCACTCGGCTTGCTACGTCTTTCAATCTAACGCAAAAGGAACATTTCATGGGACTTAAAAACGTATATCACATAGTATCAAAAAGTGCCGTGCCACTTGTGGCGGGTATCGCGCTATCAGTTTTCTCTACATCAAGTATTCACGCGCAACAAATGGGTAATCCCCTTGATTTTGTTAACTCTCAATTAGCCGAGCAAATGAAAAACCAAGTTCGTGCTATGAGCGATCCTGATTTAATAAAAGCACAAGCACAATTACAACGCAGATACTACGAAGCGCTAATAGAGGCTGGGTTTAGTAAGGAAGAAGCCTTTAAGATCATTTTGGCAACGGCACAAGGCAAAGGTAGTTAAGGGGCAAAGTAACGAGTGACTTAAACGAGTGACATGATGAGCCTTGATTCGGATGGTCTAGGGCTTTTCATTAAACTCGTTCAGGGCTGATTAATAAGATCGTTCAGGGCAACTCAATAAGCACATTCAGGGCTCTCATTGAACACGTTCAGGACTCTCATTGAACACGTTCAGGACTGTTCAATAAACTCGTTCAGGGCTGCTCATTAAACTCGTTCAGGACTGAATAGAAAAAGTGTATAAGCTAAGCCCAATAGTTTTGGCAAAGGCCTGCAGCGCAGGCCCATACGTACACCCTCTAGCCCTTAAAAGGTGTATTGCACGGCAACGCTAGCGTAATCTACGTCACTGTCGAAGCTGTCAATTTCAGACAAAATACCGATTTCGTCACGCTCAAATTCTAAATCAAAGCGAGTGTACTCTACCCGTACATCCCAGCCTTCAGATACAGCGAAAGAAGCGCCTACACCGTAAAATAAATCATCACCGTCGGTACTGTCGTTAACACCGGCCGCGTTAATATCAGCGTCCCACCATAACTGACCGCCTTTTGCGAACAGTGTGATGTATTCATTCACCGGTAAGCCTGCTTTTAAACCGAGGGTGTAACCGTCGACTTCAGTATTAAATGTGTCATTACCATATTCACCGAAGTCGATATAGCCACCTTCAACCGACAAATACTGGTTAAATTGTGTACCGACATACACGCTTGCGGCATTATCGTCACGATCGAAATCTTCATCGCCGTCCACATCAACTAGTCCATAGCCAGCACCAACATAGATACCATGATGATCTACACTGTCATTGGTCGCAGCTAAGGATGCACCTGAAGTCATAAGTAAAGAGGTCGCTGCTAGTGTAGTAAGGGTAAATTTTTTCATAGTTATCTCCGTAGTTCTTAATCGAGAGTGTTAGAAAGATGGCAAAGCAACTTACCTTGCCGAACTAAGCATAAACAAGTGTTGTGCCACTCACCCTCAAAACGTATAAAGCTCTTACTAATCAATACATTAAGTGAATTTTGGTCACGCATACGTTCAGCGTAGGTAGTATCCATCTATGTACAATATGCAAACTCTTAAGCAAGTTTTACTGGTTAAATTTTAACCCACCATTCATTCCCTCTTTGTATGTTCCACTTCACCCGCAGTGTATTTAAAACCTAGCTTGATATCTCATATGCAGCGAACTGAGCATCATAAACGCTGGAGTTTGTAGCTCTATGACGAATAAGTGGGAAATTACACCAAACAATCGTTTATTTGACCTCGCGCATAACACACTCAATAAACAAAATATACGTAACCATTTGATTTTAAAGTACTAAAATAAGTTAGCCAGCTATGGCATAAGTTCTGCTCATAACCAAGAAGACGCTATGATTTAGCCCAATGCGGCTAACAGCACACCTATTCTAATTACGATGATAAAAACAAAGATACAGGGGAATAAGATGACGATTAAAACGATACCACTTATCGGTTTTAACGCACTGACAGTACTCACATTGTTGAGCGCCAGCACATTACTTGCAGGATGCGGTGGTGCAGATGCCACCAGCAATGAGTCAAATGAAGAGCTGGTTATTTCAGTGCCGGTAGAAGCCGGCGCTCTGCATATTGGTGATATTTCCTCAAATTACACCACTACAGCCGTACTCGAAGCAAAAGAAGAAGCTTACGTGGTCGCTCGCGCATCTGGCATTATCGAACACATCTACGTTGAAGAAGGTGATTACGTTAAAAAAGGGCAAGTGCTTGCTCAGTTAGAGCCAGAACGCTATCGCTTGAACCTTGCTCGCGCTAAAGCAGATTTAGTCGGTATTGAAAAGGAGCTGGCAAAAATTGATAAGGTGTACAATAAAAAGTTAGTCAGTGATGACACCTATGACAAAATTAGCGCGCAATACGCGTCCACAAAAGCCACCCTTTCCTTAGCCGAATTAGATCTAAAAGAAGCGACCATTGTCGCCCCCATTTCCGGCTATATTGCCACCCGTAATGCCAAAGTAGGCAACCTAACTGAATCGTTCCAACGTGCGCAAATGTTTCACATCGTAGAGCAAAACCAACTTTATGGTGTGGTGTATCTACCTGAAAAAGAACTTTCAAGAGTACATAAGGATCAAGCCGCGACTCTCACGTTAAGTGCATTGCAAGACAGCAAGGTCGATGCATTTGTTGAACGTATTAGCCCTGTGATTGACCCTGCAACTGGCACCTTTAAAGTCACCTTGCGCGTACCTAATGACGAACATTTACTGAAAGCAGGTATGTTCGCGCATGTCGATTTAAACTACGACACTCATCAACAAGCTACTCTTATGCCTGTCTCTTATACACATCTGACGCTGCCGACGAAGAGGATAGTGTAGAT
>OLGX01000089.1_pt1 | contig 59365 bp, 65 predicted proteins | sample 1609451 | NCBI WGS metagenome assembly OLGX01 (sample SAMN05416834, study PRJEB24817) | seawater metagenome | isolation source: Sea water | place: Canada:Atlantic | collected 2013-07
CCACTAAGGTTTCGATTTGGCGTTGCAGTTGGTTGAGTTCGTCGCTGCTATGGCCAGGGTTTAGGTCATTAAGGAGGTTTACTACGGCGACCATGCCGCGCAGCTCTGTGGCACTTAAGCTAACCCCTGGAAGTTCAAACGCTTCAAGTGCTTCGGTGAAGTAAGCATAAAGGCGCGTGTCGCTGTTGTAGCTCAGCGGCGCTTGGTACTGCTCGGTCAGTTGTTGCAAGGCTTCTTTGACTACGCTTGGGCTGGCCGCTAATTCTGCCGCGAGGGTCATTAGGTTGAGGCCTTCTGGATGTTTTTTAAACAGGCTGTGCAGTCTTTGTACTTGATCGGTTGTTACCATATGCGAGCCTTGTTTTTTTGTTGGTTTTTTTAACTATTTTGGTTGCAAACCTTGCTTATGGCCCATACTTTAAAGAGCATAGACATGAATTAATAGATACTGATTAGAAGGAAGTTGTAGTAATGATTAAGGTGATTATCGAACGTCAGATTGCTGAAGGTATGGAATCAACTTATGACAATGCCATCAAGAAGACGCTAAGCGCTATGATTTCAGCTCATGGCTATGTGTCTGGCGCGACGTATAAAGATGCCGAAGATGATAACCATCGTGTCATCATTACTAATTGGACGAGTTTAGATGCTTGGAAGAAGTGGAGTAAATCTAATGATCGTGCCAATGCCATTGCGGCGATTAAGCCAATCCTGAAAGACCAAGAGAAATTTACCGTTTTAACGGCGTAAACTTTCTCAGTGTAAATTGGTTATTGGTGGGCAGCGCCCACCAAACTATTCACTTCACGACAATACAAATCAACCGATCTGACGTTTAACAAACGCCGCAACAGCCTTTGCTGTGAGATCTAGGTGGTGTTCGTAAACAAACCCTGATGCCTTCCTTGGTTTTAGGTCATGGTTTCCATCTTCTAACCACTCAAGTTCAATGCTTTTGTCTAACGTGTATCCGGCGACATCGTCTTTCGTGCCCATTGTATCTCGTGTGCCCTGAACCATAAGCAGCGGTTTACGCAGTTTTTCAAGGTGGCTGGTACGCTGCTTCTCAGGTTTCCCCGGTGGATGAAACGGGTACCCTAAACTCACACACCCTTTGATCAATGCATCAACGTTTTTCAAGTTGCCGATTTCTGAATCGTTAGCGACCATTGATGCAATGCGCCCTCCCATGCTTTTTCCACCAATAACACATGGGCGCGCAAGGTTGGCAATGATGTCCTGCCAAGCGACTATTAACTTGGGCGCACGATCGGGCGGGCGTTTTTTTCCGTCTTCCTGACGCTTAATCATGTAAGGAAAATCAAATCGCACAACGTATATGCCCTCGTTAGCAATACGAGATGCCATGTCTGTCATAAAATCACTTTGACTATCAGCTCCAGCGCCATGAGCTATGATAAGTAAAGGATTTTTATCCTTGCCGTTAGATGTATAATATTTGTACAATTTAATCTCCTCTTTTAACTGTGGGTGATGGTAACTGCGTAACCTGTGCTTGAATACCTTGAGCCAAATCAATGCGAGTATTAGCAACGAAGCTACTATTCACTGACTGACAAGGACTGGGTAATCATTCCGATGCAGTAATAGGCTGTGTGAGATTTTACTTTTTGGCCGAATCTCACACAATTACAGTGATAACGAATCTCATTTGCTTTTAAAATCAAGAATTTTGTTTTAACACTATGAAATTTCAGGTGTTTTTTCTGACGTTTATTTGCAAAAAGAGGCTCAAAACACCATAATTGCGCCGATTTTTTCAACCCTCAATCCCACGCTGTTTAATGGAATCCAATCATGAGCACAGCATTTGACCATCCCGAATACAACTACAAGGTGGTAAGACAGTTTGCCATCATGACGGTTGTCTGGGGCATAGTTGGCATGGCGGTCGGTGTCCTCATCGCTGCACAGTTAGCATGGCCTGAACTGAACTTTGATACTCCTTGGTTATCTTTTGGACGTATCCGTCCCCTACACACCAACACGGTGATTTTTGCTTTTGGTGGTTGTGCTTTGTTCGCCACCTCATACTACATAGTACAGCGTACCTGTCGTGTTCGACTGTTCTCCGATACGTTAGCAAGTTTTACTTTCTGGGGCTGGCAAGCCGTTATTGTTGCTGCTGCGATCACTCTGCCAATGGGCATGACTTCTACCAAGGAGTACGCCGAGCTTGAGTGGCCGATTGATATCCTAGTGACTTTGGTCTGGGTATCTTACTGCGTGAACTTCCTTGGCACCTTGGCGATTCGTAAAGAAAGCCACATCTATGTTGCTAACTGGTTTTTCGCTGCCTTTATGATCATGATTGCGATCCTTTATGTTGTGAATAACTTGGCCGTGCCAGTATCACTAACTAAGTCGTACTCGGTTTACGCCGGTACTATCGACGCCATGATTCAGTGGTGGTGGGGCCATAACGCGGTAGGTTTCTTCCTGACTGCAGGCTTCCTCGGCATCATGTACTACTTCGTACCTAAGCAAGCGGGTCGCCCGGTTTACTCGTACCGTTTGTCGATTGTTCACTTCTGGGCGTTGATTTCAATCTACGTTTGGGCTGGTGCTCACCACTTGCACTACTCTGCTCTACCAGATTGGGCGCAAACTTCAGGTATGGTTATGTCTTTGATCCTTCTTGCGCCTTCTTGGGGCGGTATGATCAACGGTATGATGACCTTATCAGGCGCTTGGCATAAGCTTCGCACCGATCCTATCTTGCGCTTTTTGGTTGTCTCTTTGTCTTTCTACGGTATGTCTACCTTCGAAGGCCCAATGATGGCTATCAAGACAGTTAACGCGCTGTCTCACAACACTGACTGGACCATCGGCCACGTACACTCTGGTGCGTTAGGTTGGGTGGCTATGGTGTCTATCGGTGCGCTGTACCACTTGATTCCTATTATGTTCGGTCGTAAAGCTGGCGAAATGTACTCGACTAGTTTGATCAACCTGCACTTCTGGTTGGCAACAATCGGTACAGTTCTGTACATCGTTGCCATGTGGGTGAACGGTATTATGCAGGGCCTGATGTGGCGTGCAGTGAACGAAGACGGCACCCTAACTTACAGCTTTGTTGAGTCTGTTGAAGCGTCTCACGGCGGCTACGTTGTTCGTGTTATCGGCGGTGCGTTCTTCCTGACCGGTATGCTGATCATGTTGTTCAACGTTTACATGACCACCCGTGACGCGAAGCGTGAAGCTAACGCTGTTGCGGCTCAGGCATAAGGAGCTCATACATGAAACATGAAACTATTGAGAAGAATTTGCCACTGATGGTGGTAATGATTGTTATCGCTCTGAGTTGGGCAGGTTTGGTAGAGATCGTTCCTTTATTTTGGGACACCGACACCAACAAGCCTGTTGAAGGCCTTAAGCCACATACGGCACTGGAGCTAGAAGGTCGTGACATCTACATCCGTGAAGGTTGTCACGTCTGCCACACCCAGATGGTTCGTCCATTCCGTGCAGAAACTGAGCGCTACGGCCCTTACTCTGTCGCTGGCGAATCCGTTTACGAACACCCATTCTTGTGGGGTTCTAAGCGTACGGGTCCTGATCTAGCGCGTTTGGGTGGTCGTTATTCCGATGAATGGCACCGCGCTCACATGTACAACCCTCGTGATGTTGTACCTGAGTCAAAAATGCCGTCATACCCTTGGCTGTTCGAAGATAAAGTCGATGGGCGTGACACTCCTAACAAGATGAAAGCACTGCGTATGGTCGGCGTACCGTACACAGATGAAGACATCGAAGGTGCTAAAGAAGCTGTTGATGGCGTAACCGAGATTGAAGCTCTGGTTGCCTACTTACAGCAGCTTGGCACTGTGATCACCAAACGGTAATCGTATGGATATTAACGACGTTCGTGGGCTCGGTTCACTCTTTGCTTTGGTCGCCTTCCTAGGAATCATCTGGTGGGCGTACGGCTCAAGCCGCCGCAAGCGGTTTGAGGAAGACGCTAAGATTCCGTTCAGCGAGAACGAAGAAATGCCCACTGACGACGATAAACATCGGAGCAATTAATTATGTTATCTACATTTTGGCAAGTATGGATCATGGCAATCGTATTCGGTTCCATGATCGCCTGCGGCCTATTGATCCTTTATGTAAGTAAAGGGCAGCGCAAAGACGAAACAACCAGTGAAACTACTGGTCATACCTATGATGGCATTGAAGAACTAAATAACCCGCTGCCACGTTGGTGGGTGATCATGTTCTGGGGCACTATCGTGTACGGCTTCTTGTACATCGCGGCATACGGTTTAGGTAACTTTGATGGTTTCCTAACGGTAAAAGTCGATGGCGAAGACGTCACCTGGACATCGACTAACCAATGGAAAGCCGAAGTTCAGGCGTTTGAAGAAGAAATCGCCCCGCTTTATGCTGGCTACCTAGCAACGCCTATTACTGAATTGGCAAAGAACGAAGACGCGCTTCAAACTGGCCAACGCCTGTTTAAGAGCAACTGTTCTGTATGTCACGGCACTAATGCCATGGGCGCTCAGGGCTTCCCGAACTTAACCGATAACGACTGGTTATGGGGTGGCACTCCTGAGAACATCAAACATACGCTTATGTATGGTCGTCAGGCAGCGATGCCAGCTTGGGGCACGACCCTAGGTGATGAAGGCATTGCTGATATGACGGAATACGTTCGCAGCCTATCAGGCCTTGACCACGACGCTGAAGCGGCTGAAAAAGCAGCACCTAAATTCCAGATGTTGTGTATGGCATGTCACGGTGCAGACGGTAAAGGCAACCAGTTGGTTGGCGCACCAAATCTGACCGACGAAATCTGGCTGTATGGCGGTTCAACTAAGCAGATCAAGTTTACTCTGCGTAATGGCCGTAACGGTAAGATGCCAGCTCAGGCTGATATTCTTGGTGAAGACAAGGTTCACGTTCTATCGGCTTACGTTTATTCCCTTTCAAACGGTGAATAATATTTAGCAAGAGGCGTCGCACTCTTGTTGAAGAAAAGCTGAGATAGATCAGTAAATCTAAAGAAAGCGACCTTAGGGTCGCTTTTTTTTCACCTATACACCAGCACAATCCATATAATTACTGCGTTATATAGAGTTAGCCCTACTGGTACAAAAGTGAGTGTTGCATGAGTAAAATTCCGGTCAAAGACATATCCAAAGAACCTGAAATGGTGTCGCTCTACAAGAAGCGTGAAAAAATTTACGTTCGAGAAATACACGGTCTATTTCAAAAGCTACGCTCAGTCTCACTTTGGTTATTAATGCTGGGCTACTTTGGAACACCGTGGCTGAACTTAGGAGAACGACAAGCGGTTTTATTTGATCTCCCAGCTCGTCAATTTCATATTTGGGGCATGACCTTCTGGCCACAAGATTTTATGCTGCTTTCATGGATACTCATTATCTGTGCCTTCGGCCTGTTCACTATTACTAATCTCGCCGGGCGAGTCTGGTGCGGTTACACCTGCCCTCAGTCAGCTTGGTCCTTTATTTTCATGTGGATTGAGGAACGTACTGAAGGCACGCGCAATCAACGCATTAAATTAGACAAAGCCCCTAACAGTATTGAGAAAATACGAAAAAAAGCCTTAAAACATACAATGTGGCTCGTCGTCGCCGCTTGGACAGGCATTACCTTTGTTGGTTACTTCGCCCCTATTCGAGAATTAGTGCCTGACTTCTTTATGTTTGATATCAGTGCCTGGGCCTTTTTCTGGATCGGCTTTTTCACCGTGGCCACGTACATCAACGCCGGATGGATGCGTGAGCAAGTGTGTATCTACATGTGCCCTTACGCTCGCTTCCAATCGGTTATGTACGATTCAGATACGTTAGCGGTGTCCTACGACCCTAATCGTGGCGAGCCACGAGGCAAACGCAGCAAAAACAAAGCAAAAGCCGCCGAACAAGAAGCGCTTGGCGACTGTGTTGATTGTTCTATGTGCGTTCAGGTATGCCCTACCGGTATCGATATTCGTGATGGTTTGCAATATCAATGTATTGGCTGTGCACTGTGTATCGATGCCTGTGATGACATCATGGAAAAATTAGATAAGCCAAAAGGCTTGATCCGTTACACGACTGAAAATGAATTAGCTGGCGGTAAGATACATTTAATGCGCCCTCGCCTATTTGGTTACAGCGCGGCGGTGTTTGCCATGATGGGCATGTTGGCCTTCACCATTTATGATCGCACCCCATTCCAACTCGATATCGAACGTGACCGTGGGCGCCTGTATCAAATGACAGTCAACGACACCGTTCAAAACAGCTACACATTAAAATTAATTAATATGTCGCAAGAACCGAAGAGTTACAGCCTAAGCGTCGAGGGGCTTGATGGCTTAAATATCATCGGAAAAACAGACTTCGATCTCGACGTTAATCAACTCAAGGAAGTTTCCATCAACTTGGAAATTGATCCTGAAGTAACAAAAACGAAAGCCAGTAAAACCAACATTGAATTTATCATCAGTGAAACGGCCACTGGAGAAGAGATCACCCGAGAAGAAAGTCGCTTTATTGCTCCGCGCAGTTAAAAACGCCGCAATAAAACAGATAATTTTAGCTGCACACGGCATCCAAAAGGCCGAATAGCTGGAGCCTAGCCGCCTGAGTGAGTAAACTTAGGCGGCTTTTTAGTTACCGACCTAACTCCATTCGTTTTAGAAGCATTGTGAGAGAGTAATGACTCAGGAAAAGTTTACGCCTTGGTACAAAGAACCCTACATGTTGTTAGTCGCTGGCATTCCCGTTATTGCGGTAATCTGGGGGTTAAACATGGTCAGACTCGCATTGGACGCACCAGATACACTCGTAAGCGACAGTTACTACAAAGATGGCGTGACCTTCACTGAGAGCTACAAACTGGATCAAGCCGCCGACCGCCTACAAGCCGAAGCCGTCATGACCTTCAACACCGATGAAATTAGCCTAAATTTAACCGGCTACTTTGACGCTCAACCAAACACACTGCAGCTAGAACTGATTCACCCGACGCTCGAAGATCGCGACGTCACAGTACTACTCCAACGTATGCCCGATGGCCGTTTTATGGGCGTCAATGAAATCGAATTGCCCGCTCGTCGGCACGTTTGGCTAAACAGCCCTGAACAAGGCTGGCGTTTGCGTCTGACCCATTTTATTGAATCGGATAAGGCCTTCACTCTGAGTTATCAATGAGCGTAACTCCTCAACAGTGCGACTGCTTTCACTGCGGTGAAGTCATCAAAGGCGATATCCAGTGGCACGCCGCCATTGACGGTGTGCAGCAGCCCATGTGTTGCCCCGGCTGCAAAGCCGTTGCTGACACTATCGTTGCCTCGGGCTTAAAAGACTATTACCGTCACCGTACTGACTTGCCGGAAATATCTCCCGCTGAAGATGATTCAACCGATATCACAGCACGCGATACGTTAACCCTGTACGACAGTGACGCCATGCAGCGTCGCTTTGTCGCCCGTGTTGACGGTCAAGCTGAAGCCACACTGGTTATAGATGGCATTAGTTGTGCCGCCTGTGCTTGGTTAATCGAGCATCGCGTCAACCAGTTACATGGCGTCGAGAAGGCCACACTCAACCTCTCGAATCATCGTTTGGTCGTTAGTTGGCGTGACGACGACATCCGCATTTCACAAATTTTCGAAGCCATCTACCGCCTCGGCTACAAAGCCGCGCCGTTCTCGGCCACGGCAGAAGATGAGCAGCGCCAACAAGAAAGTAAAAAAGCCATCAAGCGCCTAGCGGTTGCTGGTATTGGCATGATGCAAGTAATGATGATGGCCGTCCCTCTTTATGCAGGCATGGCGCAGCAATACGAAATATTCATGCGCTTTGCCTCCATGATTATGACTACTCCCGTGGTCTTATACAGTGCCAAGCCTTTTTTTGAAGCCGCGATACGAGATTTAAAAACGCAGCATCTCACGATGGATGTACCGGTATCGTTGGCCATTTTGCTCGCCTTTTGCGCCAGTATTTGGAGCACCTTTAATCAAGGTGCAGAAGTCTATTTCGACTCCGTCTGCATGTTTACCTTCTTGCTATTGCTTGGGCGATTTTTAGAAATGCGCGCCCGACACCGTATGGGCAAAGCCGGTAATAATTTAATGACTCTTCTACCCACCGTGGCCTATCGGTTAACTGAGTCTGAGGACGACATTATTGCCACTGAAGATATTCAAGTGGGCGATTTACTACGAATCAAACCCGGCCAACCGATTCCTGCGGATGGCGTTGTTAGTGAAGGAAGCTCAAGTGTTGATGAAGCAGCGCTTACCGGAGAATACCTACCACTCAATAAAACCGTGGGAGATGCGCTGATTGGCGGGACGATAAACGTCGATAGCCCGATGATCATGCGGGTCACTGCCACAGGCGCGGAAGCGCAACTATCGACCATTGTGCGCTTGATGGATCGGGCACAACAAGAAAAGCCAAAAATCGCATTATTAGCCGACCGAATTGCCAGTAAATTTGTTGCCGCTGTACTCATTGTCTCGGCGTCGGTGTTTGGGTTCTGGTTTTATCAAGGAGAGCCAGACGCCTTTTTTATCGCTCTATCAGTTCTTGTGGTGACATGCCCGTGCGCCCTCTCGTTAGCTACCCCCACTGCACTGACAGCAGCCACTGCCGCCTTACGAGAGCGCGGGCTACTCATCAGTAAAGGCCATGTATTAGAGACGCTGAATCAAGTAAATCGAGTGGTCTTTGACAAAACCGGCACACTTACGATTGGCCGTTTAACGTTAGAAGAAGTGAAGGAATGTCGTGATCTTAATAGCTCCGAACTTTGCCAACTGGTCGCCAGTTTAGAAGCTCACTCAGTTCACCCAATTGCACGAGCCTTCAGACAATTCAGCCAGATCGACAGCACCCAGATCGACAGCACCCAACTAGACATTACAGAGATTGAGCACCACCCAAGCCAAGGCGTTAGCGGACGATGGCAAGGCCGAACCCTGCGTTTTGGTCGACCAGACTTTGCCATAGCGAATTCACCAGACTCAGCAGAATCAAACGCTAGCATACCGCAGAGTAAAACAGGCCAGTGGTTGCTGCTAGCTGATGAAAAAGGCCCCTTAGGTTGGTTTTTACTCGACGATGCTATTCGCCGTAGTTCAGCGCCACTTATCTCAGCGCTCAAGAATATGAACATCCAAGTGTCATTACTTACCGGTGATCCAGGAAACTCTGCGTCTCATGTCGCCCAAAGTATTGGTATAACAGACTTTTCAACGGGTTTATCCCCCGCCGATAAGTTACAGCAAGTTCGAGAATGGCAAGCTCAGGGCGACACCGTTTTGATGGTTGGAGATGGGATTAATGATGTTCCAGTACTGGCTGGTGCTGATATTTCACTCGCTGTCAGCGAAGCCAGCGACCTTGCAAAAACCAATGCCGATACCTTACTCACCAGCGGGCAGCTTGGTGTGATTGCTGAAGCGCTAGAAAAAGCCGTGACCACAAGACGTGTGATTCGCCAGAACATCACTTGGGCGTTAATATACAACCTGATTGCTCTGCCACTGGCCGCCGCAGGGCTTGTTCCTCCCTGGGCCGCCGCGATTGGAATGTCGTTTAGTTCATTACTGGTTGTTTTAAATGCCTTACGGTTAACACGTCAGTCGCACAGTGCTCAAGCTCATGGCCACAATCAGCCAATTTAAAATTCAGCTGATAAATTAACTGCCTACACTCCGAGGTTTGATCGTGGATATTATTTACGTCTTAGTCCCCCTTTCGATTGTGCTGATCTTAATTGCGATACTTATCTTCTCTTGGGCAGTAAAAGGCGGGCAATTTGATGACCTTGATTCACCTGCCCATAGAATCTTATTTGATGACGACGATCACCTGATCGACCGCAAAGAATCACCAACCAAGACAGATACCACTAAAGATCCGGGGTCAGAAAAAAAGAATGACTGAACCTCTCTCCATTCTTACCGCGTTAATGCTCGGGCTGTTTGGGGCCAGTCATTGCCTTGTCATGTGTGGCGGAATTGCCGCCGCCGCCGGACACGCCGGAGGCGAACATAAAATACGTGCTGCTGTTCTATTCAATGTAGGCCGTCTTACTAGCTACACCTTCGCTGGTTTTATTGTGGGATATGCTGGTCTTTGGCTGGGTGAGCAACATCAAATACTCATGCTTACCCTGCGGACTATCGCCGGGACGATGCTCATACTTATGGGGCTGTACGTCGCTAAATGGGCCACTTGGTTAACTCAAGTTGAGAAACTTGGGCAAGGGCTATGGCGTTTTATTCAACCCAGCGCGCAAAAACGCTTAGGCAAAACCGACATGCTCAGCCAGCTCATACTGGGGATGCTTTGGGGATGGTTACCCTGCGGCTTAATCTACAGCACTCTCAGCTGGGTGGCCGCCAATGGCAGCCCGATATATGGCGCACTGGCCATGCTTGCCTTTGGCGCAGGCACACTTCCCGCTATATTTTCGGCAACCTTAGCCTCCGCTACAATCATGTCGTTTATTAACCACAAGTTCGTCAGGGCTATTGCGGCACTATTACTGATCGGTTATGGTGTTTGGACTCTGATTTCTGCTTGGTACATGGTACTGATGCAGGCCTGAAACACAGCGAATGAGAAACAGAATTATTCATGAAAACGTCAGCTGATGCCCCACTACGTGGCGCCCAACCTCATTGTCAGACATGCTCATTAAACGCGCTATGTCTGCCCTTATCCCTGACTGAAAACGACATGGAAAAGCTCGACGATATTATTCGTCGTGGACGCCCGATTCAAAAGGGCCAGCTCCTGTTTAAACAAGGTGATGAATCTCAATCTGTCTTTGCCGTTCGCACAGGTGCACTGAAAACCTACACGCTTGCTAGTAACGGTGAGGAACAAATTACAGGGTTTCATCTTGCCAGCGAATTAATTGGATTGTCTGGCTACGACGCCGGCAAATATCCACTAACCGCAAAAGCACTCGAAACCACCACCGTCTGTGAAATTCCAATGCCGCAGCTGGATGATCTTGCTGATGACCTACCCGACTTGCGCAAACAGCTGATGCGTACGATGGGAACCGAAATTCGCCACGATCAAAACATGATGCTACTACTGAGTAAGAAAAACGCCGATGAACGCGTCGCCTCCTTCTTGCTGGATATTTCACAACGCTACCAACGTCGGGGATTTTCAGCCACACATTTCCGTCTACCTATGTCACGTGTCGACATCAGTAACTACCTTGGATTAGCGGTAGAAACGGTGAGCCGTGTATTTACTCGCTTCCAGAAAAACGAGTGGATTGAAACTCAAGGCAAAGAAATCATTTTGCTCGATAACAACACACTTTATGACCTTGCGGGATTAACCCCAGTCAATGAGAAGTGTCTGCACGAAGCCTGAGATCTCCATACCGCCTTATAGATCACCTGAAAATTAATGCCGTCGATACGCCACGTACTTGTGACAAACTCGACGGTTTTAAGTAAATCACACCAAACCCGCAAAGTATTAAGCACCAGTGAGATCTATATCACTATGCTGACATCATAAGGTATGTAAATTGCCTTATATGGATATATGACAAGCCAACACACAAAGTATTGACGCAGGGGTGGCTGATAATGGGTATAGATGCAGAAGATTTTCGAATCTATGTGATCCGTCCAACGTTACAGAAGCTAGATATACACAGTCCAGCGGCTGAGCTCTTATTGATGGGGACTGCCGCGGCTGAGTCAGAACTTGGGGCTTTCTTAAAAACCGAGGGGCAACGTACCGCCGGGATTTATCGCATGCATGGGTTAACCCATCGGCATATATGGGATGACTACCTAGCCGAGCGGCCAGAGCTTGCCAGTAAAGTACGTGGTATTGCCAGCCAACATGAATTTCTGAACAACCCCCATGCTGAGTTAACCACCAACCTCGCGTATGCGACCGCCGTTACCTGGCTTGCTTATGTTCGCCACCCAGAATTCTCGTTGCCTAAAACCGCTTCGACTTTGTTGCTAGCAACACTATGGAAGAATTGTTATCACTTACGTGATGATATGAAAGTCGAAGATTTCATTGAGCGCTACGAAGCCCTGATTGAATCTGATACGGCCGTTGCCTAACCTGCCAACTAAATTCAACAGCGCTTCTGACGGTTCCTATAAACCCCACATTCTGGTATAAAACGCACGCAATCCGTGGGGTAAATCATGTCTGAATCGAACATCCAAGCCAGTACTCAAAACATTACTGACACCGCTACTGATACCAGTGCCGAGCATCTTGTGACTGAAGCACAGCGTAAAGCCAAATTTGAGTTCAATAAGCTTCAAAAACGTCTGCGCCGTAATGTAGGCAAGGCAATTGAAGATTATTCAATGATCGAAGAAGGCGACAAGGTCATGGTTTGCCTGTCAGGCGGTAAAGACTCTTACACCATGCTGGATATTTTACTGGGCTTGCAAAAAAGCGCCCCGGTGAATTTCGAGATTGTCGCCGTTAATATGGATCAGAAGCAACCTGGCTACCCTGAGCACATTCTCCCGGCGTATCTTGAAGAGGTGGGCGTCCCCTTCCACATCATTGAGAAAGATACCTACAGTGTCGTTAAAGAGATCGTCCCGGAAGGCAAAACCACCTGCGGTTTATGCTCACGCCTTCGTCGTGGCACACTCTACGGCTATGCCGAATCCATTGGCGCCAACAAAATTGCGCTGGGCCATCACCGCGACGACATCATCGAAACGCTCTTTTTGAACATGTTCTTTGGAGGCAAACTGAAAGCCATGCCGCCCAAGCTTCTGAGCGATGATAAAAAACATATATTGATTCGCCCACTGGCGTACTGCAAAGAGAAAGACATTGAAGCCTTCTCAAAAGCCAAAGAATACCCGATCATTCCGTGTAATTTATGTGGCTCACAAGAAAATCTACAACGTCAGAATATCAAGATGATGTTAAGTCAGTGGGAAAGAGAGTATCCGGGACGCAGCGAAAATATCTTTGCTTCGGTATGCAATGTAGCACCGTCTCAACTTGGTGATCGCACCCTGTGGGACTTCAATGACTTGCAAAACCAACAAGAGAAGAACCCACAATTTGAGCGTTTGGATGTTGTCCAAATCGACTGAGTGCCTTATCTGAGCGCCTGAATATCCAGGTGCTCACACACCCCCGTCCATTTTACGCGTCACATTGACCGTTAACTCACCCGGCCCACGCAATAAAAAATCAAACTCATAACGACGCTCATTGACCATATCTTCTGCGCGCGCTTTTAAACGACAGGCATCGCGCCCTAACACTGCTGTTGGCAACTCCATACGAACCATGTATTCACGGTCCAATTCTTCAACGGCCAAGGTGGAAACCGCTTCAGTGGGTGCGCCAGCAATACCTTCTCGAATCCACTGAACATACAACCCATGATGACCATCATCATGCTCACGACGTATCAAACGAATATAACCTTCAGCGGATTCTGATTTCCATGGACATACTTTCACTACAGCATCGACCCACACCGGCAATTGATACACCTCAGTTAAGGCATCAGCACGCGCTGCCACCACTGACATCAATTGAAAAGTGAGAGCAAACAAAACTGCTCGGCATAACTTAGTGTTCATAAATGAAAACCTCCTACTAAAAAAGCCTAGCAGATCGGCTCGAAGATGCGTCCCAGTCTGGGCGCTGATAATGCACAGCCTCAATAAAATAAGTCACTTTGCCTTTAGGTAAATTCACGGTCACATCATCATCAACCGACTTACCTAATAAGCCACGTGCTAAGGGCGCATCGACGCTAATGTAGCCATTGGGCAAATCAATTTCATCCTCGCCGACGATGCGATAACGCAAAATCTCTCCGCTATCCTCGTCTTCGAGTTCGACCCAGGCACCAAAAAATATCTTGTTTACATCCGCAGGGCTGCGATCAACCACGGTGATGGCCTCAACTCGTTTCCGCAAAAAACGCACACGCCCATCTATCTGGCGTAACCGCTTTTTGCCATAAATGTACTCAGCATTCTCTGAGCGATCCCCGAGTTTGGCCGCGTCGGAGACTTCCTGTGTGACCTTAGGGCGCTCTTTACGCCAGAGAAAATCCAACTCGTCTTTTAATGCCTGTAAGCCTTCAGGAGTAATCAAGTGCGCACGTCGTGGGAGTGGTTTTTTAGTTTCCGAGTCGTTTTCAATCATGTGTTATTTTTCACCATTGTCATCAAATGGGTGTCATGTAAACGATGTCATCTAATTGCAACAAGACACAAGGAGCATGTCCTTTTAGAGTACGTTCTTCTTTGAGCCGTTTTTTTGAGTATGAAGCATAGCGAATGATAAAACGCAGCGTAAACTTGGTTGTTGGTTTTTTTCTAGTCATTTGCGGGATCATTATCACACCTCTTCCAATCCCTGTCGGCTTAATCCTCATCGTATTGGGTTTATCCCTGCTTGTGCCAGCATTACCTGTGCTACGGCGCTGGCTGACCTTAGCGCGCTCTCGTTTCCCTAAGCTGTCTAATAAGCTGCAGAGTATTCGTCATCGATTGCCTAAGTTCGCCCGTAATTTGATTGACCATACCGAGCCTCAAACAGAGTCGGCACCAAATCACATCAAGCCCAATCAACACAAATCCAAGCGACACAAGCCTAAAGGTAAATAACGGGCACTTATGCTAGTTTTACTTTATGACTGAAACAAATGAAATACACCGCGATACCGTGGTAGATAAGCAAGACGCCTTGTCTGAAACAATTCACCTGATGACAGACTTGATTGCCAGCTATCTGGCCGACGGCACGCAATGCTCCGAGTTTGAGTTGATCAAGTGGTTGCAAGCCCCCGATCAAGGCGTCTTTCGCGCCGATGCAATGTCAGACAGCGTCACGCTGTTTCGCTCTCACTTTTTAGTCATGCACTGCCTCTATCAATTACGCAATCACTGGCTAACCGAACAGCGAGGTTTCCTTGAGATCAGCGCATTAAACATTATTCTTAGGCCTGTCAGCGAACGAGCTGAGCACACGCTTAAATCCACCATGGCCAAGCAAGATCCGTTAGCTGCTTACTATCTTGATTTAAACGAACTCGAAACCGATGAAGAAAGCATCGATGCTCTATTGAACGATTTCTGGCGACGCATGGTCATACCTGATAATTACGACGCCGACCTGGCAACATTAGAACTGCAACCGCCGGTTGACTCAATCAGCGTGCGACAGCAATACCGTCGTTTAGCCATGCGCCACCACCCAGACAAAGGTGGAGACGGCGAGCAGTTCCGCAGAGTCAGTGCAGCGTATCAACGCTTAAAACAAGGGTTTTAGCCTTCTATTTTAGAAAGGTATTCGAGGAATTTCATGCGCCTACTTTTCATTGTGTTAATGGCAATCAGCCATCATGCCTTCAGCTTAGTGGTACTTCAGTATCACCATGTAGACGCTTCAACCCCCAGCATCACCAGTGTGACTCCCGAGCAGTTTGCTCAACATATGGCGCTGCTTGAAGAAGAAAAGATGGTGGTCGTCGATTTAGAGGACGTTACTCACGCCATTCTTAACGGTGAAACAATCCCTGATCGTGCCGTTGCTATTACCTTCGACGATGCCTATCAATCCATCTACGAGCATGCATTTCCTGTGTTACGAAAAAAGCACTGGCCGTTTACTGTGTTCGTCAGCACAGCAGCGGTTGATCGCGAGTTTCCAGACATGATGACCTGGGAACAACTGAGAGACTTGTACAGCGAAGGAGCGGTCATTGCGAACCATACTCAAGATCATCCTTACCTGATCAACACCCCTAAAGACACCGAGAAAGAAATCTTCTGGCAAGAGCAAATCATCGACGCTGAAAAACGTCTTTTGGAAGAGATTGGAGAAAGCCCGAAAATCTTCGCCTACCCGTATGGTGAATACACGATCCCGATGGCCGAATGGCTAGAAAACCAAGGCTTTATCGCCTTTGGCCAGCAAAGTGGAGCGATAGGACAGAACAGCCACCCGCAGGTACTGCCTCGTTTTCCAGCGTCAGGGGCCTACGCTAACCTCGATACACTTCGCACTAAATTGAACTCGCGATCCTTCGGCATTGGTCGTGATGAAGTTGTCGATCCGGTGATTAAAAAGCGTATTCCGAAATTAACACTGCGCATCCCTATTGAAGACTTCGACCCAGACACCTTGCAATGCTACGCCGCCGGATTAGGCGAAATGGATATATCCCCTAAATCACGCAGGGGGAAAGTGACCGTCGTGCTCAAGCAAGAGAAGCAAATTGAATCAGGACGCGGACGCTATAACTGTACTGCGCCAAGCTTACGTGACCCTAAACGCTTTTATTGGTATTCCCAGCTGTGGATTAATACTGACGTGGAAAATCGCTAGTAAGGCAGAACGGTCAAAACAACGCGGAAACAGGCCTACAAAAGCTCCAACCCTGATTGGTTAATGCGTTTATCACGAGCGCGCCAGTCTGGCAGGCATTGGGTCATTCGAGCTTTAAATCCCGGCCCATGATCAAAGTGCTCTAAGTGGCAAAGCTCGTGCACGACCACCAGCTCAATGAGATCCTCGGGTAACGACATTAAGGCCAAGTTCAAATTGATATACCCCTTTTTCGACAAGCTCCCCCAGCGCGTCCGCATGTGCTTCACACGCAGTACTGGACGCTCGACACCAAAGCGATCAAATTCAGGCCACCAGCGATCAATGAATTGGTTAAAAACAAGCTTGGCTTCATGGCGTAACCATTTATCCATCGCTTTAGCACGTTGCTCGGCACTCCACTCATCAGGCACCCACACCTGATCATCCGTCACTAAAAACTCGCCCAAGGCACTGCCGACATAAGGACGCTCTTTACCGTAGAGAACAAACCCTCTGTCTTGGCGCTGTTCGCGCTCTCTAACGGCCCCACGCCGCTCTTGTACCCACGCTTGATGATTTGACACAAAGGTCATCACATCCGCACGGGGGGTCTCTAGCGGGATGCGTAAATCAATGTCGCCGCTCGGGGTTACTTGTAGTCGAATGGAGCGACGAACTGAGGCAGAAACCAGCACCTTGACCTGTTCGCCTTCAATATCGCACCACATTTCCTGTTTATAGGATTTCCGCTGTCTCATAAGCCTGTTAGGATTGCCGCATCTACTACTGAAAAATTCTGAGTGTTATGACTGACCTGAATAGTATCCCAGCGTTGAATGAAGAAGAACTGGAAATCCTTGGTACTTTGCTTGATGAAGAAGCCGACCGTAATGACAGCTTCGATTTTTTTGCCATTCACGGCTTTATTACCGGCCTACTGACAGGCCCAACACCCTACGACGATCAAGCGGTTTGGGAATGTGCGTTCGAAGCAAAAACCGGCTTTACCCAAGAGCAAGAAGTGACCGTTGCTAAATTGCTATTTGCCCTGAGCAAAGAGATTCAAGCATGGCTGGATTCTGGCCAAGACTTCCCCGTCCCTACGGATCTCACCCTGATTGATGACGAAGGCGAGCCGCCACTGGAAAGCTGGGCCATGGGCTTTATGTCTGCGGTTATTTTGCACGAAGAGTCTTGGTACGCGGATCGTGAAGAAGAAGTCGCTCAACACCTCTTCCCGATCATGTACGCGTCAGGGTTATTTATGGATGAGCCAGAAATGGCAGACATTGATGAAGACGCCGAGTTATCCGATCAAATGTGCGCGAACATCCCTGCAGCAACGGTGACCCTGTATTTGATGATGCACGGCGGAAGTTAATTCCACCAACATCAATTAATAGACTTCCGCATACGCTTGCGGAGGTCTAATCCAGACTTCAACCCGACTGTTCTTCTGACGGCCATCGTTGTCTTCTACGGCTGCTACAGGCGCTTGAGAACCAAACCCTCTGACCACATCAGGATAAATGGCTGCACGACGCAACGCACGGCTCACAGCCATTGCTCTGTGCTTGGATAGCAGCATCGTCATCTCTGCGTCATCGCTTTCTGATGCAAACCCAAACAACATCAGCTCAGCGTCAGGATGTTCCGACATAAATTCAAGTAAGCGATCCACATCACGTTGCGCTTTGTTGTCAAATTTAGCGCTGCCATTATTGAAACGGAAATTCAAACTCAAGCGATACGCGTTATTTACCAATCCTTGCATCGGCTTTGGTAAGGCTGACAAATACTCTGGAAACACGGGTTGAACCTCCTGAGAGATAAAACCAACATCCGATACCTGCTTTTGTCCTTCATTGGCGACAAAATATAGAAAATCATCAACGTAAGCGTTTGTGGGCTTACCTGCGGTGTACATATACAAACGACGCGCTAAGGCATAATCTTCCGTCGCAACGGTCAGTTTATTCGGCTGCAATGCGCCGACATTACCATCTGAAATAGCCATCAGTTTGGCATCACGAACCGATGCTAAACCAACAAACCCGATCGCACCCTGTACTTGGCTGACGGTATCAGACAAATCATTGTTCGACTCATAGCGCATGGCATTATCGATCAGAGGCATCTTGCCGAGAACCATATGACGAAAGCTATCCCACGTCCCTGAGTTTTCATCACGAGCAAACACATTGATTGCTTCATCGTTCCCCCCAAGTTGACTCCAGTTGTGAACATCACCAGAAAAAACACGACGTAAATTAGCAACACTCAACGACCTTAGGGGATTAGACGGATGAACAATAATCGCCAAACCATCAATACCGACGATATGCTCACTGTCGACATTAGTCAGATCCACAGCCTTAAATAATGATCGCTCTTTAGGCTTCACCGGACGAGAAGCCGCTGCGATATCCGTTGTTTCTTGAGCCAAAGCAGAAAAACCCGTGCCTGAGCCGTGGGCCGCAATATCAACGGTAACTTGGGCATTTCTATCTGGTAGGAAGGCCACCACACGCACCTCATTTTCAGCAATATCAACCACGCTGATTTGATTCGCACCATGTTTGGCCAGCCACGCCTTTACTAGTGCGGGCGCCAACTCGGCACCAATGGTATTAGAACCATCAATACGAAATAAGTGCTGGTAATAACCCGCTTGAACCGCTTGAAACAAAGGTGAGGCTGTCGCCGAAAAAGAGGCCATCACTGATAAAAAAATGGTTGCCGAAAGGCAGATTGAACAGATAAAACGCATAAACAGGTACTTCTGAAATTCACCAGTGGCGAACAGTACCTGTTACTTATTACAGGAATATGACAACCCCGATTAGTCTTTTAAAATCAAGGTGTTATAAATTCTTAATATACTGTCTCGATGCGGTTTGATATTGCTCTTCGCCAATTAGGTCACGAAAACCACGTAAGGTTTCAAGCGGCGCATCTACCAAAAAGCTATTCACTAACCAAGAAGGTAAACCGCCGCCGGGATCAGCGTGAGCTTCGTAAACAATCTCTATCACACCATCGTCTTGTGGCGTCATCTGCCAGTAGCCTGTCATGGTACGAATACGTACATGATCATCGTTTTCAGGAAACACATCGTTACGTGCAGAAATATCGACCCGTACCACATACGAATCAGGATCTTGAGATACTGAGGTCTCGCTGATGCTATCGCGGTTGGATACCGGCCACGGCATATCCGTCACCATATAATACAGTGCACTGGTATTCGACACCTGTTCGATCAAGGCCATCGCTTTACAACTGAATACCCATTTATGTGCTCGCTCCGCATCTTCCAGCAAAGCAATAGGGGCTGTTAATGTGCTTTTAACGTGAGTGATAGCACGAAAGGTCATCATGTCTGAGCCTTTTACTTTGCGAGTAAAAACGCGAATATCGTCTTTCTCATCGTAATGTGCTTCGTGCCATGCTTTGCCGGCATGTGCTGGAGCACTTGCCATCAGGGCTGCGGCCAATGACAACATAATCGTGCAAAAAGTCGTAAAAAAAGAAGTCTCCAAAATATTACGACGCATGATCAGCACTCCCGGCTTCGCTTTTACTGCCTCCCAAACAATTAGGAGACGCTGGCACTTGCTCCATACTCCGCCACTCTTCAGGGCTGTATAGATGCAATGCCAATGCATGCACAGGGCCTTGTAACTCTTCCGCAAGAATGCGATACACTTTTTGATGGCGAGCAACGGTTCTCACCCCATCAAACGCAGAGGACACTAAGGTAACTTTAAAGTGTGAGTCTGTAGCGGGGCCAGAATGCATATGGCTTTCGTTTATAATCTGCAAAAAATCCGGCGTTAACGTATGTAGTTTTTGCTCAAGTTGTTGCTCAAGTGCTTGTGCCATAGTCGACTGAATCATATACATCCCAATCAGTGAATTTGTAAAACCGTCAATACGATATTACTAACCCTGTACTCATTACTTAAGTGCCTATCAATTAAATGCCTATCACTTAAATGCCTATCACTTCGGTTACTATAAACCACACTTTGACCGTTGGACACAGGTAGGAGTTATCGCTACAGTATTCGGCCTGATTTTTACCTATTTTAGAGAAACGGATACCGCACTTATGTCTGATTTGGAAACGCCACGTACACACTCCCTAATGGATCGCTATTACGAAGAAGAGCGCGAGCAGCGAGAGAGAGAGATGTCACTTGCCGAACTTAGCTTAAAGCTTGATGCAAATGACTTGGCGTTTCTTAGCATGATTGCTCGACGTTTCCGTAAAGGGCGTGAAGACGTAGCTCAGGAGGTGCTTTCAAGTGCCCTTCTTGATCTATTTGCACGCATTGAGCCCGGCGAACGCAAACTGATGGCCCGTGATGCTGACGAATCAGCCAAGAACAACGCCGAGAGCATCGCTGAAGAAAATGGTGTCCGTGACGTTGAATTCCGCAGTGGTTATTGGGCTCAGCAAGAACGCCAAATCACCAAGTTAGAAAAGCAACGAGAAAAAGCGGAAAAGGAAGCTGAAAAAATAACCAGCAAAAATACGGTCAAAGAAGCAAAGGTTTCACCAGCAGAGTCCGTTAAGGCACCTGAACCCGAAGCCAGCGCTGAAGAATACGAAGAAGAAGCCACACACTACCCCGAGACCAGTGCCATTGAAAAAGCCCCGGCGGCATTAGAGACTCAGGTAGAAGCTGCAAACGAGCAAGACCAGACCGAGGTCGAAAACGCCTCAGCAGCAGAATAAATCGAATCGGCGCTATTTCCGACATTATTCCGACACCCTAACGATAGGAGTGTCGGACTTACTAAATAATACTGATAAGCCTATCGGTATTATTTACGCCAAATTTTTAGCTCACGGAATTCACCAGGCCCGGCTTCCATCCACATAAGCTCGTTCTGATCAGAGAACACAAATCGATTACCCAACAAGAACCCCTCCCGGCGCCGACCGGCAACCGTCGCAGATGCGTGGCGTCCCTGTTTTCTTGCGGTATCAATAATCTCATTAGCTAAGGCATCCATTCATTATCCTCACTAGTAAGTTCTAACTTAACGTTTGTCCATAGTAGGAAGCGTTACTCCTACAGGCTTGTTCGTATTACTAAACGCCTTGTATGACACTTGTGTGTCAACGTCAGAGCAGTTGCTCTACGAGAGCCATGCTTTACAATGTGCCGCCCTTCTAACGATTCGTCAATCGGGATAATACAAAATGGCCATTCATTGGTTCCCCGGGCACATGAACAAAGCCCGCAAAAAAATTAGCGAAGCGATGCCAGACATTGATCTGGTGATCGAAGTGTTGGATGCACGCTTACCTTTCTCAAGCACCAACCCTATGGTGGATGAGCTGCGCCAAAACAAGCCTTGTATCAAGGTATTGAATAAAGCTGACCTTGCCGACCCAGCCGCGACTAAGGCGTGGGCAAACTACTTTAATAGCCAAGAAAACACCGTGGCTTTGCCGTTAGTCGCTGAAGACCGCAAACAGGTCAAACAGTTAATCACGATGGCCACCAAAGTCGGAAAATCTCAACTCGACAAAAATCGTGCAATTCGCGTCATGATCATGGGAATCCCTAACGTTGGGAAGTCCACCTTGATTAATGCCCTCGCTGGACGCTACATCGCACGTACGGGTAATGAACCTGCGGTCACCAAAACCAACCAGATGATTGACCTGAAAAACGGCATCATATTGTCGGACACCCCTGGCATTCTATGGCCAAAATTTGAAAACGAACGCAGTGGCTATCGTTTAGCCGCCAGCGGCGCAGTAAAAGATACGGCCATTGAATACACGGATGTGGCTACCTTTGCTGTTGGCTACCTAGCCCAAGCGTACCCCGCTGAGATCACCGCGCGCTTTAAACTAAAGTCACTGCCAGAGTCCGCCGAAGAACTCCTAAAAACCATCGCCGCCAAGCGGGGATGCTTGCGCCCAGGTGGCATTGTTGATGTTCATAAAGGCGCAGAAATAATTTTGCACGAACTACGTTCAGGAAAAATTGGACGTATAACCTTAGAAACACCAGAAATGGCAGAAGCTGAAATGGCAGAAATTGAACGCCTACGACGTGAGACGGAAGCAGCTGCAGCAGAGGCCGCGGCCATCGAGGCGGCAAAACACGGACGCTAAAGCGCCTATCAGAAGTGCTTTAGCCAGAGGTGCTTTCGCGCACCTCTGAAAGCGCGCGATTCTATTGGTTAGACTCTATTGGTTATCGAGTTCGCTGTTAATACGCTCGTGAACCTGAATGAAGGTGCTCCACTCGGCATCTTCATCGGCGACCACCTCAATTGGGTACAATCCATTATCCGTCGGTATCGTCTCCAATCCGGCCTTCAATACATCGAGATCTTTGCTGTAGATAATCCACTGATTAATCCCATCGTGGGTGATCATCATGGCCACTACCGAGTTCTCATCAGGTTCGAGACGCGCCTGTAACTGCTCGGTAAACGCAATGATACGCGCTTGTTCTTCCGTCGCAGGAAATCCAGTGCTGTCATCGTTGGTTTGTGCATTCCAAGCGATTTGCACGCAAAGACCGTAAAGCCCTGACTCTTTTGCTTGTGTCCAATCTTCACGAAACTGAATACTGATGGGCTTATCTTGCAGATTTCCGCTCGCCCTTACCCAGCGGTTATTAACCAGCATGGCTTATTCCTTTTTATTTTCTTACATTCAGCCTAACGGATAACGGCCAAATTGCCAACAAACCGAGTAATAGCAAGCCTTTCGGCCATCAAATTTTATTCAATGGAATTTTCAAATAGCTAACACCGTTATCTTCAGGTGCTGGGAAGTCACCCGCCCGTATGTTTACCTGCAACGAAGGAAGTATCAAACGCGGTACTGCTAACCCCGCATCCCGCTGAGTTCGTAATTCGATAAACGAATCACGAGTCTGTTTGTTACCCACATGAACGTTTTTAGCTTTTTGTTCAGCCACCGTCACAACACTGCATACAGCTCGATCCGTTGGCGGATAGTCGTGGCACAAGTGCAGGTTAACGTCATCGCCCAATGCAAAGAGCGTTTGCACCGAATCATATAAGGCGTTGGCGTCTCCTCCCGGAAAGTCGCATCGGGCAGTGCCTGTGTCAGGCATAAATAAAGTATCGCCAATAAATGCATCCGTATCATCAACAAGATACGTCACGCAGGCTGGCGTATGCCCCGGTGTCGCGATAGCACGTATATGAGTTTTACCTAAGGCAATCTCATCCCCCGCAGCCAATAAGATATCGAACTGCGAACCGTCAGTTGGAAAACGCTCGCTTTCATTAAATATGCCAGCAAACGTGTGTTGAATACCCGTAATCTGCTGACCAATAACAATTTTCGCACCAGTTCTCTGACGTATATACGCAGCTGATGTTAAATGATCAGCGTGGGCATGAGTTTCCAAAACATACACTAGAGTAGATGCAGACTCGGCAATACCTGCCAAAACTTGGTCGATAAAGTCCGTTGAAGTACGCCCTGATTTCGCGTCGTAATCAAGAACAGGATCTATAATGGCACACTGCCCAGTGGCGATGTCCGTGAGTACATGGGTAAACGTACTTGTATCATCATGAAAATAGCTTTGAATTGAATGAGTGCTAGCAGTGCTATTGGTATTCATTGAAACCTCCTAAGCTTTTAACCCTGATGCTAGATGCCTAATTCAAATAACTGCCCAGCTAATTGAAACTAAGGGTGTTCACTTCAAAGTTTATACATTGTTCTGACTTGCTGAAATTATTGTATTAGAATATTCTTATTTAGCAATATTGAATTTTGCTTTTATTTATCCAGTACCCATAACTTGATCGCGTATAACAGCAGGAAGGTATATGACACTCAACGCTGAAACGCACATCAACAACCGCGAAGCTGCCGTTCGCTTATTGAAGGCGATGGCCAACGAACATAGACTCGACATACTGTGCGCACTTAGAGACGGTGAAGCCTCGGTATCTGAACTGTGTGAGCGCTTGGCGTTACATCAAACTACTGGCAATTCACTCAGCCAGTCGGCGCTGTCACAACACCTTGCACTGCTTAGAAATGAGCATCTGGTTATTTGCCGTCGAGATGCCCAATCTATGTGTTATTCATTAAATGGCGAGCACGCCATACATGTTATCTCATTGTTAAATAGGCTGTATGCATCATGAAATTCGCTAATACCCTACTGCCTTGGGATGCAACACGATTAATACCCGACATCAGTGCCGGGGTAATTATTGCGATTATGCTCGTACCTCAAGCCATTGCTTATGCGTTTTTAGCTGGCCTTCCGCCTGAAGCCGGTCTCTTTGCTTCCTTATTGCCTTTACTGGCCTACGCCTTACTTGGCAGTAGCCCAACTTTAGCAGTCGGGCCCGTCGCTATTATTTCTCTGATGACGCTCGATGCTTTGCATGGAGTCGTCGAGGTATCCGGTGCCAACTACCCCGCTTATGCCACCCTATTAGCGGCTATGACGGGCACATGGCTATTAATCTTTTTTACCATTGGTCTTGGCAGTTGGACATCCTTTATCAGTCATTCTGTGATCTCTGGTTTTACCAGCGCTGCGGCACTCGTCATTATTATCAGTCAGCTCACCTACTTTACTGGGCTTGAAGTTCCCCGCGGAGGTCCAGGCTGGGAGCCGTTACGCTTTACTGTCGAGCATTGGTGGGACATTGCTTTAACCCCCCTCTTGCTCGGTATTGGCGGCATAATTCTAGTATTAGTCTGGCAAAAAATGATCCCAGTGGTCTCTGCGCGTTTAAAGCTCAATTCGTCTCTGGCTACCTTAGTTAATCGCAGTGGACCGCTCATACTGATTATTTCCGCCACGCTCGTTACGCTGGGCTTTCAATTAAACACCGACACCGTCGGCATGATTCCTTCTGGCTTACCCTCTTTAAGCTTTCCTGCAGTTAGCACAATGAATTGGCAAGCTTTACTACTGCCTTCGGCTATTTTGGCCCTGATTATTTTTCTTGAGAGCTTATCCATCGCGAACACGATGGCGCGTGAACAAAAACGCCGCATACTTCCAAACCAAGAATTACTGGCTCTAGGCATTGCTAACCTTGCCGCCTCTATAACACAGGCCATGCCCGTGGCAGGTGGCTTTGGCCGAAGTATGGTGATGGTATCTTCAGGCGCCCGTAGCCAATGGGCGGCGGTGGTCACTTTTATCGCGATGGTGATCGTTGCTTTGGTGGCCGGACGCTGGTTTCAATACCTACCTGAAGCCATTCTTGGGGCAATTATTACGGTGGCAACTTGGCCATTATTTCGCTGGCAAGATGGCTGGAAAGCGTGGAAGTTTCAACGCAGTGACGGTTTAGTCTGGTTTGTTACCTTCGCAACCGTACTGGGGACTAACGCTGAAACCGGCATTATTACCGGCGTAGGGTTATCATTATTTTTATACCTCAAACGCACCAGCCAACCTCACATTGCAGAGGTGGGCCGCATTGAAAACACGGATCAATTTCGTAATATTTTGCGCCACAAAGTACAAACAACCTCAGGCATTATGCTCATACGGGTGGATGAAAACCTCTACTTTGCCAACAGTGACTTTTTAGTCGATTACATACTGGGGAAAGTACTTCGTAACCACGACCTTCGGCACGTTGTGATTGTCGGCACCGCCATTAACCACATCGATTTTTGCGGAGTAGAAGCACTTGAGTTACTTCATGAGCGGCTTTTAGAGCAAAATATTCAGCTTAACCTTGCCGAATTCAAAGGCCCGGTAATGGATCAATTGGCACGCTCTGATTTGCTAAAACACCTGTCAGCTAAGCAAGTATTTTTCACGGCTTCTGATGCGTTAAAATCTCTGCAAAATACGGATAAAAGTAAAGATGACGACTTCTACACCATTTAACAGTAACCCTATTTAGCAACAACACGATTAGAAGTGGGCTTTAGCTTCACTCCGCTTCTCAGTATCATGGTTACCCTCTTTTTATGCGGATTAAGACATGACAACTTTCCATTTCGTTTTATTAATTACCGCCCTTCTGATCATCGCTGCTCTGGCGGGCTATGCGTGGCATTTATTGCAGCAAGTCAAGAAAGTGAATTTGGCCAAAGAAAAAGAGCAAGCAGAAGCCGAGTTACAACTACGACACTATCAAGAAGAACTTGTCAGTGATATTCGCTTTGTGTCGCGCTCAGTTGTTCAGCAGCAGTGTGACATCACGGAGGGCGTATTACGTATTCAGCATATGATCACAGGACTAGACCCGAATGCATGGCAGCTCACTGAAATCACAGCCATCCGGGAGCACTACGACGCCACCAAACACATGCCTATTTTAGATGCTTATAAAGCATTAAAACCCAAGCAACGATTTGAATTAGATAAACAGCGTTTGCAACTGGAAAACGATAACAAGCTAAGTATTGAAAAAGAATTTCGCTGGCTGGCGGAATACTCTTTTCCACAAGTATCTCTGCTTCAGTAGCAGTAACTCTTCGTATTTTCGAGTCTCTATAAGTCTTTATTCTTGTATGTTGGTCTAAAGTGGTTCTATATAATACTGAGAATCACTTACAAGACATTCATCTAAAAGAGAGTCACCTACAAGAGGATCGCCCATGAAATTTGCTATCAAACGCCATTTACGTCCCCTGCTACTTCCCCTTACTTTGTTAAGTGCTTCAAGCGCCGCACTAGCAGACTGGTCGCTTAGCCCTGAATCTACCCTGCAATTTATCTCCACTAAAAATACCAATATCTCAGAGGTTCACCGTTTCATGTCTTTGAGCGGTTCGGTCTCTTCCGAAGGCAAAGCCAAAGTTGAGGTGGACTTAACCAGCGTCGAGACAGGTATTCCTATTCGTAACGAACGGCTGCAAAGCATGTTATTTGAAACCCCAACGTATGGCACACTGACCATCACTTCTGATTTACCCAATGCTTTATTAACCGCACTAAAGCAAGGTGAAATGGTTATTTCAACGCTGCCTTTGACAATCAGTCTTCACGGCGAAACCGTAACTACCCATGCAGATGTTCTCGCCACCACAGGGCGTGACGGCCACGTTGTCGTGACAAGTTTAGGGCCTGTACTGGTAAAAGCGGATGAATTCAGTTTAGTAAAAGGCATCGAGGCTTTACGTGATGTGGCTAAGCTGGAACGAATTTCTACCACCGTGCCCGTTACCTTCACTCTGTTATTTGCGGAAGATTAATAGATTACTAAATCGCAGGCTTAAGGGTTAAGTTGAGGCGTTTATAAACTGATCTCGACCGTTTCCTTTTGCCTGATACAAGTATTTATCAAGATGATCCAGTACCTGCTCTATTTGCAAGTTCTGATGCGGGCGTGGCGTCACTGAAATAAACGAACCAGACGCCGTGATCGGCACCTGTTTTTGTTTATCGTTAAGCACAACCATCTCACGAATGGCTTCTTGAATACGCCCAGACACCGTGACTAACTGATCAGGCTGACAGCCAGGTAGTAATACAGCAAACTCTTCGCCACCCAAGCGGCCTAGGTGATCCGTTGGACGAATGACATTTTTCAATGTTTTGCATAAGGCTTTTAACGCTCGATCTCCGGTGCCATGACCATGAATATCATTCACTTTTTTAAAGTGATCAATGTCCATCAATATCATTGAAAACACATGATGCTGACGTTGGCCTCGTGCCCATTCACGCTTATATACACGCTCAAATCCACGCCGATTTTCCGCTCCGGTCAAAGGGTCAGTTAAGGCAAGTAACGCTTGGCTTTCTGTTTGCTTAACCATTACCAAACACGCAGCGATCACCGCCGCAAGATGCTGCATAAAGTCAGTCGCCATACCTTCTTGGAAGCGGTCATGTTGGAGAGAATACATATACAGCTGACCAAGGTATTCCCCACCGCGCATCAAGGGCAGCTGTAAAGCAGACTTCCAAGGTGGTGGCGGATTGATTGCACCCGCTTTTGCGATAGATAACGACGCTTTGAATTCAATTTGATTCAACATAACGCCTTGATCTATATCCAGGGACTGCAGCATTGATGCCTTCAGTTCTCCATCTGGGTCACACACTTTCAAACCAACAGCATCAAGATCAAACTGAGACGGCAAAGCCTCTAGTAATAAAGTTAAAAAGTCTTGCCAGTTTTGCGCTGACAGTAGCTGTAATTCAAATGCTTGGAGACGTTTAAGCAGAGCTTCATTACGCCTAGCATTATCAAGTAATTCCTTAAGTTCCAAAAACTGACAACTCCATTGGAAGCCATATAGGTCGTGCCCTGCTGAAAGTGTAGTAGGCTTTCTGTGCTTTGCTCAGGCAGAGTAGAAATTTCTTTGTTAGAATACTGCCTTTAGTGACTTCCCGATTTTCTTGTTGTCATGTTTCATTGATATTCACGTCAACGACAAATACACATAGGCGACAGAACCAGACCTGTTATGGCTGACTCCATACTCATCTTCGATTCCGGCGTAGGCGGCTTGTCAGTACTTTCTCAGGTTCGCCAGCAATTTCCTGCGATCTGTTTGAATTACCTGATGGACACTGAGATGTTTCCCTATGGCGATCGGGACGATGACGTTCTGATTCAGCGTATTTTAAATGTCTGTGTTCGCGGTTGTGAACACTATAATCCCGCACTATTGATCGTTGCTTGCAATACCGCGAGCACTTTAGCGCTCTCGCAATTGCGAAATGCTTTACCCATTCCTGTGGTCGGGGTCGTTCCTGCGATTCGGGTGGCGGGTGAACGTTGCACTAGCGATGCCCAAAATACCTTCGGGTTATTGGCGACACCAGCCACCGTGCGCCGCCCGTATACCGATCAACTGATTAACGACTTTGCCAACCACTGCACAGTGCAGCGCTTTGGTAGTAAAGAATTGGTCGCGATTGCAGAAAGAAAGATGGGCGGTGAAACCATCACCACCGAACTTCAACAGCACTTAACCCCTTGGCTGGCTGAATTCCCCGATATGCAAAAAGTGGTTTTAGGCTGCACCCACTACCCCTTGCTGCGTGATGAACTCGAAGCTTGTTGGCCACATATAGAGTGGATTGATTCAGGCGAAGCCGTTGCTCGCCAAGCTGCAAGAATTTTCCCAGCCAGTACTACAGGCAATCAACAGATCAACTTATGTTGGACAGGCACCCAATGCCCACTAGGTGTGAGCCAGTTTCTTGCTCAATATGGTCACGTCGAGCAAGCAGGAAGTTTAAATAAATAACTAAATTCTTATACACCAAAGTTTTCTTTGTATAAGATTTGAAAAATTGAGTAAAATGGTCGGGTAATCCCAGACACCGAAACTAATTACGGAAACCACATGTCAAAACTTGAAACCCTGTACCACGATGTTCTGAGTGAGCTTGGTGAAAACCCAGAGCGAGAAGGTCTACTGGATACGCCTAAACGTGCTGCCAAAGCGATGCAATTTCTTACTAGCGGTTACACCACAGAATTGAATGATGTGGTAAACGGAGCCGTATTCAGTAGTGATAATGACGAAATGGTCGTGGTTCAAGGGATTGAGTTTTACTCTATGTGCGAACATCACATGCTGCCATTTATCGGCCGCGCGCACATTGGCTACCTACCAGAAGGCAAGGTATTAGGATTATCAAAATTTGCTCGTATCGTTGATATGTTTGGCCGTCGTCTGCAAATTCAAGAAAACATGACCAAGCAAATCGCCGAGGCCGTTGAAGAAGTTACGGGCTGTCGAGGTGTTGGTGTAATCATTGAAGCACAGCATATGTGCATGATGATGCGCGGCGTACAAAAGCAAAATTCTAAAATGCGTACCTCGGTGATGAAGGGCGTATTTAGAGAAAACCCGGCAACGCGTGATGAATTTATGCGCCTCGCCGGTGTATAACTTAATCACTTATTAAGGAGGGGTATGGATTCGTTTCATTGGGTGATCTGGCCAGTACTGCTCTACTCTTTAGGCATCGCTGCGGCCATAGATGCATTATGGCAAAGCCGAACAGCCCAAGGCACTGCGGCCTGGGTAATAGCCTTACTGCTCATGCCCCTCGTCTCACTTCCTTTCTATTTACTTTTTGGTAGCCGACGTTTCAGCGGCTATCGAAAAGCTCGCCGACAAGGTGACAATAAACTTTCCGCCCAAGAGAGGCAGATTCGTAATAGCCTAAGTTCGTATATCTCTGAACCCAATGATAAAACACTGGCGCTTCAACGCTTGTTCCGCGTGCCTATGTTGGAAGGTAACGAGACCCAGTTACTGATCAATGGTAAAGACACCTTCAACACCATTTTGAATACAGCACAAACAGCAAGGCACACTTTGTGTGTGCAGTTTTATACGTTCCGAGACGATGTATTAGGCCAGCGTTTTTCAGATGTTCTCTGCGAAAAAGCATCAGAAGGCGTAAAAGTTTATCTGCTGTACGATGAAATCGGCTCTGGTGGCCTTGATAAGGCATTTCTCAAACGTTTAATCGATGCTGGCGTTAATGTATCGCGTTTCAATCCTTTAAAACTGCGTAATCGCACCAATGTGAATTTTCGCAACCACCGCAAATTAGTTACCATCGACGGCCAAATATCGTTTGTTGGTGGTCATAACGTCGGCATTGAATACTTAGGGCTAGATCCAGAGTTTGGCGTATGGCGTGATACTCATATGTCGATCAGCGGCCCTGCGACGCTCGCCTTTCAACTCTCGTTTAGTGAAGACTGGCACTGGGCAACCGGGAAGGCCCCCGAACTTGATTGGTCGACACCTCAACCAGCGGGCAGCAAACGGGTGATGTGCATCAACCCCGGACCTGCCGACTATTACGATTCTGGTAGCCTCTTCTTCACCCACATGATTTCGTCAGCCAAAAAACGCTGCTGGCTCGTCAGCCCTTATTTTGTGCCCGACCAAACGGTGTACGCAGCGCTTCAATTAGCTGGCTTACGGGGTGTTGATGTACGAGTGATATTGCCGCAAAAATCAGACAACTGGATGGTTGCGCAAGCCACGCGAAGCTACGTCGCTTCATTGGCCAAAGCTCAGGTGCAGTTTTATACCTACACACCCGGATTTCTCCATCAAAAAGTCATGTTGATCGATGATGAGTGGGCCAGCGTTGGTAGCGCTAACTTGGATAATCGCTCACTGCGAATCAATTTCGAGATAGCGGCTTTGGTGAATGACAAGGCGTTCGCCCGCGACATTGAAACCATGATGCTGGAGGACTTAAGCCACTGTGAATCCACCCATGTCGATGAACGCTGGTGGAAACAGCTATTGGCTCGAGTGCTGCGCCTAATTGCTCCAGTATTGTGAATCTAGATAGGAAATACCTTGTGCAAAGCGTACTGATGCGCTCGCTATCCTCTAAGAGCAGGCGAGCGATCAGTACCAACCTCTGCTAAAACTTAAAACCACAAGCTAGCATAAATGCCAGTGGATCAATCTCGACCTCAAGCCCATCAGCCGCGCCGCCTTTCACTTCCGTATCAATATCGACTTTCCATACCGACGCATTCACCAGCCACTGATCATTAATCATATAGTCAATACCCGCACTGTAAGCCAGACTAAAACTCGGCTTCAGACCATTAGAGCCTAATCCTGCATCGTCTTCTTCATCCCAGAAAAAGGTGTAATTCAAACCTAAACCGACATACGGCTGAATCGCAGAATCCGCACCCATCGGGTAGTACTGTGCAGATACCGTTGGTGGCAGATGTTTAGTCGTCAGCACGTCAACACCGTCAATAGCGCCGCCATCCCCTTCTGCGGTATGGGTAAATGGTGTTGCAGCGAGCAACTCAACCCCAAATTGTTCTGAAATCATGTACACCGCGGTCAAACCAAGCTGAGTATCACTTGATAAGTTCAGTTCCGATCCTGCAACCAATGCGCTTGTATCTGCATTACCATCTACCGGGTTTATGTTAACAACACCCGCTTTCACAATAATATCACCCGCCTCATAAGCGAAAGCAGGCATTACAGCCAATACAACAGCACTTGCAACCAGTGTTTTTAATAGCTTCATTACGCACTCCTAATCTGTGCAATTAAGTAACGCGATCAGAATATCTGCGGATCAAATCTTTCTTTTGACACACGTCAACACTGTCCCATACAAGGTGCCACTTCTGTGTTGCCACTAGATACAGGTCAAGAAATGGGACAATTCGACACAAGACACGCCAGATTGGCACGCCATTTTTTCCATATATCGAAAAAAGAGAGTAAGTGGCCTATAGTTACAAAACGAGAATGTCAGTGGCTTAGGGATCTTACAGTTGGCTCAGACAGAAAAAGAGAATGGCTTCGAACAAGATAGCCATGTGGGCGTGCGACTGCTGTCATATTTACTGACATTCAGCTTCGTTATTAGCCTTGCCGCGTCTAGCTTTGTGATCTACTCAGATTATCAACGTGGTGTGAGCCAATTCCAAAAAAATCTAGATCAAATTCACACCAGTTATCAGCAAAGTGTGAGCTATAGCCTATGGAACTTTGATAACCGACAGCTTGAATCTCAACTCCACGGTATTCTCAACTTCCCCGGCGTTGTGTACGTGTATATCGAAAATCGAGACAAACTAATCCAAAGCGCTGGGGATATTTACGTACAGGCTGACCAAACGTATTCATTTGAACTTACTCACGAAAGTTCTGCACAGCATTACCCACTGGGTCAGCTGTTCATCAATGTCAATTACACCGGTTTGTACGACGACCTAAAGTACAAAGCGGTCACCATTATTTTCACCCAGTTCCTGAAAACCTTCTCGGTCTCCATTTTCATTCTGTTTCTAGTCAGAATTTTGATCACACGCCGCTTAGCCACCATGGCATCTTGGGCAAATACATTTAACCTCAAGAACTTAGATAACCCGCTTAACTTTAATGACAACAGACACCGTAATGATGAACTTGATCTTGTTGCTAACGCCATTAATGGCATGAGGAAAACACTTAAATCAGATGCGGAAGAGCGCGAAAATGCTCGCATACAGTTGTTAGAAACCAAGGAGCAGCTCACCGTTGCGATTGATAATGCAGCACTTGGGTTTGCACGCTACTTCCCAGAAGATGACCGTTTTGTTTGCAACAACCACTTCGCTCGCCACCTTGCTACCACTCAGCACGAGCTAGAGGCCTTGCCACGAGCTTTAGAACACATTCGCGACATGATCCGAGGAAAGAGTGGTCCAGAACAACGAGAGAAAATTAATCAACTCTTACTCGGGCGTATATCACGGCAGCATAGTGGATTCACCATGACCAATTTTCGCGGTGAGCGCTGCCATTTCGACATTACCCTCCAAATCATTCATTACAGCGAATCTCGCCCGAAAGAAATCCTGATATGTCTTGTTGATAAAACACGTGAACAGCTCGCCAGTAAGAAAGCGCAAGACCTCGCCGTATCCCTTGAAAACAAGGTGACCGAACGCACTGAGCAACTGTACGAAGAGCAGCAAAAAGCGAAAGATGCGGTACGAAAACTGGAGATGCGCTTAGCCAGAACAACGAATATCGCAAGTAACAAAACGGCCAACACTTTTAAGAAACTCATGTTGGAAGAGTTTAATCATAACTACCCTGACGGTTCTCTAGCCCCGGGGAAACTAGAAAGCTTCCGTGAATACCTAGGATACTGCCTAGACGACCAGCGCACAGCCGTTGATATCACCGACATCACCAATCAAGTACTACAACGTTCAAGTGTATTGCGTGAGCTGGATACGATCACGCGACTTCCGTTCTCGCTGATTATTTCTGAACCTAAGAACCTCATTACTTTCTTGTTCCGTCTTTTGCTAGAAAATGAGCCTGTCATCAAGCAAACACAACAGCTCGAAATTGGTGGAAGCGTCGCTGGCAAATGCGCTGAAATATATTACGCCTTCCAGCTGAACGAAAACGCCGAGGCTATTGTTGAACATCCATTTAACAGTTTCTGTGATTATATTGTGACCACACGTTTCGGTGGCCAGTTGTCACGAGATTTAATCGCACCCGATCGTCTTGAAATTCGATTCTCTATAACGCTAGAAACCGACACTGACGAAGGTTAGGCCGACGACCGTTAAACTATAAGCAGACCTATATTGTGTGCTGGTTTGCTTATTTATTTTTTGAACACCTATTCTAGAATCTACTCACTGGCCATCGAAGCCTTGCCCTCTCTAAGTTACTCACCTGCGACTCCCTCTACATACCGCTGTATTACCTTTCTAAATTACCGCTCTAAAATACAAACACATAAATAATAGGCACAAAAAAGCCCGTTTTAGAGCAGTCTAAAACGGGCCTTTTGCTAAGGTATTGAGCGTCCTAAAGACCTTCAGAAGCACTCATGATCAACGAGCACTCAAGCTGGCTGAGCTTCACCTTTGGTTTTTGCCGCTTCTTCATCTTTCAATTCACGGCGTAGAATCTTACCTACTGGCGTCATTGGAAGTTCAGTACGGAACTCAATGTACTTAGGCAGCTTGTAACCTGTCAGGCTTTCACGGCAGAAATCTTTGATGTCTTTCGCGGTAACGTTTGGATCGGTAGATATCACGAACAACTTAACCGCTTCGCCGCTCTTATCATCTGGCACACCAATCGCAGCACAGTTTTCTACTGCTGGGTGAGCAGCAACCACTTCTTCAATTTCGTTCGGGTAAACATTGAAGCCTGACACCAAGATCATGTCTTTAATGCGGTCAACAATCTTAACGAAGCCGTCGTTATCAATGACTGCAACGTCACCAGTACGTAACCATTCGCCGTCTTCAGTGAAAGAATCCGTCGTCGCTTCAGGACGATTCCAGTAACCTTTCATCACCTGAGGGCCTTTCACACAAAGCTCACCACGCTCGCCTTGTTCAACTTCATTACCTTGGTCATCAATACACTTCAGAGCCGTGCCTGGAACCGCTTGACCAACCGTACCTAAACGCTCAAGCCCTGCGGCTGGGTTAACAGCAACAATCGGTGAACATTCAGTCAAACCGTAACCTTCAGAGATGCCACAACCCGTCATTTCTTTCCAACGCTTAGCCGTGTCTTCCATCAACGCCGTACCACCTGACAAGGTCAGGTTCAGGTGCTCAAAGTTACATTCTTTAAATTTAGGGTGGTTAAGCAACCCAACAAACAAGGTATTCAGGCCAACAAAACCATCTAAACGATGCGGCTGAATCATTTTAATGAACATGCCAGGATCGCGTGGGTTAGCAATCAAAATACTGTGATCACCAGAGTCCAGCATCGCCATCAAGTGAACGGTAAATGAGTAGATATGATAAAGCGGCAGAGGAGCAACAACCGTTGCGCCATCTGTTGGCTTCAGTGGCTTTCCGTCAGCGTCTATCTGAGCCATGTTATTACGCGCTTGAAGCATGTTGGCAATCAAATTTAGGTTGGTAAGCTCAGCACCTTTAGCCACACCCGTCGTACCACCGGTGTACTGCAAGACGATCGTGCTGTTGTGGCCAGTAATGTGATTTTTCTTGTAAGGCCCAGAAGACGCACCCAACTTTAATGCTTTACGGAAACGCACAGCCGTTGGCAGCGAGTAATCCGGAATCATTTTCTTGATGTATTTGGCCGCTGCGTTGATCAATGTACGCTTAGGGAAAGGCAGCATGTCAGCTAGGCTGGTCACGATAACGTGCTTCAGTCCTGTTTGAGGCAGTATGCTCTGCACTGACTTAGCAAACATATCCATACAGACCAACGCCTTTGCACCTGAGTCATTAAACTGGTGAAGCATTTCGCGTTCTGTGTATAGAGGGTTGGTATTAACTAAGACCATACCTGCACGCAACACACCGTACACAGCGATTGGGCACTGCATAATGTTTGGCATCTGCACGGCAACACGATCGCCCGGCTGCAAAGATGTGTGATTCTGGAGGTAAGCAGCGAAAGCAGCACTGGCTTCATCGATTTCACGATAAGACATGGTGTAACCAACACTGGTGAACGCTTTGCGATCTGCGTAGCGGCTAAAAGCACTGTTGATAACATCAACAACCGAGTCATACTCGTTTGGTTTGATTGTATCTTCAATACCAGGCGCACGTTTGCCATCCCAGAATGACGCATCCATAGATATTTCCCCTATTAAAGTATTGTTTTTTAAGCGCCCAGACTATGAACGAAAGCATGTTTGAGCGTAAGTGGAATTCGTGACATCATTTTAGTCATTTATCGCCACGCATTTTATAGAAAACCGGTGAGATAAGCCAGATGACTAGCAATGTCGAGAAACACGCCTCAAACCCTTTGGCCGCTAATGAATACCTAGGGCCTTTGCTAGAGCTACTCGGCGATCACGGTATCAGTGCGGCTCAAGTGGTTCAAGGCACATTGATCCACCCCAACGCCTTAATTGCGGTGGATACCCGTATTACCGTGAGCGACTATGATCGTATTATTCGCAACGCCTTAGCCCTGTCACACGATCCTTTGTTAGGCCTAGAGCACGGCCGCCGCATGAGTATTGCCAGCCATGGCTTTCTTGGGTTTGCGGTCATGGCCAGCGAGACTTTAGGGGAAGGCCTTTCACTTGCCGTACGATACGCAGGAACACGAACCAACTTAGCCGAAATTCGTTTTATTCAAGACAATCATCACTGTGTATTGCAGGTATTGAGAACGGCCTCTCTCCCCGCTAGCTTCCACTTTATTGCGCACAATATTTTATCAACCATGATTACTATTGCTCGCTTTTTAACCAGGAACAGTGAAAAGCTCTCCCCCGAAATACATCTTATTGAGCCACCACAGGCGCCATTGTCTTACTACGATCAATTACTTGACTGCCCAGTGACATTTAATTGCGAGCACTATGAACTTGTTCTACCGAAGGAAGCTCTTAACCTTGAAGTATCGACAGCCAACAGTGTCGCCCGCCATAACGCTGAACAAGAGTGTGAGCGTCTTTTGGCAGAAGCTCCTGGACATCATGTCGATATCGCCTCAAAGGTACGTGCGCTGCTTATAAGTTACGGCAGCGCCCTTCTGCTGGGCGATGCAGCTCAAAAATTGCGCGTAAGCCCACGGACTTTAAACCGTCAATTGGCACAACTTAACACCAGTTATCGCCACATGGTGGAGGAAGTCAGACGTGAGCATGCGACACGATTATTGGGTAATTCAAGTATGAAAATTGAACAAATTGCACAGGAATTAGGTTACACAGATACATCAAATTTTGTTCGTGCTTTTCGAAAATGGATGGGAATTACGCCTCTGCATTACAGAAAACTGACGAAACATGTGTCCTGATTCACAAAATTTTCACGTAAAATTTTCAAACATGTGTATAAAAACGTTATAGTCTAGGCGTCAAATGTCTAAGACAATACACCAAGCGATCTCACCCGCTTGAATAAGAGAAGAATAAATATAATGTCTAACATTCATTTTAAGACTGGGCACCGCCCGGTCTACCAAGAGCTGTCTGGCGAAGTGAACCGCCACTTTAAGCGCACTGGAGCCTTAAAAACAGGTAACTCGACGCTGTACAACAAAGCACTTGTCATTGGTCTTATTTACGTTGGCAGCTACCTAGCGATCTACATGCTACCGGGCAGCTTGCATTATCTGGCTTGGGCGATACATGGTATCGCTACCGCCATGGTCGGCTACAACATCATGCATGATGGCGCGCATGAGTCATTCAGCACCTCACGTCCGATCAACCGCCTGATGGCACTGACCTTTAACCTTGTCGGCAGTAATCGCTATTATTGGGCACAAAAACACAATCGTAATCACCACGTTTTCACTAATGTGGACGGTGCCGATGAAGACATCGATGCGCTTGGTTTATTTCGTATGAGCCCGCATCAGCAGCACCGCTGGTTTCATCGCTACCAGCATTTCTACGTCTGGTTTTTGTATCTTATCACCAGCCTATTCTGGTTTTTCGCTCTCGATTTTAAGGCTTACCACAGCCAGAAAATCGCACATCGCGATTACAGCCACCGTATGAAATTGGCTGACCATATTGAGTTCTGGGCCTCAAAAGTTGTCTATGTCACTCTATATTTACTCATTCCATCAGCGGTACTCGGCGGAGAGGCAACCATTGCTGGATTCTTATTAATGCACGCTTTCCTAGGCTTTTTGTTTGCCTTGGTATTTCAACTTGCGCATGTAGTCGACAAAGCAGACTTTCCTCGCCCTGGTGAAAACGGCACCATGAGCGATGAGTGGGCTGTTCACCAAATGCGCACGACCGTTGATTTTGCGACCGACAATCGCTTTTTAACATGGGCGCTTGGCGGCTTGAACTTCCAAGCTGAACATCACCTATTCCCCCGTATTAGCCATGTTCATTACCCTGAGCTTCATCCCTTAGTTGAAGCAAAAGCGGCTGAGCTAGGTTATGAAATTCGTAGCTACCCCACGGCACTCGCTGCCATTCAAGGGCACTATCGCCATATGAAGGCGATGGCGAACCCTCATAACGTGGTGTCTGACGAAACCGACAGCGATGAATTAGAAAACGACGCTGGATATACCCGCTCGTAAAGTCATTCTCTGTCCCGTAGACTGATTGTAAGCAACTAGAGGGCGGGTGTAATGGAATCTCCAATTCATACGCCCAAAAGCTTGTTTAATCAGTTAGGGCTTCCTTCGGAAGACCGGGACATTGAAATTTTATAGAGCAGCACAAACCAGTCTCGGCCACAAAGGCCATTTATGAGCTGGATTGTTTTACTCCGTCACAGCAAAGCTTTTTACCAGAAGCCACTGAGCAGGATGCAGACTGGACGGAGATAACCGATACGCTTGACGCCCTAATAAGACAACCGGCTGACACCCGACCGTCATAACAATAAACAGGCTCAAGTAGACAAGGAACTGGCCAGGAGCGCGCTGTTTATTATGCATCCACGTTTAAAGCAACAGCTTGATCAATCCCCTCAAATCTCAGATGAGACACGAGCCGCCATTGCTGATTTTATTGCTGCAGTAAACACCACATATCAAGAACACGATAACGCTAAGCAAGAGCTTACGTCTTCTCTAGAGCAAAGCGCTCGTACTTTAATGAATCGCAACGCCGTACTTACACGTAATTTAGAGGCGCAGCGTGAATCGCAGCAACGATTATCGCACTCGTACGATGTACTCAATGCCACACTAAATTCGTCTAACGAAGGCGTTTTAGTGATTGGTAAAGATGATGCGCTGATTGCTTATAACGAGCGCTACCTCCACTTGCTCGACCTAACACCAGATCAAATAAGTGGTTTAACCGGCACCGAACTTTTCAAATACTCATGTAGCCTCTCCACTGATGTCGATAAACTCCGCGCTCAACTGAAAGACATTCGCGAACCCGGCGGCAGCTCATTCGAAGAATATAGGTTTTTAAATGGTCGCTGGCTCGAAATCTACGCGCGCCATCATGAAACCGCTGGCTACATCTGGATGATGCGGGACATTACGGAAGTAAGAGAAAAAGAAGCAACCATCTCTTTTCAGGCCTATCACGATAGCCTAACGGGCTTACCAAACCGTGTGCAGCTCCAGCAAAAACTGGCAGATGCCATTGTTGAAGCGAAAAAAAGCCATAAGCGCTTTGCCCTGTGTTACCTCGATCTCGATGGCTTTAAAACCATCAACGACAGCTTAGGCCACAGCACTGGCGATAAACTCCTGATTGAAGTATCGAAACGGCTATCGGAAGTTATTCGTCCAGAAGACACCCTTGCCCGTGTTGGCGGCGATGAGTTTATCGTACTGCTCAATCACATAGATCATCACGATGAAGTACTGCAACTCGCAGAGACATTACTGCTCAAACTTTACGACCCTATCCGCCTGGATAACAGAGAGTTTGTGATCGGTGCATCCATCGGTATTGCTCTGTATCCGACGGATGGCGAAGAAGCCGGCATTCTGATGCGTAATGCTGATATTGCTATGTATCGGGCTAAAGCCAATGGCAAAAACTGCTTCCACTTTTTCACCCCATCTTTAGAGCGTATTGCTGTACAACGGATGTCGTTAGAAACGAGCCTGCGTCGCGCTCTTGAGAGCAACAAATTGGAGCTCTATTACCAACCCAAAGTGTGTATGCGTGATGTCTCAGATAGCTTGAGAACGGGCCATTTACATAGTTTTGAGGCCCTACTACGCTGGCCTAAAGCCAACGGTGGGTTTGTCTCTCCGGAAAGCTTTATTCATATAGCTGAAGACGCAGGCATGATTGGGCGCATTGGCTTTTGGATTTTAGAACAAGCCTGTCTTCAGGCTCGAGAGTGGTACCAAAAGGGCTACCACGCCAATATCAGTATTAATATTTCACCGCGCCAGTTTTTGATTCCTAATTTTCATCAAGAAATTGTGCGCACCATTCATGAAATGAATATTCCGCCGTCGTTAATTTCTATCGAGATTACCGAAAGCCTGTTGATGCAGGATTTAACGCACGCACGTCATGTACTTGAGTACTTCAGAGAGCACGGCATATTTATCTACCTAGATGACTTTGGCACCGGTTTTTCATCGTTGAACTACCTGAAGACCTTGCCCATTGATTCCATCAAGATTGACCGCACCTTTGTTAAAGATCTCAGTTCCAGCACCGCTGACCAAGCAATAGCCGCGTCCATTATTTCTCTTGGGAAAAACCTCGATATGCTGATTGTGGCGGAAGGTATTGAAACCGCTGAGCAAGCCGATTTCTTAATTCGTAACGGCTGTGATCTTGCTCAAGGCTTCTATTATGGTCATCCAGTGTGTGCCGAACAGGCTGAGCAATACCTGCACCCCGACGACATACTTCACCATGCCATTGCCAAGCCGTTCTCAGCCGAGTAAATTCGCAGCAGAATTTATTCAGCGGAGACTGCTTTGGAATACCCCTGTTTTCTGGCAATAGATGCCAGCTCATACGAAGACACGGCACACCCTGTCGCCATTGCTTGGTCATTAGCGGATGGCACCGTAAAAACGACCCTCATCCAACCTGATGAAGACTGGGAAGATTGGGATTACGCGCTCGAAGACCTACACGGCATCACGCAAGACACCGTGTACGAACGGGGCGAAACTCCTTGGTCTGTGATCCGTGAATTAGAAAACGATATCGATCGTCCGTTTGTGCAATGCGATGAGCCGCAACGCTGCGAAGCGTTATTACAACGTTTATATGAAGCCTGTGGCCGTGACCTAACGCTAGATGTGGGTTCACATAGCGACGAGCTAAGCGCAAACGTTAACCGCGAAGAATGGTACCTAGATACGGCATTTCACAATCAGCCCTGCGATGAACGAGTACGTTTAATGCTATTACTCTGGAGCGAAAACAAAGAATCATAAACGATCAATTAAAATATAAAATTGATTTAAGAGATCACTAAAGATCTCTTAACTCATTCAAACAACCGAAACGTCGAAGCAAGGCTCTGTGCCCAAGTCGATGGAATTCCAGCCTCGGCAGCAAATTCATTCCACCTAAGAACAACCCCTCTTACTTCAGCCACCAGCGCCCGTACAGATCGAGGCCTAAGGTCTGCGGCCTCACCACATGCCAGTAAATCATCGAAAGTAAACGCATCTCGTTTACCATTGATCGTCATTTGATGATTCGCAGTCCAAGCACCCTCAGGGTTATACGCGTAAGTCACGTCGTAAGCAGGAGACAATGACCACTCTCCACGGCGATTCATTAAAAAACCAATATTTTTAGTGTGATCATCCTGATTGCGAATCATGACGTTAAACACCATCCGCCGAAACTGCTGTTCCAATGCTTGGCGCTCATTATTCAATTTAAGTTGGCGGATCACCCGAAAACATTGCTCGTACGAATAGCCGCCCGCCACATTAAAATCATAATGCGCCAAGCCGCACAGGGTTTGCATATGCAGTTTTTTGCCATCCGCCGTGCGATCAAAACGCTCGGTCATAAAATGCGCGCGACCATTCTCCTCAAGCAAACGACTTGGCATCATATCGATGCCTGCCGCAACGGCCATCAAGTAACATGCGTATTCAATGCGGGTAAAGCCTTGTGGGTCAGCTAACTCTTTATCCGCATTACCACTGACCCCATCAAACTTCAGTAAGTACTGAACAAACCCTTGATATAACGCCTTATCACTGAGATCACACTGGCCTGAGCGCACCTCTCCCGTTTTTTCGTTCCAAGCAATAACGGCCTTGGCTCGCGCCCCCCCCGCAGAAGTACCCACCGCAATAATCTGCTGTAAAGCCTGTTTATCCTCGGACACATCGCTCAACCGAGTTTCCAAGTCCTGCTTTTTGGAGAGCGCCTTATTTGCCAACCCCACAAGCTCAGCAAGCTCCAACTCTGTTGATGATGCAACAAAACGTTGAGCCGCTGGTGCAAACTCCAACGCCCCCATCCCACGCTGGCCCATGTACAACAAACGCTCAACCGGGTTAAAACTGCTGGGATCTCGCCCCTGAGCAATTAACCATTGATCTATCAGCAAATTACCAAACTTGTCCGGTAACACATCGGCCAACATCCCTGGCAACCCCATAAACGAGGCATAATTCAGCTCTGGAAAACGATAAGCACCAGCACGTAAAGGCATTTTTAAAGGCGATAATTCAATGCCCGAGCGCAAAAACTCCTGTGCATACTCAAACACCCCAAGCTGTTTAGCATCGTCCCACTGGATTGCACCAATCGTCTTACCCCACAGTTGAACTTCCGCCAGCGAGATCATTCATCATCTCCCCACTGCCAACCGTTGTTTTCTTCATTAACCACATCACTACGATGACCACTAGCCCGTTGACGCGAAGGTTTCTTGGCATAAACACCCGCTCCTTGCTCGCGAAGGTTCGCCATCGGGGTGATATCAGATTCAGGAACCAATAATGCCAAGCGTTCAACGATATCCAAGGCTCGCATAAGCGCAATCATATTAAGCATACTGATGTTGCCCTCGCCGCGCTCAAAGCGACGAAGCGTGGCCACACCAATGCCCGACATATCCGCCAAGGATTGTTGAGTAAGGTTACGATTAAGACGCTCTCGCCGAAAACCGTCAGCCAATGTTTCAAGAACCCTACTATCCGATACAACCGTAAGATCACTAGTAATCATATTGGATCTCTTAAGTAGTGAAATAATAACTACAATATCATATATGATTAATTTTACATAAAGAATAGTACTTTGCATCCGCCCTCATTCAAAGTAGAGTACGCGCTTTTGCTGGAGCGGCAGTTATGGCCCTAAAAGCCACCATATACAAAGCTGAATTAACCGTCTCCGATATGGACCGACATCACTACGGTACCTACCCGCTAACGATTGCTCAGCACCCATCAGAAACGCTCTTGCGGATGATGATAAGAATCACCTTGTTTGCACTCTATGCCGACGAGCAACTTGAATTCACCAAAGGCCTAAGCTCTGACGAAGAGCCTGACCTGTGGCAGCGATCTTACAATGATGACATCAAGCTCTGGATCGATATTGGTCAGCCAGAAGAAAAGCGTCTGCGCAAAGCTTGCCACCGAGCCGAGAAAGTTCACTTAGTGGGCTATATAGGCAATGCGTTTGATGTCTGGTGGAAGCAAAACGAAACTAAATGTCGCCAGTACGACAACCTGCGAGTCATCCGCATTAGCGAAGACTTCGTCAGCCAAGTTGAAAACTTGGCCAGCCGTACGATGCGCCTACAGGCCACCATTCAAGATGGCACCCTGTGGCTGGGAGACGACACCCACTCAATTGAACTGACACCCGAAGTATTATGGGACGGAGATAAATCATGAGCCATTTTGGTCAGCTACTCGACGACGAAAACGTACTTAAACGTGTCGCAAAACTTGGCTATCACACCCCGACTCCCATTCAAGAAGCGGCCATCCCGCATATTTTGGAAGGCGATAACGTCATGGGCGCAGCACCAACCGGAACCGGTAAAACCGCCGCGTTTATGTTGCCGGTATTGCAGTTGCTGGGCCAACATCCACGTCGCGAAGAAGAAAGCTATACCTTTCCTCGCGTGTTGCTTATCGCCCCTACCCGCGAATTAGCACAGCAGCTCGCGGCCAACTTCCGTGACTATGGCCGTAACTGCGGCAACCGCGTTTTATTGTTATGCGGCGGACAAAATCCACGCGATCAGTTTGAAAAAATGGCACGCGGTGGCGACATCGTCGTGGCAACGCCGGGGCGTTTGTACGAGCTAATGACGCAAAAACGTGTTGATCTCACTCAAATTCAATGTCTGATTCTGGATGAGGCCGACCGCTTACTCGATCTAGGTTTCGCAGAAGACCTACAGCGTATCGTTCGACGTTTGCCGGAAAGTCGCCAGAATCTATTATTCTCAGCAACCTTTGACACGTCAGTGCGTGAACTCGCCGCTGAGCTGATGCCAGATGCCATCGAACTGGGCCAGAAAGACGCCAACCGAACCAACATCAATGTTAGCCAGCGCCTGCACCCAGTGGATCATCAAGACAAAGGCAACGCGACGGTCACCTTATTGCACGACCACCGCTTTGCTCAGGTGATGGTCTTTACCAAAACCAAAAAAGGCGCGGATGTATTAACCGAGCAATTAAAACGCGAAGGCTTCCAGGCCGAAGTACTGCACGGCGATAAGGTACAGGCCGAACGTGATCGTATTTTAGACGCGTTCCGCGAGCACAAGTTACGAGTACTTGTCACAACAGATGTGGCCTCACGCGGCATTGATATCGAGCATTTACCAGCGGTCATTAATCACGACTTGCCCCCCATTGCACACGACTACATTCACCGTATTGGTCGTACCGGTCGTGCCGGAGAAAAAGGCGTTGCAATCTCATTGGTGGCGGCCCATGAAGTGGACACACTGACAGAAATTGAAACGCTCATTGGTCGCGTACTACCGCGTGAAGACCTGATTGGTCATGTGCCGAGTCATAGCGTTCCAGAAACAGGTCCAGGCATTCGCCCTGGCCAGCGTAAAAAGAAAAATGAGCCTAAAAAAGGCGGAAAGAAAGGAGCTGCGGCTCAGAAAACCAGCCTAGGTCATACGGAAGAGTTAACGTCGGTACCACGTGCCAACCGTGCACCTGTCAGGCCGGTTCAAAAGAAGAAAAAGGCACCTGTTAGAGCAGAAGGCAATTTATTCACAGGGAAAAAGAAAGTGACTAAACGTTCTATCGACTAAGCGTTTAATGTTAGCTACTGGATAGTTCGTCCAGTAGCTAACCCTAACGCCAAAAAAATAAGTCGCTAACGATTACTTAATTCCAGCACTCAGCCAATTTCAATTAATTCGACCTCAAAGATTAAAACAGACCCACCCGGAATGCTGCCCATTTTACGGTTGCCATAACCTAGGCTCGCCGGAATGAAAAAACGATACTTCGCCCCTTCGGTCATTAACTGTACCCCTTCGGTCCAGCCTGAAATAACTTGATTCAAACCAAAACCAATTGGCTCACCACGATCTACCGAGCTGTCAAATACCGAACCGTCGATCAAAGTACCGTGATAATGTACGAGTACACGCTCAGAGGCTTCAGGATGACGTTCGCCAGCGCCTTCATAGATCACTTCATATTGTAAGCCTGAGGCGGTTTGAGTCACGCCGTCTCTCTCGGAATTTTCAGCTAAAAAACGATCACCTTCAGCAATCGTCTCTTCTGTGCCCTTACCGCCCACGCCTGCACGTTTTAAGGCATATATCACCAACACAACGATGATAATCACAAAAATAATATTAAACATACAACCTCACTCACCAACAAAATGTTATGAATTATTGACGATAAAGGTCTTTATCATCATTAAATATTTTTTCACCTACGTTCTCCGCCATTTTCATTGCCTGCAATGACTTAGACAAGAATTCACGTTGATACAATACCGCTGTGACCAAAGCGGTGGCGACAAAAAACAGCCACGGTGAAATAAACCAGCTCAAAACGGCCATAGAAAAATAGTAAGCTCGCAATCCATTGTTGTAACTGCGACTGGCTTGGTCAATCACCTTCGCGCTATAAATCGCCATGCTGCGACGATCGTTAGCCGTTACGGTATCGTCATCCGGTGAAGGAGCCGCACCAAATAATACTGACGCGAAGCCAAACTGACGCATCGACCAGGTAAAGGTGAAGTATGAATAAATAAAGATCGCGATTAACACCAGCAACTTAAACTCAATTTGAATCAAAGAGTCAGGTGCCACAAAAGAAATCGAGCCCAGCATGGCTTGAATCTTGTCCGTTGCCGTCATTGCCGTCAGCAAACCTGCCGTAATTAATACACAAGACGACGCAAAGAAGTTTACATTACGCTCTATATTGGCGAGCAATGCCGCATCCCCAACTCGAATCTCACGCTTCAACATACGACGCATCCAGTTAATGCGATGCACATGCAAGACCGAAGACAAAGACGCACTGCGCTTAGCGCGGTAATGAGCAAATTTTGCATATCCAACCCAGCAAACAATCAGCCAAAGTAGTCCTGCAAAATTAAGTAACCCAACTGCTGTGAGTTCGACCATATTGTTGAAACACGCCTATATCGAGAAAGTTAAAGGTGAGACTTGATGATAGAAACCAGTGTAGTGATTTTGATATTCGACAACTGACGGTAATCAAAATAGGGGCACAGTATCCAGCCTTTTGAATTAATCGCAAAGTCAGCATTAATCCACTGGCCATCATACTTCCAGAAATCCGTGTCATCAGCAAATTGTTTGCCCATGATTAAGGTGATCTTAGACGTCTCCGTGTTCGACGCCACAGAAGAGCCGTATATTAACGCCACCTTCGATCCCGCCTGCAACATCTTTCCATCACGATACGCCTGCCAAGTGGCGTAACCCTCGGTACGCATCCCGCCTAATTCAAATAGCAGTTTGGCATAAACATTAAATATCTTACGCCAGTGGTTACCTGTTTCCTGCCCAATGCGATAAATATCGCCGGGCAATAACGGTAATAAACCTTCGTGGTCAGTAAATTCAGGCATTGGTGGTCGGTTAGCCAAATAAACGCAAAACTCAGCGTGTTCGTCACCTAACCCAGAAAAAGCCAGTTTTTCAAACGCGCTGAGCTCTCTCAAGCTTGGTTACTGCCCGTATCGGAAAACCAGTGGCGCGTGCGATTTGTAAAAGCCACCAGCGATAACATGACAGGCACCTCCACCAGCACACCAACAACGGTTGCTAATGCTGCCCCCGAATTTAAGCCAAACAACGCAATAGCCACGGCCACGGCCAGTTCAAAAAAGTTACTGGTACCAATCATGCACGCTGGCGCGGCCACCGCATGACGCAATTTTATTTTTAGGGCAATGAAGTACGTAATTGCAAAAATACCGTACGTTTGAATCAACAACGGAATAGCAATCAACAACATATCAAAGGGATTATCAATAATGCGCGGCGCTTGCAGCCCGAACAATATCAGCACGGTTAACAACAAACCCATAATCGAAAAAGGTTTGATCTTGTCAGAAAAGGCGCCAATACCTTCGGCACCAATCAGCTTTCGCGTCATCACACCGGCAATCAAAGGCAACAATACGTATAGAACGACTGATATTAATAACGTATCCCATGGCACTTCAATATCCGAAACCCCCAACAAAAATGCAGCAATCGGGGCAAAAGCAAAGATCATAATCAAGTCATTTACCGACACCTGCAATAAGGTGTAGTTGGCATCGCCTTTTGTCATCTGACTCCAGACAAATACCATGGCAGTACAGGGGGCAACGCCCAATAGAATCATACCTGCGATGTATTCTTGCGCCGTTGACGGATCGACTAAGTCAGCAAATATGCCGTTAAAAAATAGCCAGCCTAGCATGGCCATCGTGAAAGGTTTTATTAGCCAATTAATCACCAAGGTCAGTATTAACCCCTGAGGCTGACGAGACACATTTCGCACGGCAGTAAAATCAATTTGCGTCATCATTGGATAAATCATTAACCAAATCAGCACCGCAATGGGTAAGTTCACATTAGCCACTTCCAACCCAGCCACCCACTGAAAAACATCCGGCAAACCTAACCCAAGCCCAATGCCAGCAATAATGGCTAAACCAACCCATACCGATAAGTAACGCTCAAATATTCCCATTAGATAGAACGCTCCGAAGTCAGTAATTGCTCAATGGCTGCGGCCAGTGCTTCACGTTCAGTGAATTCATCCAGCGGCGTCTGTACGAGCAAGGTCAGACGTTGTTGCATCATTCGTCCGACCTGATCAAACATGCCCTGCTGCATCGCCTCATCAGCTAATTTGGATGGATCAGGTAACCCCCAATGAACCTTAAGCGCTTTCCCCATCCATACAGGGCAAGCTTCACCCGCCGCGTTATCACACACAGTAATGACAATATCGGGAGCAAACGCTTCATGCTCATCCCAACCTTGGCTTGATAACCCTTCGGTACTGATGCCTTGGCGCGCTAAGTACTGGAGAGTGCCTGGAAAAACCACTCCCTCAGGGCTACTGCCTGCACTGCGAACTTCCAATGCACCGTTTGATACATGACGGGCAATGGCTTCGGCCAAAATGCTACGACAACGGTTATGTGTACAAAGAAATAGAATTTTTAACATGGCATCAGCAGCACTCAGACTGCCCTCCTGTTTCTGAAATATTAGTCGCTTGCAAGGTCGGTTCACGCAGCTCAGCAAATGTATTTATGACCCACGCGGGTAGATTGTTCGCTACTGAGTAATACACCCACTGCCCACGTCGCTCCGTCGTCACTAAACCCACGTCACGTAATAAAGCCAAGTGACGAGACACCTTAGGCTGGCTTAGCGCTAACTGCGCCATTAAGTCACACACGCACATGGGGGCTTCTAGCAATAACACGATTGACGTTAGGCGAGTCTCATCCGCCAGCGCCTTCATTAGCTCAACGGGAGTAATTAGACCCTCTAAATTTTGACTCATAACGCCCCGCTGTTTAAACATCGATGAAATGTCCGCTCCATATCTCTGTCACCCAAAACAAATGAGCAACCGAGTATGACGCCAGCGGGCAGCATCGTGATTCTATGAGAGTCATCATATATATGGAATTCCATATATACAATAAGAAGTAAACATTCTTGTTTCACATCGTCGTATGTGGGCGCAAATCCCCCTTAACCACGACATAAAACGCTGCTAGTGTTTACTGTCTTTCGAAAGAAAAGTTTCTTACTCAATAAAATCAGGAGCTTCACCATGGCACGCGCCAAGTTCGATGTGATTATTTTCGGGGCAAGTTCATTTGTAGGCGCGATCCTAACGCGCTACATCGCCGCACAATATGGCTATGATAAAGACCTCAAATGGGCGATTGCTGGGCGTTCTGAGCGTAAATTGCAGCAAGTACGTGGCACACTCGTTGAAGCGCTAGGCGCACAAGCAGGCGACGTAGACATCTTACTCGCCGATGCCAATAACCCGGAAGCGCTGGCCGAGCTGTGCAGTCGCACCCGCGTCATCGTTTCTACTGTTGGTCCCTATGCACTATTTGGCGAGCCTTTAGTAAAAGCCTGTGTCGACGCTGGCATTGATTACTGTGACCTTACCGGCGAACCTCAGTGGATCAAACGTATGCTCGACAAATACGAATCTAAAGCCAAAGAGACTGGCGCACGCATCGTACACTGCTGTGGCTTTGACTCTATCCCATCGGACATGGGGGTGTGGCATATGCAGCAACTAGCCAAAGAGAAATTTGGTTACCCACTGAACAAAATTGAAATGCGCGTGAAAGCAGCCAAAGGCGGAATGTCCGGCGGTACCGTAGCCAGTATGATCCAGTTAACCAAAGAGGTGATGGCAAATCCCTCCATCAAAAAAGAGCTGGCTAACCCCTACTCTATGTGCCCACCGGATCATGGCTTTCGCGTCAAACAACCCAACGTCACACGCGCAACGTTTGATAAAGCCAGTGGTAGCTGGTCAATGCCTTTTATCATGGCAGCCATTAATACCCGCGTTGTTCATCGAACCAACGCACTACTTGATAAAGCCTACGGCGAACGCTTCGAATACGACGAGGCCATGCTGACCGGCAGGGGCAGTAAAGGAAAACGCATGGCAAAAATGATGACCTTCGGTCTAGGTGCATTTTTAGTTGGCGCAGCCTTAAAGCCTACACGTGCCATACTCGAAAAATTCGTATTGCCTAAACCGGGCCAAGGCCCAAGTAAAAAAGAACAAGAAACCGGCTATTTCGATATTCGTTTTTATGGCTACGCGGATGGCAACAAAGAAGTGGTACTGAAAACAAAAGTCACTGGCGATAAAGACCCTGGCTACGGTTTCACAGGGAAAATGCTCGGTGAAGCCGCTGTGTGCTTAGCGAAAGACTATCACAACAATGGTAAAAAGCGCTGGGCTAAAGGTGGTATATGGACACCTGGCTCAATCTTCGGTGAAGTGTTTGTTCAGCGCTTAAAAGAGAATGCCAATATGGGATTTGAAGACCTAACAGAAGAAAAACAAGCCGTCACGGATATGGAAGATGCAAAACTAGAGGCTCAGTCTTAATTACATAAAGCGCAGCCTGCTTTCGCCCCGGCAACTCCGGGGCTATGTATTTAGCCCAAGCATTAATCAGTGATTTACACGATCTGTACAACAGGAATACTAACGATCACCATCATTGGCCGCCGGCATAGCGCTCAACGACAGTTGGATATCTTGCTGCTCAGCTTCTAGCTCACGAAACACTTCACGCAAGGCAATTTCAGCACGATCATCTGTATCACAATCACCTGCTTCGCCTGCTGAAGTTTGATGCTCCAACAACAGCACGATATCGTGTAATTGCGCCTCGATACGACGTAAGCGATGCTCGACCCTATTGTCCTGCGGTTTTCTGAACCCCATGTGTACCTCCTAAAGCCAGTCGAATGAGGAAGTTAGATGGCAGAGTACAACTAACTCTTGTGATATTCGATATTTCCCACCCGCATTAGTTCCCAATATAACAATGCCTAAACCCGACTCAACCCAAACAAAACGCATACTGCTATAATGCGCCCAACAGCCTGCCACTATAGCCTGCCAGCCTGCCACTACAGCAACTAGCCACTTCGACATCACAAGCTGAGCAAATATGCCCTTCTCAAACCTTGGATTATCTGCCCCTATACTGCGAGCCCTAGACGCCTTGGGTTATACCACCCCAACGCCTATCCAGAACCAAGCGATTCCCGTCATACTCTCAGGGAAAGATCTAATCGCCACGGCTCAAACAGGGACAGGGAAAACCGCCGCGTTTGTCCTACCAATCCTAGAACTATTTAACAAAGAACGAACCCTGCGCGGAAAACGTATTCGTGCGTTAATCCTCACACCCACACGTGAACTTGCCGTACAGGTAACGAACAACGTGGCGCAATACAGTCAGCACCTAAACCTAAGTTCAATGGCCGTGTATGGCGGTGTGGATACCGATGCGCAAAAACAGCGTCTGATAGCAGGGGTCGATATATTAGTAGCAACACCCGGCAGGCTGCTCGACTTAGCCCATCAACGGGCACTGCATTTTGACGAGCTGGAAATACTGGTACTCGACGAAGCCGACCGTATGGTCGATATGGGATTTCTCGGCGACATCAACAAAATCATAGAACGTCTACCATCAACGCGACAGAACTTACTTTTTTCAGCGACCGTGACCGATGACGTGCTCGCCATCTCAGACAGCTTTGCAAATAGTAAAGTGGGCGAGCTTGCGGAAGAAATCACCATCTCACCGCATTCAACGGCGGCACCTAGCATCAAGCAGTGGTTGATCACGGTAGATAAAGACACTAAGTCGGCTTTGCTTAGCCACTTAATTAAAGAGCAAGAATGGGATCAGGCGCTGATCTTTATTGAAAAAAAACACGCCGCCGCCAAGCTCGTCGATCAACTGGCTAAACGCGATATTAAAGCTGAGGCCATTCATGGTGATAAAAGCCAAGCCATGCGCGAACAAATACTGGCTGACTTCAAATCTGGCAAACTCAAATATTTGGTAGCGACCGGCGTTGCTGCACGTGGGATAGACATCGGCTCGCTAAGCCGAGTGGTTAACTACGACCTGCCCTTCAAGCCAGAAGAATACATTCATCGCATTGGCCGCACTGGCCGCGCAGGTGCTACCGGCGAAGCCATCTCTTTTGTGGCCATGGGAGACTTTAAAAACCTATGTGCGATTGAAAGCCGCCTAGATCACATTATTGATCGCAAAGAGATTGAAGGCTTTCCAGTAAGAAAAGTCGTGCCTGTATCTATTTTGAATTACGTTCGCAAAAGCAAGCCGCCTGCGCCAAAGTCTGCGGCCTCCAAATCTAGTGCGCACAAATCTAATACACCCAAATCGACCAGCTCTAAAATATCGGGGTCAAAACCAAACAATAAAACAACCCGTCAAAAACCTAATGATAAAACTGGAAAAAAACCTGAAAATAACTCAGGAGAAAGATCTGAAGATCGCGTAAACAAGAATATTTGGGGGCGATGAAAAGGCTATAAATTTATAGCCGTTGCATCGAATACTAAACCAGTTAATCGTTTGATTTCTCAATCTCGATCTCAACACACAGCGCCGAGTATGAATCGTTCGCGGCATACAGTAACTGATAATCCTGCAGTGGAAATGCCGCCCAATTTGATGTTTGCGCGCTTTTTGTTAGGCGCTGTCCGAATAACATGGCCACAGCCGCTCTTGCCCCCACGTTTTGCTTAACTCCCGTAAATTTTTTTACTTTCGAAGACAGCTCGACGGTGTTCTCTACCTTTATTGAAAATTTATTAATCAGCGCTTTTTTATCATCAGACAGGCCAAACCCTACTTTCTTGATGTTTGAGTTGGCCAGTACTTTAGCCACTTCCGAAATGACATCTGGAAATAAAGAAGGAAAGATAAACGTCTTTGACAAACAAGATAACTGAATAAGATGCGGGCCTGAGCTGACCTCTCCCTTTTTAAAGGTAGGCTTGCTTTCAGTATCAAACCCAAGCACCGAATACTGCATCAACTCAGAGACGGCATCTATCGCCTCTTCTTTATTGGAAACAACAATAATATTGTCTAAATCAACGCCTTTATATACAGGTAACTCTCTAATCTGTTCTTTCGTGGGCCTATTAAAGGGGACTTTCACTAAATGCTACCTTCCATAAATGTATATAAACAAATAGACCTATCTAAAGCAGAGCGATTCAACAGGCACTCACCCACACCCCTACATCCAACTCTGAGTCAGCATTACCAGCGTAAGATCCAGATATAGGAGGCACAGACTCAGCTAAACGAGCAACAGCAACAGGGATATGATCCGAACCAACGATATCACCTATTGTCGGATCAAAGCCCTTCCAGCCACCGCCCGGTAAATACACCTCAGCCCAAGCGTGCGTTGAACCCACCTGGCTCGCCATCAAAGGGGCATGCAAATACCCGCTCACAAAACGAGAAGCTAGACCTAAACACCTAACCGCTTCCATAAACAGCAATGCAAAATCACGACAAGAACCAGAGCCTAGCCTCAGAGTCTCTTCAGCAGACTGAACACCCGGTTCTTCCCTCACGTTGTAAATCAACGTGGTGTAAATAGCCGTCGTTAGACGTTGCAATAACGTATAGGTCTGAACCTGCTCACCTGATTTCCACACTTTAAATATCCAGTTATTCAACAACTGTCTGGTCTTTTGATCGGGCAATACACGGTACGGTGACAGCAAAAATTGATCATCTTGACTGTAAGAAAAAGGATAATAAATAGCGTAGTCAGCAACGATAAAATCCAGAGGGGCTTCATTGTATTGCTGAACAACCACTTCACTTTCTACAGTGAGTTGTTGTGTTGGCGCAGTAAAGTTAGCAATAGCAACAGAATTACCTTCAACGTCACGATGCCAATACACCTTCGCATCCGGGCTAATGTTTAACGAGAACGACTCGATACGAAGATCATGACCTTCTCGCGGGCGCAGCAACAAGTGTTGCTCCCCTAGAGTCACAGTATCTGTATAGTTGTAATAAGTACGATGTACAATCTTAAAGCGCTTCATTACTTTCTCAGTATTGTTGTGACTCAGGTATAACAAACAGCATTGATCTTTCTAAAAAATAAAACTCACTCAATAGCTGCCATAGGTTCATTTTACTTACTATCGCTTGTCTGTCGCCAAACCACTAGGCGTCCCCCCCTACTACTTAGGGTTAGTGGATTCACGCACCAACAATATCAAGTAATGTATCAATATCGGCTGACGTGATTCCCGCAATTGCGACCTTTGCTCCCTTAATTTCTGCAATCGTGATGGTGGCGCCCAGTGCCTTCCCCAAGTGGTTTAGAGTGGCGGAATAGTTCCGGCTTAAATTGAGTATGTCTCTCATGGGTAGCGCCACGCCATGAACGAGACTGTATTCCATCAATTTCTCAATCAGTTCATTCCTAGCGGCTTCCGAGATAATTGCAATAACTGCGAGTTTCGTCTCACGATCATGTATCCAGCTAACAGAGTTAGTATTTGATACCTTCATCCAAGGGCTGTAACTAATTGAGTAATCAGAAGATACCCCTGAATAGTTGTAGCCCGGAGAGCCAACAACACCTATCCCGGCAATTTGATAGTTGGGGCTAGGAGTCACGCTGCACTGAAAAGCATTCGGTTGGAATTCGTCGATATCCAGAGTCACAGTCTGCGCCGTAGCAACGCCTCCGGTTTTATCGCTACGCAACTCATCGATGAAGCCACCATAAGCTACTTTTTTGTCCATTTCATTGCTGTTACTGCGAATAATAAGCCGTGGCATCGTCGTTCCTTGATAGATCAAAATGTCGCTCTACATTAACGGACATCCTATACCTAGACAACCAATGAAGCGGTCTACCTTTCATGAGTAAATCGAAATTTGACAGGATTAAGAAGCGATCAAATCGCCGCCAGTTTTTTATCCAAGTGAACTTCGTTATACAACACCGGCCATTGACCTTGCCACGCTGCCCAAACAGCTTCTTCCGTAAGCAGCGTTTTCATGAAATGTGCCACGTTAATTCTGCTGGTTTGCCCAGCACCAAAAATTACACCTAACTGTGGAGAAACAAAGGCTTTGTAGCCAGACACTTCGGAATGGTCAACTAAGTTATCCGGTCGAACAATACACCATTCTAAATATGGGTACGTCTGATTTTGTAGAAATACCGCCGCAAGTTCGTTGTCTTTTTGCGGCGGTAATACTGTACGCAATACAGAAATAGCAGCACGGTCCATCCACTGAAATTGCTCATTATTGTCTGTGTTTACAACACCATTACTGCTCATAAGCACCAAATGCATTCGTTTATGCTTAGTCAGCTCAACCAAACGTTGCACTGCGTCTCGCACCAGCGTGCGTGGGTGACCCCAAATACCTTGTCGAGTCACACTATGGCCCAGGCAGGATCCAATCCCGTCTACTTTATCCAGCACCGCTCTGAGTTGTTCATCCGGTATATCTAATAAACTGCCTTGCTGAATCTTCAGGTTGCCATGATGACGTATACCAATAGGCAAAGCGTCTGGGTTACGGGCAAAACCAAACACTGTATGGCCCTCAGCCAACAATTGAGAGGTAAGCAGTCGGCCGGTGGCACCCGTTAAACCCGCGATGAAAAATTTCATATCGTATTCCTTGTGTATTGGTTGATGTTTAACCACTATAGAAATGCAGAATTGAAAGATATATAGCAAAAATAGCTACAAGGTATGCATTAACGGATGAATAACAACACATTCGACTGGAACCACGCACGCGTATTCCTCTCGGTCGCAAAAATGGGCTCATTAACGGCGGCCGCCGAAGCACACGGCCTCAGCCAATCCACGCTGAGCCGACAAATGAGTTCGCTAGAAGCTCAGCTTGAGTTAACACTATTTGAACGAATCGGCCGTGGTATCCAAGTGACCACAGCGGGACATCAATTAATTCGTTATATTGAAGTAATGCAAGAAGCGGCCACCCAAGTAACGCTGAATGCAAAAGGCAACTCGGAAAGCTTGCATGGCACCGTCACCGTGACCGTCAGTGAATTAGACGCCGCCTTTCGTATACCGACGATAGCAGAACACATTCGAAAGCAAGCACCAGAACTGCAATTAAACATTAGAGTATCCAATTCGGTGGCTAACCTCAAAACACGCGAAGCAGACATTGCCGTGCGAAATAAACGACCCGAAGAGACTGATTTAATTGTTCGCAAACTGGCAACAGAAACGATTGATTTATTTGGTGTGCCGCAATACTTAGCTCAGTTGAAACGAACACAGTATCAAAACGTTCAGATCATTGGCTTTGAACGACTGGACGAAGTGATTGCGATCTTAAATCAGCGCGGCTGGTCAGTGGACCTGGGTAATTTCCAAGTTAGCACAGATTTTCAGTGGCTACATATCGAGCTGGCCCGACAGGGAAAGAGCTTAGTAATACTGCCAACAAATATTGGTAAAAAACTGGGATTTCAAGCAGTTAGGCGATGTGATCAACCTCTACTTGAATTGCCCATTTGGTTGGTAAGCCATCGGGAATTACGCACCAATCCGCGAGTCCGCTTTGTGTTCGACCAACTCGTTTCGGGCTTAAATTATAACGATGCCTGAGCGTTAAAACCGCCCCCGAGCGAAGACTCATCCAACTTACTGGCTTGAACAATCAAACTCAAATTAAATAAGCTTCTTTCAATTAGAGAATATCTTATAAAACCTATTAACTCGCGCTTTTAAAGGATTAAAAACCAGGTAATAGAATCGAACGATTAAAGGGTTAGCATGCTTAGATGCAATATCAACCCATTCAAAGAGGCATTGCCATTTTTTAGTTTGAGACATTCCGCCAGCAGAATAAATTGCGACTTTTTCTTGAAAATACTTAAAGCGCTTTCCACTAGCGCACATTTTATACAAAAAATCATGATCTGCAGCAATCTGAAATTTCAAATCATAGGGTGTTTCTTTTAACAGAGCAGTTCGGATAAAAGTAGCTTGATGACAAGGAATACTTTCCTGCCACGCGTTTGAAATTCGCCCCGTCTTCAAAGTATTCCATATACCCTTAAACTCTGAAGATTTAATATAAAATAGCTGATCATTAGTATCTTTGTAAAAATGATCACCATACAAGATATCAAAGCTTGAAATTTCTTCAGATAATAATTTTTTACATACAATATCGCTAGCAAATGTATCACCGGAGTTAATGAAAATAATCCATTCACCTTGAGCAATTCGTGAGGCCTTATTCATTGCATCGTAAGGGCCAGTGTCTGATTCAATAAGGTACTGATCAATCAGGTGTTTTTTTCTTCAATATGATTTATAGTTCCATCCGTTGAACCACCATCAATAACGATAATTTCTTTATTTGCATACTTCTGAGAGACAACATTATCTAATGTTGCCTGGAAATCACCCAAGCAGTTATAAGTCACAATAGCAATTGACAGTTTAGGTTGATTGCAATCCATCTGATTTCGATTCACAAATCGTCTCCATAATTGGTCGTATTAATCCAAAATCATCCATGCAATATTGAATATTATGAATACTAATCTTGCCAAAAATCTAATCAATATCTTATAAATCATCCAGCCCAAGAGTAATTAGCCTAAGAATAATGCCTGATTTTCCAGTGAGGTCAATTCCTGTACGGAAATACCAATAAACTAGTATCAGAAGGCACACGTGCCTAAACCAAGGAAGGAGCTGATCTCGCTGGCAGCGACGTCCTACTACCGCTATGCATCACGCTTTGTTAACAAAGCGTTTTTGTGTGGAACAGATTCAAGTGGTCGTCGCTTTGAGCACCTCAGGGGTTGTGTTGATATTTCTGCCTATGCCGTGATATCGAATCACTTTCACATCGTACTTCACGTCAACCAATCTAAAGCCCGTAACCTAACAGATTTAGAAGTCGTGCAGCGCTGGCATCAGCTTTATAAAGGCAGCCTTATTACTCAAAAATATGAGCGCGGTGACGAGCTTTCTGAAGCTCAAGTAGCCATATTGGAAGACATGATAAAATTATGGCGTGACCGCTTGATGATTATCAGTTGGTACATGTCTATATTGTTCTCATCCAACTCTACATTATTCGTATAATTGTAATAAGTGCGATGAATAATTTTATAGCTCTTAACTTACAACTCCAAGCCAAGAGCCTCATAAAAAAAGCAGTAGCTTAGAAACCATGATTCTGATTCGCTAGCTGTACCCGTGCAGCAACCCAAGCCGCCGTAGCAGCACGATTACCTTTAGAAGCATTACAAGAATCACAAGCGACCGCTAAGTTTGCTGGATCATTACATCCGGCCCAGACTTGAAGGGTCAAGGCACCAGAGATGGGGCGGCTGGTCGTCATTGTGAGAGAATAATCTTCCCAAGGGACAATATGATCAATTTGGCAACGCGCAATAGGGTACTCCCAGTTGCAATAGCGGCAAGTATACCAAGCAGGATTGCCATTATCCGCCGGTGCGTTCGCATAGACATGGTCGATAATTTCTTGCTCGAAGCCTATTCGTGCCCCATTAGGATGCCACACCCCAAACGAGTTACCTGCAAAAGGATCAAATCCATTACGCTGTGTGCCATATACAATGGCCCACACGGTGGTCAAAGAAAAATTGCCTGCTTGAGTCCATGCCATTAGCCTGCTCCCTGCTTATACATACATTCAGGTTTAAACTAACACAGATAAGAACTAGAGCAATTGCAAAATTACAGAAGATGACTTCAGCGAAAGCACAGATGCGTAGATAAAATGTCGGTGACCCATCACACAGCTAACCAGCTCTGCTCATATACCTACCAGTCTGAGTCGTTGATTGAGGAATCAGGAGACTGTTCAATTGTTTGCCCATCCGCATCAATCTCTTTTTCATCACGCTGAGATGGATAAAACCCTAGCGGCGGTAACTCTTCATCAGGGACAGAACCTAATGGGATAATGTCAAAATGTTCAAGATAATCTAAGAAGAAGTCCATCACATGGGACTTAATATCAGCGGGAGGTAACGCGTCTCTTGGCCAGCAA
>OLGX01000104.1_pt1 | contig 53752 bp, 52 predicted proteins | sample 1609451 | NCBI WGS metagenome assembly OLGX01 (sample SAMN05416834, study PRJEB24817) | seawater metagenome | isolation source: Sea water | place: Canada:Atlantic | collected 2013-07
TCTAAGGTTATTTCCTTTAACCAATGGCCTCACTGCCAGTTGGCTTCATCCCAGTCAAATTCATTCCAGACTGCACCTGGCGTTTCAGTTGTGCAGGAAGGCGCATTGGTATCCGGATTACAGGGATCAGCATCATCCGGGTCTGCGGTATTGGCGCCGTATCCATCGCCGTCCGCATCCTCGCTTTCGGTAGCATCGTCAGGGAAGGCATCTTCGTTATCGCCTACACCATCGTTATCGCGGTCAGCACTTTCATTGGCGTTACCGGGGAAGGCATCCGCATTGTCCCCCACGCCATCGCCGTCGCTGTCCAGAGCTTCGGTGGGGTCATTCGGGAAAGCGTCTGCGTTGTCACCAACCCCATCAGAATCACTGTCCATCGTTTCGGAAGCATCACTGGGGAAGGCGTCACTGTTATCGCCGACACCGTCATTATCCGCGTCACTCGTTTCAGACGGATCTTCAGGGAAGACATCGCCATTATCCCCTACGCCGTCTTCATCCCTATCCACGGTTTCGTCTGGATCGTTGGGGAAAACATCAGCGTTGTCGCCGACGCCGTCACCATCCGTGTCTGTAGTCTCGGCTGGGTCTTGCGGAAAGACATCGCCATTATCCCCAACACCATCTTCGTCACTGTCGATAGTTTCGGCTGGGTCTTCAGGGAACTTATCCGTGTTATCCCCTACGCCGTCTTCATCGGTATCGGTTGTTTCAGAAGAGTCGTCAGGGAAGGCATCGGTGCCATCCTCAACACCATCTTCATCGCGGTCCGGGTCGTAGGGCGCGGTGTCCTGTTCGTTCAACAGGCCATCACCATCGATATCGGCATCGCTAGTATCCGGCGTGCCATCTAGGTCGATGTCACTTTCCACTTCCGCCGGTTCAACAACTGGGGAGGTGTTCTCTGCCGTGGAGGTATCGGTGTCGACCCCTGTATCTTGCGTTTCACCAGCCACCACTGACGCAACTTGAGATACCGTTTTGGTAGAACCGGGAATAGTTAAGGAGGAAGGGTTCTGAGTTACTTCCGCGACAACGTCCGCAATGTTGGCGAAAGAGGCAATGGCAGCCTCGCCACTCTTGCCATCAACCTGACCATCATTCAGGTCTTCAGACAATGCGTTGAACATGGAGTCCGCCGTTTCGGTGCTACCGGGGTCCGCCAACTTTGCTGTTTTGGCCATATCCGCCATCAGCGCGGCGACCGCTTCCACCGCCGTTCTCAGCTTGACCACCTGCGCCTGATCGTCCTGATCACTAGTGATCAGCGGCGGGGAAGAGAGCAAATCAACGCTATTATCCAGAAGCCCGAAACCGAACTGGCTACGCACCTTGTTCTTGGCCAGTTTCAAGGCGGCAGTCCACTCTGCGGCGGTAACGGTTCCATCGGTATCACCAATAAAGCCATTGGTGTTGCTGTCCGCATTACTCAGCGCCATGTTCACCACCAAGGTACTTAGTGGCGTTGGGTAATTGGTCTCACCGGCAGCAACGGCCTCTGCCGAGGTGACAGAAAGCAATCGCGTGATGACCGGCGCCTGGCCCGTAGTGAGATCCAACGTATCGGCATCCGCCTGCACTTCTACGAGCACCTCTCCGCTTGTTCCATCAGGGATGCTGACCCCTGAAAATGCGGCTTCCCTGTCAGTACTGCCGGTGTCCAGTTGCTCGCCAAGCCCGCCAGCAGCATTGAAATCCAGTTGATAGAGCGTCACCGCAGCGTTCGCCAACGGGCCCTTGACCGCACTGCCTTTGACCGCACTACCTGCTTTATCGGCACCTGTAGAAGGGCTGTCACTCCCGCTACTTCCATCTCCGCCGCACCCGGCAATGGCTACCGCCACTGCCAAACTGGCAACTCTGAATGTTCCCTTCATGTGTGATGTCTCCGATCACCCCAGTTTTGGTATAGCACCAAACTAAACCTGAGCAACAAGAGCGCACATCACCCATTTAAGGTATAAAACAAAAAAACCTTACAGAACCCCCAATAACACCACCCAACAAAAGCGCTTTAGAATACAGATCCAGACCCCCTATGGGCGCGCTTAGCCGAGTTTCAATAACTCTCGCTTAGCCACACGACTTCAGCACGCGGGTAAGACGATCGGCAAATACCTCCGGTTGTTCCATCTGCGGAAAATGCCAGGTGCCCGCTTGCAACCACTCTGTTACATAGGGGGCGCAGCGAGCACGGGCAGCCTCACCCACCAAATCACCGTTAATGGCATGAATGGGACAGTTTATTTCAGCGAAAGCCGCATTAGGGGACCATCGCAACAAATCCGACCACAGCGGCAACATGGCATCCTGACGCGCCGCAGCCATCTCGCGTTCTAGCGTTTGTTTCTCCTGCTCACTCAAGTCCGGGCCAGCATTGTTCGCCACCAAATTAGCAATGCCGGAAACAAAATTGTCCTGAAAGGGGGTCTCAATCTGGCGGGCGGTTTCTTCATCCAGATCACCGTAGGGGATAACAAAGGTGTCAACCAACACTACGGCTTTAACCGGCTTTAACCGGGCAGCCTCCAGCACCACGGCGCCCCCCATGGAGTGCCCCACCAACACAGGGTTATCGATATCGGCAAGAGCGGACACCAACGCCTGAGCCTGCGCCTTCACTGTCCAGGAAGACAATGGCAGCTCCTGCGCCTCACCATGCCCCGGCAGATCCACAGCAATCAGCCGTGTCCCTTGCGGAGGGGAATCCAGCAGAGACTGCCAGTGCCTGCGGTTACAGGTCCAGCCATGGACTAACACCACGGGCTGCGGCCCCTTTCCTGATTCTGTTGCTGGCAAAGCCAGCTTATCTTGAACTTGCCGGGTTGCTTTCATCTGCTTCTCCTATTCCCCAAAGGGCCACATCTGTTATTTACATTCAATTTCCGGTCCAAATCGGATAAATTAAGGCTTCATTAGGGGAATACAACCAATGACTCAGTCTGCTGTGGATGGATTATTGGGCCACGAGCGAGAGGATCTACTCGACACATTGTACGAGGCGCCGCAAGCCCCTGACGCTTGGCCACGCTTTCTGGCACAAGCCGTAAGCGCCACCCGATCGCGCTCCGCCCGCATGCTCGTACTCGACCGTCGGGCACAAACCGTGCTCTCCAGCATCAAGCACAATATTGATGACACAGACCATCAGGCTTATGTGGATCACTATGTGAATGCCTGCCCCTGGCGCCCGGAATTAAAAGATAAGCCCCCAGGCCAGCTGTATTCCACCTTTCTGGATTTCTCCTGTCGGCAAAACGCGTTCTACCGCACCGAATTCTATAACGACTGGGCCCGCACCCAAGACATCCACCATGGCGTATGCGGCACCGTTTGGCAGGATGAAGACCACACCGTCCAGCTGCTAATTCAGCGCACCAAAGATCAAAGCCACTACAGCCGGGAAGAAACTGACCAAATCAACGACTTGGTGATGCATGTGCGCCGTGCCGTACGGCTGCAAACCCAATTCAGCGCCCTGAAGCACCAAAACCAAGCTCTCCAGCAAACACTGGATATCCAGGCCCAGCCCTTCGCCCTGCTTGATGCCCAGGGCACGCTAGTACACGTTAGTCAAGAAGCCGAAGCGCTAATTGAAGCGCACCCGCACATGACGTTAGCGAATCGCAAACTAACCTTCCATGATGTACGCCAGCAATCGGAGTTATTGCATCAATTGGGCCAGGTAACGCACCCCAATCCCCCCTTACGTGGTAGCGGCGACGTGATTGCCGTTCCTCTCAACAGCCACCAGGTTACCCGCTGCCTCATTTCCCCCATGCATCCCGGAACAGCCCCCGGCGACTTCAATGCCCACCCAACGCCCCTCGCCATCGTCTATTTTCAGGACCCACTGGGTGACATTGAGGTGGACCTAGACAGCCTAATGCAGCTGTTCGAATTATCCGAAGCGGAAGCCCGAGTGGCCGCAGGCATTGCTAAAGGACTATCGCCCCAGCAAATTGCCGATAATCATTTTCTCTCTGTCCACACTGTCCGCACACAGCTGAAAAGCACCTTCCAGAAAACCGGCACCATGCGCCAGACAGAGCTAGCCAAGCAAGTACTTACTTCTCCTGCAGCCCGCCGGTGGCGTCGCCCGCCGCTGAATCTGAGCTGCTCTGCATAGCCTTGCGGGCCACCGCCATAAACAGATCAAACTGATAGGCAAAACGCCAATCCTTCTGCCGCAACTCATCGAGGGAATACCAGCCAATATCACTGACCTCTAGCCTAGCCTGAGCCGGTAACAGCAAGGGCTCCCCCTCTGGCAGAGATTCGGCAGGAATACAGCGATAGAGATGAAAACCGTTCTTCATCACCTGCACGCGCTCCCCTACCACAACCTGTAAACCCGTCTCTTCAAGGGTCTCCCGGTATGCCGTGCACTGGGCCAGTTCTCCGCGCTCGAGGGTTCCCCCAGGCACACCTAACTTGCCGCCCCAGCGGTGGGTAATTAACAGCACCTGCTGATCACGGATAATCAAACAGCCAGCATTGGCGCGTCGGTCATCCTGCTGCCCAAGCACGCGGGGGCAATCCGACAGCGCCTGCAGCGACGGCAACATAAGAGATAGGGTAATCAAGAAAGAGGATGCTTTCATGGGAACAACCTGCACCGACAAGATGACAGTGTCATGGCAATTTTCTCTGGCTAGAGTGCAATCAGCAGCCGCTCCACCGGCTCCGGTCAGTCAATTAAGGGCAATCGGTGCTCCCGGGTAGCCGCGATCACCTCGTCAGGGATGATAATTTCCGTGGCCAGAGGCAGGTGATCCGACAGTAGGCAATCAGAGAGTACACGAGTATGGCGACTCTCTAGCTCCGGCGATAATAGGATGTGGTCGATATGGCGATCCGGAGCCCAGCTGGGGTAGGTATTAAGGTTATCCGCCCGCACCGTCTGCAAGCCCAACGCCGCCAGCGGTGAATGATCTAAGTGGTTGAGCCGGCAATTAAAATCACCCATCACGACCACATATTTGTAATCTGCTAGCAAGCGGGCCAGATAGGATAACTGAGTATTACGCACCTTCTCACCCAGTGCCAGGTGCGCCACCACCACGACCAGAGGCTGAATTGGGTGGCCGTATTTAATCACGATGGCACCTCGACCGGGCAAGCCGGGAAGCCGATGGTCAGTGATCTCAAACGGCTGATGGCGGCTGAGGAAGCCATTACTGAACTGGCCGAACCGGCCAAGGTTGCGGTTCAACTGCTGGTGCCAAACAGGAAAACCTGCCATGGACGCGAGATGCACCAGTTGATTCATGTTACGCGAACGTAAACTGCCGCCATCCACTTCCTGCAGACCCACCACGTCAAAGTGACTGAGCACCTGAGCAATCTGCTCGATGGTTTCCACGCTGCGTGGATGCGCCACCAAGTGCTTCCAGCTACCGGTAATGTAATCACCGAATTTCTGGCTACCAATGCCCGCCTGGATATTGAAGCTCATTAGCTTCACGGTATCCTGAGGCAGCAACACCTCCCGTGTCTGGCGGGTCTTTCGTGCCCCTTCCCTGGCAAAGGAAAAACCCGCGGGCCGGGCTTTCCAGTCACGGTAGGCCAGTCTAGCGCGATCAAGCAACATAATATCAGCTGCCTGTCTTTTCCTTGTTCACCAAGAATTCAATCACCTTGAACAGCTCCTCGTTGCTCTTCACGTTTTCGCGCTTTACCAAATACTTGCCGTTCACCACGAAGTTGGGCACTCCGGGAATCTGGTATTTTTTGCTCAACGCATCTGCCTGACGAATCTTGGTGGAAACACCGAATGAACCATAGAGCTTGCTGAACTCCGCAGGCTCAACACCATACTTGCGGAAAAAGTTGGCCAACGCCGACTCGTTGAATAAAGGCTCACGGTGCTTGTGGATCGCATCAAACAACGGCACATGCATTTCATCAACCAACCCAAGGGCGTCTTCTACGTAGTAGGCACGAGCCAGCGGTTCGGCGTTACGCAGGAATAACACTGGGGTGCGCACATAGTCGATGTAGTCTGGCTTCTCTTCCAGCCAAGCATCAACAGCCGGCTCCAGTGAATAGCAGTGAGGGCAGCCATAGGAAAAGAACTCCCGTACTTCTACCTTGCTGGGATCGTCAACAGATCCGGGCACATCCAGAACTTTATAATGAGTGTCTACCGCAAAACGGGTATGTTCTTCGGCGGCCGCAACTCCGGTCGCCAGCCCCAGACTCAGCAGCAAAGCCGTTACAATGCGAAGCATATCGCTCTCCTTTTTTGTTGGTTTGCGCCCATTGTGACAACCGGGGCGGCATTTTTCTCCCTAGTAAGTACAATCCGCACCCACTCAGAGCCATATCTTTTCATGTTGACCATAAAAAAGGCAGCCCGCAGGCTGCCTATTCTACAAAGCATAGCCGAACAACCCTATTTGGACAGCCCGGAGATGAAGCTTGCTACGGCCTTGATTTGGGTATCGGTCATTTTCGCCGCCACCGTCTGCATCATGCCCAGCGTATCGCTGTCCGAGTCATTGGTGCGTTTGATAATGCCATCACCCAAGTCGTTACGACCTGCCGCACGGAAGGCTTTCAATTGATCTTCCACGTATTGGGCATTCTGGCCAGCCAGATGCGGATATTTGGCCGCATCAACGCCTTGCCCTGCCGGGCCGTGGCAACCAGAACAAGCTGGAATACCGTTAGCCATATCCCCACCGCGGTAGAGCTTTTCGCCCTGCTCAACCCAGTCTGCGCTAGCCTGGCCCGCTTCCGGGGTCAAGCTGGCGTAATAAGCGGCTATGTCTTGCATGTCCTGCTGGTTCAGGCCTACAACCTGCCCCTTCATGATCGCATTATCACGGGCACCAGACTTGAAATCCTCTAGCTGCTTCACCAGGTATTCTGCCCCCTGGCCAGCCAGTTTCGGGTAAGTCCCGGTAAGAGTCTTGTTACCATCCTGGCCGTGGCACGCGGCGCAGGGGGCGGCTTTTGCTTTGCCTGCCTCAGCATCACCGGCCGCCATAGCCTGGGTGGCGGCGACAGCAGCAGCCATCAGCACGAACAGTTTGAAAAACTTCATGGCCTATCCTTCAGTACAGCGTCTTATTTGCTTTTGGACATGTACTCAATCAGAGCACGGTATTCTTCGTCACTACAATCGTTACACATGCCTTTGGGGGGCATGGCATTAAACCCTTCCTCGACGTGCTTCACCAGGGTATCCATGCCTTTTTCCATGCGTGGTTTCCAGGCAGCTTCATCATGGGATATGGGAGCCCCAGCAGCACCGGAAGCATGACAGAATGTACAGCTGCTGTTGTAACGTTCCTCTACAGTCGCTGCATTGGCAGCCCCCGTAACCAGAACCATTGCAAGACCTGCTACAAAACCCTTCATACACTACCTCTGCTATGCTGGCGAAGTCCGTTTGCCGTTACCGGCAAACTCCACGTTGTAGAACGTCGGCCGCCCCAACCACCAATAAATACGCGGTTAAGTGACAAGCGGGCGGGATTATATACCAGTCTGGTAGGCGCCGTCATATTCCATGTGAAGGGTAGGGGTATAGACACATTAAGTCACGCACTCGCCACCCCCAAAAGTGACTAAAACGTCAACTTTAATGAATAAATTGCCCATTCATTTTCTCTCACCAGCGGGTATGCATTGCCAGCCGCAGGCCAGACAGCAAGAATAGCCCCCTGACGATATCCAAAGGCTCCTTGTTATGCCCATGCACCCCATGGAAAAACGACTCCACCAGGCACTATTCCTGCAAAGCGCCCAGCGCCTAGACCAATGCCCGCCGGATGAAGGACGGGAAGTAGCCTTCGCCGGACGCTCCAATGCCGGAAAGTCCAGCGCCATTAATCGGCTCACCGGCCAACGAAGCCTGGCCCGCACCTCCAAGACCCCAGGGCGGACTCAGCTATTGAACTTCTTCCAGCTCGACGAAGAGCGCCGACTAGTGGATCTACCCGGTTACGGCTATGCCAAAGTCTCCAAAAGCAAGCGTAACGAGTGGCAGGAGCATCTCGACCATTACCTTTCCGAACGTCAGGCATTAGTCGGGCTTGTGCTGATGATGGACATCCGCCATCCGCTCAAGGACTTCGATTTGATGATGCTAGAATGGTCCGCCCAGGCCAACATGCCCATCCACATCCTTATGACCAAGGCCGACAAACTGAAGTTCGGCGCCGCCAAGTCCACCCTGCTACAAGTGCAAAAGCAGCTAAAGGAACACCCTGCCCCGCTCTCGCTACAGCTGTTTTCGGCCACCAATGGCACCGGGTGTGACGAAGCCTGGGACAAGCTGGGGGAATGGCTAGGGATAGAACGGCTGACGCCATAATGACTTAGGGCGAAAATGAACGCCAAGCCGCCGGCCATAGCTCATCTAGCATTTTCTTCAGGCAAAAAAATCCCCGGCAGCAATCTAGGGGGGAAGGGAACGATTGCGCTGCCGGGGAGGCTTGCCGCTCTGGCCCTTTTGGGGGAAAAGACCAGAGCTATAAGCGACGAATTGGTGAGGGTACTGGGGGATCGGGGGTTCCAATCCGTCGCTAATTAGTAAGAGTGCGCGTGTTTATAAAAGTTCCGCCTCTCGGCAGTATTTTTCTCTGCTCAGCTGCCGATCTACGTCACGAAACTGGCGCAGTTCGGCACCCATGCCCAAGCTCAAGGCACATAAAATTCTTTCCCACCATCACCTGAAGCCGGTATTTCGTTGATCTATAAGGATTTGTTGTCGGAAACTGAAACTGGCACGGCGATTGCCTACTCATTAACCAGCAGGCGCTATAACCTGCGGCCGGCAAAAATAGCCGGCAAAAAAAATCCCTGGCAGCAATCTTGGGGAAGGGAACGACTGTGCTGCCAGGGAGGCTTGCCGCCCTGATCTCGGGGGAGAAACCAGGGACTCCAAAAAACTACGGATCAGCGAGGGTACTGGGGATCGGGGGATGCTAATCCGTAGCACTAACTAAGACCGCCGCTTTTTTCGGAAAGTTCCAGGCGGTTTTGTTTTTTACAAATTTTACTTTTGGGGAAAACGGCAACAGACTCACCGCGTGCCAACTGTCTCTACCCATTGTGCACCTAACGCTTGGGGCTCCCTACTTTTACTGCTTCCAAGGCTCACCACGGGTTCCTTTCATCCGTTTTAGCTGCCGATGCATGGCAGCCTTGGCCAGCATGTGCGCAGATACCGGGGCGGTGATAAACAGGAACAGGGTAATCAACACCTCGTGCAGCTGCAGCCCGCGCTCCTGCCAAGAAAAAAACAGTAATGACGCCACAATAGTGCCCCCCACACCCAACGTAGTGGCCTTAGTGGGGCCATGCAAGCGGGTATAAAAATCCGGCAAGCGGGCCAACCCAATCGACCCCACTAACGCAAACACCCCACCCACAATCACACTAGCCGATACTAGCCACTCAATTAAAAAGTCCATAAATCGCTCCGCTTTCCTGGCCCCGAATGCTCAATACACGGGGCAACCACACTGCGTTCGGCGTAAGGCGCCCGGCACCTGGCGCTCACTCAATAATATCCCCGCGGGTAACGTATTTAGCCACCGCAATGGTACTAACAAAGCCGATCAGCGCGATCAGCATAGCCGCTTCAAAGTAAAGCTTGCTGTCCACCTGGATACCGTACACTACGATCAGCGCAATACTGTTGATGTACATGGTATCCAACGCCAACACTCGATCTGGCAGTGAGGGCCCGATTATCAGGCGGTACAAGTTCAGCACCCAGGCCAAGGTAATCAGCGCCAGGGCAATAGAAATCGCCGTCTCTAACATTCGAAAATCTCCTTCAGCGGCTGCTCATAGCGCTGCTTGATCTCCGCCACCAGTGCCGCCACGTCATCCACATCCAGCGCATGCACCAACAATGTTTTCCTGTCCAGACTCACATCCGCGGATACCGTTCCGGGAGTCAGCGAAATGGTGCTGGCCAGCAGAGCAATGGCAAAGTCGTCTTCCAATTCCAGCGGCAGCTCCACAAAGCCCGGGCGAATGGAGCGCAGCGGTCCCAGCACCTTAATCGCTACAGATACATTGGCCACCACAATGTCGTACACCACCACCACCACAAAACCCAGCAGCTTTGGCAGGTTGCGAATGCGTGGCACATTTGGCCAGAACGGCCGAGTCCCCAGCGGTAATAGCACTGCCAGAATCGCACCCAGCACCGCATGCCCGGCAGTGAAACCGCTAAGCAGCATCCAGGCGAACCACAGAATCAGGCTCAGGCTGGGGTAAGGCAGCACGCGATACAGTAACTTCATGCCCCACCTCCCAATACTGCTGACAAATATAAGTCCGGATTACGCAGCTGCTCCGCAACCGCAGCGGTTAGTTGCAACAAAGGTTCCGCATACACGGCCATCAGCGGGGTCGCCATCAGCAACGCCACTACGGGAAACAAACGCCGGTGGCCCAGGCGTAGGCCGCGGCCCTCTCCGGTGGTGCGCCAGAACAAGGTGGAGCCCGCCCGGCTCAAGCCAATCAAACCACACAGCCCCGCCAGCAGCAGCAGCAGCCAATAAGTCGGATCCGGTACGCTGCGCAGTAACGCCACTTTACCGACAAAACCAGAGAGAGGCGGCAAACCCACCACCGCAATCGCCGCCACAAAAAACAACAGTGACAGCCGACCGCCATTAAGAATCGCCGGGCCAATCTGCAGGTAATCCGCCACGTCGCCTCGACCACGGGCAATCAAGTCCGTAAGCAGAAACAAGCCACCGCAAATCAGGGTGGAATGCAGCAGGTAGTACAGCGCCGGGCCCACCGCCTGTAGCTCACCGAAGGCCAAGGCCGCCACTAATGTACCCACAGACATCACTACCAGGTACGACACCAGTGTGCCCAGCCGTTTAGCGCCCAGCACGCCAATGCAAGCCAATGCCAATGTCACCAACGACAACCACCAAAGTGACGCCTGCCCCAGTCCAGCAAAGGGGCCATCGGCAAACGCCAGCGCATAAACCCGCAGCATGGCGTAAAAGCCCACCTTGGTCATAATTGCAAACAATGCGGCCACCCCGGCGGTGGCACCGGCATAGGCCGCTGGCAGCCAGAAATACAATGGAAACAATGCCGCCTTGAGCCCAAACACCACCCACAGCATCAACACCGCTACCTTTAACAAGACGGCATGGGTGCCGGTAAGCGCCTGGGCCTTCACCGCAAAGTCCGCCATGTTAAGCGTGCCGGTGGTTCCGTAAATCAACCCCAACGCGATTAAGAACAGCGCCGAGCCCACCAAATTAAGCACCACATAATGCAAGCCTGCCTTTACTCGCTCCGGGCCTCGGCCGTGCAGAGCCAAGCCATAAGAGGCAATCAGCAGCACTTCGAAAAATACGAACAGATTGAACAGGTCCCCGGTGAGGAAGGCGCCGTTGATACCCATCAGCTGAAATTGAAACAAGGCATGGAAATTCGCGCCTTTGCGATCATCACCACAACTGGCGTACAGCAGCGCAGGGAACGCCAATACTGCCGTCAGCAGTACCATCAAGGCACTGAGCTTATCCAGCACCAGCACAATACCGAACGGTGCCTGCCAATTACCCAGCGCGTAAACGGTGATGTCTCCGCCCCAGGCCTGATTGCCCAGAAAAATAGCCGCGGCCAGCAGCGCCGAGCAGGACAGCAGGCCGGTGATCCGCCGCAACCGGTGGCGCTCACGCACCTCCAGCAACAGCAACATACCCGCCAGCGCCGGTATCAGTATCGGGGCAATAATCCAGTGGCTCATGAACGGCCCCCTTCATCCGGCTTGCCATCCACATGATCACTGTGCAGCTCTCCCTGGCCACGCAAGGCCAGCACTACCAAAAACGCCGTCATAGCGAAGCCGATGACGATGGCCGTGAGCACCAGCGCCTGAGGGAGTGGATCAGTGGGGTCCGGGCTCATTCCAACCACCGCCACCTGGTTCATCTTTAATCCACCCATGGAGAAAAGAAACACATTCACGCCGTAACTCAGCAGCGTTAGGCCCATAACCACCGGGAAAGTCCGTGCACGTAGGCACAGGTACACCCCGGAGGCCACCAGTACACCAATAATGATTGCCACCAGCAGTTCCATCAGGCGTTCTCCCTCTTGTCATCCAGCAGCGAAAGCTTGCCCAGGTTGGCCAGCATCAACAGTGTTGCGCCCACCACCGTCAGGAATACCCCGGTGTCGAACAACATGGCGGTGGCCAGCTCGAATTTGCCGATCACCGGCAGCGATACATAAGTAAAGGAACTGGTCAGGAAGGGGTAGCCAAAGGCCCAACTACCCACACCGGTCATACCGGCCAACAATACGCCCAGCGCCACCACCGGGTGATAATCCCCTGGCATGCGGCTGTGTACCCACCCCACCCCGGAGGCCACATATTGCAACACCAAGGCCACCGAAGTGATCAAGCCAGCCACAAAGCCGCCACCGGGCAGGTTATGCCCGCGCAAGAATATGTAGACCGCAATTAACAGAGCCAGCGGCAGCAAGGGCCGGGAAATGGTCACCAGCACCAACGGGTGGGCATCTTTCGCCCAAGGCCGGCCCTGCGAATCGTACTTAGCAGAGGCCAGGTTCAGGTCTTTGAGCAGGGCATAAATGCCCATAGCGGCAATCCCCAGCACGGTGATTTCACCGAAAGTATCGAAACCTCGGAAGTCCACAAGGATGACGTTCACCACATTGGTGCCACCACCACCGGATTTGCTGTTATCCATGAAAAACTGGCTGATGGTGGCGGTCTCTCCGGTCATCACCAAAAACGCCAACACCGCAACGCCGCCGCCGGTGATAAGTGCCAACAGCACATCACGGAACACCCGCACAGACGAGGACTCCACCTTAGTGCGCACCGGCAGGAAATACATGGCCAGCATCAGCAGCAACATGGTCACCACTTCCACCGACAGCTGGGTCAACGCCAAATCCGGTGCCGAGAAGCGCACGAACAACAGCGACACCATTAGCCCCACCACGCTCAAAGACATAATCGACGTCACTCGGTGCCGATGCATGATTGTGGTCAGCAAGGCGCTGGCCACCAGCATGGTGGTACAAAGAATCGCCACTCCGTCCATAGGCAACATGGGGGCCGCCAAACTCAGCGCCGGCAGGTGCCACATCTGGGTAAGCAAAATTACCGCCACCAACGCCACACCCCAGGCCACATAGCTCTGCAATGAGCCGTTCTGCAGCCAGCCGGTAATGGCGCTGGCCATTCGCCCCAGCTGCTGCATTCGCCCCTCGAACACCAATTTGGCGTCCACCTCCGGCAAGCGAGTCCATAGGTCAAACAAACGGCGACGTTGGGAATAGACAAAGATGCCGCCGAACAGGGCAATAAAGCTCATCACCAAGGGCACGTTAAAGCCATGCCAGATGGCCAAGTGATACTCAGGCAACTCACCGCCCAGAGTGGCAGAAGCAGCCACCGCCAGCAGCCCGGCCACGGTGATCGCCGGGAACACCCCCACCGCCACACACAGCGCCACCAATATCTCCACCGGCACCTTCATATAACGCGGCGGCTCATGAGGCGGATACTTGGGCAGGTTGATGGGCTCACCGTTAAAGAACACGTCATGAATAAAGCGCGCAGAATAGGCCACCGAGAATATCCCGCCCAGCGTTGCCCCCAAGGGCAGCAACCAACTCAGCGTCCCCAGCTGTTCAGACTGCAAGGTTTCGGTAAAGAACATTTCCTTGGACAAAAAGCCGTTCAATAGCGGCACCCCGGCCATGGCCGCCGACGCCACCATGGCCAGCACCGCCGTATAGGGCATGTACTTCCACAGGCCATTAATGCGGCGCATGTCGCGGGTACCGGTTTCATGATCAATAATCCCCGCCGCCATAAACAGGCTCGCCTTGAAGGTAGCGTGGTTGATGATGTGGAACACGGCAGCCACCGCCGCCAACTGGCTGTTCAAACCGAACAGCAGAGTAATCAGGCCCAAATGGCTAATGGTGGAGTACGCAAGCAAGCCCTTTAGGTCATGCTGGAACAGGGCCACCAGCGCGCCCCAGAGCAAAGTCGCCATACCCGCAAGGGTGACAATATCGAACCACAGGTCCGTGCCTGCCAAGGCCGGATACAAGCGCGCCAGCAAGAACACACCGGCTTTCACCATGGTGGCGGAATGCAGGTAGGCGCTCACCGGGGTCGGTGCCGCCATGGCGTGGGGCAACCAAAAATGGAACGGGAACTGAGCACTTTTGGTAAAGGCCCCCAGCAACACCAGGCACAGAATCAGCGGGTATAGCTCGCTGCCACGAATCAAATCCCCGCTGGCCAGGACCTCCGTTAACGAGAACGAGCCCACCACATCGCCGATCAACAGCACACCGGCCAACAGCGCCAAGCCGCCCATGCCCGTCACGGTCATGGCCATGCGCGCGCCCTTGCGCGCCCCGGTTTGATGACCCCAGAAACCAATCAGCAAGAATGAGCTCAAGCTGGTTAGCTCCCAGAACACCACCAGTAACAGCAGGTTATCGCTGGTCACCACCCCCAGCATGGCGCCCATAAACAGCAGCAAATAGGCGTAGAAGCGACCGGCTTTTTCCTTGGCGGACAAGTAATAGCGGGCGTAGAGGATCACCAGCAAACCAATCCCCAGCACCAGAATGGCAAACAGCAATGCCAAGCCATCCAGCCGGAAAGCCAGCGACAGGTCCAGTGAAGGGATCCAGCTCAAGGTGCTGTGTAACGTCTCCCCGGCAAAGACCCTGCGGGCCGGGTTAAACAGTAGCGCCAGCGCCAGCGCCGGCAGCGCCGCCGCCCCGCAGCCCAGCAAGGTGCGATTCCCCGTTACGCGCTCCACCAATGGCGGCAGGAACGCGCCCAGAAAGGGCAACATCACCACAAAGGCAAGATTCATAGTCAATCCGTTGTCATTATCACAAGGGCGGCAACCCGCCCGTTAGCTTGAACAGGGTGAACTAGAAAGACAATGACAGCGGCGGATCAGGAAAATACGGGCGACGCCCCCGGCGCGGACACTGGGACAGGATGATGCGGCAAGGCTGAACCAGGAAAGGGGTCATAGCATCCGTATCGAAAGAATGGAGGTCGCAGTATGCACAAGTTCAGCGGCAAGCGACAAGCCTCAAACGACAACACGTGGAAAGCCTTGCTGAACAGGCAAGCCCGTGCCCGGCGTCTACCAATAACGAATGCCCAGCCCGTGTTGCCGCTTGTCGCTAGTTGCTTGTCGCTCGCCCCTGCCCCTTGGCCCCATTTCCGCTACACTCTCTCCATCATTCAGTCAGCAGAAGTCGAGCCCCATGTCCGCAGCCGAAAAACCCATCATCCTGGTCGATGGTTCCTCCTACCTGTACCGTGCCTTTCACGCCCTGCCCCCGCTCACCACCTCCAGCGGCCAGCCCACCGGGGCAGTACGCGGTGTCGCCTCCATGCTGCGCAAACTGATCAAGGTCTACGACCCGCAATACATGGCGGTGATCTTCGATGCCAAAGGCAAAACCTTTCGCGACGAACTGTTTGAAGAGTACAAATCCAACCGCCCACCCATGCCCGATGATCTGCGCGCACAGGTGCAGCCCCTGCACGACCTGATCCGCGCCATGGGCCTGCCGCTGATCATCGAAGACGGCGTGGAAGCCGACGATGTGATCGGCACCTTTGCGCGCATCTTCGGCGCCCAGGGCAAGCCGGTGCTGATCTCCACCGGCGACAAGGACATGGCCCAGCTTGTCACCGAGCACGTGACCCTGATCAACACCATGAACAACGCCCTCTACGACATTGAGGGCGTGAAGCAGAAATTCGGCGTGGGCCCGGAGCTGATCATCGACTTCCTCGCCCTGATGGGCGACAAGGTGGACAACATCCCCGGCGTCCCCGGCGTGGGCGAGAAAACCGCCCTGGGCCTAATACAGGGGCTCGGCTCCCTGGAAGATATCTACGCCAATCTGGACAAGGTCGCCGAGCTCAGCTTCCGTGGCGCCAAGACCATGGCCAAAAAGCTGGAAGAACACAAAGAGATGGCCTTCCTCTCCTACCAGCTGGCCACCATCAAACTGGACTGCGAACTCAGCGAAGACCTCAACGACCTGAAACTCGGCGAACCGGACAACGAATCCCTGGCCCGCTATTTCAAGGAACTGGAATTCAAGGGCTGGTTGAGCGAAATACTCTCCGGTGCCGACGCCAGCGTAGTGGCCGCTGCCGAAGAGGCCGGTAACAACGAAGCCGCCCCCGCCGCCGGTTTCAGCCGCGACGCCTACGACATCGTCTACAGCGAAGCCATGCTGGATAAATGGCTGGATAAACTGAAAGCCGCCGGCGAGTTTGCCTTCGATACCGAAACCACCAGCCTCAACTATATGAACGCCGAACTGGTGGGCTTCGCCGTGGCCGTCAGCGACAAGGCCGCCTATATCCCCTTCGGGCACAACTACCCCGGCGCCCCAGACCAGATCGACAAGCAGTTGGTGATCGACAAATTCAAGCCGTTGCTCGAAGACGACAGCCTCAAGAAAATCGGCCAGAACCTGAAATACGACATGAGCGTGCTCGCCGAAGACGCCGGTATCACCCTGCGCGGCGTGGCCTTCGACACCATGCTGGAATCCTACGTGCTCGATTCCGTGGCCACCCGCCACGACATGGATTCCCTGGCGCTCAAGTACCTGGGCCGCAAGACCATCAGCTTTACCGACATCGCTGGCAAGGGCGCCAAGCAGCTCACCTTCAACCAAATCGGCCTGCATGAAGCCAGCCCCTACGCCGCCGAAGATGCCGACGTGACCCTGCGCCTGCACCAGACCCTGTGGCCGAAACTGGAAGCCGAAGACCGACTGCCCGAGGTGTTCCAGGACATCGAATTGCCGCTGGTCACCGTGCTCAGCCGCATCGAACGCAACGGCACCTACGTGGACGCCACCCTACTCAAACACCAAAGCCAGTTCCTCGCCAAACGCATGGCGGAACTGCAAGAAAAGGCCTTCGACATCGCCGGGCAGGAATTCAATCTCGCCAGCCCCAAACAGCTGGGCGAAATTCTCTACGAAAAGCTGGAAATCCCGGTCATCAAGAAGACCCCCAAAGGCGCGCCGTCCACCGCCGAAGCGGTGCTACAAGAGCTGGCCCATGACTACCCACTGCCCCAGGTGATCATGGATTACCGCGGCGTGGCCAAGCTGAAAAACACCTACACCGACAAACTGCCGGAACTGATCAACCAACGCACCGGCCGCGTGCACACCTCCTACCACCAGGCGGTGACCGCCACCGGGCGCTTGTCTTCCAGTGACCCGAACCTGCAAAACATTCCGGTGCGCAGCGAAGAAGGCCGTAAGATTCGCCAAGCCTTCCTCGCCCCCAAAGGAAAGAAAATAGTCGCCTGCGATTACTCACAAATCGAGTTGCGCATCATGGCGCATCTGAGTGGCGACAAAGGCCTCACGGATGCCTTCGAACAGGGCCTGGATATTCACCGCGCCACCGCCGCCGAAGTGTGGGGAAAAACCCTGGACGAGGTCAGCGACAACGATCGCCGCAACGCCAAGGCCATCAACTTCGGCCTGATTTATGGCATGAGCGCCTTCGGCCTCGCCAAACAACTGGGCTTGCCGCGCAAAGAAGCCCAGGAATACATCGACCTCTATTTCGAGCGCTACCCCGGCGTGAAAAAATACATGGAAGACACCCGCGCGTTAGCGATAGACAAAGGCTACGTGGAAACCGTTTACGGTCGCCGTCTCTACTTGCCAGAAATCCACAGCAAAAACGGCCAACGCCGCCAGGCCTCCGAACGCGCCGCCATCAACGCCCCCATGCAAGGCACCGCCGCCGACATCATCAAGAAAGCCATGATCAAAGTGCACGACTGGCTGGAAACCACCCACTTCGACGCCAAGATGATCATGCAGGTGCACGATGAATTGGTGTTTGAAGTGGCGGACGATCAGGTGGATGATCTGGTCAAGGAAGTAAAGGCGCGCATGGAATCAGCGGCGGAGTTGAAGGTGCCGTTGATTGTGGATGCGGGGATTGGGGAGAATTGGGAAGAGGCGCATTGATTTTGGATCATAAAAATACAAACGAAAATCTATATTCCATAAAGCTAAGCGGAAAAATGGCACCTTACATATCCTACATAAGGTTCCCATTTTATAAAAATATTGAGCCAGATCTAAAAATAGAATTTAATTTCCCAATAACCGTACTTGTCGGGCAAAACGGAACAAATAAAAGCAGCGTCTTGAGAGCAGTTTTCGGATGCCCAGACGGCTATAGCGTAGGCAGATTCTGGTTCTCTACTGCTGTAGACCCCATACTAGAGAAAGATGAAAAAGGAAGAAGTCCACGATTCATATATGGCTATTATAATTCCGAAGTAAAGTCACACGTTGAGATCATTAAGACAAGGGTTGAAAAAAAACGAACCATCAACAAAAAGACTTTCCGGAATCCCGACTACTGGGAACCATCCAGGCCTATTGTTGCTGACGGCATGAAACCAATGCCCAAAGAGAACAATCTTTCAAAGGATGAACTGGAACGGCTAGGACGGAGCAAAACACGATGGAACGCCATAAAAAAATCAGTAATTTTTAAAGATTTCAGAAGTGAAATTAGCGCTTTTGATAAATACTTTTATCATGGAGATCTTCAAAGAACGCTAAAATACGACACAAAGCAAGACTTCGTTAGAGAAAGGTCTAAGCATTTGAAAAAGACCATCTCTGGCGACTTAAAAAGTCTAAAATTATTCAAAGGGCAAAAAGAACACATTCAAAGTAACGAAACACTATCATCTGAAAAAATAAAAGAAATTTCACGAATTCTAGGAAGAAAATACAAGACCATTAAGCTGGTAAAACACAAGCTTTTCAAAGTAACAGGATCTACCGCCATGATCTCATCAGAGGATCTTGTATACAGCGAGGCCTTTGCTGGGAGCGGTGAGTTCGCCATAATAACTCTTGTGAACGACATACTTAACGCCCCCGAAAGATCTCTCATCGTTCTAGACGAACCCGAAGTTTCACTTCACCCTGGCGCTCAAGAAAAACTAGTTGAATTCTTAAAAACACAAGCAAAAACAAAAAAACATCAAATAGTAATCGGCTCCCACTCCCCCTTTATAATTAGAAACCTTCCCGACAAGGCCATTAAGACCCTATACCAAAACCCTCAGACCAAGAAAATCAGTTGCACAAACGAAACAAATCCTAGCGAAGCCTTTTTCCATCTTGGAATCAATGACAGTAAAAAAGTTCATATTTACACAGAAGACAAACTTGCATCTGAATTAGTGACCAAAGCGCTAAGCACGATTGGTCAATCCTATTACGAGGCATGCTCCGTAAAAAACCCTCCGGGCGGAGAGTCAACCCTACTGTGCAACTACGCCCCTTCCATCGCTTCACTTGGCCACTCTGACGCCCTTTTCTTTATCGATGGAGATCAGAACCCGATGCTACCAAGTGATTTTTTTGATAAAATTGAGGCGCTGACAGATAGTGATCTTGACAAAAAGTGCCAAAAAATTGCTGGAGGAAAAGTGAATTTTCACTGCGATTCCGGAAAATCAGGCACAAACAAGAAACAACTTCGTGACGCAATGATTAAGTATCTTCGTTTTGCAGAAAGAAATATATCCTTTCTTCCCAGTGAGACCCCAGAGAAATTCATTTGGGAGAACTCGTCATGCAAACTAATAAAAGAAATCGATAACAAATGCTATAAAGAAAGATTTGTTTCACTAACCAAGAAAAAATATGGAAAGCAAGATTACGAAGAATGCACATCTGAAGAAATATTCAACTTGCAAAAAATTTTCTTGGCAGAGATCGACCACTCCACCCTTAAGCCAATCTCAGAAATCCTAAAGGGTTTTGTAGATCGGGAACACGCAAATGTTTAAGGTATTTGATTTTTTTTCTGGATGTGGCGGCACAAGCCTTGGATTTCAAGAATTAGGCTTTGACATTTCTTTGGCAATTGACTTCGACAAAGACGCTACAGATTCTTTCAAACGAAACTTCCCCTCAACGCTCGTTATTAGAAACGACATCAGGGAAGTGGCTATCGATTCCTTAAAGCGTCACATCAACAGCGAAAGCAGCCCAATCCTTTTTTCGGGATGCGCACCATGTCAACCTTTCTCTAAGCAGAACAAAAACAAAAAAAGAAATGATCAGCGGCGTTCACTGCTCGACGAGTTTGCTCGCTTTGTTTTTTTCTATCTCCCCGATGCTGTTGTAGTCGAAAATGTTCCAGGGATGCAGAAACCATCAGAAAAAAGCCCGTTCTTTAAATTTGTTAAAGAGTTAAAAAAATGCGGGTATTTTGTTGATTTCAACATTTTGAGATCCGGGGATTTTGGCGTTCCCCAAAGAAGAGAAAGGCTCGTTCTTGTTGCCTCAAAAAATCAACCTATTGCCTTGCCAACCCCAAGCCATGGACCCGAAGCAGCGCATCCATACTCAACCGTTAGGGAATGGATTTATGATTTACCCAAAATTCAAGCTGGCGAGCGCTGCTCCATCGATCCTGATCATCAGGCCTCAAAACTTTCCGAAATAAACCTCCAGCGGATTTCAGCCACACCAATGGGAAAAGGGAGAGAAAGCTGGCCCGAAGAGTTGGTGCTCAATTGCCACTCAGGATATGCAGGCCATACGGACGTATACGGCCGCTTGCACTGGGATAAACCTGCTAGCGGACTAACCACAAGGTGTATTAGTTACTCCAATGGACGCTTTGGCCACCCAGAGCAAAACCGTGCCATTTCGGCAAGGGAAGCAGCCTGTTTGCAGACATTTCCTCGATATTTTTCTTTTGCTGGGTCGCTAAGCTCTAAAGCCAGACAAATCGGGAATGCGGTGCCACCGCTAATGGCTAAAGCTATTGCTCAATCTTTTATTTAAGGAGAGAGGGGTCATGGAACCGGTTTTAGATATCCTCTTGGTTCTGGAACCGGGGTTGTCGCGCATTAGCTAGGTAGCTAGCGCGCATCAAAATTTAGTGGCGATGGTATGGTTTTTTTCCCTGCATGACACCCATTCGCATCAGTGCCACCGGAATGGGTCAGGGCTTGAGGAGAACGAGAAAGAGGCACATTTACGATCGCGGCACTCCACTTGATGGCGGGTTAAAACGATAAACAAGCGGGGGCCGGCTTATGTCCAGGCTACCGCCCATTGATTCTCTTTCAAGACCACAGAAAACGTGGCGAAACCGTTCTATTCCCAGTCACTTTTGCTGTCTTGATCCTTGGCCAGTGAATCCACACCGCGATCCCTAAGAGCGTCGGCGCCGCAGTATTCATAAACCGCATTCTCGCCAGCGCCCCACCCCCAGCAAGTCGCTGCGATTGGGAAACAGCGCTGCCGCATATTATTGAGGGTATCGCCTGGATACTGCTCTCTTTTACTTTCCACGCATGCCTCTACATCTTCGGCAGGCTGTGCATACGACGGCGGCACCATTACGGCAATGAAAAAAAACACAGATAACACTTTTTTGATCATGGAAACTCCATTTGTCAGCCACCCCAAACGGGGCAATATTGATCAATGCTCTTACTGCGACATACTGCTCAGCGAAGACGACACATTGATCGCAATGGTGTGAGCTGGTGCTCAAGGCAGCTTGCCACCGCCCTTTTGATTTCCTCATGGATGGAACGCTTTCGGAACATCCCTACTCATCTTCCCTGATATTCACCGGGAGGCCATCACCCATTTAGGGTAACGGGTTATGCGCAGCAAGGCCGGAAGCACTGGGGTATGCATGGGCTAAATTGAGCGCAAAGTAAATCTATTCACCCAAATGGGTGATAACAAGCTGTGCGCAATAGTGTTACCTTCCTTTCGCGGCGCTCACTCGCGCCCAATACCTCCGTTTTTATCACTTGGTACCAAAATGAAAATGAAATCCACGATTGTTGCTTCTTCTTTGTTAGCTGCGGCCCTGCCTGCACTCTCTTTTGCTGACAACGCTTTTACTGGGGTTCAAGCCGGCCTAAACCTAGGCTATGAAGATTCCTCCATGGACTGGGAAACCGACAGCATTATCACCCCAGCTACCCCAGGTAATTCCCTCGCCGTTGGCGCTAATGATTCCGAATCGTTAGACGATTCAGCCTTCGCCTATGGCGTGTTTACCAGCTACAACATGGCTCTCAATGACCGCTGGATTGTAGGTGCTGAACTTGCCTATCAAGGCAGCAATACCAGTGATTCCGTAAAGAGCATTCCCGGCGACCCGTTAGCGGGCAATCAGACCGAAGCTGAAGTAGAAATAAACCAGACCTTCCTGCTGGGAATCAAAGGTGGTTATTTACTCAATGCCTCCACCCTCGCTTATAGCACCCTGAGCGCCACACTCACTGAGGTAGAAGTGAACTCTGACTGCCCCTCCGATGGCACTGTTTGTAACCCTGGCTCCCCGGCCCGCTCTGACAGCGATGATGACAATATCACTGGCTGGGCACTGGCTCTCGGTTTGGAAAAGTCGCTATCTGAGAACCTGTCTGTGCGCGCCGAGTACCGCTACGCCGATCTTGGCACCGCCAACGTGACTGCGGTGAAAAAAGAAAATGGTGAAGCCTTCGGTATTGATGCTGATATCGATGTGACCAGCCAAGCTTTGCTATTGGCTGCCGTCTACAAGTTCTAAGTGTTCTATGGCGCAGGTGTGCCTGCGCCAACTTTACCCTTTGAATAAACCCGCTCTATACCCCCCCCTAAGCATTTCTATGTAAGCCCTATACTACAAAGCTACCGCCGGTTAGGCCCTTTAGAGGGGCTCCTACATACGATATAAGACACCATAAAAAAACGCGGCCGAAGCCGCGTTTTTTATAAAGCATGAAGAGAAACAATTACCGCCCGATGATATCCCGGGAGATGATTTCTTTCATGATTTCACTGGTGCCGCCATAGATACGCTGGATACGAGCATCTACGTAGTCGCGGGAAATCGGGTATTCCTGCATGTAGCCGTAGCCACCGAACAGTTGCAGACATTTGTCGGCTACCACGCCTTGCAGCTCGGTGGCGGTGAGCTTGGCAATGGAAGCATTGGTGGCGGTGAGTTCGCTGCGATCATACTGCTCGATACACTGCTCGCAGTAGGCACGGTTAATCACCACCTGGGCGTGTAAGTCCGCCAGCACGAAACGGGTATTCTGCAGGCTGGAAATAGGCTTGCCGAACGCCATGCGCTCTTTGGTGTATTCGATGGTACGCTCGATCATGCCTTCACAAGCAGCGACAGCGCCCAGCGCCAAAATCAGACGCTCGCGGGGTAGCTCGTTCATCAGGTTGGCGAAGCCTTTGCCTTCACCACCCAGTATCTGCTCGGCGCCAACTTTTACGTTTTCGAAAAACAGCTCAGAGGTGTCCGCCGCGTGGAGGCCCATTTTCTCCAGGTTGCGGCCACGGGCAAAGCCGTCCAGCGTGCAATCCACGGTGAACAACGTCATGCCTTTGGAGCCAGCGTTGGGGTCGGTTTTGGTGGCAAGCACGATCACGTCGCAATGCTGACCATTGGTGATAAAGGTTTTTTGGCCATTGATGCTATAGCCATCGCCATCCTTGTCGGCACGGGCTTTCAAGCCTTGCAGGTCGGAACCAGCGCCAGGCTCGGTCATGCCGATGGCCCCCACGGCTTCACCAGTAACCATTTTCGGCAACCAGGTTTTTTTCTGCTCTTCATTGCCCAGGTGCAGAATGTAGGGAGCGACGATGTCGGAATGCACAGAAATGTTGGAGGCCAGGGAACTGAAACCAGCGCGAGAGGCTTCCTCTACGATCACCGCTGACAGGCGGAAGTTGGCGCCAAAGCCGCCGTATTCCTCTGGTACGTCCACACACAACAAGCCGTTTTCGCCCATTTTATTCCACAGTTCGCGTGGGAATATCTCAGCTTTTTCCCACTGGTTGTAATGGGGGGCCACTTCGTTTTCGAGGAATTTTTTTACATTATCGCGAAACAGTTCGATTTCGTTCTTATCAAGCATGTTGGCTAGTCCTTGGAAACCTGTTTTGGGGTCTATTCACAACCGCACCGGCATCAATTTTTAGTTAGCCCACGGGGGGGCGATTGTGCGGTGTGGTTATTCTACATGATCAGGCGTGATCGCGAGCTGACGGAAAAAAGAACGGGGAAAACGGCGAAAAACGCCTTTCTGGCGGGCTCGCACTCTATAGCCCATGCGGCCAGCACAGCGCCCACCTGAGCCAGAAAGCCCCAAAGGCAGGTTTGGCTGCTGGCATTGGCACTTCAAATCGTGCTCAGGAGGGCGCTTCTACAGAGCCTTTCAGGCTTTGCTTAATTGGGCAGGCTAAACCGGTTCTATGCGTACATCCGCACGCAATGAGTTAGCCACAAAGCAGTTACGATGGGCGCTCTCGTGGAGCTTTTCCAAGGCGGGGCCATCAGGCTCTTGGCCATCGAAAACCACCCGAGGCCGCAGCACGATTCGGGTGATCGCCATGCGGCCTTCCTCATTCTTGTCCACCGTTCCCAACGGCTGATCGATATAACTGAGCACGGTGAGGCCACGCTTGGCGGCAATGGACAGAAAGGTAAGCATGTGACAGCTGGCGGTGGCAGCAATGACCGCTTCATCTGGATTGACCCGATTGGCACAGCCGTAGAATTCCGGAGACCCGGAAGCGGATATCACTTCACCACCAGCGAAGGTCCATTCGTGATCCCGGTTGAAGTGTTCATAATCAAAGCTGGTACCACGCTGCAGATGCCAAGCCACCGTTGCGCCATATTCACTCATGATCAAACTCCCTCTCTCATTTTTATATTCACCATGATCCGCGAAGAGAGGAAAGGCAACCATGTTGCAGATCAATATTTACTCCGCCGCCTTGGGCGGGGCCAAAAGACAACGCTCCACTTGATCCATAACCCGGCTACTGTAGAGCAGCGAGCAGTGCCCCAGATAAGGAACATGGATATTGTCTTCCGCACCGTGCAATACCGCCGCGGACACCGGCAGCACAAAATTATCCATGTTGGAGAAGATGGAGAAGTACCGCGCGCCCCCTGGGCAGGTTGCCTCGGTGGCCAGCTCTCGGATAAAAGGGCTCTGGTAGCGCAGTTGGGCGGCAGCCCCCAATGGCGGAAACAGGCCGGCAACTCGCGTTCCATAATGCGGGCTACCCAAGGTAATCACCCGGTCTACCTTGCCAGCCAGCCCTAAATTCTTGAGCGCATAGCGGGTTAACGGGCCGCCCATGGAGTGGCAAACCAAGTGGGCTTTTTCCGCGCCTGTGGTCGCCAGGATACGCTCTACATGATCAACCACCTGCTGGGATAGTTTGCGGGCATTGATATGCGGCGGGGTATAACTCACCGAATACACATTGGACCAGCCGCGCCATTTCAGGCGCCACTGCATAAATAAAAAGTTGGCACTGTTGCCGCCGTAACCGTGGACCAGAATCACTGGGGGCTCGCCGTGATGGCGGCTACGTACCGGTGAAGAATCGTGGATCAGGCGCAACGGATAACTAAGCACTAGCACTGTCAGGGCGGCGGCCTCCTTGGCCATGCCAAGTAGCGTCGGCAACAGCCGTAAAGGGGGTTCACCGGGCAGCTCAGATTGCTCGGGAAAGCTGCGTCGGTCGTAGTACCAGCACAGATAAAACGCCAGCGTCAGGGTAACCGTGCTCATCACTAGCAGCGACAGCAGAAAAATGATCAGATCCATCTCTTCATTGCTCCGTTGTTATTGTGCCAACGCTAGGGCAGCGTGACCGAAGATACCATGTCGCTAGTATGACTGTCGGACAACGCGCGTGGAAAAGACACGCTCGACTGGCCGTTTGTTCTACTCGCTCCCTGAGGTGCACATCCGCAACGCTGATGGCACACTTGCAGCCCCCTTTCGGCACGACGGTATTTACCATGACAGACCAGGCAATCATCAACGAGGTGGGGCTGCGCGACGGCCTACAAAATCAACCTGTAACCGTAGACACCGCCACCAAGGCAAAACTGGCCCAGTTACTGGTCGATGCGGGCATGCGCTATTTGGAACCGGTCAGCTTTGTCAGCCCCAAGGCAATCCCACAGATGGCCGACGCCGCTGCGTTAACTCCGCTGCTGCCACAAGGTAACGATCTACATTACACCGCCCTGATACCCAACTTAAAAGGTTATCAGCTGGCCCGCGATGCGGGTTACCCCACCGTGGGGCTCGTGCTATCCACTACCGACTCCTTCAACGAACGCAACCTACGCATGAGCCTAGAGCAGGCAGCGCAAAGCTGTGAAGCGATTATTGCCGCCGCCAAAGCCGACGGCATCGCCACCCGGACCTATATTTCCGGCGCCTTTGCCTGCCCCTACGACGGCCCAGTGCCAGTAACCCTGCCCCAGAAACTCAGCGAGCGCATGTTTGCTGCCGGTTCCGACGAGGTGGCCATTGCCGATACCATTGGTGCGGGCAACCCACAACAGATGAAAGACATCATGGCGCCTTTGATTCAAGAGTTCGGCGCCGAAAAATTCTATGTCCACCTGCACGACACTCGCGGGCTAGCCGCCGCCATGGCTTGGGCGGCCGCAGACCTAGGGGTAAGGCGGTTTGACGCTTCCATCGGCGGGCTGGGCGGCTGCCCATTTGCACCCGGCGCTACCGGTAACATGGCCACGGAAGATCTGGTGTACTTGCTGGAAAGCGCCGGGCTGAAAACCGGCATTGATGTGCAGGGCTTGCGCGAAGCGGTGGCTCTGGCAGCCGAAGCAACCCAACGACCATTAGGCGGGCGCATTCTGGGATGGATCGAATCTCAGGAGAAGCAGGGCAAAACAGCCTGCATAGAATAACAACAAGCGACAACGCGATTAACGCTTGTTTCGCGTTGATCCAATGACGCCGCACTCATATTCTGAGCACGGCGTCATTCATAGAAACCCATTCACCTCTTCCGCAAGAGAAGCACCATGACGTTGCGATGTCCGCACCGCCACCGACAATAAAAGACGGGCTTCAAACATTAGAGCTGCGCGGTATGAACGCGGTTGCGGCCGGCCCCCTTCGCTACATAAAGCGCTCGATCCGCCGCGCTTAGTAGCGATTCGGGGCTCTTCGTTTCATCAGCTTCATCACCGAACCTGAGCGTGGCCACACCCACACTCAGGCTCACCGGCCTGCTGAGCGAAGAAATCTCCGCCACGGCACGGCGACAACGTTCTGCCACCCTTTCAGCATCTTGCGAATTAGCGGTGGGCAGCAAGGCAACAAACTCTTCGCCACCGTAACGCGCCAACACATCGGTATCACGAATAACCGGACGCAGAGCCTCGGCCACTGCCTGCAGGGCCGCATCCCCTTCTACGTGCCCGTAGCTATCGTTGTACTGCTTGAAATGATCCACATCCATGAAAATTACCGACATAGGCTCGCCACGGCGCTCACAGCGACTGAACTCTTGGCGCAAACCTTCCATCAACACCAATCGGTTATAGAGCCCGGTGAGCGGGTCAGTACGAGCCATGCTCGCCAGCTCTTGGTTGAGCTGCTCCAGCTCGCCCTGTTTTTCGCGTAGGGTCAATTCCGCCGTTACTTGAGCGGTGATATCTTCGATTTGGGATAAAAAATAACGGGGCGAACCATCCCCATTACGGACAAGAGAGACGGCCAACAACACCCAGACAATATGGCCATTCTTATGGATATAGCGTTTCTTCATCCAGTAACTGCTACGTTTGCCTGTCAGCATCTCTTCCACATGATGCAAGTCGGTTTCCAGGTCATCCGGGTGCGTTATGGTCTGGAAGTCACTGGCCAGCAGCGCCTCTTCGTCATAACCCAGAATGCTGCACAGCGCTTGATTCACCCGCATCCAGCCGCCTTGCGGCGACACAATCGCCATGCCGATGGCTGCGTGGCGAAAAGCCCCTTCGAACAGGGCCATGTTCTCTTCCATTTTACTAACGGCCGCTTGCTGTTGTTGACTCAGCCGGTCCTGCTCTAGGGTCTGGCTGAGAGACTTCCCCATCAATTCCAAAAACTCCATTTCCTCGATGCTGAAAGCTTCACGGCGCGGTGACGGATCACTGAAATTAAGGGTGCCGAAAATCTCACCCTGCACATACAACGGCACAGCTATATAGGATTCTAACTGCATCCCCACATACACTGGGTGCGAACGCATCTCTTCCAGTTCACCCACATGGTGCAACGCTACCGAGCCTTGCTTGCTCATTACGGTGGAGCAGTAAGTATCACCCAGAGGGAAATGATCACCGGGGCTGATACCACCATCGCCCGGTTGCACCGCTAGCACTTCGTAGTCACCGTCTTTAATGCAACTAACAATGCCAATAGAAAGCTCCAGCAGGCTGCGCCCCACCTCTAGGTAGGCCGCATAAAGTGCATTAAAGTCCCCGCTAGGCAGCAATGAGAGCTGGTGTAATTCTCTCAGGCCGGTAAGGCTGAAATCACCCCGATCTTGCATATTTTTCCCCGTGCTTGGCGCCCGTCCTATCACGACACCGTTTTTACTCTTACGTTGTAACCAAAGGTTCAGAACAAGTAAAAACCCTTGCACTTATTTGCACCACTTTCGGCAGCGATTTTACCTGCCACTTAAACGAAAAAAGGCGCCGTTCGGCGCCTTTTCCGTTCCTAGCTTTATTCAAAGGCCCCTTATCCAAGGGCCTCTTGCCGGTTAGTGCAGCTTGAACAAAATCTGCAACAGCTGAACGCCCAGCAGCACAATCAGTGGGCTCAGATCAAATCCACCCATCGGGGGCAACATCTTGCGAACCGGCGCCATTATCGGTTCGGTGACCTGAACAATCACCCGCACCATAGGATTGTAAGGGTCTGGCGCCACCCAACTGAGAATAACCCGGATCAGCACCGCCCAGAACACATAGTTCAGGATCAAGCTGACCAGTTCCTGCAGGGTGTAAATCACCAACTGCCCACCGATCCCCGACGGAAAACCGCCCACTTGGATGCTCAGAATCAGCACCGCCTTGAGCATGATGAGCACGATAACCAATACCAACGAGGCCACATCCAGCCCACCGTAACCGGGAATGATCCGGCGCAGAGGCTTGAGCAACGGGTTAGTGGCCTTGAGCACAAATTGGGAAATCGGGTTATAAAAATCCGCCCGCGCCAGCTGCAGCACGAAACGAGTCAGTACAATGAAAATGTAAGCGCTGAACACAAAATCCAGCAGAAAAACCAGGGCACCCTGCGGGTTCATGAATCACTCCGTTGCGATGTCTCGACCGGCCTTGGCCGGAAACTGGGATAGAGTTTGGGGCAAAAGAAGGGAAAATCAAGCGACAAGCTTCTAGCTGCAACACAGCGAAAGCCCTCTTTTAAAGTAGACCGTACCCGTGCTCAAGCCTAATTGCGTGGGCACCGCATCTCAAAACCTTCTAATCATCCCCGCATCTTACTGCTTGCCACGTGTTGCTGTTTTACCCTGCCAGCTCTTCCGACCGCTCACGCGCGGCAGCAACGGCGGCTTGCACCTGTTCGCGAAAACCGGCTTCCTCAAACACACCCAATGCTGCGGCGGTAGTGCCACCGGGGCTGGTGACTTGCTGGCGCAGCACATCCGGGCCCACTTTACTGGTAATCGCCAGCTGGGCTGCGCCCCAGGCCGTTTGCAGCACCATCTGCCGAGCAGTGCCCGCATCCAGCCCCTGGGCCTTGGCCGCTTCGATCAGCGATTCCATCAGCAGGAAAAAGTACGCCGGACCGGAGCCGGAAACGGCGGTGACCGCATCCAGTTCTTTTTCTTCGTCAAACCAGAACGCGATACCCACGGAACCAAGAATTTCCTTGGCCATGGCTTTTTGCTCATCGCTCACATCATCGGCGGCATACAGGCCAGTGGCGCCGGCCTGTATCAGCGACGGCGTATTGGGCATACAGCGCACAATCGGAGTACTACCCAGCCAGCGACGCAGGTTGCCCACGGTCACACCGGCGGCAATGGAGATCACCAGGGGCTGACGCTCCGCGATCAGGTCACGCAGGTCGGTACACACCTGCTCCATCATCTGTGGCTTCACCGCCAGCACCAGCACGTCGACCCGCCCCGCCACATCACGGTTTTCGGTACTCACATGCACCCGTTGCAGCTGGGCGACTTCGTCCAACCGGTCTTTAGAGGGGTCGCTCATCCAGATACGGGCCGGGCGAATTCCTTTCGCCACCATGCCACCGGCCAGGCTGGTTGCCATGTTGCCGGCGCCGATAAATCCGATTAGTTGTTGTGCCATAACTGCGCAGTCCTTTGTTATCAAGCCTTGGGCGGGCGCGGGCCGAACAGGGCGGTGCCCAGCCGGATCACGGTAGCACCTTCTTCAATAGCCACCGGATAGTCCGCGCTCATGCCCATGGAGAGCGTATCGAGGGCGGGCATTGTATTGCGCAATTGTGACAGTGTCATGGCGAGCTGTCGGAAGGCAGCGCGGTTGCCATCGTCGCTGTCCGCCCGGGGAATGGCCATAAGCCCCCGCAACCGGATATTGGGCAGCGCGTCCACGGCGGCAGCCAACTCGGCCACGCCCGCCAGCGCCACCCCACTCTTGCTCGCTTCATCGTCCACATTAACCTGAATACACAGGTTCAACGGCGCGGATTCTGGCAGCCGCTGTTCGCTGAGGCGGCGCGCCACCTTGAGCCGGTCCACCGAGTGCACCCAATCAAAATGAGCCGCGATATCCCGCGTCTTGTTGGATTGAATTGGACCAATGAAATGCCATACCAAGCCCCGCCCCCGCAGCGCAGCAATCTTGGCCAGCGCCTCCTGCAGGTAGTTCTCACCGAAATGCCGCTGCCCTTGGTCTGCCAGTTTGGCCAGTTCGTCTGCTGTGCGGGTCTTACTGACCGCCAGAAGCTGCACACTATGGGGGTCACGGCCGACACGCTCACAGTGTGACTTTATTTGCTCATTAATGTGCAGCAGTGGTGATTTGACGTCAGTCATCATTGAACGGCTCAAGAGGTCGGGTTACTTTAAGCATGCGACGATTTTCTGAGGAACCCGGCGAAGGCTCCACAACATAATAACAAAGGGTCACCCACGGGGGCTCTTTCCAAGCCATAACAGCAAGTATAAATCATGGATATTACCGAGCTGCTCGCTTTCAGCGCCAAAAACGGCGCCTCTGACCTTCACTTGTCCGCGGGCCTGCCCCCAATGATCCGGGTGGATGGCGACGTGCGCCGCATCAACCTGCCCGCCATGGAGCACAAGGAAGTTCATTCATTGATCTATGACATCATGAATGACAAGCAGCGCAAAGATTTCGAGGAATTCTTCGAGACGGACTTCTCCTTCGAGGTGCCCGGCGTAGCCCGCTTCCGGGTAAACGCCTTTAACCACAACCGTGGTGCCGGGGCGGTATTTCGAACCATTCCATCGAAAGTGCTGACCATGGAAGACTTGGGGATGGGCAAGGTCTTCCAGAATATCTCCGAAATGCCCCGGGGTATCGTGCTAGTCACGGGGCCCACCGGCTCGGGTAAATCTACCACCCTGGCAGCCATGGTCGATTACATCAACGATTCTCGTTACGAGCACATCCTCACCATTGAGGATCCTATCGAATTCGTACACGAATCCAAGAAATGTCTAGTCAACCAGCGCGAAGTTCACCGCGACACCCTCGGTTTCTCTGAAGCCCTGCGCTCGGCACTGCGGGAAGATCCAGACATTATTTTGGTGGGTGAACTGCGGGATCTGGAAACCATCCGCCTGGCGCTAACGGCCGCAGAAACCGGCCACCTGGTGTTCGGCACGCTGCACACCACCTCCGCGGCTAAAACCATTGACCGAGTAATCGACGTGTTCCCCGCCGAAGAAAAATCCATGATCCGCTCAATGCTGTCGGAATCACTGCAGGCGGTGGTGTCACAAACGCTGATGAAGAAAAACGGCGGCGGCCGTGTGGCGGCCCACGAAATCATGATGGGCACCCCAGCGATACGGAACCTGATTCGTGAAGATAAGGTGGCCCAGATGTATTCCGCCATCCAGACCGGCGGTGCATTAGGCATGCAGACGCTGGACCAGTGCCTGCAAGGGCTGGTGCAGAAAGGCCTGGTGGCCCGTGATGTGGCTCGTGAGAAAGCCAAGAACCCAGATTCTCTGTAAATAGCCCCGCAACGGCCCAGCCAAGGCGCCGACAGAATCAGTACAGACAGGCCTTAACGCATGGAATTCGAAGAGCTTCTCAAGTTGATGGTACAGAAAGGTGGGTCAGATCTGTTTATCACCGCTGGCGTACCCCCGAGTATGAAAATCAACGGCAAGATCCTGCCGGTGACCAAAAGTGCGCTGACCCCGGATATAACACGGGACATCGTGTTTGGCGTCATGACCGAGCAGCAGCGTAAGGAGTTCGTGGCCAACCATGAGTGTAACTTTGCCATCTCCGCCCGTGGCGTGGGCCGTTTCCGGGTCTCTGCGTTCTATCAGCGCAACCTGGTGGGCATGGTACTGCGCCGCATCGAAACCAAAATCCCTAACGTGGACGACCTGCGCTTGCCGCCAGTGATAAAGGAACTGGCTATGACCAAGCGTGGCTTAGTGATTTTCGTGGGCGCCACCGGTACCGGTAAATCCACCTCACTGGCGTCCATGATTGGCCATCGCAACAAGAACTCCAAGGGTCACATCATCACCATTGAAGACCCCATCGAATTTATCCACCAGCACCAGGGCTGTATCGTCACCCAGCGTGAGGTGGGCATTGATACCGAATCCTTCGACGTGGCCCTGAAGAACACCCTGCGCCAGGCGCCGGATGTAATTCTGATTGGGGAGATCCGCACCCCTGACACCATGGACAAGGCCATTGCTTTCGCCGAAACCGGGCACCTGTGCCTAGCTACCTTACACGCCAACAACGCCAACCAGGCGCTGGACCGGATCATTCACTTCTTCCCGGCGGATCGTCATGGCCAGCTGTGGATGGATCTATCCCTGAACCTGAAAGGCATCGTCGCCCAGCAACTGATCCCCACCCCAGATGGTAAAGGCCGACGCGCGGCCATCGAAGTGCTTCTAGGCACACCGCTGGTACAAGACCATATCCGCAAGGGCGAAGTGCATCAGATCAAGCAGCTGATGAGCAAATCCCGGGAGCAGGGTATGCAGACTTTCGATCAAGCCCTTTACGACCTGTACTCCGCCGGTGAAATCACCTACGAAGACGCCATGCTCCACGCCGACTCGCCCAACGACTTACGCCTGATGATTAAGCTCGGCAACGAAACCGACGCCTCCAGTTTAGACGTGGCCACGCGGGGCCTAAGCATCGAGGATACGGAGTAACAAACGTTGCAGACCACGCGACTTCACTTGTATCTGCAAACAAAAAGGCCGCGCCCAAAGTATGGGCGCGGCCTCTTTCATTCTGGCTTCTAGAATGATGACTTACTTCAAAAATCATGCAATTCGGACCGAATAGCGGCTGTTTTCGCCGCACGCAACGGCCTCAGTAATGCGGAGGCGGTGCATCCTCAACCTGAGTGGCCTCAAATGCCTCAGACAGATCCATCAGCCGGTCGGCCATTTTTCGGTAGTTTTTTTCCAGCGCATCAATCTGCCGTCGCTGGTCACTGACCACTTTATTCAACGACTCCACCAAGTCCTCTTGGTAGGCCAGCTTGGTTTCAACATCAAGAAAACGTTCTTCACTCATGAGAATCTCTTCCACATTTGAACTGGGATCGAGGGTAACAACATGCTCCAGGCAGAGGCGATGCTCCTGCCTTTGCGCCACACACACTCCAGTACCTAAGACAAGTCAGCATCTGCCGCGCCTTGCAGCTAATAGCCCATTGTACTGGCCCTTAACCCATATTTCCGCTATGGTTTTCGCCGTCTTGGGGGAGTAGTCGCTCGATCGCTTTCACGCAAAGCCCCTTGGCGGTCATCAACATGATTGCGCCTCATGCGCATGGTGGCTGCGTCCGCATCCTTACGGATTGACGAGACCTGAGACATTGCAGGCATTCCGCAGGGGCGGGATTAGCCGGTGATGTCTCTGTGTCGCACAATCCCGCCCCGCTGGAAATATTCATGGAAGCCCTGTTCAGCGCCTTTGTGCTAGTTGCCCTTGGGGAAATTGGCGACAAGACACAGCTATTATCTCTCGCGCTGATTCTCAAATTTCGCAAACCGTGGCCTATCCTCGCCGGCGTAGTGGTGGCGACCCTGCTCAACCACGGTGCCTCGGTCTGGTTTGGAGACTGGCTGGCCAGCACCATCCCCCTGGAGTGGCTGCGCTGGACTCTTGGCCTCAGCTTTATCGGCCTGGGCTTGTGGATGCTAATCCCGGACGACGATGAAGAAGTGGAGGACAACCCTCGCTTCGGCCCTTTCCTTACCGCACTGGTGTTGTTCTTCATTGCTGAAATCGGCGACAAGACCCAGCTGGCCACCATCGCCCTGGCGATACAGTTCAAAGATCAGTTCTGGCCAGTACTAAGCGGCTCCACCCTGGGCATGATCGCCGCCAACCTGCCGGTCATCTGGCTGGCCCACCAATTCGGCAGCCAACAATTTGAAACCTGGGCCCATCGCATCAGCGCAGCGTTGTTCGTGGGTTTCGGGATAATTGCGCTTCTCGGCTGACGCAACCTCGTGTGGGAGGGCTCGTTCGACCGCGCCCACACAAAACGACTGTTGCGCCCGCCGTACACACTCCAACCTGATACAATCAGCCCCTTTTGCGTGCATGCCTGTTGCGTGCTGCCTGTTTGCGAGTCCTCTGCCATGGCCCTCACCGCCACCATCTACAAAGCTGAACTCACCGTTTCCGATATGGACCGGGATTATTACGCCACCCATAATCTGACAGTAGCCTTGCACCCCTCGGAAACCGAATCACGAATGATGTTGCGGCTACTGGCCTTTGCTCTCAACGCCCATGAAGATCTGGCCTTCTCTCGAGGCCTGTCCAACCCGGAAGAACCAGACCTGTGGCAACGCCATCCCAACGACACCCTTGCCCACTGGATCGAGTTGGGCATGCCCGATGAGAAACGCCTGCGTAAAGCGTGTGGCCTGGCGGAACAGGTTACCCTGTATTGTTATGGCCCACGGGCGCCACAGGTATGGTGGGACAGCATGAAGAACAAGGTGCGTCGCTTCGATAACCTGACCATCATCCACGTGGATGCAGACAGCGAAGCCACACTGGCCACCTGCGCTCAGCGGGCCATGCAGTTACAGGCGATGATTCAGGATGGCCAGGTCTGGTTCGGCACCACGGAACAGAGCGAAGAAATCACGCTTTCGCAATGGTACCCCTGACTCTCATTCTTGTATGACGCCCCGGCATTTGGTGGTCGCGCCTTCCGCTGTGCTACATTCACTCTCTATACGCACATCAACGCATTGCCGACACGGAGTTCGCCACATGCCCGCCACACCACCGCCACTGCTTGAACATCTTTCCCAACACTGGAAAGGCCTGCTGGTTACCGGCATCGTTTTTATTGTCCTCGGCACTCTAGGTCTTGGCGCTACAGGGTTGTTCACTTTGATCAGCGTGTTCTGGATTGGTGGACTTTTACTGCTGGCCGGCCTGATTCAAATCCTTCAGGCGTTCCGCACCCCCACGCTCTCACGCAGCTTGCCGTTTCTGATGATCGGCTTGCTCTATGCGTTACTTGGAGGCTATATGATGGCCCGCCCTGCCGTCGCCGCCGGTGGACTGACCCTGATTATCGGCGCCGCCATCGCGCTTATCTCCACTCTGCGGTTCTTGATCGCTTGGCATGTTCGCGGTAGTACCCATACCTTTTTGCTAATCATTAGTGCACTGATCGGCCTAGCCTTAGCGTGGATGATTTTTGCGCAATGGCCGCAATCTGGGCAGTGGGTGATCGGGCTATTTCTCGCCATTGAGTTGATCATGAATGGCTGGATGTTGGTGATGGTGGCCCTGAGTGCCCGCCAATATCAGCACCGGGACTTTTAGCCGCGACCTCACTCTCTACAACGTATAAAGAATCGCGCCATGAAAAAAAGCATCCTAGGGATTGGTGTATTGGCGCTGATGGCGTTCACCGTTTGGTGGCTACGGGATGCCCCTCTTGATGACACAGCCCGACAATGGCTGGACACAACCCCCAATGATGACAACCCGGCTTATGGCTACCTGCTCGGGTTTGGTGTGCCCGCTACACAATCACCTGCGCAACAGGGCCATGAGCTGGCGCAGCGACAAAAAGTACATCCGGAGCTGGTGCTTCCCAATGCCTACCCGAAGCTGAACAACACACCTCTGCTCTGCCATCCTATGACGGCTGCCTGCCTACTAGAGCAGCAGGAAAAAAAAGCACAAGCCAAAGCCTTGATCAGCCGCTATCAATTTCTCATAGATCGCTACCAAACCTTTCTGGAATTCTCTTATTTTTCTGACAACACGCCGCCTCGCCTGAACGCCACCTTTCCCGAGTACAACCTGTTGGTTTGCGCTTCACGGCTGCAATCACTGGCTTGGGCCAACAGCGCCGCTCCCGGCCCCGCGCTGCTCACCGAGATTCAGCAGCTGCGCCAATGGCTGGCCCAAGACCACAGTCTGATCAGCAAAATGGTTGCCAATGCCATCCTTGCGGAAAAACTGCAGTTAGTGGCACTTCTCGTGCAGCAGAAGGCTATGCCGGCACCGGTGCTGACACCCCTGACTTCAGCAGAAAAAAGTTTCCATTCACCAATGAAAAAGGAATTCACCCTGATGGCGCATTTCTTTTTGGAAGAACAATACCGGGAAGGTAACCAGCAGGCGACGTGGACTGAAAAGCTACAACTCAAGGCGGGCCTGAAAAAGCATATCAGCGTAAACCGCATGCTCCCGTTATATCAGCACTATGCAAAACTGGCGGGGCAGCCCGCTGATGTTATTCAAGCAGATAACGTTCAGCCGGCCCGCGCTACAACAGGGCAAGCCATACGCAACCCCATTGGTAATGTGTTACTGGAAACCGCCACCCCAGACTTCAAACGATACCTGTTTCGCCTGGTGCATCTAGACGCCCGCCTGGCATTGCTGAATCAGCTTGAAAATACAAAGAAAGACAGCCCCGTGAGTAACCCTTGGACCCCTGGCAAAGATGACACGCTCACCCGCCAAGACCAACAGCTATGCTTCAGGCATGCACCAGACAATGACCGCTATAGCGCCTGCTTACCTCTACTGTAAATAGCGTCACGTAAGCGGTTACTCTTTTGTGCAGAAACAGGTCCGCTGACGATACACTTTCGCCGCAGGGTTATACGCGGCATGCAGCTCTACATACTGCGCTGATTGACTCTCGCCATCAGTTCCTCAGCCGATTCCTTACGCTCGGAATAACGGTCGGTGAGATAGTCACTACGGTCACGGGTCAAATAGGTGAATTTCACCAACTCTTCTATGACATCCACAATACGATCGTAGAAACCGGAGGGTTTCATACGATCATTATCATCAAATTCCAGAAATGCTTTCGGCACCGAAGACTGGTTTGGAATAGTGACCATGCGCATCCAGCGACCCAGCACACGTAGCTGGTTTACCGCATTGAACGACTGGGAGCCACCACTGACTTGCATCACCGCCAGGGTCTTCCCCTGGGTCGGACGTACCGCCCCAAGCGATAAAGGAATCCAATCGATCTGTGCTTTCATAATGCCCGTCATGGCACCGTGCCGTTCCGGAGAGCACCACACCATACCTTCGCACCAAGTCACCATATCGCGCAGTTCCTGCACCTTAGGGTGGCTAGCATCTTCACTGTCGGGCAGAGGCAAACCATCAGCATGGAAAATTTTTGCTTCTGCACCCATGGCCTCCAGCAATCGAGCGGCTTCCTGAACCACTAGGCGACTAAAGGAACGCTGACGGAGTGATCCATATAGCAACAGGATGCGCGGCTTATGAGTAGACGGGTGGGCCCGGAATACGCTGTCAGTAGTGGGACGCTGAAAGCAGTCATTATCGAGATTGGGTAGATCGTTCATGGCACGGTAACTTCTTTCGTAATAATTGAGGCTATCTTCGCGACAAGCATCGCTTACCCTCACTGAAAAAGTCTCAGTGGGAGCAGACAGACGCTTGATCATTAACGGTTTTTATTCGCTATTAATGCTATTGGCTGACTTCTTCAAACCAGTGCGAGGTACGGTTGATAATCGCTACCAGTGACAACATCACAGGCACCTCCACCAGCACCCCGACCACGGTCGCCAAGGCCGCACCAGAATGCAGACCGAACACACTGATAGCCACCGCCACAGCCAACTCGAAGAAGTTACTGGTACCGATCAAGCAGGCCGGGCCTGCCACGTTATGCTTCAACCTCAGCCGTTTTGCCGCCCAGTAGGCAATAGCAAAAATACCGTAGGTCTGGATCAATAGCGGAATAGCAATGAGCACGATGGCCATGGGCTTGGCAAGAATGGTTTCCGCCTGGAAACCAAATAGCAGCACCACTGTGGCCAACAGGCCCATCACGCTGACGGGCTTGAGCCGATGAACAAAGGCGGCAACCCTCTCCTCGCTCCCCAGCCAATGACGTGTTGCCATTCCCGCCAGTAATGGCATAACCACATAGAGCACCACTGACAGCACCAAGGTATCCCAAGGCACGGCAATATCACTCACCCCCAGTAACAAACCGGCAATCGGCGCAAAGGCAAATACCATAATGATATCGTTCACCGACACCTGTACCAGGGTGTAATTCGCATCGCCCTTAGTAAGCTGGCTCCACACAAACACCATGGCCGTGCAGGGCGCCACACCCAACAGGATCATACCGGCGATGTACTCTGTCGCCGTTTGCGGATCCACCCAACCGGCGAAAAAAACCTTGAAAAATAACCAGCCTAAAGCCGCCATGGTGAACGGCTTTATCAGCCAGTTAACCACCAAAGTCAGCAGTAGCCCGCGTGGGTTGCTGCCGACTTTTTTAATCGCGGTGAAATCAATCTGAATCATCATCGGGTAAACCATTACCCAGATGAATACTGCTACGGCCAAATTCACATGGGCATACTCGAAACCGGCAACCGCTTCAAAGACACCGGGAACGGCTACGCCCAAGCCCACGCCAACAGCAATGGCCAATGCCACCCAGACACTGAGATATCGTTCAAAAAACGGCATTACTGATTATCCATTTCGCGGTGAATTTTTTGCGCTGTTGCGATCAACCCCAATGGGTTCATCGATTCAAAATCCAGCGCTGCCAGAGCTTCTACGCGAGCATGCAGTTCGTTATAGGTAACCTCAAAAGCCCCACGAATCTCGTCGTCAGTTCCCGTTGCATGGGCCGGGTCTTCCAGGCCCCAATGCACTTTCTGGGTATCACCCAACCACACCGGGCAGGACTCACCCGCGGCGGCATCACAAACCGTGATCACCAGATCAATCTTTTCCCCTTCCAGATCATCCATGGACTTGGAGCTGGGAGTGTTCACCGGCACACCGTGGCGGGCGAGCACAGCCAAAGCGTTTTCATTGACCTTACCGGTAGGCATGCTGCCGGCACTCAATCCGTGCAACTTACCCTTCCCCAGATGATCAGCCAGCGCTTCACCAATGATGGAGCGACAGGAATTACCGGTGCACAAAAACAAGACATTCAGTGGTGTATTCATAACCTTTTCTCGTCTTTCAGCCGCAGCACGCGGCACTGGGAAGAGTGATATTCAACGCATCTCGGGCAGGCACTACCAATGCATTAATGGCCGCTGCAGCCCACTCCGGCAAGGCCGGGTTCAGCTGGTAATGCATCCAGGTGCCCTGTCGCCGGGCGACCACCAGTTCGCACTGGCGCAACTGGGCAAGATGCCGGGACACGGTAGATTGTGGCGCCTGCATGGCATCGACCAAATCACACACGCAGACCTCTGCTTGACCGTGCAACAAGCAGATCAGGCTGAGGCGGATATCATCGCCAAGGCATTTACAGAGCTGAGTAGGTGTGAGCATGTGCGCATAGTATATTCATATATTCGGAAATACGGATATTATAGAGGCAAGCATTAAGGGTCAAGCTGCAACACTGCCCGTTTGTGGCCATCCGATAACCAAAAAATTGCCGCCGGAATAGGCACAAGCGGAGAGATAGCGCGCGGAATCAGTCCAAAAAAAACCCGGCACGTAGCCGGGTTTTTCATGCTGCGGGCGGCAACTTTGTTAGCTTTTCAACTTCTCTTCAATTTCATCAATGCTGATGTGCCGCACATCCTTACCTTTCACCAAATAGATAACCTGCTCACCGATATTACGGGCATGGTCACCAATGCGTTCCAGGGCACGCAGAGACCAAATGATGTTGAGTACTCGAGTGATAGAGCGAGGATCTTCCATCATGAAGGTCGCTAAAGAACGCATGGCACTGGCGTATTCCATGTCTACTTCATTATCTTCCGCCGCCACGGTCAGGGCTTTATGGGCGTCAAAGCGGGCAAAGGCATCCAGGGCATCACGCAACATATTGCGCACATGGTTACCGATATGCCGTACTTCCACGTAACCGCGAGGTGACTCGCCCTCTTCAGCCAGCTGCAACCCCATGCGGGCAATTTTGGCCGACTCATCACCAATGCGCTCTAGATCAGATACCGCTTTAGACACAGCAATGATTAAACGCAGATCCGAAGCCGCCGGCTGACGCAAAGCCAGCACCTTGGTGCATTCCTCGTCGATGAGGATTTCCAGCTTATCGACCTTCTTTTCGGTTTCTATGACTTTTTCAGCTAGCGCAGAGTCAGCCTGCAGCAATGCCTGCAATGCATCCACCACCTGTTTTTCCACCAAACCGCCCATTTCCATCAGGTGGTTACGGATAGATTCCAACGCGGCGTTAAACTGGGTCGAGCTATGCTCGCCAAAATGCATACGGTCCATTATCTTGTTCTCCTTACCCGCACGTTAACCGAAGCGGCCAGTGATATAAGCTTCCGTCAGATCATGCTCGGGTTTGGTGAACACGGTCTCGGTATCATTCATTTCCACCAGACGCCCTAAATGGAAATAAGCGGTACGGCTAGATACCCGCGCGGCCTGCTGCATGGAGTGAGTCACGATAGCGATGGTGTAAGACTCGCTCAGCTCGCTGATCAATTCTTCGATTTTGGCGGTGGCAATTGGGTCCAGCGCTGAACAGGGCTCATCCATCAGCACCACTTCCGGGCTCACCGCAATGGTGCGGGCAATACACAGACGCTGCTGCTGACCACCAGACAAACCCGTGCCCGGTGCGTGCAAACGATCCTTCACTTCCTCCCACAAACCCGCTTTGCGCAGGCTGGTTTCTACGATTTCATCCAGGTCATATTTCTTATTAGCCAGGCCGTGTATGCGCGGGCCATAGGCCACGTTGTCATAGATAGACTTAGGGAACGGGTTAGGCTTTTGGAACACCATGCCCACCCGAGCGCGCAATTCCACCACATCCAGTTTAGGGTCATAAAGATCCTGACTTTCCAGATGCAGGCTGCCTTTCACCTTACAAATATCGATGGTGTCGTTCATGCGATTCAGGCAACGCAAAAAGGTAGATTTACCGCAGCCGGAAGGGCCGATCAGTGACACCACCTCATTCTTTCCGATGTCTAGGCTAACACCGTGAATCGCCTGATTATCATCGTAGAATACCTCCACATCGCGCAGGCGCATTTTGGGGTCATCCACGAAGGGGTTGCCCACGGTCTGGTCTGGATAGGGGGTGTCTTGTGTCATCGTTACCTGCTCGTTAATGGCCTTATCTCTGGCCGCATCATTGGTGTCCAGAGCCGGTTTGTCCAATTGCTGTGCGGTTTCCATTGCTCGATTCCTCTTTATCCGTCTGTTACCAGCGCCGCTCAAGGCGCTTACGCAGAATCACCGCCAAGGTGTTCATGGTAATCAGGAAAGCCAGTAGCACCATGATGGCGGCGGACGCCAGGGCTTCGAAAGATTGTTCCGGGCTGTCTGCCCAAAGATAAATTTGCACCGGCAATACTGTTGCGGCATCCAACGGGTCAGCGGGCAAATCTACGATAAAGGCCACCATGCCAATCATCAGCAGCGGTGCTGTTTCACCCAGTGCCTGGGCCATGCCAATGATGGCGCCGGTGAGCATGCCGGGGAGCGCTAGCGGCAGTACATGGTGCAACACCACCTGCATCTTCGACGCGCCTAGCCCCATGGCGGCCTGACGAATACTGGGCGGCACCGCCTTGATCGCCGCACGGCTGGAAATGATCACCGTAGGCAGGGTCATCAGCGTTAATACTATACCCCCTACCAACGGCACTGACCGGGGCAAGCCAAACAAGCCTATTATCACTGCCAAGCCCAACAGGCCGAAGATGATCGACGGCACGGCGGCCAGGTTGTTGATATTCACTTCAATGAAATCAGTGAAGCGGTTCTTTGGCGCAAACTCTTCCAGGTATACAGCTGCCGCGACACCAATGGGAAAGCTCAGCAGCAACGTCACAATCATGGTGAACAAGGAACCAAGAATGGCACCCAAAATACCGGCTTGCTCCGGTTCACGGGAGTCACCGTAACTGAAAAGCGACCGATTGAAGACCATACGAGTTTCGCCGGACGCTTCCAGCTCCGCCACCCATGCCTGCTGCTTGTCATTAAGACGGCTGTCTTCGCGTTGCTCTTCGTTCGCCTTGAGAAACAAATCCACATCATCGTCGGCCAATAGCCATAGAGTTCGTGTCTCTCCCAACAGGGCCGGCTCTTCGCGAAGCATATCGCGCAGAGCATAACCAGCCCCGGTGCTCACCAGCTGGTTAAGCGAGCGAACGTCCAAGCGTGACTCCACGCCAGGGAACCGCTCTGCCAGAGCGTCACGAATGACCCCTTGGTAATTACCGTAGTTAAGCTGCTCCGCATCGCGGGGGTCACTGACATCCAACACCTCCGCATCGAAGGTAATCGGCAACTGAATTTCATATTCAACGAAGGCACTGTGGCCCTTGCCGATGATGTCAGTGAACAACAACAGCAAGGCCATCAAACCAATGCCGATGGAGGCCATACCATAGGCTTTGAAACGTTTCTCTGCCCGGTAGCGTCGGGCCAGCGTCTTACGCACTTTTTCTGTGGTTTTGCTCATAACTTTCTCCCGACGCTAGTCGTACTGCTCGCGGTATTTCTTCACGATGTGCAGCGCGAAGATATTCATAACCAGGGTTGTGATGAACAACATCAGGCCTAGGGCAAACGCCGCCAGGGTTTTGGCACTGTCGAATTCCTGGTCACCGGTCAGCAACGTAACGATCTGCACGGTAATGGTAGTGACCGCTTCCAGTGGGTTGGCAGTAAGGTTGGCGGCCAAGCCGGCGGCCATGACCACAATCATGGTTTCACCAATGGCTCGGGACGCGGCTAGCAAAATGCCCCCCATAATCCCCGGTAATGCCGCCGGGAAAATCACTTTCTTGATGGTTTCGCTTTTGGTTGCACCTAATCCCAAGGAGCCATCGCGCATGGACTGGGGCACCGCAGTAATCACGTCATCGGCAAGCGATGAGACAAACGGAATAATCATCACGCCCATCACCAAGCCTGCGGCCAGGGCCGACTCCGACGCCACATCTAACCCCACGGCTTCACCCATGCCGCGAATAAACGGAGCCACTGTCAACGCAGCAAAAAAACCGTAAACCACCGTGGGCACCCCAGCCAACACTTCCAGGGCCGGCTTGGCCACCGTGCGCACTCGCTTGCTGGCGTACTCCGATAGATAAATAGCGGACATCAACCCCACCGGAACCGCCACCAATAAGGCAATCGCAGAGATCAACATAGTGCCCATGAACAAGGGCACCGCACCAAAAGCGCCGCCAGAGGCAACCTGGTCAGCCCGCAGGGCAGTCTGTGGACTCCACTGCAAGCCGAATAAGAAATCGGTCACCGGCACCTTGCCGAAGAACCGGATCGATTCGAACAGCACCGACATAACGATGCCCACGGTGGTAAGGATCGCTACCGTGGCACACAGCATGAACAGCGTCTGCAGTACGCGCTCCACCTGCTGACGGGCGCGCAATTGCGGCGATACTTTCAGCCAGGCCCAGGTGCCGCCCAACATACACAGCACAATAATCACCACGGTCAGCGCCATGGCGCTGGTCTGGCGCAATGACTGCAGATGCTCCGCCGCTGCGGCAATCGGCGGCTCCACGAAGTTAGTCGGTAGCGCACCGCTGGCCACATTCTGAATTTTGCTAAGCGTCAGGTTATAGCTGGAGGCATCCGTCGGTTGCAGCTCCACCGGCAAGCTACCCAGCACTTGCTGGCGGATGATGCTGTCATCAAATGCTAACCACAGCCCCAGCACGATTAAGGCGGGAATCGCGCACCACATAGCCGAACGCATGGCGAAGTAAAACGGCAATGAGTGCAGGTGGCGAATGCCGCCCAGCGGGCGGGCCAGCGCAAAGGAGCGGCGAAGCCCCAAGTAGTAAGCGCCGGCCACCATCACTACCAGCAGCAACAGCAGGTTTCCGGTTTGCATGTATCACTCCGATCGGATTTGCTCAACCAAGATCACCGCGGCAATCTTGGTGGAACAAACACGCCTTTTCAGGGGCGAAAAAGCCCGGCGGCAAACACCACCGGGCCAAAAGCATCCGTGCTTCTTTATTATTCCCTTGCTTACAGCTCGTTGCCGGTCATGGGCTTCAGGCTACGCGCCTGTTTAGCCATGGACTTGCGCAGATCATCAGCCAGCGGGATCAAGCCTTTCTCGCTCAGGTACCCCTGATCACCCCACGCTTTCTCGCTGGTGAACTCTTTCACGTAACCCTCGATACCCGGCACCACACCTACATGCGCTTTCTTCACGTAGAAGTACAAAGAGCGGGATACCGGGTATTCGCCAGAACCGATCGCTTCGAAAGTGGGCTCAACACCGCCAACATTTGCAGCTTGCACCACACCGCGGTTCTGATCCAGGAAGGAGTAACCGAACACACCGAAGGCATTCGGATTTTTTTCCAACTTCTGCACGATCAGGTTGTCGTTTTCACCGGCTTCAACATAGACACCGTCCTCACGCACACTGCGGCAAATCGCTTTGTACTTGGACTTATCTTCACCCTTAATGGCTTTTAGCCATGGGAAGGTTTTACAGCCACCTTCAATGGCCAGTTCGTTGAATGCATCACGAGTACCGGAAGTCGGCGGCGGGCCTAGCACTTCGATCTTCACGTTCGGCAGGGCTGGGTTAATCTCTTTCCAGGTTTTGTAAGGGTTAGCAACCAGCTCTTCACCGCCTTTCGGGTTCGGCACATCCTTGGCCAGGGCCAGGAAAACTTCGCGCAGGGACAGATCGATGTGCTTACCTTTCACCGAGTTGGCAATCACGATGCCGTCATAACCTACCTTCACCTCGGTGATGTCTTTCACACCGTTGCTCTGGCACAGCTCAAACTCGGATTTCTTCATCCGGCGAGAAGCATTGGTAATGTCCGGGTGCTGAGTTCCGACGCCCTGGCAAAACAGCTTCATGCCGCCGCCGGAACCGGTGGATTCAATTTTCGGGGTGGCGTTACCGGTACGCCCAAAACGCTCGGCCACTACGGTGGCGAACGGGTATACCGTGGATGAGCCCACGATGGAAATGGTGTCACGAGCCATCGCGGTACCCGGAGCGCTGGCCATGGCCAGAGCAGCAGCGGCACCTGCCAGTGTTGCTTTCATTTTAACGTTCACAATAAGCCTCCTAGTTTTGGCACCGGCGCTTGTAGGAAGTATCCACCCCGGTTTGTCTTGCGCGTGTTGCAAGCCAGTTCATGTTTCAGCACAGCGCATGCTAGAGAGGGTTTGTGACAACGACATTACACTGAGATCAGATTCAGGCTACAGACACCCTAGCCCAGCCCACACCCGGAATGCGTGCTGCCTGTGGCGTTTTCCGTATAATGCCTGTTTTCTCGCTATCCCCTGACAATAATGACAAAACAGAACCTACAGAACGGCCAGCAATGGCTGGCCGCTTTTACCACCACCATCGGCCGCGGCAGCGCTTGGCTGGCGCTGCTGCTAGTACTGGGCATAGTGCTAGTCGTCGTTCTGCGCTATGGGTTCAACATCGGCAACATTGCCCTGCAAGAATCCCTGACCTATCTGCACGGCAGCCTCTTTATGTTAGCCATCGCCTACACCTTGGCCGAAGACGAACATGTCCGGGTGGATGTGCTCTACCAGCGTTTTAGCCCGCGCGGGCAGGCCTGGGTGAATCTGCTAGGCACCCTGTTTTTGCTACTGCCCATCTGCGTGGCAATTTTCTGGTTATCTCTGGATTATGTGGCCAGTAGCTGGCGCGAGCAGGAGGGCTCCGCCAACGGCGGCCTGCCCTATGTCTATCTGCTCAAAAGCCTGTTGCTAGTGCTGCCCGCATTGCTGAGTGTGCAGGCATTGGCTGAACTGCTACGCCATGGGCTAACGTTACTTGGCGCCCCCCTTCCCCCACGCACCACCGAACATGAGAAACACCCGGAGGAGGGACTGTGATGGAATGGCTTCCCTTGTCCATGTTTGTGGCCGTATGCGTGGTATTGCTTACCGGCTACCCAGTGGCCTTTGCCCTAGGCGGCACCGCGCTGCTGTTTGCAGCTGGCGGCATGCTTACCGGTACCTTTTCTCCTTCTGACCTGAGTTTTGTGCCCAACCGACTATTCGGAATCATCGAAAACAGCACACTAATGGCGGTACCCCTGTTCGTATTCATGGGCGTGATGCTAGAGAAATCTCGGGTGGCGGAGAAACTGCTATCCAGCATGGGTCAACTATTCGGGCCACTCCCTGGCGGCATGGGGCTAGCGATTATTTTGGTGGGCGCCCTGCTCGCCGCCAGCACCGGCATTGTCGGCGCCACCGTGGTCACTATGGGCCTGCTCTCGTTGCCCACCATGCTTCGTCAGGGCTATCAACCACAATTATCCACCGGGCTGATCTGCGCCACCGGCACCCTCGGGCAGATTATTCCCCCCTCGATAGCCCTGGTATTACTGGGCGATGTGCTGGCTAACGCCTATCAGGACGCCCAGCTCAAGCAGGGTCTGTGGTCGCTGGATACCGTATCGGTGGGCGATTTATTTGTCGGCGCCTTGATTCCCGGACTGATTCTAGTAGGTCTGTACCTGCTCTATGTGGTGGCGATCAGCCTGTTAAAACCACAATGGGCTCCCGCCTTTGCGCCCGCCGACGGCAAAGCCCGCGGCTGGCGCTCCCTGCTTGGTGGCTTGCTCCCCCCCCTATTATTAATTGCGGCGGTGCTGGGCTCCATTCTCACCGGCAAGGCCACCCCCACGGAAGCCGCCGGCGTCGGCGCCTTTGGTGCCCTGCTGCTGGGGGCGGCCAATCGACACCTGAACAGAACCATCCTTGGCGAGGTGGTTCGAGCCACCAGCCGAGTCACCGCCATGGTGTTCATGATCCTGATCGGCGCCAGCCTATTTTCACTGGTGTTCCGGGGTTTTGGCGGCGAGGAAGCGGTGCACAATCTGTTCGCCGCCATGCCCGGTGGAGTGATTGGTGCCACCGTCATGGTGATGCTGCTGATTTTCCTACTCGGCTTCATTCTCGACTTTATCGAGATCACCTTTGTGGTGGTGCCCATTGTCGCCCCGGTTCTGCTGGGCATGGGGCTGGACCCCATCTGGCTTGGCGTAATGATTGCATTGAACTTGCAAACTTCGTTTCTGACCCCACCCTTCGGGTTCGCGCTGTTTTATCTACGCGGGGTGGCGCCGGCAGAGGTTAAAACCACGCACATTTATCAAGGCGTGATACCCTTTATCTTTATACAATTAACCATGCTGGGCATTCTGGCGCTGTTCCCTGAACTCGCCACCTGGCTGCCTCATACGCTCTACGGATAATAAGATGACAGACCACACTGACGACGTGCCCCAGCCGATTGGCACCCTTGCCATCCAAACCATTGCCATGCCGCAAAGCGCCAACTGGAATGGGGATATTTTCGGCGGATGGCTAGTTTCGCAGATGGACCTGGCCGGTGCCGTCACTGCCCGCAAAAAAGCCCGTGGCCGCGTGGCCACCGTAGCCATTGATTCCATGGCGTTCTTGCGCCCGGTTCCCGTGGGCGCTGTTGTCAGCTGCTATACCCAGCTACAAGACATCGGCCGCAGCTCCATGCAGATCCTGGTAGAAGTATGGATTCGCGAAGATTCCGGCACCTTGTCGAAAGTTACCGAAGGGCATTTCACTTTCGTAGCGATTGACGACACGGGCCGCACCCGGGCAGTGCCACGGGATTAACCGCCAACCGCTAGTGACACGCCGTAACGCGGGCCGTCCCACGGGCCAGGCCCCTGCCGCGCTTTTAACCTTTAACTTGTAGCTCGCTGCGCACATTCATGTACGACTGCTCCGCCACCGTCATAGATTGCAACGACTGATCCCGGAAACCGCGATAGGAGTCGTATACCTTACGTGCGTCCTTGTTGTCCGCCACGAGGGTTTCGATCACATCATCGCTGGCATCCTTCAGGGCCTTAAGCACATCGTCCGGCAGGCGACGCAACTTCACCCCATGCTTGTTAACCAGCTCATCCAAGGCGGCATTATTGCGGGCGGTGTATTCATCCAGCATGTCCTGGTTTTCGGACTGGGCCGCGTAGCGAATGATCGCCTGCAGGTCTGCGGGAAGGCCTTCCCACACCTTTTTGTTAATGGTCAGCTCTAGCGTTGGGCCGGGCTCTTGCCAGCCCGGATAGTAGTAGTACTCAGCTACCCGGTGCAGGCCAAAGGTCAGGTCGTTGTAGGGCCCAACCCAGTCCGCCGCATCAATGGCCCCGGTTTGCAGCGAGGTAAACACCTCGGCACCCGGCAGCTGTACCGGGGTAGCACCCACCTTGCCCAACACTTCCCCAGCCAGGCCTGGCATACGCATCTTCAACCCTTTCAGGTCTTCAATGCTGTTGATTTCTTTATTGAACCAGCCCGCCATTTGCGTACCGGTGTTACCACAGGCAAAAGGCTTAAGATTGAACTGGGCATACAAGTCATCCCACAGTTCCTGCCCCCCGCCATGGTGCAGCCAGCCATTCATTTCCTGGGCTGTGAGCCCAAAGGGCACAGCGGTGAAAAACGGCGTGGCAGGATGCTTTCCTTTCCAATAATAGGCAGCCCCATGGCCCATTTCCGCACTGCCCTGGCGTACCGCGTCAAACACCTCAAAGGCCGGCACCAATTCTTTGGCGCCATAAACCTTGATCTTAATTCGCCCGGCCGACATTTCTTCCACCCGTTTGGCAAAGCGGTTGGCGCCCGCACCCAACCCCGGATAGTTCTTTGGCCAAGTGGTAACCATTTTCCATTCATAGGTCTGTGGCCTGAGTTTTTTCTCCTCAGGTTCCGGCGGTGTCACCACCGCCTTGTCTGTCGGCGGGCAATCTTTCTGTTCACAGCCGGCCAGCGCCAAGCCTCCCAGCCCCAAACCTAGGGCAGAAACAAATTTACGGCGATCCAATGGGACATCCTCCGATAGTGAGCGGCAGTTCTGCCGCTTTCGGTTTATTTTTGCAGCCTGACACTACATGCCAATGCCAGACCGTCTTTCGTTTCAGCGTCAGGCATCAGGGGGGCGAGAATCAAGCGAGCCGCCAGCCCTATATCACTTCCAGCCGAGCGTATTGGCTAACCAGCCATTTGGTGCCCGCGCCATCGAAATTGATTTGTAGGCGCGCATTAGGCCCCTGCCCTTCAAATTGCAAAATCGTACCTTCCCCGAATTTCGGGTGTAACACCCGAGCACCCAGGCTGATGCCGTTAGACTCGGTTTCACGAATGGGTTTAGCCGCACCGCCCATGGGCCGGCTGAACCCTGCACGGGCGCGAACTTCCTCCAGCGTTTCGGCGGGAATCTCTCGCAGAAAACGGCTGGGTGGATTGTAATTTTCGTTACCGTACAACCGGCGGCTTTCCGCGTGGGTCAGATACAGCTCGCGCATGGCCCGTGTCAGGCCCACGTAGCAAAGGCGGCGCTCTTCCGCCAACCGGCCCGGCTCTTCGCTGGACATCTTGTGGGGGAACAAGCCTTCTTCCATGCCGGTAATAAAGACCACCGGAAATTCCAGCCCCTTGGCCGAGTGCAGGGTCATCATCTGCACCGCGTCCTCGTGGGCGTCAGCCTGGCCCTCCCCGGATTCCAGCGCCGCGTGATCCAGAAATGCGGTGAGGCTATCGAGCTCGGAGTCCTCATCCTCATCACCGAATTCCCGGGTGGCGGAAAGCAGTTCGCGCAGGTTTTCCAGCCGCTGCTGGCCCTTCTCGCCCTTTTCCTTGCCATGAAATTCCAGCAACCCACTGGCTTCAATCACATGCTCGGTAGTTTCCGCCAACGACAACCCATCGCACTGCTGCTCCAGCTGGGCGATTAGATTCAGGAACACCGCCAACGCATTAATGGCTCGAGCGGTAAGCAACTGCTCACTAACGACTGCCTGGGCAGCGTCCCACAGGGACACGTTACGCTGCCGCGCCACCTCACGCAGGGTTTCTAGGGTCTTGTTGCCAATGCCGCGGGTGGGTGTGTTCACCACTCGCTCGAAGGCGGCATCCGCATGGCGGTGGCTGAGTAGGCGCAGATAGGCCAGTGCATTTTTGATTTCCACCCGCTCGAAGAAGCGTTGCCCGCCATAGATACGGTAGGGAATCCCCGCCTGCAGAAAAGCCTCTTCCAGCACCCGCGACTGGGCGTTGGAGCGGTACAGCACCGCCATTTCCCGCCGCGCGGTGCCTTCCTGAAATAGCTTATCCATGCGCCCGGCAATAAAGCGCGCTTCATCCACTTCATTGAAACCGGAATAGAGGCGGATCAAATCGCCATCGCCGCCCTCGGTCCACAGTTCCTTGCCTAGGCGATCACTGTTATGGCCGATCACCGCGTTGGCCGCTTTCAGAATAGTGCCGGTGGAACGGTAATTCTGCTCCAAGCGAATGGTACGGGTATCCGGGAAGTCGCGGCTGAATTTGTGGATGTTCTCGATCTTGGCGCCACGCCAGCCATAAATGGACTGATCATCGTCACCGACGATGGTGACCGCATTATTTTCGTCCGCCAGCAACCGCAACCAGGCGTACTGGATGCTGTTGGTATCTTGGAACTCGTCTACCAAAATGTGCCGGAAGCGACGCTGGTAGTGGCCGCGCAGGTTGTCGTTGTCGCGGAACAGCTCCAGTACCCGTAGCAGCATTTCGTTGAAATCTACCAACCCGCCCCGCTCGCAGGCCTCTTCATAGGCGAAGTAGATCTTCTGCATGGTCAACGCGAACAGGTCGCCGCCGGTATCCATATGCCGAGCGCGGAGTCCTTCGTCTTTCTGACTATTAATAAACCAGGTGGCCTGACGGGCTGGCCAGCGTTGTTCATCCAGGCCCAATTCCTTGCTGACTCGCTTGATCAGCCGGATTTGGTCATCCGCATCAATGATCTGGAAGCCTTGGGGGAGACCGGCCTCCTGCCAGTGGGCGCGCAGCAGGCGATGGGCAATACCATGAAAAGTGCCCACCCACATGCCATCGGCAGACATGTCCAGCAGCTGCTCAATACGCCCGCGCATTTCCGCAGCGGCTTTGTTAGTAAAGGTCACCGCCAAAATACCGAACGGCGAAGCCTGTTCGGTGGCAATCTGCCAGGCGATACGGTGTACCAACACGCGGGTTTTGCCGGAACCGGCCCCCGCCAGCACCAGCAAGTGTTGATCATCGGCAGCCACCGCATCGCGCTGGGCCGGGTTCAAACCATCAATAAGGGAAGTCACGTCATCCATGGCGCGAAAGTTTAGCAGAATGTCCTTGCCGGTGATGCCCGCCGGAGAGGGCAATTTTCCCCTGTCCCGATACTTCCCTCCTCTCTCCCAAGAAAGTCGGTTTCCCTCGCCCCCAACCTGTGGGTAAACTGGAAACAAAAACACTCGGCTCTTAAGCCAGAGGAAACGTAAACGGTGTCATTACAGCCCCCATCATTCCAGCCAGCACCCCAGTTTAATGGTGTGCTTAATGAGCAATGCCAATTGCTGCTAAGCGGCATCGCCGAACTGTTGCTGTTGGAAAGTGCCGCCGTCATTATCCTGGCGTGGGTTTACTGGCACAGCCCCGTGTCCCAGCCAACCGTGCTAACCTGGTTTGGCATCATTGCCGTGGTACAGATTGCCCGTTTATTTATTCTGTCCTATTACCGTCGCCAACTAGATGGCCAAGAAGCCCTGCCCTTGTTCAGGCGTATGCTCTCAGCCCTCGCTCTCGCCTCGCCCTTATTGATCGGTTTGGCCGGCTACCTGTTCAACCCTTTGGATAGCCTATTCAGCCCGCCAATGCTAGGCGCACAACTGGTATTAACTTGTCTGGGCTTAGGCCTAAGCACCACGGCGCTGGTCGCCTACAGTAGCCATTTCCCCACCGTGTTTTTGTATTTGATCATGCTGCTCGGCCCAGCAGTGGCTCGCCTATCGGAAACCCAGCAACACAGTCAATTGGCACTGGTCCTACTGATGTCCCTGCTGGGGTTGTTCTTCCTGGTCGCCGCCCGTCGCATCAATCACACCGGCCACAAAGCCATGATGTTGCAAGCCAACAACCGCTCACTGATTGATTACCTGAACCGCGCACGTAGCGACGCTGAAGCTCTGAACGAGAAACTGGCTCAAGAGATTTACGATCGCAAAGACGCTCGCCAGCGATTACAAGACACCAACGATCGACTAGAAAGCATGGTGCAGGAACGCACCCGAGCCTTAGGCGAAACCAACACCGCCTTGGCGGCGACCAGCGAACGACTAGAGCTAGCCTTGGAAGCCAGCAACATCGGCCTGTGGGATTGGATGCTGGATACCGGACTCAATCACCACACTAATTTCGACCGCCTGCTAGGATACGACAGCGCCTACTTCAAAAATTTCTTCGGCGACTTGGATACCTTGGTTCATCCGGATGACCTGGCTCGAATCCGCCAAGCCATGGTTTCGCACTTCAAGGGTGAAGACCCCCGCTACCACGCGGTTTATAGATTGCGCCACGCAGACGGCAGCTGGCGCTGGATTGAGGACGAAGGTCGAGTGGTGTCCCGCAGCGAAAGCGGTCGCGCCATACGCATGATCGGCACGCGTCGTGATATCACCGAAGATCGCCAGGCCCAGGAACAACAACGGTTAGCCGCAACCGTGTTTGAAAACGCCCCAGAAGGCATTTTCATTCTTGATCATAAATTCCGTTTCCTTGCCGTAAACACCCGCTTCGAGCAGATCACCGGCTATACCGAGTCTCTGCTTATCGGCCGCCGTATCTTGGAAGAAGAAGGCGCCCAGGCGAACCGGGAAATCTATCTGGAGATTACCGCCGCCCTGCTCGATAACGGCTTCTGGGAAGGGGAAATCAACGAACGCCGCCGTAACGGCGAAATATATCCGGAATGGCTACAGATGAGCGCGGTGCGAGACGAGCAGAAACGGGTAATCCGCTATGTGGGGATGATGTCTGACCTGACCGCGCGTAAGGAAACCGAGCAACAACTACAGTTTCTCTCCAACTATGACCGCCTCACCGGCCTAGCCAACCGCACCCAGTTCCGCGAGCATCTACACAAGTCACTAACCCTTGCCCGCCTGAACCGCCAAAAGGTCGCCCTGTTAATGATCGACCTAGACCGTTTCAAGCCCATTAACGAATCCCTAGGAGTCTGCGCGGCAGAAACGTTTTGAGCCCTCGTTTCCGCCAGACCGGATC
>OLGX01000107.1_pt1 | contig 52648 bp, 58 predicted proteins | sample 1609451 | NCBI WGS metagenome assembly OLGX01 (sample SAMN05416834, study PRJEB24817) | seawater metagenome | isolation source: Sea water | place: Canada:Atlantic | collected 2013-07
AAGTGCGGGCGGCATAAAATTTAACTTGATGCGACAACTAACTTGAAAAACACCGTTCTGTAGCCTGTATAAATAAGTTCTTTATATTTTGCTCACTCTCCCCCACCCATTTACTCAATATATCTGAAGCCTGAACACTTATTAGCTCAAAACCAGCTTCTTGGCATACATGGTTAACAAACGCTGTTTTACCAGTACCCGCAGGGCCAAATAATAACGTTCTTGCACCATGATAGTTATTAAGGGCGTTGGTAATATCATTAAGGTTAGAAAACGAACCCTTTAAGTTGATATTGGTATGGTCAAACTTAAGCTCTGGTTTGTAATGCATTTGGTTTAAATCAATACCCGATGCAACCATTACCCCTTCAACATATGAATCTATAAATTCTTGTGCAGCTTCGCTCTCATAACCACATAAACTAGCCCCATGGCTGGCTTTACTTATATTCGCCAAGCTTAGGTGTTTATTCGAAACCACCTTTTCAATAAAGCTTTTGCTTACTTTTAGCCCATCAAAGTACCCTAGGGCATGTTCTAAACGCTTTTCCTTGGTTAGTTGGGGCATTTCAAGTACAAAATCAAAACGCCGTACACAACTTTCAGGGATTTCTTCAATATGGTTCGTTATCCATAAGGCTGCACCATTAGGTTCTTCAATTAAGCTATGCAAAAGCTCTTTTGGTTCACTAGAGCCAAACATATTTACATCAAATATGTCTTCGCATTCATCTATAAGTAACACTCCATCACGGCGTTCCCCCATGAACCTACGTGCCATAGATAAGTTATGAATGCGATAGCTAGTTGAAGACTTTGTGCCTAATTGCCTTTCAACTTGTGCATCAACTTCAGAGCTAGATTTAACCTTCATTAAAACTAAGTCAGCATTACTACATAAAGACTTAGCTAATTCAGACTTACCTGTACCTACAGCCCCATATATCAATATATTTAAGCCATTATTACTTGATCTCTGCCAACCATTTAATAGGCTTTTTAGGTGTAAAATATCCCTATGACCAAAAGAGCTTAACTTGTAACTTGCTGGCTCCTCATTTTTTAAAAATAACCCTAATGCATCTTTAGTCTTGTATTGTTGGCTTGTAAATAAATAATGGGCAAGTGATTTAGGCAGTAATGGTAACTCATAATCAAAGATGCGGTTTTTATATAATCCTATCGATTCAAGTGCTTCTAAACACTCTTCCAGTTCAATTTCCCCAAGCCCTAATAACACTGTGAATGCATTTGAATATGAATACGCAGATTTAGTAATAAACTGCTCTATAAACTTAAAAATGGTTGGTTTAAGAGTACCAACAACAATAAGCTCAATAAGGGAGTTAGCATTGCTTGGCAAGCCAATACTTTTGCTAAAGTAACGGCTGTTTTTTGAAAGTAACTTTTGGTCAAAGTCTTTGGTTATCTCAACAAACGATTCGTACAAATCATCCAAATCAATAGGTAAACTTGATCTTTTTGAACCAGATAGCTGTTGTACTTCCCTAGGGCTATATTGCTCAAATGTATCATCATCAAACAAGCCTGACTCTATTAACTTAATACCATAATGGCTTGTAAATTGGCTAATTAGCAACTTATCCATAATAACCTCACCCATTCACAGATAAAGTATTAACAGCGCGCTTTAAACTGTCCGCGCCACGCTTATCGTATAGCTGTGTGGTAATTATGCTTTTATGCCCTGCCAACTTACTCACAGTAGAAATATCCACACCATTAGCCAATAGTGATGAAATATAAGTTCGCCTCATGTCATGGGGTGTAAACTTCTCCCCTAAAACATGATTAGTTCTGGTCGTTACAACGCTATATATAGTTTCAGGTGAAATACCACGAGCTTGAATAGCTTTACCATTTAAAACCACACAAAGTAATGGCCCCTCGTTTTTACCACGTACCGTTAGCCATGAGCTTAAATACTCTAATACCCACACTGGTAAATACTGAGTTCTGGTACGGTTTCCTTTTCCCTTATGGATAACAACTAGCTGATCAGCCATTGAAAAGTCACTAAGCTTTAAAGCCGAAACTTCAGATCTTCTTAATCCCGCACCTGCCATTAAAGCCAGTAATGCAATATCACGTGTGTTAATAATTGAAGGTGGTGTGTAGGGCTGTTTTAATATGCTTTTTAGCTGTGTGGCTGAAAGTGACTTACCTTTAAAGCTTGGCTCTATATGAGGAAGCTTAAGTACATTAAATTTTTCTAGTTCGTGCTGCTCAACCAAATTCATTAAAAAAGCAGTTTTAGCTATGGCTTTAATAACTTGAAAAGTGAGTTGAATAGTTCTGGATGATTTATTATTGAGTACTAAGCTTTGTTTAAGTGTAGAAAGCTGCTCAAAACTTAACTTGTGAAGTGGCACTGCGGCTAGCTTATCATTCAATAACAAAGTGTTTTTAACACTTTTTATCAGTGAAATAACAGCCTTTCGCCCTGTAGGCGCTAAGTTATTTAAGTAGCACTCTGTAGGTGTGTCATTAGACATAATAGATACCTCTTATACATAAACGTATAGTCGGTATACATGACTAACTACTTAAAACCAGAGCTGTTTTTGACTGTTTATTACTAGTTAAAATCATAGTTTCTATATCAAGCAGGTATCAATAAGTAACATCTCAAGCTTGCAACCACCTTTTCTAGGCAGATATTCAGTAATAGTTGAAAATATCAAATTCCACAAAGTATCAGTGTTCAAACTCAGTTGAAAGTGTCAACTCATGATCTTCATCAAAAAATAACTCTATTGTTAAACAAGACCTTGAATTTCCAAAGTCTATGCAATCACCATCGTCTTCTGGATCAACAGATGCCACTCTCATAAGTCCTAAGTCATGTAAAGTATTTAAGTTATCTGAAACAGTATCCTCTGACACATCAAATATACTGATAAACGGTAGAGAATCCTGTAAAAAACCACTATATGTATCAAATAAAAATTTAATTTTTCCACTTTCATTTAAACTTTCTAAATGCTCTTCCCTTAACTGAAATATCAAATATAGAACAATTTGATAAGCTAACAACGTAACTTTCTTATTGCTGATGTGAAAGTTTAAAGATCGTATCATAGGCATTGAGTAGTTCTCAAAAAATAAAGTGCTTTTACGGTCGCTATCTATTAACCCTCTATCTCTCCATTCCATGAGCCTTTCAAAACATGCATACGGTTGCTCATCTTTGACCTGCACCTCTGGGCGCCAATCAAGCAGATTCTCAACATCTAAATATAAAACTAATACATTACGCTTTTGTAGCTCATAAAACTCCATCTCTTCTTTAGTTAGTTTATCTGACTCGGACATAATTAAATTCGCTTCATTGAGAGCATTAAGAGCGGTTTTAATTGATGACCTATTTTTCTTAATTGGAAAGAAATAATACTCTGCTAACTCTTCTGAAAGTTGATCTAAGGAATCAAATATAAGATCTATTCTACCTTTTGCAGAAAAGGCATTTTTAGCTTGCATGAAAATAAAAAATAAAAAAATCTGATAAGCAAGCAAGCTTTTAACCCCCATTAAAGAAAGCCTTATATTTGCATTATTAATCAATATCTCTCTGACATCCCTCATATCTATAACCTGTTGTTCTATCATCACAATTCAGTATCCATCTATGTTAATTGGCGTTCGGAGTTTCAGGTGTTTGATGAAATTTAACACTAAAATCAACATTATTGAAGCTTGTCTATTACGGATAACAGTCAATCTTAAATATACTTATGGGGTACCATTATGAAACTAAAAAATGATATTAAAACAGATAAGAAACGCGCGCGCGAGCTAGAGTCCAAAATAATCAAAAGCTCATCTATGCTGCAAAAGCCTATCTATAAATTTGTTAAAGAACAGCTTTATAAGAAGCTTGGTTACAATTCGTTAAAGGATTGGGCGCAAGCTAAAAGAGATGTGATAGGTATTAGTTACGATACATTAAATAATTGTAATCATGCTGCAAGGATAACAGCTCAGATTTTTAGCGAGTCTGAGATAGGTATGTTTACTCCATATTCATTAAAACCTTTGTATCAATTAAACAACAAAGAACTAAAAGTGTTTAAACACGCAATGTTCAAAAAGTTTGAAACGGAGAATCCTAATAAAGTTAAAGCTAAGTTGAGCTTCAGTTCAGTTAAAGAAATCCTCGATAGCATTAACTTTAAGGACGAGGACTCTACCAACAAAAATGAACTTGAGAAGTCATCAGAACAAACTAAAAATAAAGCTGCAATAGAGGAAATAATTAGGATCTTAAGGGATGAAAACTCAAAGTCTCTGGTAAAACAGATTAGCAATGCACTAACAAAAGAGCTCAGTAATAAACGTATCAAACGACTATGTAAAAAGCTCAATAAGCATATCAACATTCATGATGTTAACGACGATATTGCGGAGTTCGCTAAGACACTTAGTATCAGTTGAAAGGAATTTTACGAGTTGAAAAGTCAAGAAAAGCTAATATAACACTTCGCTTATATGTACGACCTACAAATCAGCCCCAACTAACGTTAATATGTATTAACGTTAGTTGGTCTTTTGTATAAAAGCAGGAACTATTGATATAAGCAAATATAAATTAACCTATGCTCAATGTTTCGTTTTGTAAAGGCAAGTATTTCTATGAATGCGAAATTTAACTAATTTTTGCTCTTTGTTTTACCTGCTCTTTTGCTTGTAATTTGGTTGAAATCTGTTGATATAGCCTAGCTTCCTCGTTTTCACGATCGGTGATAGAGATTACTAAAGCATAGTTTTCAATTTCTTTAACTTGGTCAGATGCCCAAGGTTGATCTTGTCTAGTTACAACTACAAATAGCTTTCTTGATTTTTGAAACTTATTAAATTTCCATCTGCTCGATTGAAGTGTACCTCTACTCCGATCATCTTGTGTCACATCTCTCCTTGTACCATCGCATTCACCAATAGAATCTACTTTCTTTTTATTGTTATTATCAAATGCATCAACCACAGCATCTAATGAATCAGCATTCACAAGGTGAAATTTTATTTTAGTTGCTAAATATTCTAGCCTAGTAGTCCTAACAGATGGACTATATGCTAATGAAGCCGTAATTGTTCTTATTGCTTTTCCTTTACGGTAATATTCATCTGGAATTGGCAATTCGAAAAACTGGTGCTTGTCATTTTCTATCCCCTCCTCACTAATTAAAACAACATGCTCTTCAGAAGATTTAAATAAACTCTCTTCATCTACAATCCCGTAACCAGCTACTTGCCTGACACTTTGTTTATTCTGAAAAGTAGCTTCTATCTCTGGAGTCAAGTATGCATGATTAGCCAATAAAGCTCTTAAAAGATTAGCCGACGCTTCAGGATAATTATTCAATAAACGCCCCGCCAAATGTGTAATATAAGGCGCAGAAAAGCTTGTACCACAGAACTCGCTCAGCAAGGTCTTACCTTGTGGTTGATGATTTAGAGTTATAACTCCGAGGTATTTAGATATTTGATTCCAAGCTTGGCCTTCTTGGCGCGCACTTATCGCAAAATTCCCACCATGCGCCAAAAAATCAGGTTTAAATGCAGCTTTCCCCTTTTGACTACTTCTCGAAAAAGGTGATATTTGACCTTCGTTTGCAACATGTAATTCATTAATTTCACCTTGCCCTTGATAACGTCTTTCGTTATAAGTCAAAGTATACTTTGCAAATGAACCTATCGTTAAAACATTTACGGCCGGAGCGGGATCAATTAAGGCATTATCCGAGTTAATTAAGTAATGAGGATAATCATCTCTCCAATTATTTATAACTTCTGAACCGGAGTAGTTGCCCGATGAAACAACAATTAAAATATCAAGTTTACGCGAAAGCTCATCCAGAGTGACGGCGATACCAGAAATATGTTTATGATTATACGGTGCATTAAGATTACCAATTGATAGATTATATATCTTACAACCATACTCAGTATAAAAGTAAGATATAGCTTCAATCAAAGTTGTTTCAATTGTTTTAGCATCAAAAATTGGCTCGCCATATTCATTTTTAGATAAAACCTTTCCACTAAGAATTCTTAGTTCTCTAGTCCAATCATTAGATTCTATCCTTTCTTCGAGATCACCAAACAAGGCAACACCGGCTACTGCTGTACCATGCCCATTTAAATCTGACTCATCTTCTCCAGAGATAAAGCTTTGTGCATCACCAATTGCTCCTCTCAATAGAACATGATTTGTATTAATACCACTATCGAGAATGCATATTAAACTTGCTTCTTCAGAAAGTTCATTTAACTCTGGGGGTAAAGTATTGACATCAACATTGAGCTGACTAAAGTCAACTCCTGTCCTTGGAGGCAGATCAACTTGCCTTACATCTTTGTGGTTAAGTAGTTTTAACGCCTTGCTTTTAGTAACTTGAACTCTAACCATTACTAGGCTATCTCTATTAACTGTATCAAATAGAGTAATAGTTTCAGCCTCTAGCCATACTTTGAAATCAGTAATTAATTTTTTTCTTACATCGCTATTACTCGTACCTAAAGGCCAGAGTTCTATGTCTAGTACGAAGTTACTCTCAGGTGGGAATCCTATATTCTTTAAGGCCCAACTTTTTCTATCTTCAATAGACCAGACATCCATCTTATCTATTGCGTAAAGTAGGTTAGGATAACTGACGTACTCTCCATCAACAAGCTGAGCTAACCGACTATTAAATTCATTTAATTGCTGCTCATCGGCAAAGGCTAAATACACTGTATCGTCTTGTTGACCAACTATCGAAATACCGTGTTTGCTAATATCCTCAAAGCTCATTTTTTCAAAAAGCTTAATTTGGATAATGTTACGTGATAAATCTCCGCCTAACTGCTTTTCATTTTTGTCTTGAAAAGACTTTAGTTGTTTTTGTAACCCCTTTGCATGTGCTTCAGGGTTAGCACATTTTATTTTTGTTCCAAAGCCATTACGACTTCTTCTCAGTCTTAAAGGTTCTTCTTTAGAAAAAGAAAGATGAGGGTAAGCTCCAGCCATATAACATTCCTTTGATTATAGTTTTCTATTTTCTATTTTCTAGCTCAAATGCATTTTTTAATATTCGAATAGTTAAGAACTCGTTCTGCTTTAGTATCATTCTCTTTATAGCTCGCCTAATAATTCGCTCAATTATTGCTGGAGAATTACCATAAAACATACTGTTCAACTCAGGGTCATCTAAGTCAAAGTCTCGTCTGACACCACGCAATTTTAATTGTAATAAGCTTTGGAGCTGATTTTTACTGAGTAATGGAAACTCGACCAATTCATCAAATCTACGCCATATAGCACTATCAAGTATTTGTTCGTGATTTGTCGCAGCAACAATAAGGCTTTTACCATCATATGAGTCCATCATTTGTAGTACTGCATTTACCACACGCCTCAATTCGCCATGCTCAGAACCATCATCACGCTCTTTACCTAGTGCGTCAAATTCATCAAAAAGAACAACTAATTTATGCTTTTCAATAAAGTCGAAAATTTTTCTTAAATTAGCCGCTGTTTCACCAAGAAAAGACGATACGAGAGAATCTAACCTAACAATCGCAAGCGGTCGATTTAATTCGTAAGCGATAGCTTCGGCTGACAACGTTTTGCCACATCCTGGAGGACCAAAAAATAATATTTTTTCAGCTGGCATCATCCCATAGCTTCGTAAAACATCTTCTCTTCTGTGCTCTTCAAGCACATTCTCTATAACTTCAAATGTTCTTTTTTCTAAAATGAGCTCGTTAATAGAACGATTTGCTTGTTTTATATCGATTAAAGCTACGCCGCTCTCTTTATCAATTGGCGCCTGCGGTAAAATATTATGCGCCGAAGTATTCGGACTGACCCTGTCACCGTAAAGAATCCGCTCTAGATCGTTTGCAAGCAAATTATGCTGCTTAGCTCTCTCTTCTTTAATAAGTTGTTCTGTTGCACTTTTAAATGCATTTGAATCACCCGAAGCACCTGACTGAACGAGCAACCTTAATAGTTTACCACTCGCCATAACCCCCCCTGAGTCACTTTTCCATAAATGACAAAATCTCATACTACTGTAGAGATAAATAAATACGTATATACTACCCTAATCTTAAAAATAGCGCATGCACAACACAAAAGTTTATTAATTGCTACACACTAATAAAACCTATACGACATTACTACTTCATTGAGTCTCTTTAAACTAGCTCCACCATGCGTATATTTATCTGTTATCCCACCTTTTGAAAGTTCATGACCAACTATTTGCTGAATCAGTGAAAGATCAAACGTGTGGTTATTTCTTATGTTACTTATGAACGTATGCCTAAAGCTGTGATAGCTGCGTAGCTCATCTAATTCATTCACACTAGGTATTTCAAGCTCTACAACCAAGCGACCAAACCAACTAGTGATGCTCTCAGCAGATGTTATTTCATATAAAACACGTTCTTGCGCCTGCTCTACATACTCTAAAAAGCCAAGTTCGATTAAGCGTTTATGGATAGGGATTTTACGTTTTGCGTTATTAGTTTTAAGACGTTGTGATTCATGTTCATCAGTTACTAAAATGTAGTTAATGCTATCTTCAACACGAATATCTGTTTTTCTTAACTGATAAATTTCTGTGCGCCTTGCGCCTGTATACATGGCTAATAATAGTGACCACTTTTGCCACGCATGTTTTGTTCGCATTGCAAAGGCTTCAAACTTATTAAGCTCTTCACTATTAAAAACACCACGTATACGCTGTTTAAAGTCTCGTTTTATAGTACATGGTGAGTGCTGAATGTATTCAACGGTATCTCTTTTAGCATACGAGAAAATCCCCTGTAACCACTTGTAATAGCCTTGAACTGTTTTAGGTGTCACTAAGTCATCTTCTGGCACATCAAAGTCTAGGCACTCTTGCAGGCTCATTTTGCTGTATGGTGCGCGATTCTTTTTAGGTAGCTGATAACAACGGTCAATAAAACGACCTATATCACTCGCTTTATAACATTCAATTGCTTTATCTTCACTCAGTAAACACCATGCTTCGTAGTGGCGAGCGTATTCTTTTACAAGCCTATCGCTTAAACCTGCATTTACTTTAAAATCTAAAAACTCGGCATATACTTCTGAAAACAATGGGCCTTGAGTTTGTTGTTTTTCTTCACTTGGCTGACTTTCAGCTATGGTGTGTGAGCTTTTATTAAACATTGAATCTAATAAATGTTTTTGCTCTGAATCTTTAGTTAAGCAAGAGGCCAAGTATTTAGCCTGCAAATTTCTTGAGGTTTCTAGCATACTTTTAAATGCTGAATACTCTAATGTGTCAGGCTCGAACTCTACCTCGTGTTTGTTGAGAGTATCTATTGCATCAATGTTATCAGCGTAAAATTTGTCGTCTTCATCTGAGTCATCAAATAAGTCCTCATCTGTTTCAACTTCAGAACTATTAAACATACTAGCGAGTAAAAACGTATCTAATTGGCGTGCAAGTTGACGAACACTTTTTTCAATTTGTTTGTTAGCTACAATATCGGCATTACTCAAACCACTATTTTTAAGTGCCATGTACTTGCTGACCAAAACATAAATATTGAGCACTTCATAATCATTGTTTTTTAAAGCTTCAACTAATAATTCACCTGTTTCACCATCTGCAATAGAAAGCATAATGTTTGCTGCGGTTCTTAAGTGTGTAGGTGAGTGATTGTTTAGCGGCTTTGCTTTAATGCCATTTATAGAATGTGCCGTTGAAGCATAACGTTGTTCTTCTTTTGCTATTATTTTTTTGCTTAGCTCATGGGTAAGTTTTTGCTTCATATGAATTAAGATACGTTTTGCTTGAGTGATTAAAGTTTCAGTATCTATATTGTGTCGATCACTCGCAAGTATTTTTAATTTATCTAATTCGGGTTTGATTAAGTCAAGAATGTTTAAAGCATGATGAAGGTGTTTGGTTTTAAGTGAAATGCGTATATCGGAGCCGATAAATTTACGAGGGAAAACATAACGAAAATAATAACGTTCTTTTCGTAGTATGAGGTGTTCGGGGAGTTTGATATGTCTCATTAAGTTACCTATGTGTAAGTAACGTATTGAGTTTATTTGGCACACTATTTGGCACACTTTTGAAATTTTGTGCCATGAGATTAGTGGTTCAAGCGTAAGCACCTAATAAATCAGATGCTTACGCTTGAGTTTGAGTCAGCCTATAAGCCGGGTTTTGTCCTTTCCGAAGAAAGTGATAATCATTCGTCTAGGCCATAAATCGCTCTATGGCTCAAGCAACCTACCCGGTTCCAACGTGGGCCACGCCATAAGGAACCCTATTTGGTCTTGCTCCGAGTGGAGTTTACCTTGCAACCGACTATTACTAGCGGCCCGGTGCGCTCTTACCGCACCCTTTCACCCTTACCAACCGAGGTTGGCGGTCTTCTCTCTGCTGCACTTGTCGTGGGCTCACGCCCCCCAGCCGTTAGCTGGCACTCTGCCCTATGGAGCCCGGACTTTCCTCCCCCTGATCATTTTCGTCACAGGCAGCGATTATCTTGGCTGACTCGGCGCGCAGTATACATGACGCTAAAGCCAAGCGCAGTAATATTTACTCTTTTTCTTCAATAATTGTTTTGTATAGTGCATTTTTCTTCATCCCAAAGTAGTCGGCTACAACACCACACGCTTTTTTCATTGGCATTTCTTTTTCAAGTAGAGCCAACATTTTACGAGCCTCAGGTGGGATATCGTCTACGAGCTTGGGTTTGCCCGGCAACATGAGTACAATTTCGCCGCGTTGCTTGGTAGGATCGTCAGTTAAAAACTGCTTAAGCTCACTCACAGTGCCATTAAAAAAAGTTTCAAAGGTTTTGGTGAGTTCTTTAGCAAACACCACCTGCTGTTCACTGCCAAGTGCAGTTTCTAAATCGTCAAGGCTTGCCATAATACGGTGTGTGCTTTCATACATAATGCTGGTAATACCTGAGTTTACCGCTTCGATGAAAAAGTCTTGGCGCGCTTTACTTTTAGCGGGCGTAAAGCCAATAAACTGAAAGCGGTCAGTAGGTAAACCTGAACAACACACTGCGGTTATAGCAGCGCATGCACCAGGCACAGGGGTTACGCTTGCGCCTTGTTCACGGCATAAGTTTACAACCGCATATCCTGGGTCACTAATGAGCGGGGTACCAGCATCTGACACTAAGGCTATATTTAACCCCTGATTTAGTTGATCAATAATTTGCTGCGCTTTTTGTTTTTCGTTGTGATCATGTAATGCAAATGTTTTTGCCTTAATACCAAAATGGCTGAGCAGCTTTCCGGTGTGGCGAGTATCTTCAGCAGCGATTAAGTCAACTTGCGATAATGTCGCGATTGCTCGCTGACTTAAGTCGTCATAATTGCCAATTGGGGTGGCAACAATGTAAAGAGTGCCAATTTTATGTGAATTCTCCTCATTTAACATTGAGGTCTCCTGCGTCAGTCAGTAATATAAGCAAATCGCGTTAACGTATTGGGAAATCATTGTGCGACTTAAACTAGTTGGTCTATTAATTATATTGTCAGGGTTATCGGCGTGTAGCACAACCGAAAAACCAATTAAAAAAAGCGATAACTTCAGCAGCAGTGCTAATGCGCTAAAAAATCAAGCAACCAGTGCGCAGTCTATCTATCAATTAGCCGTAAATCGTCAAGGTGCTGACAAAATACAATTATTGTATAGCGCACGTGATGCCGCTATTTCTGAAAAAAACTGGCCATTATTAGAGCAAATCGGTAGCGACCTTGAGCTAACAGCAAGTGTCGATCAAACTCAAAATCGTCTTTATATTGCATACGCGCAAAAACAACAAAATAAAAATGACCAGGCTTTAATTATTTTACAATCGCTAGATGGGCAACTAACACAGCCTGAGCACTTTGCATGGCATCAGTTTTTAACAGCTAGCATTTATGCCTCACAAAATTTTCCAAAAAAAGCAGCTCCCTACTTTTTTAGAGCATCTGAGACATCTGCAAAAAGTAAAATTGACATCCCGCAACTCGAGCAACAGTTATGGGATAACCTAAAACAGTTATCTTCCTATGCATTGGAGCGTTTTAACCGCGGCTCTGTTATTCAACAAGGCTGGGTAAACCTTGCTCTATACCACCAAGTATATGCAGGTAGCGGTGTGGAACTTGACCAAGCAATTAATAACTGGCGACGTCGTTACGTAGGGCACCCTGCTGGCACTGTTTTACCTAAACAAGACGGAGGTTTTGTTGAGTTAGCACCTTTGAATATTGATCGTCTAGTGCTTTTGTTTCCTCAGTCAGGCCCAAACGAAAGACTAGGAAATGCATTAAAAGCTGGTGCTCTGGCGGCCTTAGACAAACAAAACATTAATGAAGCTATTTTTATTGATGAGAATTTAAGTACTGCAGAAATTGCTGCAAAGCTTGATCAAATAAATCCTGATTTTGTAGTTGGCCCACTACTTAAAGCAAATATAGATAAGCTAACAGCTGCTGAAACACTGATTAACATTCCAACACTACATTTGAATACATTCGACGGAAACACTATTTCGCTTCAACATTATTATTTTGCGTTAAATCCTGAGCATGAGGTAGAACAAGCATTAGAGCATTTTCTGGCTATGGGATACCAAAAACCTATGTTACTTGCCCCAGAAAACAATAATGGCCAGCGTTTAGTTGATTTTTTTAATCAGCAATGGCAACGCTATAGCGAGACTAAACCTCAAATTGGTTTTTATGAAAACAACCAAGACATGCCTAAAACCATTACTAACTTATTAGAAGTGGACAAATCTAAAGAGCGTATAAAAACAATCAAAGCATTATTTAAGCAAGAAGTTGAGAGTGAAACACGCTCACGCAGTGATATTGATGTCATTTATATTTTAGGTGATGCTACAGAGACCCGTTTAATTAAGCCTTATCTTGACGTTAACATTAGTACGTTTGCACAACGGATCCCGCTTTATGCCAGTTCTAAAAGTCATAGCAAACAGATAGATTCGACCGATAAAGGCGATCTAGATGGACTCTACTTTACAGAGTTACCTTGGATGCTTAACTCGCAAATAAAACAACATAATTTACGTGAGCAGTACAACACCCTTTGGCCTGAGCAAGCCGACATAAGCCAACGCTTATTCGCTATGGCATACGATGCAGTACTAGTTATTAATGATATTAGGCAATTGAGCTTAATGCCTGGTAATCAATTTAGTGGTTTGAGCGGTAAGTTATCAGTTAATAGTAATGGCCACATACAACGAGTGCTTGATTGGGCGCAATATACTAATCGCCAAATTAAGCCCGTTCAGCTTAAAACACAGCGCCCTGTGCCCTTGTTTATGCAGTCAGCCAGTGGTGTGCAAACTTTAAATTAGACTTTATTAAGTTAAGGGGGCGACATGTCGTGGTTTAAAGAGCTGTGGCAAAATAGTCGTGAAAAAGGTCAGTACTACGAGCTACAAGCGCAAAAATACCTAGTGTCGCAAGGGTTAAAGCCTATAGAGCGTAATTATTACTGCCCCTTTGGTGAGCTCGATATTATTATGAAAGAGGGAAACACCCTTGTATTTGTAGAAGTGAAGTTTCGCAAAAATAACGCTCGAGGCGGTGCTAATTATGCGCTCAGTGCACAAAAGCAAGCACGGCTTAAACGCAGTATTTATCATTACTTAGCGGCTAAAAACTTAACAAATCAGGCATTAAGAATTGACTATGTAGCCATAACTGGAGAATCATCTCCTACATATAATTGGCTTAAAAACGTATTTTAAAATACTAAAAATAAATTGGTAGGCTATGCAAGACACAATAAAAGAAATTTTTACAGAAAGTATTCAAGTTCAAATAGCTGCTGGAGAAGTCCTACCCAGTGCACTTGAATCGGCCGCATTTACAATTGCACAAAGCCTAATTAATGGTAATAAGTTAATTTGTTGCGGAACAGCTAACTGTCATATGCTTGCGCAACACATGGCGGGGATATTGGTTAATCACTATGAAACAGAGCGTCCTTGCTTACCTGCTATTGCTTTATCACAAGAAAATATAAATCTTGGGCAAAACAATCACAGTGATGATCACGACACATTTGCTCGCCAAATCCGTGCTTTTGCTCAGCAAGGTGACTTACTATTGGTATTAGCAATTAATGGCAATGAAAAACAAGTCATTTCAGCCGTTGAAGCTGCACTCACACGCGATATGAAGGTCATTGTTATGGTGGGTGACGACGGGGGTGAATTAGTGGGTTTACTTGGCCCTAATGATGTTGAAATAAGAACACCGTCTAAACGCCCTAGCCGAATTATAGAGTCGCATTTAACTAACTTACACTGTTTAAGTGAACTCATAGATTTAACGCTTTTCCCTCAGGATGAAAATTATGTTTAAACGCTCTCTCATCGTATTAGGCACCGTTGTTTTATTACAAGGCTGCGCCGCAGCTGTTGTAGCCGGTACAGCCAGTGCAGTAACCGCTGCAAATGACCGTCGCACCATTGGCTCACAAATTGATGATAACAATATAGAAATTAAAGCCAGCATTGCTATTAGTGAAGTTGAACGCCTAGAAAAATCAGCTCGAGTTAACACTATAAGTGTTAATGGTATTGTTTTACTTGTTGGTCAAGTTGCTAACCAAGAAATGAAAAACGAAGCGCAAATAACCGTAGAGTCAATTGCTGGCATTCGTAAAATTCATAACCAACTTCGTATTGGTTCAAATATTGGTATAACCACTCAAACACACGACTCATGGCTTACCTCCAAGGTAAAAGCGCAGTTACTAGCAACTAAAGATATTAGCAGCAATAACATTAAAGTGGTTACAGAAAACGCTGAGGTGTATTTAATGGGCTTGGTGTCTCAAGATGAAGCTAATCGCGCAGTTAATATTGCACGTAATGTGTCGGGCGTTGAGCGCGTTGTAAAGGTATTTGAATATATTAATTAAAAGTCACTAAATTACAGCAATAAAAAAACCGCTTTTAAGCGGTTTTTTTGTAATCTACATATTATTTTATAACACGTAAATGCGAGCCTTTTTTCTTTTCAGGTTTTTCTGGTGGTGTTTCATCTATATACTCTGATGAATCAACACTTTCTAGACCTTCATCAAACTCGTCTTCGTCCTCTACAAACTCGTCTGCAGTAAAGACTGTACCTTCGCCGTTTTCGCGAGCGTAAATTGCAAGCACAGCACCTAAAGGTACATAAACTTGCATTGGCTGACCGCCAAAACGCGCGTTAAAACTAAGTTGAGTTAAGTCTAACGAAAACTGTGTAACTGCAGATGGGCTAATGTTCAGCACAATTTGTCCATCTTGCACAAACTGTGTAGGCACTTGCACATTTGCAAAACCAGCGTCCACCACAATATGCGGCGTACAATCGTTATCGACTATCCAATCAAAAAAAGCACGTAATAAATAAGGACGATTAGGCGTCATTATAAACGGATCTCACGCTCAGCTTCAGTTAACGAAGCTTGGAATGATTCACGTTCAAATAAACGGATCATGTACTCTTTCATCTCTTTAGAACCAGCACCATTAAGCTCAATACCAAACTCAGGTAAACGCCATAGTAGTGGGGCTAAGTAACAATCTACTAAGCTAAACTCTTCACTCATAAAGTAAGGCGCTTCGCTAAAAATAGGAGCTACCGCAAGTAATGCCTCAGTTAACTCTTTACGAGCTTGTGCTGCATCTGATGTGTTATTGCTGATTTTAGCAGCAAGGCTGTACCAATCAGTGTCAATACGGTGCATCATTAAACGGCTACGGCCACGCATTACCGGATATACAGGCATTAGTGGAGGGTGAGGAAAACGTTCATCAAGGTATTCCATGATGATATTTGCCTGATATAAACCAAGCTCACGGTCAATCAGTGTTGGCACTGTACCGTAAGGGTTAATTTCGTGAAGTGCTTCTGGCAGATTGTCCTTTTCAGCCAAATGAATATCTACACTTACACCTTTTTCTGCAAGTACTATGCGTACTTGGTGGCTATACATACAGTTAGCCCCAGAGAAAAGGGTCATTACAGGGCGCTTATTGGCAGCTACGGCCATGCCTACCTCCATTAAATAACTAAAACAGCAATAGGGGCTTAAGCCCCTATTGCAAAATTACCTTTAAATATGTTCAAAATTAATGAACATCTCTCCAGTATTCTTTCTTAAGCATAAATGCCAAGATAAATAGGATAATTAAAAATCCGATTACCTTAATACCTAGCGCTTCCGATTCAAGTCGAGTCGGCTCACCGACGTACTCTAGGAAGTTCGTTAAATCACGAACTGCTTGGTCATACTCATCTACGCTCATTTCACCTGAACCATCTGTTTCAGTACCTGTGATATGTACAGTTTTTACACCGTCAACAGTTACTTCTTCAGTAATAGGAGTAGGAACACCCTGAAGTTCTTGTAGAACATGTGGCATACCTACTGATGGGAATAACGTATTATTTACACCAAACGGGCGAGACTCATCTTTATAAAATGATTTCAAGTACGTGTAAATCCAATCACTTCCGCGTACACGTGCAACATTGGTTAAATCCGGCGGAGCCGCACCAAACCATTTCGCTGCATCATCTTTAGCCATTGAATTCTTGATATGGCTACCAACTTTTGAACCATCAAAAATAAGTTGCTCTTGGCCAACTTCCGTTGGAATACCAATATCACGGAAAGTACGTTCATAACGTTGGTACTGCATTTGGTGACAACCAAGACAGTAGTTCATGAACAACTTAGCACCGCGCTGCAAAGATGGCTGATCAGATATATCGTTACCCGCTTCCATTAAAGGAACCGACGGACCTGCCGCCATTGCAGGTAACATATTTACTGATAGAGCGAATAAACCAATAATTAGTTTTTTCATCATTTCGTTAACCTCTCAGGCAATGGCTTAGTTTTTTCATTCTTACTGTAAACAAATAACAGCACGAAGAACATAAAGTAAGTCACAGTACAAACTTGCGAAACAATCGTTTTAAAGTCAGTTTGCGGTGTAGCACCAACCCAACCTAAAAGAACAAAAGTAACAACAAAGCCTGCAATGTTCCATTTGTGGAAACCACAACGGTAACGAACAGAGCGAACTGAACCACGGTCAATCCAAGGTAATAACGCAAGTACTACAATTGACGCCCCCATTGCTGCAACACCCATTAGTTTATCTGGGATTGCACGCAAGATTGCGTAAAATGGCGTAAAGTACCAAACAGGGAATATATGTTCCGGTGTTTTAAGTGGGTTTGCCGCTTCAAAGTTTGGCGCTTCTAAGAAGAAACCACCCATAGCAGGCATAAAGAACACAACCCAACAAAACAGGATTAAGAAACCAACCACGCCCACAATATCTTTTACTGTGTAATAAGGGTGGAACGGAATCGCATCAATAATGTCTTTTTTATCAGTGTAATATTCATGGAACTTAAATTTAGGCTTATCTTCTTCAGGAACCGTGCCTTTTTTACGTTTGTTATCAATACCGTCTGGGTTATTAGAACCCACTTCATGTAGTGCAACAATGTGTAAGAACACTAGAATTACAATAACTAATGGTAGTGCAATAACGTGTAATGCAAAGAAGCGGTTAAGCGTTGCACCTGAAATTACGTAGTCACCACGTATCCAAAGTGTAAGGTCATCACCAATAACAGGGATTGCACCAAACAATGAAATAATTACCTGCGCACCCCAAAATGACATTTGACCCCATGGTAGTAAATACCCCATGAATGCCTCAGCCATAAGTGCTAAGAAAATAAACATACCAAACAACCACAGTAGCTCACGTGGCTTTTGATAAGAACCGTAGATCATGCCACGGAACATATGCAGATAAACAACAATGAAAAACGCAGACGCACCGGTTGAATGCAGATAGCGCAGTAACCAACCATAATCTACATCACGCATGATATATTCTATTGATGCAAATGCACCTTCAGCAGACGGTACGTAGTTCATTGTTAGCCAAATACCGGTCAGTATTTGGTTCACTAGTACTAACATTGCCAATGAGCCAAAGAAGTACCAAAAATTAAAGTTTTTAGGTGCTGGATACTGTGCAATATGCATGTTCCAAACACGTGTCATTGGGATTCTGTCGTCAATCCAACCAATAATCTTACCAAACATTAGGCCACCCCTTGTTCTTCGCCCACTAAAATAGTGGTTTCATCAAGAAAAGTATATGGTGGAATTTCTAAGTTTAATGGTGCTGGAACCGATTGAAAAACACGGCCAGCCATATCAAATTTAGAACCGTGACATGGACAATAAAAACCATCATCAGTCCCTTCCACTTTTTCACCAAAGCCACCTTGTAAAAAGCTAGGTGAACATCCTAAATGCGTACAAATACCTACAGCGACAAAAATCTCTGGACGTAATGAACGGTAATCATTTGTTGATGATTCCAATTGTTGTGGCTCTTGCGATTGCGGATCACGAAGTTGACCTTCATGTTCTTTCATTTGCTCAAGCATTTTTGGGGTTCGTGATACAACCCATACAGGTTTACCACGCCACTCGACACGTATTAATTGTCCAGGTTCAAGTTTGCTGATATCTACTTCTACAGGCGCACCCGCAGATTTAGCTCGCTCACTTGGATTCCAAGACGCAATAAAAGGAACAGCAGCCCCAGCCGCACCAACACCACCAACAACAGAGGTAGCTATGGTTAAAAAGCGACGTCGGCCATTGTCTACAGGCGCATTGCTCATCCACTTATCTCCACTTACGATTCTCAACACTTGCTATATTGAGAACATCAGTTACAGCAGGTTAATTATTCGAAATTTTTAAAATAGAAATGATCATAATTAAAACCCTTGTTTAAAACAAGGTTATTAGCAACTCGGGTCTTGAAAAATATTAATTTCACCAATGGTTTGATTAAGCTAGTTCGAGCACGAGCTGGAAAAGTAATAATATCACTTCTGTAAAAACGATGTAGTGACCAAGATCAACTCCACTAAGCGGAAGTTTTAAGACTACACATAGTGTTATAAAACTTGATCGTTTTACTTCCACGCCAATTGTAGCAAAAAATTCCATCAATTAACTGATGGATTTAAACTAATTACGATAATTATTTAACTTTTTTGCAGCGATCTGACTATTTACTTCCTTTCGTACAATTTATACGCCTTTATTGCACAGTGTGATCATCATAAACGGTAATTTGCAATGTACAGCTTAGACTAATAATTTATCAAAATGGAAAGGAATCTGAAGAAATTTTACGCCAATAACAAAAAACCCAGCATAAGCTGGGTTTTTGAATTCTTGATAACGTATAGATTAACGTTTTGAGAACTGTGGACGCTTACGCGCTTTCTTAAGACCCACTTTCTTACGTTCAACTTTACGTGCATCACGAGTAACGAAACCTGCTTTACGAAGTTGTGGACGTAGTGACTCGTCAAACTCCATAAGTGCACGAGTGATACCGTGACGGATAGCACCAGCTTGACCAGTTGTACCACCACCAGAAACAGTGATGAAAAGGTCAAATTTTTCAGTCATATCAACAAGCTCAAGAGCTTGATGAACAACCATGCGTGCTGTTTCGCGACCAAAGTACTCTTCTAAAGAGCGCTTGTTGATTACGATGTTACCAGTGCCTGGGCGTAAGAATACGCGAGCACTTGAACTTTTACGACGACCTGTACCGTAGTATTGATTTGCCATGATAGTGCTCCTTAAATGTCTAGAACCTGAGGCTGTTGTGCAGCATGGTTATGCTCAGTACCTGCGTAAACTTTAAGTTTACGGTACATTGCGCGGCCTAAAGGACCACGTGGCAACATGCCTTTAACTGCTTTCTCGATGATCATTTCAGGCTTTGCAGCTTGAAGTTTATCAAAAGTAGTAGACTTAAGGCCACCTGGAAAACCAGAGTGAGCGTAGTACACTTTATCTTTGAATTTGTTACCAGTTACAGTAACTTTCTCAGCGTTGATAACGATGATGTAATCACCAGTATCTACGTGTGGAGTGTATTCAGCTTTATGCTTACCGCGTAGGCGATGAGCGATTTCAGTAGCGATGCGACCTAAAGTTTTACCTTCAGCGTCAACTACGTACCAGTCACGTTTTACTGTTTCTGGTTTAGCAACAAACGTTTTCATTTATAAAAATCCAATGTTTTTCAATTAAAACCACAAGTAGTTAATATTAACTACTGCTCTAAGTTTGCTATAACCCCTTCGAGTTTTAGACTTTTGCGCCGCTCATTAGTGGCTAAACTATATGAAGGCATAGAACGCAACGTGGCAGACGCGGGAGTATACCAGCACTTAAATCACATTGCTACCGATCGGTTGTTTTTCCCACAAGAAAATTATCGCTATTTACAAATAAGTGTTAAGAAAGCAAAACGACCGGCATTCTAATGTTTATTAAGCTAAATGTTCTCTCGCTAAATACTCTAACGACTGCATTTCTTGTAAACGGCTTATGCAGCGTTTAAATTCAAAATTTAAGTTGCCTTGCGTGTAAAGTTCGGTAATAGGTTTTTCGGCTGAAATAATTAACGTCACGTGGCGTTCGTAAAATTCATCGACTAAGGCAATAAAACGCCTTGCTGCATCATCATTGTTCTGACCAAGCTGTTTTACATTAGAAATAATGACCGTGTTATATAAACGACTAATTTCCATGTAATCGACTTGGCTTCGAGCGGTCTCACACAATTCACTAAATTCAAATATCACAACATTTTGGGCTACTTTGCGTGTTTTTATTAAGCGCCCTTCTATTTCTATAGGTTTATCAAGCTGGCCCGGTTCAGCTGACAACTTATCAAAATATTCAAACAGGTTTTTATCCGCTTGCTCATCAAGTGGGCTGTGAAAAATTTCAGCTTGTTCTAACGTTCTCAATCGATAATCAATACCCGAGTCAACATTCACTATTTCAGTATTGAGTTTTACCAGCTCAATGGCAGGCATAAAACGAGCACGTTGTAGGCCGTTTCGATATAAATCGTCAGGCACTATATTAGAGGTAGCGACTAAAACAATTCCGCGTGCAAACAATGCTTCCATTAAACCACCAAGCAACATGGCATCCGTTATGTCTTGAACAAAAAACTCATCAAAACAGATGATGTCTGTTTCTGATTTAAATATGTCTGCAACTTTTTCCAGTGGATTAGCCGTGTTATTAAGTTTTTTTAATTCGTCATGCACACGGTGCATAAAACGATGAAAATGCACGCGCATTTTTCGTTCACTTGGCAATGCTTCGTAGAAAGTATCAACTAAGTACGTTTTCCCACGTCCAACTCCGCCCCAAAAATAAAGCCCTTTTATAGGTTCGGGTTCATTTTTACTAAATAAACTAGCGAAAAAACCTGTTGATTTTGGTTTTGCTTGTGTGAGGTCATCGTATAAACGTTGCAAGTGGCGCACAGCATTTTCTTGTGCTGCGTCGTGTACAAAGTCATCTCGTTTTAAATCTTGTTGATATGTTTGCCAAGGAGTCATATGTATTTTCTGTCAAAACGCAGTTTAATTTGTAAAGCATATTAACACGCATCATAACTCGGGGTATATTACACTTAATATGATTTATAAATGAATCAGCATTCTTTCGTTATTTTCCCAAAGGGGTAGTTTTATGGGCACAGTGATATGGGTAGGTTTAATTGTTATTGTAGCGGTTATAGCATTTTTTATTGGTGCATTTGTTACTAAAAAACAGTTCAAACAAGATGAATTAAAAGAGCAAGCGGAACAAGCGCAAAATGCACTTGAGCAATATCGCCAAGACGTAGCTGACCATTTAGCCAGTACCAGCAAGCTTGTAAATAAAATGAAAGATAACTACAACCAGCTTCTTAGCCACGTTGAAGAAACAAATCAATTACTTTTAGAAGATAGAAATAAAGAACCTGCAGCTCCATACTTCTCAAAAGAAACAACAGAGCAATTACAAGCATCTTTAAAAGAACGCCGTTCTGATCGCTCTTCAGCAGAGGCGCAACCTGCAGACTTTGTGTCGGGTGAGTCTGGTTTATTTGCTGGTGAAAATAAAGTACAGGAACGTTCTAAAGCATCTTGATGAACTTTTTTTTGACCCCATAGTCTTTAGATATAACAGCTTTGTTGTTTTATCTTACTAACAAACTAAAAAAGGCTGCTTATGCAGCCTTTTTTAATTTTTGTTTTTCCTAAGTGGAGTAAACCCTGACTATGAAAATGAAATTATCACTTATCAGTGCTGCTATTTTATCTACAAGCTTATTAATGAGCCCGGTAGCGTCTTATGCAAAGTTACCAATAGCAGTTAACGGGCAACAACTACCTACTCTTGCACCTATGCTTGAGCAAATCTCCCCGGGTGTTGTGAGTATTCAGGTATCAGGCTCTAAAGAAGTTCGCCGCCGCGCAGACCCGCTTGAGTTCTTTTTTGGCCAGCAACAACCTCGCAGCCAAAAGCGCCAATTTAGTGGTTTAGGTTCAGGTGTGATTATCGATGCGGATGAAGGTTATGTGGTTACTAATAATCACGTGATCCAAGATGCAGAAAAAATGATCGTTACTCTCGAAGATGGCCGTGAATTTGAAGCCACTAAAATTGGTACAGATAAAGAGTCTGACATTGCACTACTGCAAATAGAGGCTGATGACCTGACAGAAATCAAACTCGCTAACTCAGACCAATTACGAGTCGGTGACTTTGCGGTTGCTATCGGCAACCCGTTTGGCTTAAGCCACACTGTAACCTCAGGTATTGTCAGTGCGCTTGGACGCAGTGGTTTGAACATTGAAGGTTACGAAGATTTTATTCAAACCGACGCCGCAATTAACCAAGGTAACTCAGGCGGTGCTTTAGTGAATTTAAATGGCGAGCTGATTGGCATTAACACCGCAATCTTAGGTGCATCGGGTGGTAATGTTGGAATTGGTTTTGCTATTCCATCTAATATGATGAAAAACTTGGTTGATCAAATTATTGAGCATGGTGAGGTTCGTCGTGGCTCTTTAGGCATATCCGGTCGCCCACTTGATGCCGGGTTAGCTAAAGCACAACAACTTGATGTAAAACAAGGTGCTTATGTAATGCAGGTAATGGATGATACCGCTGCAAGTAAAGCAGGCATAAAAGCCGGGGATGTAATTGTAAGCATTAATGGTAGCGATATAAGTGGCTTCCATGAACTACGCAGCAAAATTGCCACATTAGGCGAAGGACGAGAAATCAAGCTAAGCATTTACCGTGATGGTAAAATAAAAACGCTTAAAGTCACACTTGATGGCGCATCTGGTGTTAAGGCGGTTGGTGAAGAATTACATCCTGCATTTCAAGGCGCCGAGCTAGAAAATGTCCAAAAAAATAATGCTAAGGGTATTGAGATTACCTCTGTCGACCCTCGCTCTCCTTCTGCGCGTGTAGGCCTAGAAGAAGGCGACATGATAGTACAAGTTAACCGCCAACGGGTTGAGACTATTCGCGATATGAATAAAATCATCGAAAACACCAAAGGCAATATTGTATTAGGTGTTAAGCGTGGACGCGAATCTATATTTATTCTAATTCAGTAATTAATCGCGGTATATATGTAATAAAAATAACAGTGGCACTTGCCGCTGTTATTTTTTTTGTGCCATCATAAAGGGATTGCTCCTTTAATAATAAGAAACTTGTGCTGAAATTCATTAAATTTGTTCTCCCCCCTCTATTTGCAGGCCTCAGTATTGCTTTTTTAGTGGTGTTTTTCAGCCCAAATATGAGAGCAGCATTGCTGCCTAATGTTCCTATACCCAGTGCAATGAGCGCTAACCATTTAAGCTTTTCTGATGCAGTTAAACGCGCAGCGCCGTCTGTCGTCACTATTTTTTCTGAAAGTATTTCCAAAGAGCCCCGCTATAAAAGAAAAAACACCGTTCAGGAGCTAGGCTCAGGCGTAATTATGTCGCAAGATGGTTACATTCTAACTAATTATCATGTTGTTAATAACGCTGATGTGATTATGGTGATTTTGACTGACGGCCGACGTTTTTTTGATGTTCAGCTTATTGGTTTTGATACAATTACTGATTTAGCACTGCTAAAAATAAATGCAGAACACCTTCCTGTTATCCCTGTAAACGATGACTACACGACAAGTGTGGGTGATGTTGTACTCGCTATTGGCAACCCACTTAATCTAGGGCAAACAATCACACAAGGGATTGTTAGTGCCACAGGTAAACAAAAAATTACCGATAGTCCGTTTAATAACCTACTCCAAATGGATGCCGCAATTAACGTAGGAAACTCCGGTGGCGCACTTGTTAATTCAAATGGTGATTTAGTAGGTATTACTTCGGCGCAATTTAAGACTCGCGAAAACTTAAATATTCAAGGTATATTTTTTGCTGTCCCATACACCCTAGCCAAGGAGGTCATGGCTAAGCTAATTCGCCATGGCCGTGTAGTCCGTGGTTACTTAGGATTTGAAGGCACTGCAGTAGACAGTACAGGCAAAGAAGTAAATGATAACTTAACCCCTGTAAGCGGTATGCGTATTACAAATTTAGATCCATTAGGGCCGGCGTGGCAAGCGGGAATTGAAGAACAAGATATTATAATAAAAATTGCTGGGCTTTCAGTGGCTAATCCGCAAAAGGTACTCGAAAAAATTGGCAATACTGAACCAGGTAAAAAAATAGAATTTGAATTGTATAGAGATGGGAAAATCGAAAAAATAATGGTTACTGTGGCTGAGCTTGAAACCAAACTCTAAATAAAGAAGGGTCGGTGTTTACACCGACCTGCACTTAAACGTATTAGTTTGTTTTACGTTTTATGTTCGCGCCGAGCGCGCTGAGTTTATCCTCAATACGCTGATACCCTCTATCAACATGATAAATACGGTCAACAACGGTTTCACCTTGGGCAACAATACCGGTAAGGATTAAGCTGGCTGATGCACGTAAATCAGTCGCCATAACTTGAGCACCCGACAAACTTTTAGTCTCACCACATATCGCTGTATTACCCTCTAAGCGGATGTTTGCGCCCATGCGCTGTAACTCAGGCACATGCATGAAACGGTTCTCAAAAATGGTTTCTGTAATCGTCGCACTGCCGTTAGCCACTACATTAAGTGCGGTAAACTGAGCTTGCATATCGGTTGGAAACCCTGGGTGTGGCGCAGTTTTAACATTCACCGCTTTAAGCTCACGACCACGCATATCTAGATAAATAGAATCGTCTTTTACTTCAAGTAAGGCATTTGTAGCGCGAAGTTTTTCAATAACAGGTTCTAGTGAATGGAAGTCTGTATTTTTACACAATACTTCACCACCAGCCATTGCGGCAGCAACTAAAAAAGTCCCTGTTTCAATACGATCCGGTAAAATTTTATGTTCACAACCCGCTAGGCGCTCTACACCTTCAATCTCAATACGACTTGTTCCAGCACCCGTAATCTTAGCGCCCATTGCAATTAAGCAGTTAGCTAAGTCGGTAATTTCAGGCTCGCGTGCTGCGTTTTCAAGTACTGTTTTACCATCGGCTAATGCTGCTGCCATCAACAAGTTCTCGGTTGCGCCTACACTGACCATCTCCATAAAGATTTCAGCGCCTTTTAAACGACCATCCACTTTTGCATTAATGTAGCCATTTTCAACGCTAATTTGCGCACCTAAACGTTCCATACCTTGAATATGAATATCAACAGGACGTGCACCAATAGCACAGCCGCCAGGCAATGAAACTTGCGCTTCACCAAAGCGAGCAACTAAAGGCCCTAATGCTAATACAGACGCGCGCATCTGTTTCACTAAATCGTATGGAGCCAAGGTTTTATCAACGGTTGCACCGTCAATTATAAGTGTATCACCCTGCCAATTTACATCTGCACCTAATGTTTTTAGTAAAGCTTCGGTAGTAACAATATCGCGTAAGCGCGGCACATTAGTAAATGTACTTTTACCATCGGCCAAAAGTGAGGCAAATAAAATAGGCAGTGCCGCATTTTTAGCACCAGAAATAGTCACTTCACCAGCAAGTGAAGTGCCACCTTGAATAACAAATTGATCCATTAGGAGGCCCTATTTATTGCGGTAAGATAAATTTTTGTTCGCGTTTCCACTCAGTCGGTGTAAAAGCACGAATAGAAACTGCGTGAATAGTACCGTCTGAAATAGTATTCATTAATGGGCCATATACTAGCTGTTGCTTTTTAACTCGGCTTAAACCGTCGAAGCACTCACCCACGGCAACAACTTCATAATGGCTTCCATTGGCTTTTACATGAACTTCTGCTAATTGAAGTTCTTCTCGTAATAATGTTTCGACTTGGCTAGTTTCCATAACTCTCACTCAAATAGGGTTGTAACTTGACCCAATTGCATTAAATTTTGCAATTGCTCAGGTGGATTTTGCAATTCAAGGCGAATACCTTGTTGCTTTAATTCTGCAAAAGAGTGAATTAACCAAGCTAAGCCGGCTGTGTCAACCCTTGACACCCCACTTAGGTCAAAATAGATGGTTTTATGCTTAGTTTGTAGCTGCTTGTTCAGAAGTTGTTCATCGCCAATTGAATTTCGAGAGAGCTCGCCGCTCACTCGAAACTGTTGCTCGTCAATTTGGCTTATGGCCAATTTAGTCATTCGAGCTGTTACCTCTAAATTGAACTGGAAGCTGACTTTTTTGCTCTAAAAGATCACTTACCTTGTCGATACCTTGTTGACGTAAAATACCTTGCAGTTCACTTTGCTTGGCATCTAACAAGCTTATGCCTTCAGCAATCATGTCGTATGCACGCCACTGCCCACTGCGATCTTCACGAACTTTAAAATCAATGCGGATATCTGGCTTACCATCTTCAATTATTTTTGTTTTTACTACAACTACATCCTGACCTTTAAATGGTTGTGGTGCACCAAATTCAACGTGTTGATTAGTATATTGGGTAAATACACCAGCGTAGGTCGCAACTAAATACTCTCTAAACACGCCAATAAAGCGCTGAATATCTTTAATTGCTTGTGCCTTTTCAGCATCATCAGTAATTGCGCGTACTTTAGATACTTCACTTCCTAGTACACGAAGTGCTGCGTATTTATAATCAATATAGGGCATCAACTCTTCTTCAACGATAACGCGAAGGTACTCTTGATCTTTAACAATCAATTGTTGATCTTTTTTTATACGGTCAAATGTGTATTCCGATACTTTTCGTACCATTTTATTTGGATCGTCTAATTTTACTTCTGCAGCACTCACCGTTTGCACTAGGCTCAATGCGCTAAGTGTTATAATAGTTAAATACTTTTTCAACATAATAATTACTCACTACCTTGATTGAATAGAAACTGCCCAATTAATTCTTCTAATACAATGGCAGACTTAGTATCAATAATTGAATCTCCATTGCCTAGCGCTTTACTTTCTACGCCAAATAAATCATCAATTGCTGTATCTTGTTCATTGTTAGTTACTGTTTCACCTAAACAGCGCTGTTCCGCTGAACTAGAAGCAATAACAGGGTTTATACCTAAGTATTGCTCGCCTAAAATACCCGATGTAAGTATTGATATAGAGCTTGTATCTGAAAAACGACATAGGTATTGCGCATCAATGGTCATATCAACCACAGGTAAAAACTCCTTTGGATGAACATAAATCGACTCAACTCGACCAATTACCACACCACCCACTTTTATAGGGGCACGTGCTTTTAATGAGCCAATATTTTCAAATTTTGCATTAAGTGAATAGGTTTCGCCTGAGCCACTAATACCCGCATTCGCTACTTTAAGCGCTAACATAGCAAAAGCTAAAATGCCAAGCGCTACAAAAAAGCCAACTAAAATTTCTAATTTCCGTGAATTCATTATTTATACCCTAATTAGCTAGTAAACATTACCGCTGTCAAAATAAAGTCGAAACCTAAAACGGCCAATGACGAATGTACAACTGTTTCGGTGGTTGCTTTGCTGATCCCTTCCGATGTTGGAACACAGTCATAGCCTTTGTAAAGTGCAATCCAAGTTACAACTATTGCAAATACAAAACTTTTAATTATGCCGTTTAGCACATCAGCCTGAAACGACACTTGCGATTGCATAATTGACCAAAAACTACCAGTATCTACACCTAACCAATCAACCCCAACTAAATGAGCACCTATAATTGCAACGGCAGAAAATATAATTGCAAGTAAAGGCATGCTAATAAAGCCAGCCCAAAAGCGGGGTGCAATAATACGTTTAAGTGGATCAATTGCCATCATCTCTAACGATGAGAGTTGCTCGGTGGCTTTCATTAAGCCTATTTCTGCGGTAAGTGCACTACCAGCACGCCCCGCAAATAATAGTGCAGTAACTACGGGGCCTAACTCGCGTAATAAACTCAGCGCAACAAGCGGCCCTAAGCTATCTTCAGCGCCATACCCTACTAATACGGTGTAGCCTTGCAATGCGAGTACCATACCGATAAACAAGCCAGAAACCATAATAATTAGTAGTGATTGCGAGCCCACCATATAAAGCTGGCGCACAAGCAGCGGTGTGCCTTTTTTAAAATTAGGAACATGCGCAAGTGCACTAAACAACATATAAGCTGAGCGGCCAAGGGCAGCAAAGCGCCCAAGCGTTTTATGCCCTAACTTTTGAAACAAATCCAACATTAGGCTTTTTCTCCAAGCAGCTCATCTGCATAGGCTTGCGCGGGAAAATGAAATGGAACAGGGCCATCAGACAAACCTTTTAAAAATTGCTGAACTAGCTCAGATTCATGATTACGCATTTCATCTGGCGTACCTGAACCTATTACGCCCTGATCGGCAATAATAATAACGTGATCAGCAATACTCATGACTTCAGTCACATCATGGGTAACTATTAAAGAGGACAAACCCAATACTTGATTGAGCGATTTAATTAACTTTACAAGCACGCCCATTGAAATAGGATCTTGGCCTGCGAACGGTTCGTCATACATAATAAGCTCTGGATCGAGCGCTATTGCGCGCGCAAGAGCTGCACGCCTTGCCATACCGCCAGATAACTCTGAGGGCATTAAATCTTTAGCGCCACGCAAACCCACAGCCTGCAGCTTCATTAGCACAACTAATCGAATAAGGTCTTCACTTAGTTTTGTGTGCTCGCGAATCGGAAAAGCAATATTGTCAAACACAGACATGTCAGTAAACAAAGCACCACTTTGAAATAGCATGCTCATTTTTGTACGCGCTTCATATAATTCTGAGCGCGTCATGGAAGGAATACTGCCACCTTCAAATAAAATATCACCCGAGCCAGGTTTTAATTGACCACCAATTAAACGCAACATCGTGGTTTTACCAATGCCGCTTGGCCCCATAATCGCAGTGATTTTGCCTTTAGGCACACTAAAGCTCATATTTTTATATATGACCCTATCGCCCCTGGAAAAGCTAACATCCTTGACTTCTACTATTGATTGCGACAAGTCGCTCTCCATAAAAATGTTCACTAGTGCCCCTATTTTAAATCTTTTTGATCCAATATGGAAAAAACAATTCGTAAGATTTTGTAATGTACGTGCAAAACACACATTAAGACTCACTTATATTCACTTAACCAACACTTAAACTAGTACCTGTCACCCTGTCGAAATCAAATTTAAAGTAAACTGTTTGGTATTTAGGTAAGGCTGAGCCACTGTAGAAGATTACTTCCTATAAATTAGCAAAACTTTGATACTGAAAGGCTGTCAGCTTCTACTAATTAATTTTAGTAAAATGAATTAGTCTACGTAGTTGACCTTACTCTTTTATTTATACTTTCATCGTGGCATTTGTTACTATTCGCGCCATTCCTATTTTGAACAACTGGCTTAATACAATGGTTACCTCGTTTGTTATTTTGATTCTTGGTTTTGCAGCCCTAGTTTGGAGTGCTGACAGGTTTGTTTATGGTGCTGCGGCACTTGCTAAAAACTTTGGTGTACCAACCTTAATTGTTGGTTTGACCGTTGTAGCCATGGGCTCATCAGCACCTGAAATGATGGTGTCGGCCTCTGCCGCATTAGCAGAAAAAACAGACACCGCGGTAGGTAATGCAATTGGCTCAAATATCACAAATATTTTGCTGGTGTTAGGTATTACCGCTTTATTTAGGCCTCTTAGCGTTTCTTCAAGCACATTAAAACGTGAAATCCCGTTAGTGCTTATTATATCGCTGGCTACCTGGTATATATTTTCAGATAACTACTTTTCGTTCACCGAAGGCGTTGCGTTATTAATTGGTTTTATTGTATTTATTGGCGGGCTAATTATTGTCTCGTTGCGTGCTAAAAATCAAACAGACCCATTTGTATCAGAAGCATGTGACGAAGTACCAAACGACGTACCAACTAACAAGGCCATACTTTGGTTGGTTATTGGTATGGTTTTACTCCCTATTAGCGCACATTTTTTAATTGATTCAGCGGTGGATATTGCTAAATATTTTGGCTTAAGCGATTTAGTGATTGGCTTAACTATTATTGCAATAGGGACTAGCCTGCCTGAGCTTGCCGCCTCGATTGCGGGCGTGCTTAAAAATGAAGATGATTTAGCGCTGGGTAATATTGTTGGCTCTAATATTTTTAATATTCTTGCCGTATTGCCTTTTGCAGGCATTATTAACCCTTCAGTGATTGACCCGTCGGTTGCTAACCGCGACATACTAATAATGATTGGTGCTACGGTTGCGCTTATTATCATGTCATTGAACTTTAGGGGTGCTCAACGCATCAATAGAGTAGAAGGCGGCTTATTATTAATCGCGTTTTTGGGCTACCAAGGGTATATTTTTAGTCAAGTAGGGTAAGTAATGGCAACGCTAAATTTTATTGAACAAGGCTTACGTGTATTAAACATAGAGCGCCAAGCATTGAGTGATATTGCACAATATGTGGATGAAAACTTTCATCAAGCATGTCAGTTAATATATGATTGCCAAGGCCGAACTATCGTTATAGGTATGGGAAAATCAGGTCATATTGGTAATAAAATAGCAGCAACATTAGCAAGTACTGGCAGCCCTGCTTTTTTTGTACATCCGGGTGAGGCCAGTCATGGCGATCTGGGGATGATCACTAAAAATGATGTAGTTATGCTCATTTCTAACTCAGGTGAAACAAGCGAAGTACTCAATATAATTCCTGTTTTAAAACGCCTTGGCGCCAAAATGATAGCCATGACAGGCAACGCCAGCTCAACGATGGCCACGCTTGCAAACGTACATATTTGCATAAAAGTACAAAAAGAAGCCTGTTCGTTAGGCTTAGCTCCAACCGCAAGCACAACAGCAACACTTGCAATGGGTGATGCCATGGCGGTTGCACTTTTAGAAGCCCGCGGTTTTACAGCTGATGACTTTGCACTATCTCACCCCGGCGGTAGTTTAGGTAAACGTTTGCTGCTGACCTTAAAAGATGTCATGCATAGCGGTAAAAACACACCTATTATTAATGTTACTCAAACTATAAAAGATGCGCTAATTGAAATGTCAGCCAAAGGGTTAGGTATGACGGCCATAGTTGATTCTCAGCAGCAACTTGTAGGGCTATTTACTGACGGTGATTTACGCCGTATTTTAGAACAACGAATTGATATACATACAACACAAATAGATGTTGTGATGACTAAGTCCTGCACCACTGCAACACAAGATATTTTGGCCGCTGAAGCGTTAAATATTATGGAACAAAAACGTATAAATGGCTTAATAATTGTTGATGAGCAAAATCACCCTATTGGTGCATTAAATATGCAAGACTTATTAAAAGCAGGAGTACTATAAATGCAATTTGAAGAGCTCTACCAACCTCTAAGCGAAGACGCAAAAGCCCGTGCTAAAAAAATAAAGCTGCTTATTTGTGATATCGATGGTGTGTTTTCTGATGGTCGTATTTATCTGGGTAACCAAGGTGAAGAGCTCAAAGCGTTTAATACAAAAGATGGCTTTGGCATTAAAGCGCTAATTAACAGCGGCTTTGACGTTGCGGTTATTACCGGACGACACTCAAAAATAGTACAACAGCGTATGACAAGCCTAACAGTACAACACATTTACCAAGGTCAAGAAAACAAACTCCTCGCTTATGAGGAGCTAAAAACAAAGCTTAACTTATGTGATGAGCAAATTGCCTACATTGGCGATGACGGCCCCGACATGCCGGTAATGGAGTTAGTAGGGTTTGCTGTTGCAGTAAACGACGCACATCCGCTGATAAAACGTTTAGCGCATTACACCACACAAATGCTTGGTGGATTTGGTGCAGTGAGAGAGCTTACCGACCTGCTAATGCTTGAAAACAACAAACCCTTGACCACCAAAGGTACGAGTTCATGAATGCAGCGCGCATCATATTAAGCGTTTTATTCATCAGCTGTATGGTTTGGCTTTGGTACCCTTATTTCACACAAGTAAGTTTACCGCAGCAAACCGAAGCAGACATTATTGCAAAGCCCGATTACACTGCCATAGAGCTAAAACAAACAGCGTATGACGAGAATGGGAAAATTAGCCATAAAGTAACGGCAGCGCGAATGGAGTTATATCAAGAATTAGGATTTACCTTTTTTGATAAACCCATTTTTACGCTTTATAACGACAAACAAACGTGGCGAATTAACGCTAACGAAGCAACACTATACGAAGGCAGACAATTAATACTAGAAGGTAACGTTGTTGCTAGTAATTTAACTGATAACGCAATGATAGATAAAATAAATGCTGATAATATTCAGGTAGATATAAAATTACTAACGATGCAATCAGAACAACCTGTCATTGTTACAGGACCCAATTTAAAGATCACCGGTAAAGGCCTCGAAGCCGATTTAAAAACCGAAGTGATAAAACTAATTAACCATACGCGAACTATTTATTATGACCAATAAACTATTAACACTCTTTATTATTCCAACATTTATACTTGCACTCGGTGCAAATGCTGCTGAACCAACGGCGCCACTTGCTGCAAATCAAATTTCGATTAGTGCAGATAAGCAAGAAGGTCAACTAAAAGAAAATGTAGGTATATTCGAAAAAAACGTTGAAATTATTCACGGCGACAGAAAAATTACTGCTGACCGCCTAGAAGTGCATAAACGCGATGAATTGGGTGATAACAAGCAACTGTTAATTGCCACAGGTACACCCGCTTATTTTGAAGAAAAACAAGCCGACGGCACAATAATGAGCGCCAGCGCTAATGAAGTTAGATACGATGTTTCTAAACGTTTTTTAACATTAATTGGAGATGCACAGGTCTCTCAAGCTGGGCAAAAAATGAATGCAAAAAGCATTACCTACGATATTGAGCAACAACTCATTAGCGCCGAAAAAGATGAAAGCTCAACTGACCGCGTGCACACCATTTTAGTACCTGTGGAGCCAAAAAAAAGCGATAAAGGTCAGCCATGAGTACATTAAAAGCAGAGCTATTAGCCAAAAGCTACAAAGGCCGAGAAGTCGTTAAAAATGTAGGCTTAGAAGTTAAAGCCGGTAGCATAGTGGGTTTACTTGGTCCAAACGGTGCGGGTAAAACCACCACGTTTTATATGATTGTAGGCTTAGTCCCTAGCGATAAAGGTAAAATATCTATCGACGAGAACGATATTACTCTTTTACCTATGCACAGTCGTGCTAGATTAGGCATTGGCTACTTGCCGCAAGAGTCGTCTATATTCAGAAAGTTAACCGTATATCAAAACTTAATGGCTATTTTAGAAACTCGAAAGGAGCTCACTAAGCAAGCCAGAGAAGATACACTTAATAATCTATTGGATGAATTTAGCATTCAACACATTCGCGACAGTAAAGGTATGGCACTATCGGGCGGAGAGCGTCGCCGAGTAGAGATTGCACGTGCTTTAGCTGCAGATCCAAAGTTTATTTTATTAGACGAACCGTTTGCCGGCGTTGACCCTATTTCAGTGTTGGATATTAAAAAAATTATTGAACACCTTAAAAACCGTGGTATTGGTGTATTAATAACAGACCATAATGTAAGAGAAACCCTTGATGTTTGCGAAAAAGCCTACATTGTTTCTCATGGGGAACTGATTGCTTCTGGTGCCCCTGAACACGTATTAAACGATAAAACTGTACGCGATGTATATTTAGGCGAGCAATTTAGGCTGTAACATTTACGCCTTATTTGTATGCATCTGCTAGTATTAATTATAACAACTTAAAAGGATTGTTAGAGATACATGAGGCAATCACTACAGCTGCGCATGGGCCAGCAACTTACAATGACACCTCAGTTGCAACAAGCTATTCGCTTGCTGCAATTAAGCACATTGGATCTTCAGCAAGAAATACAAGAAGCGCTCGACAGCAACCCATTACTTGAGGTTGAGGAGCAAGACTATGCCGATGACCTAGCAGGCAAAAATGAGCAAAAAGCAGATAATGATGAAGTGACAGTAAGTGCATCTGCCGATGAAGCCCCCAGTGAGTATGAACAAGACAGTGGTGAAGCCCTAGCAAAAGATACCGTCAGTGACGACATGGCAATGGACGTTAGCTGGGATGAGTACATGAGTGCCGCCCCAGCATCGTCTTCAGGCCCCATGCCTGAAGATGAGTCTATTTATCAAGGTGCATCGACTGAAACCCTTCACGAATACTTAATGTGGCAATTACAACTAACGCCATTTAGCCCTACGGATGAAGCGATTGCTATTGCAATAGTTGAAGCTGTGGACGACTCAGGCATATTAACCCTCAGCTGTGAAGAAATTTTAGAGAGCTTTAATCAAGATAACGACGATGACGTTGAGGTTGAACTTGATGAAATTGAAGCAGTTTTAAAACGTATTCAATTATTTGACCCTGTTGGTATTGCAGCACGAAGCTTACAAGAATGTTTGTGTATTCAGTTAAATCAATTTGATAAAGGCACCCCTTTTATTGACGAAACAAAAATGATTTTAACCGATCACATAGATTTGTTAGCTGCTCGCGACTACCGTACATTAATGAAAAAAACGAAGCTCAAAGAAGATGAGCTTAAAGAAGTAATGACACTTATTCATACGCTTAACCCAAAGCCTGCAGACACAATAGTGCGAGAAGAGTCTGAATATGTAATACCAGATGTGTCAGTTAAGAAAATTAAAGGCCGCTGGGTGGTTGAACTAAACCCAGACAGCATGCCAAAAATTCGTGTAAACAGCCAATATGCTGCAATGTCGCGTACAGTTAAGTCGAGCGGTGATAGTCAGTTTATTCGCTCACATTTACAAGAAGCTAAATGGTTTATTAAAAGTTTAGAAAGCAGAAACGACACGCTTTTAAAAGTAACTAACTGTATCGTAAAGCAACAACAAGGCTTTTTTGAACACGGTCCAGAAGCCATGAAACCTATGGTTTTAAATGATGTAGCCGAAATGGTAGAAATGCACGAATCGACAATTTCGCGCGTAACGACTCAAAAGTACATGCACACACCGCGTGGAATATTTGAGCTTAAATACTTTTTCTCAAGCCATGTAAGCACCGAAAATGGTGGAGAATGTTCATCCACAGCGATACGAGCACTTATCAAAAAACTAATCGCAGCAGAAAACTCAGCAAAACCATTGAGTGATAGCAAAATTGCGGATATATTGGCTGAGCAAGGAATTAAAGTAGCAAGACGTACAATCGCAAAATACCGCGAATCTCTTGCTATTCCACCGTCAAATCAGCGAAAGAGCCTGATCTAAGACGCTAAACAAAGAGGGTAATGCTTATGCAACTAAATTTAACTGGTCGTCATGTAGAACTAACTGATTCATTAAGAGACTATATAAATACCAAATTTGCGAAGCTAGAAAGGCACTCTGATCATATTAATAATGTTCATGTCATTCTTGATATAGAAAAATTAAATCAAAAAGCAGAAGCAACTATTCATGTAAGTGGCGCTGAGTTATTCGCATCCACTGAACATCAAGATATGTATGCAGCGATTGATTCATTAATTGATAAGCTTGACCGTCAAGTAATTAAACACAAAGAGAAGCTTGCTCGACACTAATATGATGAAACTAAGTTCACTTATATGTCAGGACTGCAGCAAAGCTGCGGTCCTTTTTAATAGTAAAAAAAGAATTTTAGAGTTTATTAGCGAGCTTGCTCACGATAAATTACCGTATTTGTCTCAACAAGATATTTTGGGCGCTTTATTAACTCGCGAAAAGCTAGGTAGCACAGGAATAGGAAGAGGCATAGCTATTCCACATGGTCGAATGAGCGGCGCACAAGAACCTTTAGCATTAGTATTAGTAAGTGAAACACCGATTAACTTTGATGCTATAGACAATCGACCAGTTGATATTTTTGTTGCACTCATCGTACCTGATGGTGATAACCAGCAACACTTAAAGACGCTAGCGACGATAGCTGATAAACTAAAAAACAAAGAATTTTGCAAACAGCTACGCTGTGCTAAATCGGACGCCGAGCTGTATCAAATTATTGTTGACCAATCGTAATAAATTTAAAGGGTGATTAATGGAGTTGATTATCATAAGTGGCCGTTCTGGTTCTGGTAAGTCGGTTGCTTTACGCGTTGTTGAAGATCTAGGTTATTATTGCGTAGATAACATCCCTGTAAATTTATTACCTTCTTTGGTAAGAAGCGTTTCTGATAACTACGATAAAATCGCCGTTAGCATCGATGTGCGAAACTTGCCAAAAGAACAAGATGAATTTAATCACATTATTGAATATTTACCGGGTTTTACAAAACCAACACTATTTTATTTAGACAGTGAAGATCAAACATTAATAAAACGTTTTTCAGAAACAAGACGTTTGCACCCTCTATCAATCGATTCGCTTCCGCTTGATTTAGCCATAAAAAAAGAAAAAGAACTACTTGACGTGCTAACTACTCGTGCCGATTACATGATAGATACCAGCGACTTGAGTGTTCATCAACTCGCTGAATCGATTCGTGAAAAAATATTAGGTAAAAAAGACAAGCAGCTGATTGTCACATTTGAATCATTTGGTTTTAAACATGGTATACCTAAAGAAGCAGACTACGTATTTGATGCACGTTTTTTACCTAACCCACATTGGGAGCCTGAACTAAAACCACTCAATGGTTTAGACCAGCCAGTAAAAGATTATTTAGCTAGCCACAGCATAGTTCAAAAGTTCACATGGCAAATACAAACTTTTGTGCAAACCTGGTTGCCTCATTTAGAACGCAATAACCGTAGCTACTTAACGATTGCTATTGGTTGTACTGGCGGACAACATCGCTCTGTATATTTAGCGCAAACAATTGGTGAAAGCTTTGCAGTTACGCATCCTAATGTAAAAATACGCCACAGAGAACAAGAAAAATAATTTATATAAACTAATAACCTGTTCAGCTTTGATAGAGTAATAAATGCGTATAGAAGACACTTTTTTAATACAAAATAAATTAGGGCTACATGCCAGAGCTGCGACAGTATTGGCTCAACTTGCTGTTAAATTTGATGCTTCAATCACTTTATTTCAAGATGACAAAGAAGCTGCTGGTGATAGTGTATTAGCACTGATGCTACTTGAAAGTAGCCAAGGTAAAGAAGTCAAAGTGGTATGTGAAGGACCTGATGCAAAACAAGCTTTAAATGCCATTGGAGAGCTTATTTCGCAACGATTTAACGAGCAAGAGTAACGTTAATTTTTAACAATTAAATAATATAACTATAATCAAAAATAACTGGCTAATAGTTCGTACTCTCCCACCCACTAAGTAACAGTTACAATATAAATAAAGGACGCCAATGCCCGAAGCTTTTGAACAAGACTACCCACTACAACAACTAAAACAAGTGACTAAGTCACTTAATAGTGGCCAGTTTGTTCAAGTTAGACGCATGCTCGCAAAAACCGCCCCATGTGATACTGCTTTATTATTAGAGTCGTCTCCTCATAAAATTCGTCGATTACTTTGGCAACTTGTTGACCCTGATGTTCAAGGTGACGTACTAGAAGAGTTATCAGAAGACGTACGTTTAGGCATCATAGCCCAAATGGAACCTGAGCATATTGCTGCCGCTACTGAAGATATGGGGCACGATGACTTAGGCGAAGTGTTACGTAGCTTGCCTGACACCGTTTATAAAGACGTTGTTAGCGCTATGGATATTCAAGACAGGGAGCGCGCAACACAGGCGTTGTCTTATCAAGAGCGTTCTGCCGGCGCACTCATGAATACCGATACGGTAACTATTCGTCCAGACGTTACCATTGATGTAGTACTGCGCTACATTCGACTTCGTGGAGAGTTACCTGAAGGCACAGATGATCTGTATGTAGTTGATAAACATAACTGCTTTATTGGTGCTTTGTCGCTGAGCACATTGCTGACTAACTCACCAGAAAAAATTGTTCGTGACTTAATGGATGAAGAGTGTGAGTCAATTCCAATATCTATGGATGAAAGTGAAGTTGCACAGCTATTCGAACGCCATAATTGGATCTCGGCCCCTGTTGTTGATGATAATGATCAGCTGCTAGGTCGTGTCACAATCGATGATATTGTCGACGTAATACGAGAAGACGCCGAGCATAGCTTACTGAGCTTGGCGGGTCTTGATGATGAAGAAGATACCTTTGCTCCCGTCCTAAAAAGCTCTAAAAAACGCTCAGTATGGTTAGGAGTTAACTTATTGACGGCGCTTGCGGCCGCCTTTGTAGCTAGTTTTTTTGAAAGCACACTCGATATTTTACCTATATTAGCAGTGCTTAATGGCATTGTACCTTCTATGGGTGGTGTTGCTGGTAGCCAATCGCTTACGCTTGTTATTCGTGGTATTGCTGTCGGTCATATTAATCAAACTAACCAACGTTTTTTAATGATGAAAGAACTGGCCATAGGTGCGCTTAATGGTATTTTATGGTCATTATTAATAGCGGGTGTCATTGCACTATGGCAATGGGACTTTATGCTCGGCGGCGTGCTTGCTTTTGCTATGTTTATGAATTTAGTGGTAGCCGGCGTGGCTGGAGCGAGTATCCCTATTTTACTTAAAAAAATGAATATAGACCCCGCACTTGCAGGTAGTGTAGTGCTGACAACAGTGACCGATATTGTGGGTATTTTTGCCTTTTTAGGCACCGCTACCTGGCTATTAATATAATTATAAAACTGTCACAAAAAAACGCGCAGTTAATGTATAGCTGCGCGTTTTTAGTTATCCAGTAAAAACTACCTGGCTTTTTGTCTATTTCCACCCACTTTAGGTTTTGTATTGGCCTTTTTAAATTGGCTAAATCCCGTATGACGTGTAAGCGCTGGGCGACCACTTTTGCGGCCTTTATTAACGGCTTTACCCGCTTTTTCATCGCGGCCTTCTTCTGGCACTAAACAATTTGGCCCTTTGCCAATTAAATTAGCCTTACCCATTTTACGAAGTGCTTCACGTATCATTGGCCAACCTGATGTATCGTGATAGCGCAAAATAGCTTTGTGTAATCTACGCTGGCGAGCTCCTTTTGGCACAGGCACTATCTCACTATTATTTTTAATATTACGTAAAGAGTTCATCTCTGTATGATAAATAGTGGTTGCATTGGCCATAGGTGATGGATAAAAATTTTGCACTTGATCTAACTTAAAGTCATTTGATTTAAGCCATAAAGCCATATTAACCATATCTTCGTCTTTGGTTCCCGGGTGGGCAGAAATAAAGTACGGAATTAAATACTGCTTTTTACCTGCTTCTTTTGAGTACTTATCAAATAACTCTTTAAATTGGTCGTAAGCGCCCATGCCAGGTTTCATCATTTTGGATAATGGGCCGTCTTCAGTGTGCTCTGGTGCTATTTTTAAGTAACCACCTACATGATGCGTCACCAATTCTTTTACGTACCGAGGATCGCGTACAGCAAGGTCATAGCGAACACCCGAAGCGATTAATACTTTTTTAATCCCTTTCACATCACGCGCTTTTTTGTATAAATCGATAGTAGGTGTGTGATCAGTATCCATGTGCTTACAAATGTCAGGGTATACACATGATAAGCGTCGGCAAGTGCTTTCTGCTTTTTTACTTGTACAACGTAGTTTGTACATATTGGCCGTTGGCCCACCTAAGTCGGAAATAACGCCTGTAAAACCAGGCACTTTATCTCGGATCTGTTCAATTTCTTCAATAATTGATTCTTGCGAGCGACTTTGAATAATACGACCTTCGTGCTCTGTAATCGAACAGAATGAACATCCACCAAAACAGCCACGCATAATATTAACCGACGTTTTGATCATGTCGTAAGCGGGAATTTTAGCGTCGCCATAGCTTGGATGAGGAATTCGTTGGTAAGGTAACCCAAATACTGCATCCATTTCATGTGTTTCTAACGGGTAAGCCGGTGGGTTTACCCAAATAGAGCGATCTCCATGACGTTGAAACAACGCTCTTGCACAACCAGGGTTAGTTTCTTGGTGTAATATCCTTGAAGCATGGGCATATAAAGGTTTGTTAACACTTACTTGCTCGTAGGCTGGGAGCTTAACATACGTTTTTTCCCATGGCTTAGGACGCGCTGGTTGCACAGTAATGGGCTTTGCAGCTTCAGCCTTTAAATCAATACCGGCTTGTTTAAATTCAGATTTACTGCAGCCAACATCATCGGCTCCGTAAGGATTTGGAATGGGGTCTATTTTACCAATTTTATCAATTGCAGTTGAGTCACTGCCACGCCAGCCAGGTAGTGGCTCTTTGCGGATAACAGCGGTACCACGGATATCTTGAATTGTATCCATCGCTTCGCCACCGGCAATTCGGTGGGCAACTTCAACTAATGGGCGCTCAGCATTTCCGTAAATTAATATATCGGCTTTTGAATCAAACAAAATGCTACGGCGCACTTTTTCTTGCCAATAGTCATAATGAGCAATCCTACGAAGGCTTGCTTCAATACCACCAATAACGATAGGAATACCTTTATATGCTTCACGACATTTTTGAGAATAAATCATCACAGCACGGTCTGGTCGCTTGCCCCCTACGTTGTCAGGAGTATACGCATCGTCATGGCGCATACGCTTTTCAGCTGTGTAGCGGTTAATCATCGAATCCATGTTGCCGGCCGTTACACCAAAAAATAGGTTTGGTCTGCCAAGCTCCATAAATGCATCTTTTGTATCCCATTTAGGCTGAGCAATTATACCCACCCTAAACCCTTGCGCTTCAAGTACACGCCCAATTACGGCCATACCAAAACTTGGGTGATCAACATATGCATCGCCACTAATAATTATTATGTCGCAGCTATCCCAGCCAAGTGCATCCATTTCTTCGCGTGATGTGGGTAAAAATGGTGCGGTGCCATAACACTCAGCCCAATACTTTGGGTAAGAGAATAAGGCGCGCTTAGCTTTGAGTGTGCTCATAAATGTGACCGTCGAATAACAAAAGGCGCAAATTATACACCATAGCCTTGTTTATATATACAACATTACAGGGGATGAAATACCTTTAACGCTAAGCCTATAATTATCTATGTATTTTGTTTACTAATGAACTCCAATAACTTGTTTTCAGGCATTGGCTTTGCGTACATAAACCCTTGCACTTCATCACATCCTAAATCTTTTAAAAACTTAGCCTGTTCCTGTGTTTCAACACCTTCTGCTATTGTTTTTAACCCTAACTTTGAACCTAATGATATTACCAGCCCTGCAATGGCACCGGTATCGCCATTATCTAAATCTTTAATAAATGCCCTATCAATTTTTAATCTGTCTATAGGTAAGCTTTGAATGTAACTTAATGACGAAAACCCTGTACCAAAGTCATCAATAGCCACTTCAATACCAAGCGCCTTCAACTCTCTTAAAGTATTTATAACCGTATCTAACTCATCCATCACCACGCTTTCGGTGACTTCAAGCTCAATATTCTTTGGCTTAACACCATATTTTTGTAGCGTCTTTTTAACTGTTTGCGCATACCCTTTTACTTTAAATTGTGGAACCGATACGTTAACAGCAATACAAATTTCGGTTCCGTCATTTTCTAATCTTTTTTGCTGCTGGCAAGCTTGCTCCAACACCCACTGCCCTATATCTATAATAAGCCCAGCATCTTCAGCTAATGGTATAAATACCGCAGGTGAAATATACGTACCATTTTCTAATGGCCAACGTAATAGTGCTTCACAACCAATTAAAGATAAATCATCAAACGCTAACTGCGGTTGGTACCACACTTCGAGCTTCCCTCTAGCAAAATCATGGCGCAGCTGCCTAATTAAGCCTAATCGCCACTCCATTTTTTCTTGCATATCAATACTGTAATAAACACCTTCTTTGTGCTTTATTTTTTTAGCATGATTTAAAGCAATATAAGCCACTTTTAATGTTTCAATACCTGAGCCTTGAAAGTCTCGCTGTTGGCATAAGCCAATTCTAAAATCAATTGGCAACACATGTTCTGCAGCACTAAAGGATGGACTTAGTTTTTCGTTAAAATCGGCAATGTTAAATTCATTTTTTAATATTAAAAAACCAAATACATCCGCCCCTACTCGCGAGAGCAACTGCGCCGTTGGTGCAATTGTTCGTAGGCGCTCAACAATAGCAATAAGTAGCTTATTGCCTACATCTTGCCCTAAGCCATCGTTTATATCTGAGAAGTTAATTACATCTAATAAAACAAATACATATTTATTTTCATGTACGTTTTGAAAATCATCTATGCGTTCAATAAAGTCTGTTCTATTTGAAATACCAGTGAGTAAGTCTTTGTAGGCTGCATCTCTTAATTTTACAAACAACCGAATATTATCAAGCGCAATACTAATATTAGTTAAAAATATTTCGGCAAACTGCAATTGGATATCTGTAGGCGCTCCACCACACTCAATATATAAAGCGGCCTTGCGATGCTTACTTTTTAAAATAAAAGTGATGCTATTATCAGTATATTGATGAGTAAGCTGTTCAAAACAGGTTTCAACCTGAGATAATGCAGTTTGGTTAACATTAACTAACTTTTCACCAAAAAACTCTTCGTACTTTTCACATCCACCCAGGACCTGAATAAAATTTTCACCATCAAGCTTGGTGCAAATTAATCCTTTAGATTTACAACCTAAAATGATCCCCATAAATTCAATTGCTTTGTTGCACAATACTTTTATATCTGTCTGCCCCAAAATGTATTTAGATGCAGATAAAATAGTATTCATTGCTTGGGCTTGGTACTCAAGTAGGCAAATTTGTTCATAAGAACGAATAGCAGCAATAAGTGTTGTAACAAGTTTTGAACGTGTCAGCTCTGTTTTAGTTTTGTAATCGTTTATGTCGTACTCACGAATAACTTTTTCTTCGGGGATGTTAGCGGCTTGGCCCGTACGTAAAATAATGCGAACGCGTTTGTTATTTAGGGAGTCTCTGACATGTTTAACCACCTGAAAGCCGGCATTGTCAGTTTCCATAATAACGTCTAAAAAAATAACGGATATATCATTAGGCTGGGTAAGTATATTTTTGGCCTCAGCGCCAGAGTATGCATGATGAAACCTAAGCCTAGCGCCACCATATTCTAATCCAGATAATGCGAGTTTTGTAACCGTATGAATTTCTTCGTCGTCGTCTACAATTAAAATATCCCAATAACGAGATGGCTCAACAACTATTTCGTCGTCTTGCTGTTGGTCTAAAAATAGAAAATCATTTTGTTCAGACGACATATTTACCCTTTTCAGATACTGCTTAATGCTATAAATACTCTAACGTAATGTTTAAAAAGCTATAAATTTAGTTTTTGGCTTATGATCTAATTCATACTATAGTCGATTAACAAAAAGTTGTTACATATAAACTTAAAAAACTACCAAAGGTATGGTTATTAAATTATTAAAAACACTGTTCAAATACGTATTAGTTTTACTACTTATAACAGTCGTAGTCGGATTACTGCTTCCACAAAACTACCGTGTGAGTAAAAACGTAGAAATCAATGCTAATATCAGCACAATAAAAACACTTGTTGCTGACTTTAATCAATGGCACACATGGTCACCTTGGCAGCAAGTAGACCCTTCCATTGAATTTATTGTTAATGAACCGGGAGCTGGCGTAGGCGCACATCAATCGTGGGTAGGGCAATGGGGGCATGGCGAAATGACCATTACATCTCTCAGTGAAAATAAAATGACATTTAATATACTATTAAATAATGAACATATTATTGAAGGTATACTCACCTTTTCACAGCAAGCAAATACCAATACCGTGACCTGTTATATTGAAGGACAATCAACGACTCTACTCATATCAGGCTATATGGCACTCGTGTATGAGTATATTTTGAATAACACTCTAGAGCTTGGGTTAAATAATTTAAAAACCGTAGCACAATTAAGCGATATACAAAGCGTAGCAAATAGCCATGACAGTAAAAACAGCACAAGCACGGATTAATTTAGCCAATATAATAGAATCGTTACTTGGCTATCCTGTCACTAAGGTGGCCAGCAGCGACACATCGCCGATAACAGAGCAAAGTTACAATACAAGAGGGCAAGTAAAACCGCTATATCATATTAATAGTGAACACCCTTTACTAACTCGCGCCAAACAAAGACACGATTTACTGGCTATAAAGCGACAACAAAACATAGAGGCTATTTTAACCACGGCAATGGAGTTTTGCCCGGACGTAGCAAGCAATAAACAGCCAGACGCAGACTGGGTGGAACACTTTATTGCTTTATGTGAGGACACCTCAAATAGCTCTATGCAAGCCTTGTGGGCAAAAATTTTAACCGGTGAAACATTAAACCCTGGTACGTTTTCAATCAAAAGCTTACAAACTTTAAAGCATATGACTCAGCGCGAAGCCGATTCTTTGCAAAAGTGTGTATCGCTTTCTGGCTACAATGAAAAAGACGACAGCCACTTTATTTTACTTGGCTTTTATAAGAAACCGTCTTTATTTGATCTGCTTCGCAAGGGAAATAAAGTGTCATTAAACTTAGGAAAAACAGGAATAAGCTTTCCTGATATTTTAACTTTAATGGATTTGAATTTACTTTATAGAAAAGAAATAGAATCAGCTGTACTTAAAGCAGGGCAAGAACTCACACTCTCTTTTTTATCTCAAAAAGTGACACTCAAAGCAAAAAATAGTGATTTGGTTTTAAGTTATTACAAGTTCACCCAAACTGGCGATGAGCTATCTAAACTTATACGATTTCCTGTAAACAAAATATATAAGCAACTAGTAAACACGGCATTAGAAGGAGAGTTTGATTTAGCGTGGCACACTACAAAATAGAACGCCACGCTTTGTTTAATTAGAAGGTACTAATTAAAAGTGAACCTGAATACCTGCAAACGGACCCGATGCGTCAATATCTGTAGTAATATCATCAACATCATCTAGCTCTAATACCATTGAACGGTAACCTGCTTTAACAGCAATATCTACAGCTAAGTTATCAACAAGCTCCCATGCAACACCCACTTGGTAATCTTGCACTTTACTATCGTCAATAGCCAAAAGGCTACCTTCAAAAAACACGCTTAAACCTGTAAATGGTAAGCCTGCTTCTGCACGCGCGTATGCAAGTGGCACAAAACCAGAAAACTCAACCGTTTCAGTGAAGTTTGCGCCACCATCTTGCGTTGTTCCGTTAACAATAATGTCACCGTCAAACTGCTTCGCATTTAGACCTAAATCAATAGAAATCAGATCATTATCAAATATTTCATAATACAAGATATAATCAACATGCGTTAAATCGCTTACAGAATTAACGGTTGTACCCACTACATAGTCTGAACCATTAAAGCTAAATGTATCATTTAGTACTGTCGAGCCATTTAATTCAAGTTCAGTATACTTAAGCTTTAGGTTAGGTACTAAAGGCACCGGATGCTCGAGTGCAGCATAGTAACTAATGTATGTTTCGTCTTCAAAGTTAAAATCTTGAGGTGCATTATCTTTATAAGAAAGCTGACCTTCATTATCTGATTGCCAGCCATCAACACCCACATATAAACCTAATAGAGTGTCAGCTTGCGCTGCTGGAGCTAAACAAGCCATAGATAGGGCTGCTGCTAAACAATACTTTTTCATTTTTTATCCTTGCGCTAATAGTTCGCTAAGTTCAATTAAAGCCGCGTTGGCTCTAGAAATATAATTTGCCATAACAAGAGAATGATTAGCAACATAGCCAAAGCCATTGCCATTCAAAATTAGTGGGCTCCATACGGTTTCTTGAGTGGCCTCAAGTTCACGAATGATTTGCTGTAAGCTTACACGTGCGTTTTTCTTTTCAAGTACATCATTAAAGTCGTACTCAACGGCCTGTAAAAAGTGCAGTAACGCCCACGTTGCGCCACGAGACTCATAAAATACATCGTCAATATCAAGCCATGGCGTTCTTACTTGCTGCTGCAATGGCGCAAGCGTTGCTTGCTTATTTGAAGAGTTACCAGCTAGGTCAGTATTAACCTTATCTTGGCCAACACTTGCACTTAAACGCTGACTTAAGCTGCCTAACCGCTTTTCTGCCTCTTTTAACCAGCTGCGTAAGTTATCGGCCCGTGCATAAAACTGGCTGTCGCGTTCATGCTGATGAGCCATTTGCGTACGATAAACAATTAAGTAATCAATCCCTTTTTGGTACTCACCTTCTGCACTTGGCCACGCCCAAGCTTCAGAGCTTATATTAAATTGCGGTTGTGCTTTTTTGAGCGCTTCATGTTCAGTTGATTGAGATTGAGAACGGCTAAAATCTTTTCTCATAGAAAGTGATAAATCACGGACCATTTCAAGTGCGCCATACTCCCAAGCAGGCATATCATCCATAATAATACTAGGTGGAATAACATCGTTTGATAAATACCCACCTGGCTTATCAAGTAACGTATTTGCAACGGTAATAAGTGTAGATGTAGTGATATAGCCCGTCACCATCGTTTCATTTCGAAGTTGCGCTTGCTCTTTTGCATTTTCAACCACATCAAAACGTGAAGGCTCAGTACTCCAGTAAACGGCAATGGCGTAAAATATAATAAGCAGTAAAACTAAAATGCCTGCTATTTTTCCTTTGTGTTGCGACATGTAAACTCCTAATGATGAGAATGTTGTGCTGATGACTTAGCTTTATTTATTTGCGACTCTAGCGTAACCACCTCAATATTTGTAAACAAGCGATTACCATCACTAAAATATAGCGTTAGTTTGCGTTCTTGCCCTGCTTTTAAAGGTTCTTGCGGCTCAAACACCATTAAATGATAACCACCGGGCTGAAAATCGACACTGTCATGTGCTTTTATACTCACCGATTCAACCTTTTGCATTTTCATCATGCCATTAACATGCGCGTGCTCATGTATTTCAACGCGCCCTAACCCGTCAATGCTGGCCTTTGTTAATGTTGCATTCGTATCACTATGATTTGAAATAGTTAAGTAGGCGGCACTGGCTTTGCCCCCAGGTAAGAACTCTCTTACTTGCGCGTTACTTACTTCAAGTTGTGCAGTATCGGCTGAATGGTTATGGCCAGAGTGCGCAGCCAAAGATGACGAAAAAAAACTAAAAGCCAATGCAGACACAAAAGATAAACACAATTTTGCCATCATTTAATCCTTGTAAAAACGTAATATCACACGTTAAATTTAACATAGTTAACGGGGAATAGTGAGTTAAATTAAGGATTAAGAAACCACTTTTTTGTTATCAGCCACTAACCAGCATAATACGGCAATAAATAATAATGGCCACGCAATCATCACTGAGCCAAATAGCAAAGCCAAAACAGTACCAATAACAGCCACTGCGGCTGCACCTATTAAACCTAAAGTCACTAATGCAGCAATTGCGGCAACGGCTACGATGGCTATAAGTACACTCACTAATTCAACACCAACCCAGCTCATATCTGCAATCCACAATGGAAACTGCCACGTGTCAAAGTTTAAAAATGAGAATGAATTAGTAAAAAACACCAAATAAATGAGTATACAAACAGCGATAGCTTTCATTTTAAAACTCCTTAATATGCTTTTCTTCTAAACAGCAATGCGCAATAAAATAACCAAGCGCAACTGCAAACGGAAAACTTAAAAACAGTAAAATAGTAACCAAACGTGTTGCCCATACCGGAAAATCTAATCGGTATGCTAAGCCACTACATACGCCAGATATTTTTTTGTTTAACGTGTCTTTAAACCAGCCACGCTGATGATTAAATCGACTCATAATTCCTCCTACGCGCTTTGTTTAGAACTAACATTTAAGCGTGCTTTTAAACTAGCCAGCTCTGTGTCAATTTTTTCGTTTTTAACAAGTGACTCAATTTGAGTGGCTGTCGAATTAGCTGTGTCAGTTAACTCATACGCCTCAACTTGCGCTTCAATACTCTCAACACGTTGCTCTATTTGCTCAAAACGAGAGAGCGCATGAGCTACTTTATCGCTATTTAAGTGCGTATTTATATGCGAACGAACAACAACTACATCGTGACGCTGCGCGAGTTGAGCTTGCTTTGTCTTTGCTTCTGCTATTTTTTGCTGTAGGCGCTCACAGTCAGATCTAATTTTTAATACAGACTCTTGTAAAGTCTCAAGTTGGGCTTGCTTTTTTTCAACGCTCTCGCTTACGGCTTGTTTAGACATAAGTGCTGACTTAGCAAGATCATCACGCCCTTTTTCAATTGCTAATTCAGCTTTAGATTGCCATGCTACAAGCTCTGCTTTTTTAGTCTCAAGGTGGCGGTTTATTGCTTTTTCTTCACATAAAAGCGCGGCGGCTGTGCTTCTACACTCGTTTAATGCATCCTGCATATCGTTAAGCATTAAGTTAACAAGTTTTTTTGGATCTTCTGCTTTATCAAGCAGTGCTACAATATTTGATTGAATAACATCGTTTACGCGATTAACTATTCCCACGGTATTCTCCTGTTGATTTTTAATTGATTACAACAAGTAGATTCCAAGAGTTATGCCAAGTCATTTTAAATTAATAAAAAATACGTATTATCATAGAGTTAAAACGAAAAAAGATAAGATTGAAATGACTATCCGCTGAATAGCATTAAGTATAATTGGCCAATAAATTATGTTTTTGACTAATTTTTAGGATCAAAAAAGCCACTGTATAAGTGGCTTTAAATGTAACGTTTGAAAAACAATTATTCGGGTACAAAGCTAAGTGCTTTATCCATTACCGATAAATCAGCCTGCTTACCATGGCCGTTTTCAGAAAGATGACGTCTAAAGCCACGCGCACCAGGTTGCCCCTGAAAAATACCCAACATATGACGTGCAACATGCCAAAAATTAGCGCCTAATCGCATTTCTTCTTCAATGTAATCATACATAGAGCGAACCACATCATGGCGGGTTTGCGTATTAACTTCATCACCATAAATTTTTTCATCAACCTCATTAAGCATAAACGGATTACTATAGGCTTCGCGCCCAACCATAACACCGTCAATATAGTGAAGATGCTCAAGGCTTTGTTCAATCGTTTTAACGCCGCCATTAATACTTAAATCGAGTTGCGGATAGTCTTTTTTAAGTTGATAAACTCGGGGGTAATCAAGAGGTGGAACTTCACGGTTTTCTTTAGGGCTTAAGCCATTTAACCATGCTTTACGCGCATGGATAATAAAATCATCACAGCCTACTTTATGGCTTGCTTCAATTAACGCACATAAAAACTCATACGAGTCTTGCTCGTCTATCCCAATACGCGTTTTAACAGTAACAGGAATTGCAACTTCACTTTTCATCGCCGCAACGCACTGTGCAACCAATTCAGGCTCGGCCATTAAACACGCACCAAAGCGACCATTTTGAACGCGATCTGATGGGCAGCCTACATTTAGATTAATTTCATCATAACCACGCTCACCGGCAAGCTTTGCGCATTTTGCCAATGCTTGAGGATCAGAGCCACCTAATTGCAATGCAACGGGTCCCTCGTGCTGATTAAAGTGTAAATAATCACCACGACCAAATAAAATAGCACCTGTGGTAATCATTTCTGTATACAACACGGTGTGCTTTGTCATTTTGCGATGAAAAGTACGGCAATGACGGTCAGTCCAATCAAGCATTGGCGCGACAGAAAAGCGTCTGTTTAAAGTTGGTTTATCCAAAATATGTTCATCCAAATGTAAAACCCAAGTGGGTATAAAAGCAAAGCAATTAAGGGAGGCGCATTTTACACAAAACCCCCACTAGCGGCAATATTAGCTATATACCTGCAAGCCAAAGTAATGCGCTATACCGTTTAAAATATTAGTAACTGCTACAGAGCTTAAAATAAGTCCCATTATTCTACTTATTATACTAGCGCCGCTATCGCCAATTACTTTATGCACATGCGTTGCAAGTAAAAGTAATATGAGTACTAGGGCTAATACGGCAAGCATCATCGACGACGTCATAAGTTGCTCAATCCAGGTAAACTCTTCATTTCGCGTCATAAGCACGGCACCCAACATCGCACCAGGGCTTGCAATTGAAGGAATAGCTAAAGGAAAGATGGCTGTTTCAGTGCTGTCTCGTACGCTTTTTATTTCAGTTTCGGGTTTGCTCTCACCAAATATCATCGACAGTGCAAAAAGCAGCAGTACTATGCCGCCCGCTATCTGAAAAGCCGACAATGGAATTTCAATCGCATTTAATAAAAGCTCACCAGCGACAACAAAAAATAGCAGCACAATAGCCGATACCCCAACGGCCTTGAAGATGACCTTGCGCTTAAATTTATCATCCTCCCCTCGGGTCACAGCTATAAATACAGGTACAGTGCCTATTGGGTCTATTACCGCAAAAAAGAAGATAAAAATGGCTAATAATTCGTTCATTTCGAGTTTTCCTGACTAAAAATCGCCTAATAAAAACACTGCAACTACAACACAGTATGTTAGTATATCACGGTAGCGTAAGGATAAGAGAATGATGAATATAGAATCACTAGTTAGTAAAGCTAAGCAAGTATGTGACAACCGTGGCGCTCGTTTTACGCCTATCCGTGAAAAAGTATTTCGCTTATTAGCCAGTGCACAAGGTGGTGTAGGCGCCTATGACCTACTGGAACAATTAAAAGTAACCGAATCGGGTGCTAAACCAGCCACTATTTACCGCGCGTTGGATTTTTTAGCCGAACTGGGATTTATCCATAAAATTGAAAGCACTAACGCATTTATGTTGTGTCATCATTTTGATCATATTCATCCGGTACAATTACTTATTTGCGATAATTGCGGGTTTGTTAAAGAACTGCACTCTACCGTTATTTCTCATGAACTAAATAACTTAGCGGCTGAAAGTGGGTTTGTAGTAACAGGGCAAACAATAGAAGCACATGGTAAATGTGAATCTTGTAGAGCTTTATAAAAACAAAATAATTCTTAATGGCTATACTAGTAAGTTGTAGCCATTTAATAGCACAAATTTAAGAGTATTCAGTATGAATGTAGAGTTTATCAACCCTTTCTTATCATCATTAATCAATGTGTTAAGCACAATGGCACAAACACAATTAAAACCTGGTAAACCACGCATTAAAACTGACGAGGTCGCGTGTGGGGATGTATCTGGTTTAATTGGCATGGTTGGCCCGCAGACTCGTGGCTCGTTTTCAATTACATTTGATGAAAGCTTGGCACTGACAATTATGGAACGCATGCTAGGCGAGCGCCCTAACTCTATCAACGAAGAAGTAACTGACATGGTGGGTGAAATCACCAACATGGTTACCGGTGGTGCTAAAAATTTATTAGGTGAAAAAGGATTTGATTTCGATATGGCAACACCTATTGTTGTATCGGGTGCAGGCCATACAATAACGCATAAGAGCCAAGGCAAAAAAATCATAATGCCATTTAGCAGCGACGCTGGCACTGCAAATATAGAAGTTAGTTTCGACAAGCTATGAGCTGGCAGCAAAAAACAATCACATTGAAACCTCGTCCTCGAGGTTTCCATTTAATTGATAACGACGTTTTAAATAATCTCTCCGAAATTGCCCACTATAAAGTAGGTTTATTGCATTTATTTATCCAACACACATCGGCAAGCCTGACAATAAATGAAAACGCCGATCCGACTGTGCGTATGGATATGGAAAGTCACTTCGATAAATTTGTACCTGAGCGACAACCTTATTACCGCCATGACTATGAAGGCGATGACGATATGCCTGCCCACATAAAAACAAGTACACTTGGTTGTGCGTTAAGTATTCCTATTTCAAATGGATACTTAGCATTAGGGACTTGGCAGGGTATTTATTTAGGCGAGCACCGCGATGCTGGTGGTGCAAGGCGCATTATAGCGACTATTCAAGGCGAGCTGTTTTAACTGAAGTTTCAACACTTCTCAGTCAAAAAGTATCAACCCCACTTGCTTCAACTATACGACCTCATAATAAAATATCGCTTTATTAATGCAAAGCTGGCTCTGCGCGAAAAGTGATAGCTTCAAATAACCAAAGCCTGAATGCTGAATATTACAAATAAGAAAAAATTAGATAATAAAGGTTTGAATTATAATTTATGATTTTTAATATAGATATTTTGAAGGGATAAAGTATTGGAGCGGTACACGAGGCTCGAACTCGTGACCTCGACCTTGGCAAGGTCGCGCTCTACCAACTG
>OLGX01000125.1_pt1 | contig 46953 bp, 37 predicted proteins | sample 1609451 | NCBI WGS metagenome assembly OLGX01 (sample SAMN05416834, study PRJEB24817) | seawater metagenome | isolation source: Sea water | place: Canada:Atlantic | collected 2013-07
GCGAGACAACAGCGGAGGCACGACGCTGGCCCGAAGGGTGATAATCAATCCCGCCGCCATCTCCACCAATACAAATGAAAGAGCCTCAGCCGTTTTTTGGTTGGGGGGGGGGTTATTTGTCCATCCAGAATGCGTAAAAAATACAAGAAAAAGTTGTGCATTCCTTGCTCAGTTTGCTATCTTTGTGTTGTGGAAGAGCTTTCATAGCGAGTTTGGATCTAACCCTTATACTCGTTACGACTTAGCCACCATGGTTGTTAGATACCATGTTGATAGCAGCGTTGATGCAGAGCAAGCCCGTCATCAACCGACTCTGAACCCAAAGTGCTAAAGAGTTGCTACGACTATCAATATTATGATCGCCCGAATAGTTTACTATTCGGGCTTTTTTAATGTCGCAACAACAGTCCCTGGATGATTAGTTCGGCCATAAGCAGAAACAATGCTGTATTCAATGGCGCCTGATAAGCCCTTCTTGGTTAGTACAACCATCCCCTTCGAAGTGTTTAATACAATCGGCTTATCATCACCGCCTTTATTAAAATCAACCAAGACTTTACAGCCTTCCAGTAATAACGCAGCCACCACACTTGGAACATCAGAAAATTCAGATAACGACAGATCTTTGCTGTGCTTATCCCATATATGACGTGCACCAAAACCGCCAGCAAGATCACGCCCCACCCCAACAAAGCCTAATCTCAGATAGATCTCGCCCGATTCAATAATGCGATTTTTAGGAATAATGCCAAAAGATAACTTCCCCGTTTCTGGGTTTACTATTTTAGTATTCTGCCGATTTCCTTGTTTAGCTAAATCTTCTGTCAAAGAGATAGCTTCCAATATATTGCACTTAGTCATTATTACCTTCAACTCCTCCCTGAGTATAAATACAGCCTATAAAAGAGTGGCATTTACAACCTCACACCGCCACCGTCAGCAAGTCATACATTAACTTAGAAAATCTTTTTGCTTTAGTAGGGTCTGAGAGGAGCTGCATCATCTGGTTTTGTTGCGCTGCGCTACTATCCAAAATGGCATCGTCAATTGCTTTAGCAAAATCGCCTAACATTGCCTGCTCGGGGCTATTATTGGCAATCTGTTGCATGACCTGAATATTCTCACTGAGTTTATCGCGCACGGTGTAGGCATAGTTCACCATGTCGTTTTCAGTTAACTGATCGGTAATAAAGAGTTCGTTTAAACGCTCAATTATTTGCGACAAAAACTCTTCTTTTTTGTCTTTTGCTTTGGCTGACCCCAAACCTTCGCCCGGCACTAATTTATAATCTGCTGAGTCTTCTTTTAACTTTAAATCTTGTTGACGAATTACCGACAAACGATAGTGACTTAACACGACATCATTCAGGTTAATGTCATCGTCTTCTTCAACGACCTCACGCAACATAGGGCGCAAATTACGTGCATACAAACAGAGTTTTTCTAAATCTTTATCGTTGTAGTCCACAATCTGAGACATAAACTCGTAAAAGCGCACAAACGTGCCCAAGTCTTTCTTGAAGATTTCTAGCGCGTCTTTTTCTTGTTTGCACTCTTTAAAACTATTCTCGGCATTCGCAATTAACACCGGATCATTCGTGCGCTTAGTACGCTCAAACATGTCTTTCGCTTGTTTAAATGCCTCAATGGCTGACTTATAGCGTTTTTGCCAACGTTCTACCGCAGGCTTGCAGATGTTCGCGATGGCCGCATTGCTTTTACTTTTGACATAAAAGGCGTTACAAAACTGCTCGACTTCTTGCCACAAAAAAATACCCGAAGCACGTAGCTTGTCGAATAAGTCAAAAATCAGATCAGGATCAGAAACATCGGCCAATTCAGCCGTTTGATAATACGGCTGAAAGGCGGACAGAATATCATCCGGCTCATTAAAGAAATCCAAAATAAACGTGCCGGTTTCTGCCTTACTAGGGAAAATACGATTTAATCGCGACAGTGTTTGTACACACTCGACCCCGCCCAGTTTTTTATCCACGTACATAGCGCAGAGTTTGGGCTGGTCAAAGCCAGTTTGAAACTTGTTAGCAACAATCATCACTTGGTAATCGTCGCTATCAAAGGCTTTGCGCATATCGCGGCCTTTGAGGTTGGTATTCATATTGGCTTCGGTGAATTTCTCGCCCAACAATGCCGTGGCATTGGGGTCTTTCTCGTTGTATTCCACCTCACCGGAGAAGGCCACCATAGCGCGAATATTGGCATAGTGTTGTTTGTCATTTTTCGTTTCAGAGAAAACCTTCTCGGCGATGTACTTATCAAAAGCGAGCTTGTAGCGCACGGCTTCTTTGCGCGAGCTGGTCACGACCATAGCTTTCGCTTGTCCGCCCAATAAACCCATCACGTTATCTTTAAAATGCTCGACAATGACCTGCACTTTTTGGCTAATGTTGTAATCGTGCAAACGCACCCACTGGTTCAGTTTGACCTTGGCCTTTTTGCTTTCAACCTCTTGATCGCTGCCCGCCATTTTCATGGCTAAGTTATAGGCAACCTTATAATTGGTGTAGTTTTTCAGCACATCTAAAATAAAGCCCTCTTCAATGGCTTGGCGCATCGAATACACATGGTAGGCTTCGGGCTTATTGGTTTTAGACGGCGCTTCATTCGGCTTAGGTAAACGACCAAACTGCTCAAGCGTTTTAGTTTTAGGCGTGGCGGTAAAAGCTAAATAGCTGAGGTTTTTAGATGCTCGACGTGAGGCCACCGCAGCATCGAGAATATCCTCGGTCGAGAGTTCTTCTTCGTCGCTTGTGGCGTCCATCATCAGCACTTCTTTTAACTGCCGCGCGGTACTGCCGGTTTGCGAACTGTGCGCTTCATCGGCAATCACCACATAATTGCGCTCTTTTAAACTGACGCTGTTTTCGATGGCTTTTAACACATAAGGGAAAGTTTGAATGGTAACGATAATAATCGGCTGCGAGGTTTCCAGTGCTTTGGCGAGTTTTTCTGATTTGGAGCCATCGCCCTCATTGCGGTTAATGCGCCCCACCGTGCCCTCAACCGAGGTAAACTGCGAAATCGTTTCTTGCAGCTGATCGTCCAGTACCGTTCGATCTGTCACCACAATGACCGAATCAAACAGCTTATTGCCCTCCCCAGTGTGAATCGCCGATAACTGATGCGCCGACCACGCGATAGAATTCGACTTACCCGAACCGGCACTGTGCTGAATTAAATACTTGTTGCCCGGCCCTTCTGTGCGTGCGGCATTCACCAACTTAGTGACCACATCCCACTGGTGATAACGCGGAAAAATCAGCGCCTCTTTTTTGTACTTGCGCCCTTCCCAGTCTTCTTTTTCTTCAATTTGTAAATGCACAAAGCGGGCGAGAATATTCAGCAAGTTATCGGGCTGTAATACCTCATTCCACAAGTAATCGGTGGCGTACTGGTTTACGTCCTCCGGCACGTCATTGCCCGCACCACCTGTTGACGTCCCTTTGTTAAACGGTAAAAAGAAGGTCTTATCGCCCTCTAAACGAGTCGCCATATACACTTCGTACTGGCTCACAGCAAAATGCACCAAAGCACCGCGTTTAAAGGTTAATAGCGGCTCGGGCTTTTTTGTGGTGGGGTCAATGGCAAAGCGGGTGGTTTTGTATTGCTTGATGGCGTTTTGCACGGCCTGCTTAAATTCAGACTTCAGCTCTAGCGTCGCCACTGGCAAGCCATTCACAAACAAGACTAAGTCGATGCGCCAGCGTTTAGCACGAATGCCTTCCTCGGCTTCATGCGACTCCGTTGCCCAAGGGCTGTAGACCAGCTCTGGCACCACACGTAAACGATTTTGCTGATAACGGGCTAGCGTATCGGGGTTTAGGTCGTGCTCGGGCTTAAATTGGCACAGGCTAAAACGCGTGCCGCGATCACGCAGCTCATGGCGTAATACCCCCAACGTACCAAAAGAGCGCAGCTCTTTATTCGAAAACGACGCCGCCGCATTCGGGTCAGCCTTGTTTAGCTGAGCAGCAACACGCTCTAAAAATTTAGACTCGGGATCATTAGGGTATAAGGCACAGAATTTTTGCCATTGCTCATCTTGGGTGTCTTTCACAAACCCCAGCAAATCCTCTGAATATAGTGCCAACTCACGATTGTAGTGCTCGGGCTTACCCAGCAACCAACCATTCGCCACCAACTGCTGAATCATTTCGTTTTGAAATGCGAATTCACTGGCACTGGCCATTCTTTAATCCCTTATTGTTTTTAGTTCACGTTACTTAATGCGACATCACCTAATCGTACGGTCTTTCGTTTGCTGCATCCACCTACCCTAATGATAAAACTAAGCAAAATGAACGAAATACATAGCGGAACTAACGTCGACTTATTTCCATTTCCCTTCACTGACATCCCACTTGAAAGGATATTCAGCGCCTAGGGCGGCTGCTTGATAAGCGGGCTCTAAAAAACGTCGTAACCCTTGCTGTATATTTTCAAAAGACTGATCACTGACGATTCGATTTTTATTCAAGAAGGCATTCCACTGTTTATGTTTGTTCGTATCTTGCATAAATTCAGCCGTAAAAACAGACAGCATCTCTGTGCTCATCACCGTATTCCGCCGATTGAACGTCGATCTAATGGCAGAGACTAGTAGAGTACCATCAAGAGCAGTCCCATCGAGAGCATCCCCGCCGAGTAAAAAATCACCTTCCTGTAAGCCATGAATAGCAATCATCCAAATATCATAAAAATCTTTAATACGACTATTGAACAGACCCAGCGCCACCATCGCGTGAAACTTCTCAGCGATCACCGTATAAACCGGATAGATCTTCATTATAGGAGCAGGAAAATCTAAAAATGACGGAATAGTTGCCAGCCTAGCATTAGGCGTGACAGCATCGCCAAAACCAATATCAACTTGCAAACCTATTTTCGCTTTTTCTAAATGAGCAAACCCTGTGACTCTCACACCTTGATAAAGTGAGTCTTCCTTAATTCGAACACCTTGAATGGATTCAATATCAAAGATCAAACCATCATCGGCTTCTATAGCACAAATGACTTTGAAATCATTTACTAGTACATCAGTATCGTTTGATCCAAAACCCAACAAATCAATATCTTTAGTAGGACGATGCAGATCTCCCGTCCAAACCGAAAATAACATCGCCCCTTTCAAAAGAAACTGATCGTGATACTCCGACACACTCAAACGATACAATAGCCGCTGAATCGCATACTGCTGTAACACGAAATCAAATGACTCACCGCGTTCGCGCGATAAGTTCAGCAGTTTTTGGCGTATCGACGCCGCTTTATTAGTCACCAAAGGCCATTCTCCTTATGTACCTTGCTTATAAATATCGCGCAAAGAGTCAACCCAAAGACTCCATATAAGGTTGCATAACCTTCGCCACACGACACACCTTGGCGTACCTAAGCAGATCATCCATCGTGAACATTTGTGCACGCCAACCATCCTTTAGCGCTTCTAGGGCGACGTCTAACCCAATCTTATTACGGTACTTAAAACAATCGGCTACGGTTTTCGCCGGACAAAAAACCGAAACCATTACTCCATCGATTTCATGCTGCTCAACACCTTCAACCAAGCCTTCATGAGACATAGTGACAAAGCGCACCGGCGGATAATGAATACGAGGACGGCGCGACTTGCGGTCAATTGCCAACCAAACTTCAAAAGGATTTTGTGTACCCAAGCCATGAAAACTCAAAGCGGATAGCAGTGCCACCACACCATTAGGTGCCAGTTTAGCGACCTCAATCAAAGACTGGTGGCGGCTGGCTTCACGATCTGGCCATTGATACAAACCACGGCCCAGCTTAATCAACACGCCTTCACGCGCCAACATGTTTAAGTAGTCTTTGGGCAAGCCGTGAGCCAGCAAATCGCGCGGACGAATAAGCCCTCGCTGTATGGCAAGATTGATCACTTGTTGGCGTTTTGAGGTTTTAGACATAAGGCATAAATTCTTAAAATGTCGGCACTTGTAAATATATGCCGACACTTTGATTTTTGCAACCACATAACGGCAACTAACAGTGTTTGTACTATCGTCAACCATGAACAAATAAGAAGAGACCCAATTTGGGGTCGATCAAACCCAAATTGGGTATTATGTAAAACGGAGAATATAGGTACATAATCTCCTATCACCCTGTTATTCATCCATATTCTTTTTTTCTGAATATTCAGGTTTGCATTTAAATATCTCGTTATCCTCTGAAAAACTGTCAATTAATACCTTTTCAACAGGCTTGCTTAAACCATCCACAGCCCAACGTTTGATGGCAAAATTAAGAATTCTTTGCTCTCGAATGTCCAAAAATTTTTGATAAACAGAATACCAATAACTTTTCACTTGTCGCTTGAACTCATGACTATTATCAATCTCTTTTTTGGCAGCTTCAAAATCATTACGCAACTCACGAATCATCAAGGTATTGGGCTGAGCTTTTGTACCTTCAAAATACTCTTCGATTTTCTGCTCAATACGGTGATCGCTCACTTTTATATTGATAGTTTCCATTAAAATAATAAAATTACCAAGTCGTCTTTTATTCACATCCAAATCGTTTATATCATCATAAAGAGAAATTTCTTTCCTAGCCCAAATATGCTCCTGATGATAAAAATCATTCGGTGATACTTTATCGCGAGATGCAACAAAACGAGCTATTTGAGAAGACTGACGATTCTGGCTTAGTAATTCATCTTCATAACTACCTAAGAAAAATTTTAATCCTTGCCATTTGTAATAATCACCAGATTCATTTTTATCTAAAGTTAAGTATTGAATAAATTTTTGATCGTTAGCATTTTCATCGACAAACCAAACTAGATATTCGTATAGATAATCTGTCGCTTCATAACCCTCAGAGTCTTCATAAAGACTAAAGTCGTTCTTATGATAATAGTAAGCGAGTTCAAATAACTCACCTTGACCACTATCGTTTCGATTAGCAATGCCGGTAATGTAATACCTGAAATTTAATTTTTCTAAAACATCAAGAATTTTTACACGCCGCTCTACATCAAACTCCTTACTATATAGCGATACTATCAAGGGTAGGATAGATGCTTGCGCAGGATGAAGTGCAATGCGCTGAAGGATCTGCTTTTCTTTATCACTTAAACCAGAGTTTCTCGAATCAAATAGATAGGTATAGGTCTTAGCAGAATTGGTAACAAACTCAACGAAGTCAGAAAGCTCTTGCCAATGCACAGCATCAGCAGCAGGGCAAAACTGCTTCAAATTATCGTAAACGTGATAGCTTTTGCTCTTGTTGTAATCTTTGAAAACAATCCAGCAAACACGCAAGAAACGGTTTTCATCATCATTACTGGTAAAATTAGCACTATTCAATGACTCTAAAAGAACAGGCCAATTGCTGTTCACTTTCACTTTCAAGTCATTTATTCCATGACGCCCAGCGAAGTAAATAAGATAGTTCTTTATCTTTTCTAACTCGCTCAAAGGCTTACCACGATTATTAATCACCTCAAACATAATACCAATCTCGGCATCTTTTTTAGGTGCATAAAGTAAAAAACCAAGTTTCTCAGTAACTGCCAAATAGATACATTCTAATTCGTCACGATCTTTTCCAGTCAAATAAATTTGAAATTGGTTAGCTGCATCAACAATATTTTGGTCAGCTTTACTTTTTATCTTTTGATTGACTGGTTGACCATCATCTAATATTTCATGAAATAAAGGATCACGGATAGAACCTAACTGCAATTGATAGGTTGTATTACCAGTATCAATACCAGATCGAACATAAACTTGCTCTATCGTGCTTAGAGACTCTGAATTTAACTCAATCAATCCTATTTTTTTTGCAGCTCTAAGTATGCATGACATGAAGATTACAAGAGAAGTAACGCGTTGCTGCCCATCGACCAAATCAAAAATCGAGCTTTCACCATTTTGGCTTGCCACTACCGTACCGGTAAAGTGTCGATGATCTTGGGTAATAATCTGGATAATATCGCCGATCAAATCTTTACGCTGCTCTTCTTCCCAAGAATAACCTCGCTGATAATCCGGCACACTTAACTGGCGGTTGCCCGAATCAAAAATATCTTTAAGCGTTAATAACTCATAGGTTTTATTATTCATGCTATATCCTTGCAATTATCCAATTCAGGGACGACCCTGTTTATAAACTCAATTTTAGCTGTGGCGGCGACAAATCTTGTGCCGCGTAGCGTCATTGACTCCCTTATTCTTTGTAGTTCACTTTATATACCTAGTATGTTTTCAGCCAATAGTACGAGCATTCGTTTGCTGCATCCAGCCAGCCAAGCTAAAAAACTGAGCAAAACGAACGAAGTACACATTTTAGGTAAGGTCAGGTCCAATTGAGGTATTCTCTTATCTCTATCTCACCGATTATTCAGAGAGATACAAACAAGCGCTAGCTGAGATCGTAACTCAGTGCAATCAGTACCTTTGCTTTTTCTACGTCACTGGCATTGCGAACAATAACTTCTAAATCACCAGTACCCCAATGCCCTTTATCGCGCATGTCAGCGGTAAAACCGGCTTCAAGGTTTATAGAATCGGGGTCTAAAGTTAAATAGATACGAATAGAAGGATCACGAACGGGTGCCCATACCTGAACACTGGCGAAGTTTTTAATGACTTTAATCGCCGTATAAAACTTCAATTCTTTACGCTGGACCTCATCCCCTAAAGACAAAGCAAAATCGCAGACTTGGTTGTATAACTCTAAGTGCTCAGCAGATGCTTGCTGCTTACGATCTTCATGCGTATCTCTGCGCGTTTCGTTGGATAAACCAACTTGAGAAGAAACATCGCCATTACCTTGTGTGCTTTCGATTTCAGGTTCTAAAGTCTGAGAGTTTTGCACCGTATTTCTGCTACGGGCCGCCATCACCTGGGCTTCTTGCACATTAACCAGCTCAAGCAGTAATAAGTCATCGCCAAAATAGCGATAACGCATTAACTCGATATTGCGGTTAATCTGCTGCACTGCGTGTTCATCGTAACGGTTATAATCGGCGGCAATACATACCAAACGCGTACCCGGCCATTCGATGGTCTCAGCGGCTTCGGCACCTAACACCCTCATCACCAGCAACTGAAAATCGGCCTGATGATCCAACAACCAATCTAAATAAAATAATCCCTGATTAATCACGTTTTCATTTTTCGAGCGTTTATACTCGATAATCACAGGGCATCCGTTTTCATCCAAGGCTAACGAATCAATCCGGCCTTTATGAGTTTTACCCGTATCGTATTCAGACGCGAGAAAACGCATACCTAAAAACGTCGGCATATTCGCTTCAATCTGCTGTTGCAAATTGCTTTCCAGCGCCGCCATATGGCCCGCTAACTCGCTGACGCCATCGCCTTTTAATGAAAACAGCTTGATATCGCTCATAGCCCGGCCTCCTTGCTTAAATCAGCGACCTTGTTTAGATCAACGGCTGCGTTTAACTCAGCGTCATTCCCGCGTAGGCGGGAATCCATTGTATTGTTTGAAGACTCAGGCGCGACCCAGTCACGAACGTCGATTTTACCGGTGACAGCGGCGGAGATAAGTGCAGTTCGGCGTTCTTTCAAAAGAGACACTGTAGTTTCAGATCTAGAAATCAAGTATTCATATTTATCTACGGATCGTTCCAGCTCAGAGTAAATTTCAACCTGTTCTGTTTTCGAAGGAACAACAAGCAACAAATCCCCTTGAGCCACAAGACCAACATAAGCTCGGGTTGATTGTTTACCACCGATTAATTTTAATTGCTCTTGAATTAAACCTGACTGAAAAAGCATATAGAAATATTTATTAAAATAATCCTGATTTTTCCAACGGTAATAAGTCACCTGAGGAGTAAGCATCCAATATGGTTCATTTATTTCTTCCGGTATTAAACCAACTTCTCCTACAGTTCCCTTATGGGTTAACAACACGTCGTTAGCTTGAGCAAAACCAATTCTTAATCTACCGGCACGCTCCAAACTTATAAACTTACAATCACCTGTAGATACCTTACCTTTCTGTACATTGTTCGCCATCAGAAAAGGGATCCCCTCATCAACATACTCAGCTGCTATGGGGTGCTGTTCTCCATGATTACCGTCTTGAATTTCTAGAATTTGTGCTCTTATTAAATTTCTTACAGTTAGTACCTTCCAATGCTCCGGCACTTCACCCAACCACTCCACTCCAGAGTCGCGCATGGGTGCGTTAGGGTTGAGGCCTTTGGTGACGGCGTGGCTGATGACAGCTTGGCGTTTTTCTTTGAGCAGTTTGATGAGTTGTTGTTGCTTTTCGATCAGGGTGTCGATTTTGGCGGTTTCGTGGTCGAGGAAGTTGGCGATTTCAACTTGATATTTGTAAGTCGGGGCGCTGACCTTCAACGATGAAATCTTCTCCTGATTCACATTTGGTTGTCCTCCTCCTGAGGATAAATTAATAATTTCTTGTCTAGTAGAATAGAGCCAATAAAATAAATATTTATTATTAATAATATCTGAAGGCGGCATTACACAACATGCTTGGTTAGTCGTAGCATTATTACCTAAAATACCAAGCCTACCGATTGTAGCGCCATACATAGCTATCACAACTGAACCTTTAGGGTGTATGCGTAATGTCGGCAAATCATACAAAGCTTTATCAGTCACTTTCTTTGTCGTATCTAAAATAACCCCTTCTCTCAGTTCACCAGTTGTTACCCATAAATTAGTACCATCATAGTAATTACTCCCATCAGACTTAGGAGTAGTCCCACTAGCTACATAAGGACAAGCATGGGTTATCTTCCACATATCCCAATCAGTTGGTATCTCACCAATCCACTCAACCCCTGAATCCTTATATTCAGGATACGTCTGATACTTGCCGCTCAACCCCACTTTATCCATACACCTTCCCCATTTCGGTTTCGAAGCTGGCGAATAGGCAGGACTGCATTCGAGTAGCTGCTTGCACGACTGTCGCCAGCATGGATGCTGGCGTCAAGCCTGCAGGGACGCATTCACGGCGTGTCGAGCAAGTCGATGCCCGAAGGCTAACCGTTGTTGTAAAGTCGATTTCGCGTAATGGATTCGCGCCTTGGAGATAATGACCCTTCTGCGCGAAAATCACAGTATCTAAAATAACCATCACGAATGCACCTCCCGCAATAATTCCATTATTTCTGCACTCACCGCATCCAAATCGGCATCGATCTCGGCCAAATCCCTTGGCGGCTGGTACTGATAAAAATGGCGATTAAAAGGAATTTCATAACCCACGATGCCGACCTGCTGATCTTTAGCATCGGTTTTGCTGGCGTCTATCCAGGCATCCGGAACATGAGGTTGTACTTCTTTAATAAAATAGGCTTCGTTTAAGGCATTGACTGTTTGGCTTTCTTTCCCCTCATAAGCCAGCGCGACGTTTTCGTTGTCACGCAAATCGCCATCGGGTTTGTATTCAACAACTCTTTTTTCGCTACCGGCACCTCCATTCACCTCAAATAGACCATAAAGCGGATTCGCTTTTGCTTTGTGAATCTTTTTAATGACTTTTTCTGCCGCTGGATTCTTCCAACTTACCGCGTCTGTGATCGCCTTTTTGTCTTTCGCATCAAGTTTAATATCCAGCGTTTTGCAGGCTTTATTAAGCACCGCATCATAACCATTCATATCATCACACTGTTCAGCACCGATGATGGATTGGAGCGATATTCCCAACAAATAGGTTTGTAAGCAATCGAGCCAGAGCTTGCTGTCGAGCAGGTCTTTTATTTGCTTCTCTTTCAACTCGCTGTAATGGCTTTTGATATAGGCGCGTATTTCGACGGCGTGTTCTGTTAGCTGGCCATAAGTTTCGTTGGCGACATCATCAATCCAGCCTTGCCCGTAAGTTTCATAAATCCATTTCATCGGGGCATTTAACGGCTTGTTGGCAAAACGCAGCTCGGCAAGACGCTCGTCGCTAAACTGATAGCTTTCGCGCAGTGGGCGCTCGATGGTAATACGGCGATAGCCAAATTCGTGGTTGGCAAAGATTTTACTGGCGAAGGTTTTAACTACCTCGGCCTTTGGGTTGGCGGCTTGACGGCCACGGCTGCTTTTAACTTCGGCGGGTTTTTCGCCCACAAAGTCCGATACTGGGCGAGCATCCACCACCTCAAAAGCACCAAAGGTACGAATGATGGTAGCGATGTCATCGGCGCTCATTTCATTGCGTTTAGACCCTAACGATTTACGCATTTTGCCGCACAGGTTTACGCCATTAATAAGCTGGACCTTGCCTTTGCGCTCTTGCGATTTTTTATTCGACAGCACCCACACATAGGTGGCAATGCCGGTGTTGTAGAACATATCCGTTGGCAGAGCCACGATGGTTTCGAGTAGGTCGGCCTCTAATATGTAACGGCGAATTTCGCTTTCGCCCGAGCCTGCGCCGCCAGTAAATAACGGCGAACCATTAAGAATAATGCCAATGCGACCGCCGCCGTCACTGCTATCACGCAGCTTGCTGATTAAGTGCATTAAGAAGAGTAGCGAGCCGTCCGATACGCGCGGTAAGCCGGGGCCAAAACGTCCATCAAAGCCTTTAAGGGTGTTTTCGTCTTTGATGGTGGATTCGATTTTTTTCCAATCGACACCAAAGGGTGGATTAGACAGCATGTAGTCAAACTTGTTGGCGTAAAGCTGATCGTTCGAGAGGGTGTTGCCAAGTTTGATGTTATCGACTTCTTGCCCTTTGATCAGCATGTCGGCCTTGCAAATGGCGTAGCTTTCTGGGTTTAGCTCTTGGCCATAGGCAATCATTTTTGCGCCGCTGTTTAATTCGAGCACGTATTCCATACCCGAGGATAAAAATCCGCCGGTGCCTGCGGTGGGGTCATAGATAGTACGAATAATGCCTTGCTTAGATAAGGCATCGTCGTCTTCCATAAATACTAAGGCCGTGGTGAGGCGCACGATGTCACGCGGGGTGAAATGCTCCCCGGCGGTTTCGTTTGAGCCTTCGGCAAACCGACGTATCAACTCTTCGAAGGTGAGGCCCATGTCGTGGTTTGAGATGGCCTTGGGGCTTAAATCGGTGGCTCGGACTTTTTGTACCACCTTGTAGAGCAAGTCGGCGTCGTTAAGCTGGCCGATAAATTCGGCAAAGTTGAAGTATTCGAATATCTCGCGCGCGTCTTTCGAGAAGGCTTGAATGTAGCTTTCGAGGTTGGCCTTAATGCCGGCTTCGCCCAGTTTCGACAGATCCATCTTGGAGGTGTTAAAAAAGCTAAGGCCTTGGCCGTCGATTTGAGTGGCCCTAAGTATCAGTTTTTCTTGGGCTTCCTCGGGCAAGTTGAGATTTTTTACCCGCTCATATTCCGCGAGTACGGCGTCTTTGCTGGCTTCTAATACGCCTTCAAGGCGGCGCAGCAAGGTAAATGGCAGAATGATGCGGCCATACTGGCTTTGTTTGAAATCGCCACGCAGTAAATCGGCGATCGACCAGCAGTAGGCGGCGAGGTTGTTCGGGGTTTGTGTTTGCTCTGACATTAGGTGTGCAGTTCCGTGGCAATGTGGCCGCTTGTTGAGCCGCCTGACAAATAGCCTGTAATTTACTGCAATGTAGGGGCTAGGCCAACCGGCTTAGGCACCAGAAGTAATATAAGCATTGCTTTTTGGACTCTGGTCGATTGCCTAAAGTAGCATTCCTCAAAGGCTCTAACAAAAAAGCCCTAACACTTGCGCGCTAGGGTTTCGTCTAGATCACTTGAATATCACTCAAATATCGCATTCACTGCCGTTTGAACTTCCCCTTGAAATATTGGGTTTTCCCAAGCGGTGTTTCAATCGCCTTTGAGGTTAAAGCTTTGTAAAATCGGCCGCTTCGGCTTTTCCACTTGTAGCAATATCATCGGCCACAGTAACGCGGTTGCGGCCGTTGCGCTTGGAGGTATAAAGGGCGGCATCACACTGAGCGATCAAATCTTCGGGCGCTATTTCTTCTGTTGGAATTATCCCACCAACGCCAAAACTCGAGGTCACTCTAAAGGCTCGTTCGCTACTAGATATAATGGTATTAGCAATATTTTTGCGCATGTTTTCGGCAAGAGCAAAGGCTTGTTGTTGGGTAGTATCCGGCAAGATAATAACAAATTCTTCACCACCATAACGACATACAACATCTATCGGGTGATTAACCGACTGGCGCATGATACCGGCTACTTTAACAAGGCAATCATCACCACTGATATGACCATAGTCGTCATTCACCTTTTTAAAGTGATCTATGTCGAGCAAGATTATGCTAATGGGGGTTTGTTCAGCGACGGCATCACTCCACATTTGTGGATAGATATCGTTAAAGTATCTGCGATTACGTACTTTGGTTAAGCCATCGTTAATGGACAATTCGGCTAGCGAACGATTCTCAGTTTCTAACTGAGACAAAATATTCGATAAGTCTCGGGTACGCTGCTTCACTTGTAGCTCTAGATCCGCTTTTGCGGCGCTTTCAGTTGCTAATAGGCGCTCTTGAGTATGGCGTAAATCACGCTCTTTTTTATTGAGCTGATGCAAAAACCCCAAACGTTCCTTTCGGTCTCTGGCTGCACGATAGGCCATCATAGAGGTGAACACGGCTGCTTCGATTAATGTTCCCATATGCCAACCGTAACTGGTAATAAAATTAACCGGAACCAAATTCCATACTTTCATTCCATACACCATTGCACCGGTAACACCCGTCCCCCAAGCCAGTAGAAATGATTTAACACCTGGACGCCCACGCAGAATAAAATTACTGACGACCGATGCATAAAAAACACCAACCAAAATAGACGTAAGAGTTGTCAATTTAATGGCGTAATAAGAAGGCAAAATAAAGCACAAAACTAAGGAAAGCAGCATAATTCCGGTTAGAGCTTTCGCCATTTTATAAGCTTTAGGAGCGTATTTACGTAGCTTTAAATATGACGCGGCAAACACTGTAAATATAGTCATTGAGATACTTAAAATATAAGGAATGATATCTCGACTTATGAATAACGAATCAATACCGAAAAGGGTATGTGGCATACCTTCCAATACGGCAAAGAAAAGAAAATGATAACTCACCATAAATAAACTGTAATAGAGCTGCTCGCGGTCTCTTAATAGCAAGGTCATGAAAAATGCAAATAAGATATTGGTAACGACCAAACCAAAATAAAAAACAATATTAACGGCATACTGAAATGCCTGCCGTTCGAGCGCTGGTGTCGTCGTCAGATAAATCGGTAGTGCAATAGAATTGTCACTATCGACACTAAGATAATAGGTTTCGGTGCTATGCGCTTTAATGACCAACGGCATAACAAAATAGGAAGCCGGAATATGGAGTGCTTGGTCGAATTCATTTGCGTAAAACCGACCAAGGGTATAGAGCGGAGTCGTCGTGCTGTCATTATATAAATACAGACGATCGATTAAGGGATAACGAATATTTAAAATACGTTCAATATCATGATCAGAGGCGTTTGAAAGTTCAAACTTGAGCCATACCCGCTGCTGGGTGTACCCAAAGTTAAGCGCTTCATACTCTCCCGCTACAAAATCAGCATTACGTACATAATCTGTTAACCCCGAATCATCCCGTTCAAGGCGCACGGTATCGACATATTGCCCTAACGCTAAGTTATCGCTCAGCCTATCGACCTCAATCCTAGTAGCGGCGATAGAAGTGGTCGACATCATCCATACAACCAACATTGTGAGTAAGTAGCGCATTAAAATTCCAAATCGTCGCTATAACGTCGCCCTCTTTAGTACAAAAGGCAGAAAGGCTCTAAGTATAGTTGAGGAATTAACGCCGAACCGGAAGCATCGCACACTTTACTCAAGCCATTCCTAATGCTGCCTATCGTTGCTTTTGTGCCGTTCGTGACACAGCTCACAAGAATAGCGTAAAGGGAAAGTAAGCCCGAATTTAACTCCGCAGAATGTGACTTAATGTGCATTATTACGCCAATACATGGCATATTCTATAAGTACACAAGATGCGCCATTGAAGTTAGATTTTTTCTCTGATCGTGATCTTACTTTACCTATGTCCAGTTACAAATACTTACCTAGATCGCTCGATACACTACAGAAAACAGTGGCTCTACTGATTAAACTAGGTTTGTAATAAGAATAATAATAGTGATCGACAACAAGACATTATACGCCAATGCATAGAGCAAGAATTAGAGTTGATCCCGCTGCTAGCCACTGGGTGAACGAATACACAAAAGTTAGACTTCAGTTCATTTTTGGGCTGTTGCTCGTTCTGGCCTGCCAATTGGTGGGAGCATCACCCGTAGCTGCCGTGACAGATATTGCGGCGGTTGATACACGCCTCAACTTAATCCCTACTTTGCGCTATACCGCTGCGTCACCTGAGCAAACCTTGGCCGACATTCAATCCCTAAGTGATGAAGACTGGCAAGTATCAAAGCAAGAGCATCGTAACTTCGGGCATAGCCAACGCGTGATTTGGTTCCATACCCAAATCATTAAGAACCATCTTCTCTCTACACCTATATTTCTAAGAGTAAACTACCCCCACCACGACTATATCGATCTTTATTTACAGCATGGCGAGCAAAATATTGGTCACTTTGAAGGTGGAGATGAACGCACATTTGCAAGCCGTCCCGTAGATCACCGTACATTTTTAGCGCCGGTCAAAATTCCAATGGGTGAGGTGGTGGATGTCTATCTACGCATAGAGACTCAAGGCCCTATGATGGTTCCAATTGAGTTAATCACTCAAGTGGAAGCGGTAAAGGAAGAGTCAGTATTACTTTTATTCGTTGGCTTATACTTCGGCGTGATTATTATCATGCTGGTCTACAACGCATTTATTTATACTTCGCTGCGCGACAACACTTACCTCTACTACCTCATGTACATGGCTGCAGTAGCAGCGCAGCAGTTCACCTTATTTGGTTTTGGCTTCCAGTACCTATGGAAAAATCCTGAAATATTGAGTAATAACTTTATGATTATGCTCACCTCAGGGTTAATGGAAACCTCTGCCGTATTATTTGTTATAAAGTTTATTCGCTTACGACGTATGCGATCACGGCTCGACCGTTTTGCTGGATACTCCTTACTGGCATGTTGCGTCAGCATGCTATTTGCAAGCTTCTTTATGAGCTTTTCAACCTTTATTTCCGTCGTCAATATAGTCGGGTTGGTTGGCGTTGGTTGCGGACTATACATTGGGGTTAAAGGCTGGCTTATGGGGTTCAAAGCGGCACGGCTGTTTGCTACCGCTTGGTTAATCTACTTAATGTTTATCGGCTGGTACTTACTTGACCTAATGGCTGTGATTGATTCCACCACCTATGGAAACTATGCCATAGCAATAGGCTCTGTTATTGAGCTATCGCTATTATCTTTCGCGTTTGCTGACCGAATGAATCAAGAGAAAGAATTGCGCCTACATACCCAAGCCACATTAATTAATGTGCAGCGGGCCATGAACGAAGATCTTGATCATAAAGTAAAGCAACGCACCAAAGCACTAGAAGAAGCCAACCGGAAATTAGAATATCTCAGTACCACGGATGGCCTAACAGGGCTATTTAATCGACGTCATTTTGATCAAGAGTATGAACGTCTCTACAAAGAGTCGATTAAAAACAAACAATCACTCGCAGTACTCATGATAGATGTCGATCACTTCAAACGTCTAAATGACGAATATGGCCATGTATTCGGTGACCGCTGCTTAATTCGTGCGGGGGAATTAATCCGTCAGGCATTAAATTCTCCACCAGACATTTGTGCGCGCTACGGCGGTGAAGAATTTATCGTTGTTCTTCCAAACGTGAAATACAACCAAGCAAAACAGGTAGCCGAATCACTGCGCCACGCCTTTGCCAATACAATTGTCAAAGATGGTCGAGTGGCTGCTAGCATGACCGTTAGCATAGGCCTAGCCTTTACCATGCCGACCGACATAAACCAACACGAAGTGTTGCTCAAAGACGCTGATAATTATCTTTATCAAGCTAAGGAGAATGGCCGCAATCAGGTTGTCGAAACATATTGAATACCAGAACGCGGATACCTCTCATAAGCTCGAAACAGGATTGACACTACACCACTCTCAACTATCGTTACATGGCACTAGATCAAAAGGAATGCCGATATCCGCCCTCATGATGACAAGTCTAATCGACGCCAAGTAGTAGCGTCATTTTGGCAGCTATTCCGCTCGCTAATAATGAGCGTGGTCATTCTCTGCTTAAGTATTAATGCCCACAGCACCGAAGTGCTCGATATATCCAATATCAAAGACAAAATTGATTTGTTATCCCATCTCGAATATCACACAATCGCCGAGAATGATGATATCTACGCCCAAACACAGTTAGCCGATGAGAGATGGCTAGCACCGCAAGGTGTTAAAGGTAACTTAGGTCACTCTGACAACCCCGCATGGTTCAGAATAACCCTAACAGGTATCGATAAACTCAAAGAACAAACTTTTATCCGGTTAAATTACCCTCATCACGATTACATTGACGTTTATTATTTACAGCAAGGTAACGTGATTCAACATTTTGAGGGCGGCGACCAACGAGTATTCTCCGAGCGGCCGGTAGACTTCCGCATCTACCTTTTTCCTATCGCGACAACGGATGCTATTCCCGACAACGTTGATCTATACATTCGTATCGCGACTCCTGGGCCTCTTATGATGCCCTTGGATATCATCACTTATCCGAAAGCGGCGGATGATGAGCGCGCCATGTATTTATGGGGAGGTGCATACTTCGGTATAATGGCCATCATGTTGATCTACAATACCTTCATATGGCTCGCCATGAGGGATTTCACTTACTTTTTATATCTCCTCTACCTAACCGCAGCAGGCGCACTACAGTTTGCTTTATTTGGCTTCGGATTTAAGTATCTATGGCCTGACAATCCTGGCTTTAACAATGAAGTGATTATATTTCTAACACCGTTTATGCAACTCACCGCTGTTATTTTCGTATTGAAATTTGTCGATATAGAAAATACGGGAACAAAATTAGATAAGGCAATTGGCGTCACTCTCTTTATTTTAGTCACCTTATTAACAATAGTTAGTCTGTCACTACCTTACGCCACCGTCTTAACCTTAGGTCATATTATTGGCTTAAGTGCGGTTACCGCCGGTATTTACATAGGCATCAAGGGCTGGGTGAGAGGCTTAAAAGCCGCGCGAATTTTTACAATTGCTTGGCTCGCCAATTTGATTTTTATTGCATGGTATCTATTCGATATCACGGGAATGGTAAATGCCACAGTGATTGGTGGGCAAGGTATTGCCATTGGCTCTATTGTTGAGCTTGCTTTATTGTCTATTGCTTTCGCCGACAAGATCAACCAAGAAAAAGAATTGCGTATTTCTACTCAGCAAGAATTATTAGAAGTTCAGCTTGATACCAATATAAAACTAGACAACAAAGTGCGTGAGCGAACTCAAGAATTAGAGGCGGTAAATGAACAGTTGGCACGGTTAAGCATTACCGATCCACTAACCAGCCTTTATAACCGCCGCCATTTCGATAAAGTTTACATCGATAACTACTACGAAGCCTTTCGATACAAAAAGTCGATCGCGATTTTGATGATAGATATTGATCACTTTAAACGTCTAAATGATCTCAATGGCCATGCCTTTGGCGACCTATGTTTAATAAAAGCGGCACAACTCATACGCGGCAATATTCACCGCCCTACCGATCTAGTTGCACGCTACGGTGGCGAAGAATTCATTGTCATGCTGCCCGATACAGTCCTCACCGATGCGCTTAATATTGCCGAAAGTATACGTAAAGCATTCGTATCGACGATAGTATCCGAGGGCCGACATTCCGAAGCCATGACGGTTAGTATCGGAGTACATGCCGAAATACCTATCGACAGAGAGAATTGGGAAAAGCTGTTAAAAGACGCCGACGACCTGCTATATCAAGCTAAGAACAATGGCCGCAACCAGGTTGCAATCGCTTCATAATATTTACGAATGCTATTGATATAGATTCTCATTAGCATTAGTATGCATTCCAGTTAGCTCTGGAGGCATACTATGATCACATTACTTAATTTCATTGATTCTATCGGCGGCCCAGTGGTTGCCATTCTCATTCTATTCTCGATCGCTGCCACCACTCTAATTCTGCTCAAGTTGGCAGCAACGCTTGTGCAATTGCCCGCACGCAATAGCACGCCAAAGCGCTTGCTGGCTCACTTGCAAATGGGGGAACTGAAACAATTACGTCTACTTGCACAGCGTCAACGCAACCCGCATAGCCAGCTTATCGGCGATGCCGTAGAGCTACTTCAAGAGCAAACTCTGTCGAAAAACGATACCCAATCCGAAGTTATCCGCAAAGCTCGTGATGTGGCACATGCCTACAGTAACTACCTACGCCCTCTTGAGGTCATCGCTACGTTAGCACCCCTACTCGGTCTATTTGGCACGGTACTCGGCATGATTGAAGCGTTTAAGGCAATGGAACTTGCCGGCGCTCAAGTTGACCCGGCGGTTCTATCTGGAGGTATTTGGCAGGCTTTACTGACCACAGCGGTTGGTCTTGGTGTGGCGATTCCCGTATCACTTATTCACAGCCTATTTGAACGTCGAGCAGAGCAACAAGTGCATAATTTGCAGGATGATATTGGCCAAGTATTTACCTACTTCGCCCGTCACACAGCCAGCGAAACCGCTACAACTTCTGTGAGTCAGCGTAGCGCGTCATGAATAATATGTTTTCTTTAAGTACCTCAGCGCGGCGTGCTAGACCGATTAGCTTAACCGCGCTCATTGATGTGGTATTTATTTTACTCATGTTTTTTATGCTGACATCGAGTTTTAGTCAGTGGCAGATGCTTGACCTAACCATACCGAGTACGCATCAAGCTGCTAAGGACGATGTACCGCCGGTAATTATTGTATACGGCGATGATATGGGATTACTTACGGACACGCTAAAACGACCTATTAATATAAGCGATTTACCGGCACAACTCACAGGCGAAGCGTTAACTAAACCTATCATTTTAAGCGCTGAAGAAGCTGTATCACTCAGTCGAATAATTGCAACGTACGAACAGTTAAAACAACTCGGTTTTAACACTATTCATATTAGTCAGGCGATCAAAAGCACGACCCAAGGTGATGAAAATGAAGGTTAACTTAGCGCCATCCGAAACATCTGTGAAGGATCTTTCATTATTTTCGTTTACCAACAGTAAGCAGCAATCCGACGACAATATGATTCCACTGATTAATATTGTGTTTTTATTGCTTATATTTTTTATGGTTGCAGGGCAAATAAAAGCTCAGCCCAACAAAGAAATTGAATTACCTAAGAGCACGCAACTAACAACCGCCGATGCCTTGCCCATGCGCTTAGAGTTGCACGCTAATGGTGAGCTCAAGCTCAATGGTGAAACCATACTGCCATCGCAACTAACCAGCTTAGTTAGTGACAACGCAACTGCCAAGATTGCACTTTTTGCCGATGGTAGAGCAACTGCCAAGCAGCTGGATGTTTTACTAAACGCCTTGAGTGACAGTAACAATATCGAGATAAAGCTTTTCACTATGGCGACCCAACAATGAGTGCTTTGCGTTGGGTTTTAGCGGGTTCTACAGCGCTTATTTTGCACGGTGCCGTTTGGTATGCCATCTCGGTAAACGCCAACACATCTGAAGGTGATGCGATGGATACCGGTGAGATGGGTATCGACTTAGGCGTTGGCCAACTTGGCTCTTATGCCGATATTCAAGAGCGTTTGACTCAATTAGAACGTCCGGAGCCAGTGGTCGAGAAAGCACCAGAGAAGCCTAAAATAATTGAAAAACCAATACAAAAAAAACCAATCGTTAAAGCACAAAAATTAACCGAAATCAGCTTTAAAGCAGACGATATTAAACCGAAAGAACAATCGCCAGCAGAAGAAACTCCTGTTGAGCAACCAAATGATGAGAGTGAAGAAACTCTGCCAGAACCGGAAGTAAAAGCGGCACCAGTACAAGCTGCCGTTAAAGCAACGGGAAAAGCCGAGCAGAGTCAAAGCGGCGGTGTACGCGGCAGCGCAAAAAACTACAAAAACCAACTTAATCGTTGGTTAGCAAAATATAAGCGCTATCCGTCTACCGCTAAAAAAGAAAAGCAAGAAGGCATCGTCCGAATTGCTTTCACCATGGATCGACAAGGCAATGTGCTAAATCGTCAGGTGGATACCTCTAGCGGATATCCCTACCTCGATGCCGCAGCATTAAAAATGTTCGACGACGCGAATCCTCTACCGCCGGTGCCGGATGACTTTGCACCGGGACGGATGGAGCTACCGCTCGTTATGCCGATCGATTTCACGCTTATTACCAACACATCATTTGGGGACTAATCATGGATAAGAAAACAGCAAAGAGCAGCGGTAAGCTGACGCTGCGCACCACCCGACTTGCACCCGGCGCCACTGCATTGAGCATAGGGTTGCCAGCATTACTATTGGGATCTCTGCCTCTTGCGAATATGGCAATGGCTGACGATACCATCATGCTTGATACCATGCAGGTTGAAGAGCGCACCGTGGATACCAATCCATACGCCGAGCCTGGCGCTCCATATAAAGCTAAAGTCTCTGGCGATAGCCGTCATGTCAAAGATATTGCTGAGACACCACAAACAATGACCGTACTGACCCAGACTCAAATTCAAGAATCTGGTCGGAGTGACCTAAAGGACATACTGGACGCGCAGCCGGGTATTACTTTAGGTACTGGAGAAAACGGTAATGCCTTCGGTGATCGCTACGTTATTCGTGGCCACGAAGCTCGTTCTGATGTGTTTGTCGATGGCCTGCGCGATCCTGGTATGACAACACGCGAGAGCTTTGCGGTAGAACAAGTTGAAATCACCAAAGGGCCAAGTTCAACGTTTGCAGGCCGTGGCTCAACAGGTGGTGCAGTGAATAGCATTACCAAACAAGCCAGCAGCGAATACGACTTCAACAAAGTGGAAGCTGGATTAGGTACTGATAATTACCGTCGTATTACTTTAGATACCAACCAGAGTATTAACGACGATTTAGCCGTGCGTGCCAACGTATTACACGGCTATGAAGAAATTCCTGATCGCGCACCAAACGATAAAGAGCGTAACGGCATTGCGCTATCTGGCGCGTACCAAGCGACGGACAAATTAAAAGTCATTGCTGACTACTACCACTTAAGTGCGTTCGAAAATAATGATATTGGTAGTTACATTGATAGAACGACAGGAAAAGTGAATGACGATATTCCTGCCTACGCACAAAAACAGGATTTTATTAAATCTCGCGTTGATACCGTTACTTTACGTGCTGAATACGAGCTCAATGATAACCTGCGTATAGAAAACTCTATGCGTCATGGCACCACCAATAACGGCTACGTCGTTACCGGTGCTCGTGGAACTAGTCGCGATGTTACCGATCCTGCAGGTGACATAGCCACCATTTCACTAAGCACGCACCAAGGCTGGCAAGAAGTAGAATACTTTGCCAATCAATTAAACCTTTTCATTGATACTGAAATTGCTGGGATGGCTCATCAATTTGTTGTGGGTGGTGAATACTCTAAACACGATGTATTAAATGGTGTTTATAGCGTTACTAATGAAGGCGACTCTAACTGTCTGGTTTCTGGTCGCGGTGGTGTTTCCAATGGTTATTGTTTACAGGATGAAAATGGCAACTACATTGATAACATCGATACCTTAATGGGTCGTAATATCAATAAGGGTGCTGCCGACTCCGACTACCAAATTGATACCATTTCACTTTATGTGATGGACACTATTGATATCACCGATGAATTTTCCGTATTTGCTGGCGTGCGCGCTGACACCTTTGAATACAAGAATATTATCACCGGTGGAAATGGCTCAGATACCACCTATGAATACGACGATACCCTATGGAATGGCCATGTTGGCACCATGTATGACATTACCGATAACGGTAATGTTTACCTAACGTACAGTACGTCGGCCAACATTAATGGTGGTGAGTCTGATGTGGGTGGTAACTGCGGTTACGGCGGTTTGTGTTCAAGCGCAGAAAGCGTCGACAAAGCAAAACCAGAAAAAGTAGAGAATATTGAACTAGGTACCAAGTGGAACTTACTCAATGAAAAACTACTAGCAACGGCTGCCTTATTCCAAGTAACCAAAGACGACGTAATGGAAGGCACTGATTACGATACCGCAGGCACCTATAATACCGGTAAGAACCGAGTTAAAGGGGTTGAATTCTCACTAGTCGGTAACATTACCGAACGCTTGAGCACTCAGTTAGGTATGGCATTAATGAAGTCGGAAATTCTAAAAACCGCTGCAACGTCAGGTGGCGAACCTGTAGAACCTGGTGGCCGCTTAGCCAATTTTGCAAACCGTTCTGCCTTTGCTCAAGTGCGTTATCAGCTAACCGATAAATTCAGTTTTGGTGCAGCCGCGAATCATTCGAGTGAAGTGTATGTTGGCCAGCCAGACAGCACGGCCAGTGAAGATCTTCGTGTTCCGTCCTATACCATCTTTGATGCGTTCGCGAGTTATGAATTTAACGAGCAACTGAATGCCCGCGTTAACGTGGCAAACCTCACGGATAAAGATTACTACTTAACGGCCTATCGTAGTGGCGCCTTTGCCTACATTGGTGATGCACGCAATGCGCAACTAACGGTAGCCTATGAGTTTTAATTCATAAGCGATAGCAAGCGAAACACCGAGCATTCAGTGCTCGGTGTTTTTTATTTTACGATTAATACGGTGAGATATGAACCACACAGCGTCGCTCAATTATATCCCTACTGATATCGTTAGTGTGAGCGACTACGAGCGTTACGCTCGCGAGGCATTAGCTTACGATGTGCTGGAATATATCAATGCTGGCGTAGCCGACGATATTACGCTCGACCGTAATCGTATAGCGTTTGATGCAATGTCGATCTACAACCGTGTACTGAATAATTTTTCTCATAGCAGCACACAGGTTGAATTATTTTCAGGCCGTCTAAAACAAACCTTATCCCATCCAATATTATTGGCGCCCGTCGCTCATCAAACTCTGATTCATGCTGATGGCGAAATAGCCACAGCGCAAGCAGCCGCCGCGCTGAATATACCTATGATTGTGAGTACACTTGCCAGTAAACGGCTAGAAGATATCGCCCAACATGCCGGGCCACACTGGTTTCAACTGTATTGGCAGCCTTGCCGAGACGCCAATCTAGAATTAATAAATCGCGCTATTGATAGCGGTTACAGCGCTATTGTTATTACTCTCGATGCACCGGTTAACGGCTTACGAAATCGCCCTCAAAGAGCCGGATTTTTATTGCCTAACGATATCAATATTAATCTCCGCGACTTGCCGCAAGCCGCCACTAAAACGTTAAATCCAAGCGATAGCATTATTCTTAACGGTTTTATGAGCGATGCACCCAACCAAGACGATTTAGTCTGGTTACGGCAGCAGGTTAAATTGCCTTTAATCGCCAAGGGAATTAGCCATCCGCAAGATGCAATCCTGTTAAAAAAGTTAGGGTTCGATGGTGTTGTGGTATCGAATCATGGTGGCCGTACACTTGATACCTTACCCGCCAGCATTGAATTACTTCCCGCTATTCGAACCGCCGTTGGAGATGATTTCACCGTATTGTTGGATAGCGGCATTCGACGCGGCAGTGATATTTTCAAAGCCATGGCTCTGGGTGCTAACGCCGTACTGATTGGTCGCCCACAATTATGGGCATTGGCAACAGCGGGGGCACTCGGCGTCGCTCATATGCTGAAATTACTGCGTGATGAGTTTGAAATTACTATGGCATTGGCAGGCTGTAGTAGCATCGAAAACATTAATGCCGAATCACTTTTTACGCGTCAAGCTTAATAATTAAGGAGCTAGACATGTTGTTGCCAATCGAAAACATCATTCGCCGCGACGATGCGTTAGCCTTACGCCAAGCGCTCGAACAAGCGCCTTGGATCGAGGGAATACGCACTGCTGGCGGTATAGCGGCGAATGTTAAAGCCAACCTGCAGCTTGATGAAACCAGTGCTCTAGCCCAGCAATTAGCTCAAGCGGTGCTGGATGCAGTACGGCAACATCCTTTGTTTATTTCTGCGACGTTACCGCAAAAAATCTTTCCGCCTCGTTTTAATTGTTATCAGAATAGTGGCCATTACGGCTTGCATATTGATAGCGCCATAATGACGCTACCCGACGGTCAAGCAATGCGTACCGATATTTCCGCAACGTTATTTTTAAGTGATGCCGATGAATACGATGGCGGCGAATTGACCATAGAAACTCAATACGGTGCGCAAGAGGTGAAATTAAACGCTGGTGATTTAATCTTATATCCCTCCACCAGCTTGCATGAAGTCAAACCTGTGATCCGAGGTAAACGCTTGGCGGCTTTCTTTTGGATACAAAGCATGGTCGCAAATGCCATTCAACGTGAGCAATTATTTGAATTAGACCAATCTATTCAGGTATTAACCCAAGACCGAGGCAGTGCCGATAATGAAGTACGACGTTTGAGTGGCCTTTACCACAACTTATTGCGCGGCTGGGCCAGCGTGTAAAAAGTATAAGCCGCCTATTCAGACGGCTTATTAAATTGGCTCGGCGATACGCCATACCATTTTTTAAATGCCCGAGAAAAAGCACTAACATCAGAAAATCCGAGTAAAAACGCTAATTGCGTAACACTCGTACCAGGAATACGTAAGTGCCGTTCAACCAATGTTCTGCGCGTACGTTCTAATAACTTCTGCCATGTTAAGTCTTCTTCCGTTAAGCGCCGCTGCAAGCTACGTACACTCATATGAAATTGTTCTGCAGCATCCGTTAATGACGGCTCTCCTTCGGGCAACTGCCCTTCTACCCATAGAGATAACTGAATAACCAATGAGCCCTTTTCTTGCTGGGCTAATCGCTCACTCAGAGTTGCATCTAACATCGCCGCCATTTGAGGCTCGCTCGATTGCAGTTCCGCATTAACAGCGTGGCGTGCAAATACCAAGGTAAAATGATCCGCCGCTTGCACCTTGACGCGAAAATAACGGCTCATACGATCTAAAAATAATTCACTAATCGCTGGAGCATGCACTTCAATTGGATTTAATTTTGCGTCAATTCGAATACGCACCATACGCACAAGACTGGCCATAACAAATTGAATGCCTTGGTGGTGCGGCTTAAACCCATCATTAGGCACAAATCGAATAGCCACTCGGTCGGCCTCAATATCTAATTCAAGATTAACGACATTGCTGATTAAACGATGAAAACGCACAATACGCTGCAACACACTCAACAAACTGCCGCCGGCGGATAACGCTAAGCCCAAACCGCCAAAGGTCGAGTATTCGCTCTCACGCGCCATATTAATTCCCAGCGACGGGTCATCGAGTAAGCGCTCAACCTCATCCAACAAGGCATAAGACTTAGTGGTATCAACCATTGCCTCAGAATTGCGAGTGTCCGCCAAGCTAATCCCAAACTGGCTAAATATCGGCTCTGGGGCTATGTTGCGCGCTACCAGCAAGCTGGCGAGTGGACGCAAGAACATGGCAACTGCTTTGCCTTCCATCGACATTGGCATCTCCGGTCAAATGATTGGCAGCATGGGCAAGGCAGCACCCGATTCTGCACGGTACATTGTTATTGTGATTAACAGGAGTATACCTATGTCATCGACAACTGGCCTCAATTCCGCCGATTCATTAAAGGCAGCCAAACAAAAAGACCGTCAGATTCAAAGTGAACTGATGGCGGTTAGTGATCGCGTTCGTAATAGCCACCCGAGCCTAGTAAAGCATCAGAATGCAGTGGGTATGGGTATCTTTTTAACCAGCATATTGGGCATGGTGCTCAACGGCTGGCTCTATTTTGAAGGCATTATGCCGGTTTGGATGGTGATCGTACTGAGCGCTTTCTGGACATCTCTTTTACATGAGCTGGAACACGACCTGATCCACTACATGTACTTCCGTAAAACCCCATTTTGGCATCACTTTATGATGGCTGGTGTTTACTTGGCGCGTCCGCTGACCCAAAACCCATGGGTACGCCGTCATACGCATTTACATCATCATAAGGTGTCTGGTACTGAGACAGACCTAGAGGAACGCGGCATTACCAATGGCGAAAGCTGGGGAATTCGTCGTCTCTTTATGGTTGGCGATAACATGTTGGCGTTCTACTTGCGTATCCCTAAGTACTTCATCGAGCCTCGTCGTTTGCTGAAAGAAGGTAAGGTAACCCATAAAGATTTGAAGAATTTGCGTCTCATCGCGGCCGCTTCTTTTACGCCACTGGGCACTACCCTATATCTGATTTGGCATTTATTCGTGTTGTTTCATTTGGCCAATGGCATTGCTTGGACACTGGATGCGCAGATTGCATGGCCGCAATGGTTGCTGGCGCAACAAGATTGGGTAACCGGTTTGGTGGTTGTTCTGATTGCACCGAACGTGCTGCGTACCTTCTGCCTGCACTTTATTTCATCCAACATGCATTACTATGGCGATAACCGCTCTGGCATTATTCACGAGCAGTGTCAGGTTATGAATCCTTGGTATCTACTGCCACTTCAAGCTTTCTGCTTCAACTTTGGCAGTACCCATGCGATTCACCACTTCGTGGTACGTGATCCTTTCTATATTCGCCATCTGGCAACGAAAGAATCACACGAAGTGCTACGCAAACATGGTATTCGCTTCAATGACATGGGCACCTTCAGCCGTGCTAATCGCATGCATACGAAAGAACATTATGCCGGCATCAACAAGGCTGCTAACGCCTGATAGCCCCGCTGCTGAACTAAGCCGCACCCTCTGGTGCGGCTTTTTTATGGATTTTGCTCTGCACTATTAGCGCCACTCACGTTCAACCTCGAAACATTCAAGACCACGACGGTCACATCTAGGCCATTCACTGTTAGAATGCTGCATCGTTATCGTATTTAGAAAGAAGGTCGCTCATGGGCTCCCGTTTACAAGAAGATTTCCAGAATATCCATCAAGGTGTGTACTTTGTCGGCACAACTCCGCCAAAAGACAGCACTACAAGCGAACGTGTTGATGAGATAGCAGAGAAACTATTAGAGCGCTTATCAGCACTAGATTACGACGGCATGATCGTTTATGACATTCAAGATGAAAGCAGTCGTACGAATAAACCGCGTCCATTTCCATTTATGCAAACATTCGATCCTTGCGCCTATTCACGTATTATCCGCGAAAAATCAGGCCATCCTGTGATCACCTATAAGAGTGTTGCGCAACGCAACGCCAGTGATTTCTCAGACTGGTTAACGCGTGCCTGGAATGAATTTGGCGTGCGCGATATCGTATTGGTTGGCGCGCCATCCTCTGAAGGAGATATACGCCTATCACTACCAGAAGCCTATAAAGTGCTAGCGACCCATGAAGCGCCTTACCACCTTGGCGGTGTTACCATTGCCGAACGTCATGCAGCCAAAGGCAATGAGCACACCCGTTTGCTCAATAAAGGTAAGCAAGGCTGTACCTTTTTTATCTCGCAAGCCGTTTATGATGCCAACGCTACCATTGATTTGCTTACGAGCTATGCAAAATCATGTGCTGAGCAAGGTGTCGAGCCTCAACGTATTATTCTGACCTTTACCCCATGCGGTAGCTTGAAGACGTTAGAATTTATGGAATGGCTGGGAATCTCAGTACCTGAGAGCACTCGCCAAGAAATGATGGCAGCAGAAGATCCATTGGCAGAATCGATCAAGATTTGTCACAACAATTTGCAACATATTTTGGCCGAATGTTTACCACTTAACTTGCCGTTAGGTCTAAACATCGAAAGCCTGACAAATCGTAAAACGGAAATAGATGCATCTATTGAACTGTTTACGCTACTTAAGAAAACACTCGATACTGGCTTAGAAAAACGCCGCAAAGCGTTGTAATTCATTCAGGTGGATCAACCGCTAGCAGCAAGGAAGCTTGGCCAAAGCCAGCTTCCTTTGCATTTCTACAAGCCCCTTCTATTTATGCCTAAAGAAAAGTCTAGGCATACAAAACATTAAAGATATTGCTGAAGCTCGATTCTGAGTTGATATTAATCGACAGTTTTAATTTCCGCGCAATATCACTAGCCGAAATTAAACCGCGAATTTTATGTGTATCACGATCTATCACTAAACAGTGCTGTTGTCCGCGTTCTTTTAACGCTTCGATCAGATTACCAATCGTTGAATTGGCGACATCAGAATAGTCAAACGCTTTAAGCTTATCCTTGGGTGTCATAAAGTCAGTCACTCGTAACTCTTCGCGCTTAAATCCTTGAACAACCTTAGCCATAAATTCAGGGCCAATTAAATTATCAAGGCTTAAAACGCCGACAAATTTATTGTCATTATCCACCACTAATTTTAAGCGAACATGAGTTTTCTTCATTGCGACTTCAGCATCCTTTGCAAAGCTGGATGACTCAATCACTAAGGGCTCCACTTTTTCAAAGTCAGTAAATACTTTTAACGCAGGGGAAGAAACATCCAATGTGGTTGGGGTATCCGGCCATGCAAGTTCATCAATTGGAGTAGTATCATAGAGAGATAATGTTTTCATAGTTAGGCGATCCTTTTGTTGCTGCGCTATTCGGCGATGCAAGTACACAATGCATTGATATTGAGGCATCGGGGGATGGGTGGGCCAAAAGCCGATGGATCAAAACTACTATAAATATATAAAGCGAATGTTGAACGACGCGCGATCCATAGACATAAAAGCCAAGGATTCATGCAGTCTAGCTGTCACTCCTTACCGAGAAGGAATAGAGAAGGTTTAATAACTATAGGAAAAAGTACGCAGTTTCACAATAGATTGTATGCGTAAAGTAATGTCATAAAAATCAACAAAATGTCATTCTATAAAACATGAAGTCATTCACAGTAACGATTATTTCTAGCTATTATAATTTCAGCGCTTTGATATAAAACAGAGCGTTTATACTTTAATACAAATGACATATTTTCTTATATTGATAGGTATAAAAAAGCCGCTTCATTGCTGAAGCGGCTCAATTTTTCCATGTGTGACAAAACACCTATTGCGGAGTGCGAATCACCATCAAACGCAATTCGGTCATATCTTCCATTGCCCAACGAATACCCTCGCGACCCAGACCTGAGTCTTTAACGCCGCCATACGGCATGTGATCAACCCGCCAGCTTGGTACATCGCCGATCACTACGCCACCCACCTCAAGCTCATCCCAAGCTTGCTGAGCCTTGTATAAATCACGAGTAAAAATACCAGCCTGCAAACCAAAGCGACTGTCGTTAACACGTTTTAATACCGCATCAAAATCATCAAACGGTTCTAATATGGCCACTGGGCCAAACGCTTCTTCTGCGCTCAGCTCGCAATTAGCATCAACATTTTCTAACAGCGTCGCTTGCAACATATTGCCATTGCGCTGACCACCGCAAAGCAAGGTTGCGCCCTTATCTATTGCCGACTCAATCCAGCCATGCAAACGCTTAGCTTCGCCTTCACTGATCATAGGGCCGATAAAAGTTTCTTTATCTTTAGGATCTCCGCTCTTAAGCGCTTTAGTTTTCGCCACTAGCTTTTCTTTAAAAGTAGCGTAAACGTCACTATGGACAAATAAGCGTTGAACTCCAATACAGCTCTGACCCGACTGATAAAACGCACCGATAATGACGCGAGCAACGGCATCATCCAGATCCCAGTCCTTATCAACAACACAGGCCGCATTACCACCAAGCTCTAAAATAACAGGCTTTTTACCAGCACGAGCTTTCAGCTTCCAACCCACATCTGGCGAGCCCGTAAAGCTTAATAACTTTAAACGGTCGTCTTCGGTTAACAAATCCGCACTGTCACGACGACACGGCAGAATAGAGAATGCGCCTTTAGGTAAATTCGTTTCCGCTAGAATTTCGCCAATTAACAAGGCGCCTACTGGCGTCATACTGGCTGGCTTTAAAACAAACGGACAACCCGTCGCAATAGCAGGTGCAACCTTATGTGCCGCCAAATTAAGTGGGAAGTTAAATGGGCTAATAAATGCACAAGGCCCAATGGGCACTCGCTGGGTCATACCACGATAGCCTTTAGCCCGAGGACTAATATCCAGCGGCAGCGTCTCACCTAACATGCGCGGCGTTTCTTCAGCCGCAATTTTGAAGGTGTCGATTAAACGAGTGACTTCACCAATAGCGTCATTGATAGGCTTACCCGCTTCGATACACAAGGCATGTGCTAGCTCGTCTTTGCGTTCGGTAAAACGTTTTACGCAATGTTCGAGTACCGCTTGACGTTCATATACCGTCATTTTGCGCATAGCTTCGGTAGCGGCAACTGCGGCTGTAATAGCCTGATCGAGAACATCTGGCGTTGCCAATGCAACTTCACAGGCAACTTCACCACTATATTTATCGGTGACTTTTAAATCGGTATTAGCATAAACCGCTTCATTCGCTAAATAGTACGGATAGATCTTTTGCATAATTTTCTCCTCTATTAGCCCGTTTAAGAAACAACCAAGGCTGCTAGCGCTGTACGAATGGATTCAGGGATTGGGACTGCTTTATTAGCCGCACGTTCAACAAATACGTGAATAAAATCGCCGTATGCACAGGCTTGTTCGTCTCCTTGCTTAAAAATAGCAACACCGTAGGTGACCGAACTATTACCTAGTTTATTAACTCGCAAGCCAACTTCTATGGCATCAGGATAAGCAATAGGTGCTAGGTAATTACAGTGTGAATTCACCACAAAACCAACGATTGGTGCATCATGAATATTTAATCCACCATGCTCAATTAAATAACGATTTACTGCACTATCGAAATAGGAATAGTACGTCACATTATTCACATGACCATAAATATCATTATCCATCCAGCGCGTCACAATCGGATAAAACTCACGATAATCGCTGCGTTTAAGCGGTTTAGTTTCAGTAGTCATTAATCATCCTATTGCTAAAATCCTATTATTGGTTAGCACCCGTATTAGTACGCTGCTTGATAAATCGCTAACGCATCGGCCTCGGTAACTTCACGCGGGTTATTCCCTAACAACCGAGTTTGCAACATGGCTTCACTGGCAAGCATAGCAACCGCGTCTTCACGAATACCACAGTCCCGCAATCGCGTTGGTAATCCGGTATTGATGGTCTGCTGCTCTAACCAAGTAATAAGTGCTGCGGTTTTTTCTTCATTGCTGCCAACATTGGCTGCGTCGCCCATAACAACCGGGGCTAATTCTGCATACAACTGCGCAGCTTTAGGCGCGTTAAAGCGCATAACATGAGGCAAAACCAGCGAGTTACTTAAACCATGCGGAATATGAAAGTGTCCACCTAACGGATAGGCTAAGGCATGTACCGCAGCAACCGGCGCATTGGCAAAGGCTTGGCCAGCGTACAACGCGCCTAACAGCATATTGCTACGCGCTTGAATATTATTGCCGTCTTTAACTGCCACCATTAAATTGCTAGAAAGTAGACGTAATGCTTCTTTCGCAAGCAAATCAGATACTGGGTTTTTCTTCACCGCCGAAGTATAGGCCTCAATGGCATGCACCATGGCATCAATGCCCGTGGCTGCTGTCACATGTGGCGGCAGACCTGTGGTTAATTCCGCATCAAGTAACGCAATATCCGGTTGCAATACGGCTGATACCACACCGGCTTTTGTCGTTGCGCCCGTAGTGACAATCGCAATTGGCGTGACTTCTGAACCAGTACCCGCCGTTGTTGGAACTTGCAATAACGGCAGGCGTACACCACGAGCATTACCCACGCCGTACATGTCAGATAATGGTTGTTTGCATTGCGGATGAGCAAGTAAAGCCACCAGCTTAGCGACATCCATAGAACTACCACCGCCAAAACCTACAACATAATCGACGTTAGCGCGACGAGCTGCCTCTGTAGCGGCCATAACAGTTGTATCTGACGGATCAGCTTCCACATCTTTAAAGACGGTTAACTGTAGAGCAGATTGCTGAAAACTCGGGAGAATACGTTCCAACAAACCAGCACCGATAATGCCCTCATCGGTTACCAACATCACACTGCGCGCGCCCTGCTCTTCGCAGATCGTCGCTAAACGACGAGCTGCGCCTGCTTCGTTAATAATGGTTCGGGTCGTTGAAAAGGTAAAATTGGTCATATTATTGTTATACCTCACCTAGAAATTACTAAGCCTAAATTAAACGCATAATTGCGCTTAATTTAGGCCATGTTATTTAACGTACAAATTGCTCAGCGGTTAAGCCAAATAGACTATCAACCGGTGTTTGCAATACCTGACGATGCATATCAGCACGCGGTAAAATACGCTCGGCATAAAAACGTGCTGAGGCAATTTTAGCCTGATAAAATTCCACATCTTCTGGATTTTCTTGCGCACGTTTCGCCGCCACGGTTGCCATTCTCGCCCATGCATAGGCTAGCAGTGCATACGCAGAAAATTGCATAAAATCAGTAGCACAACCGCCAATTTCTTCGGGATTTTGAGCTGAGCGTTGCATAATATCCGCGGCCAATGAGCGCCAATGAGCATTGACGGATAGCAAAGGAGTTAACAAGCTGGCTAGCGCCACATTACTTTCCTGCTGCTGACAGAAAGCATCAATTTCATCCTGCAAGCGCGTCAATTCTGCGCCTTGATCACCCATCACTTTACGACGTAATAAATCCAGCGACTGAATGCCGTTGGTGCCTTCGTAAATTTGAGTAATACGGCCATCACGCACTAATTGCTCCATACCCCATTCGCGAATAAAGCCATGCCCACCGTATACCTGCATACCGATATTAGCGGCTTCGGCACTCATGTCAGTTAAAAAGGATTTAACAATAGGTATCAGCAAGGCAGCACGAGTACCGGCTAATTTACGTTCTGCAGCATCGTCGTGAAAATGTTCAATATCCAAAGCCAAAGCAGCGTCATACGCTAATACACGGCAACCTTCTACTAAGGTTTTTTGCGTGAGTAACATACGACGAACATCAGGATGAACAATAATAGGATCGGCGGCTAATTCTGGATGCTGCGGGCCGCTTAAGGCACGCGACTGCAAGCGCTCAAGAGCGTATTCTACCGCCCCTTGATACGCCATTTCGCCGATACCAAGGCCTTGTAAACCTACCTGAAAGCGCGCGTCATTCATCATAGTGAACATACAGGCTAAGCCTTTATTTTCGTCACCAATCAACCAGCCTTTCGCGCTATCGAAATTCATCACACAAGTAGCGGCGGCTTTAATACCCATTTTATGTTCAACCGAGCCACACACCGCCGGGTTACGCTCACCCGGTTCGCCCGCTTCGGTTGGTAAAAATTTAGGCACTAAAAATAAACTGATCCCTTTTACACCGGCGGGTGCATCGGGCAGACGAGCCAATACCAAGTGAATAATATTCGACGACATATCCTGTTCGCCGCCGCTAATAAAAATCTTAGTACCACTCACCGCATAACTGCCATCCGCTTGCGGTTCAGCTTTGGTTCGCAGTAGGGCTAAATCAGTACCGGCGTGAGGTTCGGTTAAACACATAGTGCCCAGCCACTCGCCCGACACAAGTTTCGGTAAGTACGCATCCTTTAATGCTTCACTGCCGTGCTTTGTTAGCGCTAATACAGCGCCTTCGGTCAGACCCGAATAAACACGGAACGACAAGTTGGCGGCCATCATCATTTCGTGAAAGGGCGCAGCCATCGACACAGGTAGACCCTGACCACCGTATTCTTCTGGCCCTGTCATTGAGGCCCAGCCATTCTCGCAAAACTGGCGATAAGCTTCAGGAAACCCATCAGGGGTTTTTACTTCACCATTATTAAACGTCACACCTTCTTCATCGCCAGAACGATTTAACGGAGCTAAAACGCCAGCGGTAAAGCGCCCGCCTTCTTCCAATACGGCATCAACCAATTCTGCGTTTAAATCACTACGGCCAATAGCAGCATAGTGCGAAGAAACATCCAGCACTTCGTGCAGGGCAAAACGCATATCACGTAATGGGGCTTTAAATGCTGTCATTATTTGCTCTCCGTATTTATGTCAGAAGAATTCACATCGGCGAAGCAGCGCTGTTGTTCTGCGAGCCGTTGTAGCAAAGCGGCCGGTTTAAAGAATTCACCATGCTCAGCTTCCAATGCTTTTAATGCGTTATACACATTGGCAATACCACGTTCATCGGCGTATGCCATAGGACCACCGCGCTCCGCTGGGAAGCCGTAGCCATTAAGATATACCTTGTCGATATCTGCACTGCTGCTAGCAATGCCTTCCTGCAAAATACGCGCACCTTCGTTAATTAAGCCTAAGAGGCAACGCTCTACAATTTCATTGTCGCTAATACTGCGACGCTCAAAACCCGCATCAATTGAGGTGCTGATCACCAGAGCCTCAACGTCTTCATCACGCAAGGCTTGGCGACTGCCAGCTTCATAGCGGTAGTAACCTTTGCCATTCTTTTGGCCAAAGCGCTCCATCTCACATAAACGATCATCAACACGGACGTTTAACTCGTCAGCGGAACCTTGCTCGAACTTCACTTCGGCCATTTGGCGCGAACGCCACTCCAAGTCGATACCAACAACGTCGTACATACGGAAGGGCCCCATGGCCATACCAAACGCCTCTAGTGCCTGATCGACTTGCTGCGGCAACGCACCTTCAAGCAATAAGCGCCGAGATTGGAAGACATACGGTTCCAACATACGATTGCCGATAAATCCATGACAGTTGCCAGCCACGACGGCCACTTTACCGATACGAGCCCCCAGAGCTTCCACTAAATCTAATACGGCAGGATCGGTTTTAGCACCGCGCACAATTTCCAGTAGTTTCATGATGTGAGCAGGGCTGAAGAAATGCATACCCAGCACTTTTTCTGGACGCGAGGTCTCGGCCGCGATGGCATCAATATCAAGGTAGGAGGTATTGGTCGCCAAGATGGCGTCGGCATTTACCACGCGATCGAGCTCACGAAAAATAGTTTGCTTCAGAGCCAAGTTTTCATACACGGCTTCAACCACCAATTGCACATGAGCGATATCCGCATAACTGCCGGTATCACTGAAGCACGCCAAGCGCGCATCCATCTGTTCTTGGGTGATGCGTTCACGCTCAACCATTTGTGTGTAAATCTTACCGATATAATCCATTGCTTGGGCACGCACATCGTCATTCAAGTCGAGGAGCGTTACGTTAATGCCGGCGTTAGCGAAAGATATGGCAATACCGCGCCCCATGGTACCGGCACCAATTACCGCAACTTGTTCGACTGTGGCGGCTTGAAAATTCTGGGTCATGTCTGGCTCACTTTTTCCGTAATTAAAATTAACGACCCGACACTCGGGCGCAACCCTCTGGTCGGTTGAAATCAAAGTTAGTGCTATAACTTATTGTGTCTATGAATATATGCAACTCTGATTTGATTTTATTGCCGGTATTCGCTGCACTCCTGCAAGAATGCGCTGCAGTACGTATGGCTGAGCAGCCATTACTAAGCCAACACACATTAGTAATACTCCAACCTCTAGAGTGCAATATCAGACGATCAGCAATGGTTCGTACTACTCAGGGTATGCAACCAACCGCACAGGCACTAGAGCCAGAACAGCCATTACGCGAGGCAATTGATCCGAATCTGACTTCTCAGTGGCAAAGACAGGCAGCAGAATCTGCCTTGTACTAGCATCTCAGCCCATTTAGTTATACAGTAATTGTACAACAACTGTGTATTTGTATAATTATGCGTATCGGCCTTATTCTTGGTGACCAACTAACACACTCGCTGGCCAGTCTGCGCGTGCTTGATCCTACCTGTGACCGTATCCTCATGGCGGAAGTCGCAGCGGAGGCCAGCTATGTGCCGCATCATCCGCAAAAAATTGCACTCATTTTCAGTGCTATGCGCCACTTCGCGGCAGAATTACGCAACCAAGGTTGGCAAGTCGACTACCACGAGTACGACGTGCAGTCATCCTGCTCTACCTTGCTTAGCGTGGTGCAATCGTACGCCACAGAATTTAGTGCAAGCGCCATTATCACCACCGAATGCGGTGAATACCGCCTACAACACGCTATAAGTAATGCTTGGCAACAACAATTAGGCATCCCGGTAGAATGTTATATTGATGATCGCTTCATTTGCTCTCAGGCAGAATTCGCACAGTGGGCGCAGGGTCGTAAGCAGTTACGGATGGAATATTTCTATCGCGACATGCGCCGTAAAACAGGCTTGCTCATGCAAGGCGATAAGCCGGAAGGCGGTGACTGGAATTACGACGCCGATAATCGCAAGCGCTGGAATGGTGATCCCTCGTTACCCGACCCAATAGCATTCGCTCGGGACGACATCGATAAAACGGTGATCAAACTCGTAACTGAGGAGTTCTCCCATCACCCCGGCAACATAGATACCTTTGAGTGGGCGACGACTCGCCAGCAAGCACTCGAAGCATTAGCGCATTTTGTGCGTTTTCGCTTACCGTATTTTGGTGACTATCAAGATGCCATGGCGAAAGATCAACACCAGCTATTCCACAGTTTGCTATCACCCTATATCAACTGTGGTTTGTTGCTGCCATTGGAAGTATGCCAAGCCGCGCTAAAAGCCTACGAAGACAATCATGTACCACTGAACGCGGCAGAAGGGTTTATTCGCCAAATTATTGGCTGGCGCGAATATGTTCGCGGTATTTACTGGCTAAATATGCCGCAGTACGCGCACTTAAATAAACTCGGTAATACGCGCGATTTACCACGCTATTATTGGGATAGTGATACCAAAATGGCGTGCATGAGCGATGCCTTCAAGACCACATTTGACCATGCGTATGCCCATCATATTCAGCGTTTAATGGTAACCGGTAATTTCGCACTTATTGCAGGGATCAAACCAGAAGACGTTTGTGACTGGTATTTAGCAGTATATGCCGATGCCTACGATTGGGTAGAGCTACCCAACACATTGGGAATGGTAATGCATGCAGACGGCGGCTACTTAGGCAGTAAGCCTTATGCGGCTTCAGGTAATTATATTCATAAAATGTCGAACTACTGTAGCGGCTGTCACTACTCGGTAAAAACGTCGACAGAGCACGATAGCTGCCCGTTTAACAGCTTGTACTGGCATTTCATTCAACGCCATAAAGAGCAATTTAATGGCAATCCGCGCATGACCATGATTTATCGTAGCTTTGAGAAAATGGACTCGGGAAAACAGCAGGCAATACTCAATCGCGCAGAATACCTTCTCAGCCATATAGACGAACTTTAATAAATACCCTATGACTCATCATAAACTTCTGTTACCCAAAAAAGATTGCGCGCACTGCCAACAACCCTTTTGCTGGCGACGTAAATGGGCACGCAGCTGGGACGAAGTAAAATATTGTAGCGAGCGCTGTAAACGCAGCGCGAAGAGTACTTTGCACAAAGCTGCTATCACACCACCTAATCTATGCGCTGCCGCTCAGGTTGAGGAGGAATTTTAAATGCAAATATTATGGCTACGTAACGATTTACGCTTGCACGATCATCCCGGCTTTCACCTCGCGCGAGCAAAAAATGAGCCGTTAAGCATTATTTATATTATACCCAAACAATGGCAAGCTTGGTGTGCGGCAAGTACAGGCATTCCTATGATTGACGCTGGGCTCGTTGAATTACGCACAACTGGTTTTCTCTCGAATCGTTTACGCCAGAATATGGCGAGTTACTTTATTCACCAATTACAACTTGATTGGCGCTGGGGAGCGCGTTGGTTTGAACAACATCTTATTGATTTTGATGTCGCTAGCAACTGGGGGAATTGGGCGTACCTAGCCGGTGTTGGCCACGATGCAAGACCGCAACGCCAATTTAATATCAATAAGCAACTGCAAGAATATGACCCCGAGCTGCAGCATATTCAACACTGGCTACCCGAGCTATCGCAACAGTCGTTAGACGATATTCTTAACCATCAAACAAAAACGAAACTCATACCTTATTACCCCAGCCCTGTCGTGGCGACTCGTTCTATTTCAATAACGCCACAGACTTAATCTGTGCCCATAGCGTTTGGCCTTCAATGAGTGCAAGTTGCTGTAAGGATTTAGCCGTAATGCTCGCCAGTAGGCGCTGCTCGCTGCGCGGTAAACGCAAACGCAAAAGCACTTCACCGCGCTCGGGTGGAAAAATACTTTCTAGCTCACAAACAATGCAATTAACGATGCTACTCGGCCCAGGTTCGGCTACAGCGACACTGATATCCCGCGCCAGAACCTGAATACGCTGTTCGGTTGCTAAATTTTTATCTAAACCACGTAACCAAAAAGGAGAGCCATCAACGTCAATACGGGTTAGATAAAAATCTTCGTCGCGCAGTGCAACTTGCCCTTGCAATACGCTCATAACATCATCGCCCCAAATAATAGGCTTATGAACTCGCATTAAAGTTGATGCTAATGGGCCTTCATCTAAAACCCGACCGGCTTGCAAAATCACAAGGTGATCCGCCAGTCGCGCTATTTCATCCATGGCATGACTGACATATAAAATAGGTCCTGAAAATACCTTACCGACTTCCTCTAAATACGGCAGAATTTCTTGCTTACGTTCCATATCGAGGGCTGATAATGGCTCGTCGAGTAATAGCACCTGCGGATTGGCAATTAATGCTCGAGCTAAGGCGACTCGCTGACGTTCACCACCCGATAATTGCTCAGGAGATTGCGCTAATAATGCGGTTATATCCAATAACTTAATAATATGAGCTCGCGCTTGCGCACCCAACGGTTCGCAATTACGACGACGACTGCGTTTAGCGGCGTAATCTATGTTTTCAGCAACGGTTAAATGCGGCAGTAAGCTCGACTCTTGAAAAACATAAGCCAGCGGTCGCTGTTCAGTTTTGATACTCTGTTTAGAACCTTGCAGCCATATTTGATCAGCGAAGGAGATACAATTATCGTCACCTTGGGCCTGCTCTAAACCGGCAATACAGCGTAATAAGGTTGTTTTACCAGAACCCGATGGCCCAGTAATCGCAATAATTCCCGAGGCCGGTAAGCTCAGATCTACATCCAATGTAAAATGACCTAAGGTGTGTTTTATGCGCACACGAATATTAGCGTCCAAGTGCTAACCCCTTGCGATTAAATAACATCATGGTCATTAATACGATGAACGAGAAAGCCAACATTAATGCCGATAACCAATGCGCTTGCCCATATTGTAGAGACTCTACGTGATCATAAATCTGCACCGATAGCACTTGAGTCTCGGCGGGAATATTCCCGCCGATCATAAGCACAACGCCAAACTCCCCTACTGTGTGTGCAAAACCTAAAACAGTAGCGGTGATGATACCGCGGCGCGACAAAGGCAATACAATGGTAAAAAATCTATCCCATGCTCCCGCCCCCAATGTTTTAGCAACTTCTAAAGGACGTTCTCCAATCGCCTCCATTGCGTTTTGAATCGGCTGCACAACGAAAGGAAGCGAATACAACACGGAGGCAATGACTAAACCAGAAAACGTAAAAGGCAATAAGCCAATACCAAGAGCCGTGGTTAATTGGCCTAAAGGACCTTCTGGCCCCATAGCAATTAATAAATAAAATCCTAATACCGTGGGCGGTAAAATCAATGGCAAGGTCACTAAGGCCGACACTGGCGTTTTGAATATCGACGACGTCCGTGCCAACCACCATGCCAATGGCGTACCGATCAGCAGTAGCAGAAACGTGACAACGCTGGCTAATTTCGCCGTTAACACAATCGCATCTACGTCACTAGGCGCTAACAACATAGATTATTGACTACCTTTTGCATCGACACTAACACTTCCATAACCAAAATTCTGAATCGTATTTTTTGCATATTCTGACTGCAGAAATTCTAAAAACTGTCCTGCTCCGCTGTCTGTCTTTGCTCTAACCAAGAGTACGGCATCTTGTCGAATTGGAGCATAAAGGTTATTGGGCAAAAACCACACGCTCCCCTTAGAAAGTGAATCACTTGAACCCGCCGCAATCACTTGAGCACGCGCAACAAAACCTAATTCAGCACTACCTGAAGCAACGAACTGAAATGCCTGACCAATGCTTTCGCCGAAAATGATTTTACTTTTGCTCGCCTCTGTTAAGTCCAGCGAAACCAATGCTTGTTCCGCTGCTAGGCCATAGGGCGCGAGTTTAGGATTAGCTATCGCTAACTTACGAAAATTGCCTTGGCGTAGCGTTTGTTCTGGATCTATGTGCTGCTGCGAACTCCATAAAGCCAACTCACCTACCGCATAAGTAAATTGGCTACCACTGACAGCTAACCCCTGTTCGACTAAGCGTTGCGGCTTATCTTGATCCGCAGAAAGAAAGACATCAAATGGAGCGCCATGCTGAATTTGCGCGAATAACTTCCCGGAAGACGCAATACTTAAACGCACGGGACGCCCTGTTTGCTGTTCAAATTCTGAGGCTAAGAGCTTCATCGGGGCAGAAAAATTTGCTGCAACTGCAATAGTGAGAGGAGCAGAATTATCGACCTGAGATTCGGCTAAGGCAACAGCACTCAAGGTTAAACCTAGCACCAGTAACAGACCGCTCACAGTGCGCAAACCTAAAGAAGAAAATATCTTTAACATCAAATATATTGGTCACAAAAAAGGAGTGAAATAACTATACACGCTTGTGCGTCCGAGATGCAGCCGCGAATAAAAGACTAAGGATATAATTGGACAATGCCGGTGTGACCTTGGAAATCTCCGAGTATCCAAATTTGTTCGAATGGATGATCAACCGGTACTTCAATATTATGCTGAAGAGCGCGAATCTCATCGGTGCTCCAGGCTGGGTGTGCATTACGAATTAACAGCCATACGCGCTTGGTTTTGTAATGTTTACTCGCCTTGCTCGCCAAAATTCGATTCAGCGCGCTCAATAAACGTGAATGAGGGTCGCTAACGGCCTGCAATTGGTGTAATTCGTAACGAGTCTGCTCACTCAGTTCTCGTCCTAATATCTGCATCGCTTCTTGTTCGCTGCCATATAAATGCGCAACTTCGATATCTAAACGTGCTCCTTCAAATCGACAAGAAACATCCGGTTTAATGGGTTTGTTATGCCACAAATGACGAATTTGCTTACCCGTATCATGCTCATACCAGCGCATAAATAGCTTGGCAGCTTGATGTTCGAGTTCAATTTTTTCTGCTTCACTATTTTGCTGCTGCGTCATACCCACGATCCGCCACGAATGCTTATTCACATTGGCAAGTTTCGGTTTAGCTGTAAAGTCCTGACCTTCCCCTCCCCAAGACAAGATGAAGACTGGACGCTGCCGGTGTTCGTCTTTATTCTCGTCGCTACACCCTTTTTCGGGACTTGCCTGTGTCTGCTTCTTTGACTATTCCGCTTGTTAACATCTACGCCACATTGCCCAGCCAATTTTACAGCAGGGCAATGCCTACGCCGGTAGCCAACCCTGCGCTCATTCTATTCAACCATGACTTAGCGACTGAGCTTGGCATCGAACTCAACGGTAAAAGCAACGACGAATTGGCGCTACTATTCAGTGGCAACCAGCTACCGGACGGCGCAGATCCGTTAGCGATGGCGTACAGCGGCCATCAGTTTGGTCAGTTAAATCCGCAGCTAGGCGATGGACGCGCCTTATTACTCGGTGATGTCATCAACCGCGACGGGCAACGCCGTGATATTCAGCTTAAAGGCGCAGGACGCACTCCCTACTCGCGTGGTGGCGATGGCCGCTCACCGATTGGTCCTGTGCTACGTGAATACGTCATGTGTGAAGCCATGCACGCTCTGGGCGTACCGACTACCCGTGCTTTGGCAGCGATTAGCAGCGGCGAGCATGTCATACGCGAACAACGCGAACCTGGTGGAGTATTCACCCGCGTTGCCTCTAGCCATATCCGCGTCGGCACCTTTCAATATTTTGCCGTACGCCGCGATATCGATGGCCTTCGTACCTTGGCTGATCACGTATTAGCGCGCCATTATCCTGAAATTAATAACCAAGCCGACGACCGTTACTTGCAACTTTTTACCGCAATTTGTCATAAGCAGGCTGAGCTTATCGCTAACTGGATGCAGCTAGGCTTTATCCACGGCGTCATGAACACCGACAACATGACGGTGAGCGGCGAGACGATTGACTACGGCCCATGTGCTTTTATGGATACCTACAAGGCCAACACCGTTTATAGCTATATTGATCGTAACGGCCGTTACGCTTATCAGAACCAGCCCGCCATAGGTCAGTGGAATCTGGCTCGCTTAGCCGAGACCTTACTTAGCTTGATCAATGACGATGAAAAAACAGCCATTGCTCAAGTTACCGAGGTACTGCAAGACTTTGCAGTATGGCAACAACAGGCGTGGCTACAGGCTATGCGTAAAAAATTAGGCTTAGCGACGGAACAAGAAACCGATCAAGCGCTCATTGAGTCACTCTTATCTGCCCTCACAGAAGCTGAAATGGACTACACCCTATTCTTCCGCCGCTTATGCGATTTGGCTGAAAACCCTGACGCCGCAGACACTAAGTTAGGGGTATTAACCTTAATCCAAGCACCAGCATGCAACGGCAGTAACGATACGGCAATCGAACACTGGTTAGACGAATGGCAAGCTCGCTGTCAGCACGAAACAAGCTCACCTAAAGAACAAGCTATTGCCATGCGTGCGGTCAATCCGGCTTATATTCCACGCAATCACCGTGTAGCAGAGGTGATTAAAGCGGCAGAAGACAACAACGACTTCGAACCGTTTAAACGCTTACTGCGGATTCTTGCTCACCCCTACGCTGAACAGCCTGAATATTCGAGCTATCAATTGCCGCCGCAGCCAGACGAAAAAGTACTGCGAACCTTCTGCGGCACTTAGTCCAACAAAGACCCAACCGCCGATGGGCAGCGTTAGCTGCCTTCGGTTGCCGGATGAAAGCGATCCGTGCCGTATAATTCGGATAGCAAGCGAGCCTCACCATTTGGCTGCACCATACGCGCATGGCGACGCTGCAATTCACGCGGTTCGTCGACACCACACGAGTGGGCAATAATGCCAATTTCCTGCTCTAAATTCTTAGCAAAATGCGCAACGCGCTCGGCTTTATCAGCAGGCACTAAACCACGCTGTAGCTGAGGGTTATGGGTCGTAATCCCCGTTGGACAGGTATTTTTATTGCATTGCAGTGCCTGAATACACCCCAACGCAAACATGAAACCACGCGCGGTGACGGCAAAATCAGCCCCTACACAAATTGCCCAAGCGACTTTATCAGGGGTTAACAATTTACCCGAGGCAATTACCCGTATACGCGGGCGCAAATCAAACTCGTCGAGAGCATCCACTAGCATTGGCAAGGCTTGGCCTATCGGCAATCCCATGTAATCAATTAAAGATTGTGGTGCCGCACCTGTGCCGCCCTCCGCACCATCAAGGGTAATAAAATCCGGCGCACTTTCAGGGCCGCGCCGCTGGATTTCACGGCAAAGATCGCGAATCCAATCGACATCACCCAATACGGTTTTAAAGCCGGTCGGCTTACCGGTAATGGCTCGCACTCGCGCGACCATATCAAGAATGTCATCTACTGAATGAATTTCAGGATGGCCATTAGGGCTAATAGAATCTTCACCCTCAGGGATACCACGAATTGCAGCAATTTCAGCACTGACCTTACCGCCGGGCAAAATACCGCCCTTACCCGGTTTGGCACCTTGACTGAGTTTAATTTCAAACATGCGCACACGCTCAATATGAGCGATGTCGGCTAATTTCTTCTCGTCTAAGCCGCCTTCATCATTACGTACGCCATACTTCGCCGTACCAATTTGAAAAACGATATCGCAGCCGCCTTCCAAGTGAAAATCCGATAAGCCGCCCTCCCCAGTATTCATCCAGCAACCGGCTTTTTTAGCGCCTTTTGATAACGCTAGAATGGCTGGCTTAGACAACGCACCGTAACTCATACCCGAAATATTCACTAAAGCACTGGTAGTAAAAGGCGTGCGGCAGTGTTCTCCAATCGTAACAGCACGAGATGCGCAAAAATCGTGTTTCAAAGCGGGAAATGGACTATTCACAAACATAATAGTACCGGGGATATCTAACCGGCGAGTTGAGCCAAATGCCACCGTCGTACTTTCGTTTTTAGCAGCTCGATAGACCCAACCGCGCTCGGCGCGGTTAAACGGCATCTCCTCGCGATCCATAGCAAAAAAATACTGCCGAAAAAATTCACCCAAGTGTTCAAATAGATAACGAAAACGGCCAATGACGGGGAAGTTACGACGCACCGTATGCCGTGTTTGATGACGGTCGGTAATGTAGGCAACCACTATCCAACCAATAGTGCCGATGGTAACGATAGCCAGTACAGAAAGAATAACCAACATGCCATAAGCGGCGATGACGAACACTTCATCGGTCATGGAACAAAACCTCTAAAAAATTAGGCTTTGAGCTTAGATGAGTTGGTTTTTAGAAGAAAGTCCCTTTCGACAGTTAAGTCTAATAAAGACCTGCTCGTCTCTAAATACAAACCGGCACGAGCGAAGTTGCAGCGATTCTCGACGTTAACCGTAATCACTTCACTAATATAAAATCCTACAACGACGTTTTTTTGCACAACCTGACACTAATGGCTTCAATGGCTTCAATGGCTTCAATGGCTTCAATGGCTTCAATGACTTCATTTCTCACTTTATTGATAAACCCAATTGAAGCCAACGCCCTAACCGCTTAATATCACCCCTCGTTATTTTGCTACGTATGCAGCTCAATACTCGCCGCAATAATGGACTAAATGAGAAGAATATAGGGATATGGCCGATTTCGAATTAGAAGATAAGAGCGGCAACCGTT
>OLGX01000138.1_pt1 | contig 43352 bp, 36 predicted proteins | sample 1609451 | NCBI WGS metagenome assembly OLGX01 (sample SAMN05416834, study PRJEB24817) | seawater metagenome | isolation source: Sea water | place: Canada:Atlantic | collected 2013-07
ATAAGTGAGCACCTCGAATGCTTAGCAGTTAACTTGGGTGTCCTGTTAAATTTTTGGGTGTCCTGTTAAATTTATTATGGTTGAAATTTAGCGCCCCCTTCCCGCATAAACATTGAGTTAGCTGATGCCTGATAATCTGGAGCTAAGCTAAAACTCGCTGCTGCCCAAGGTGAACATCAAACAAAAAAAGGTTAGTCCTGAGACTAACCTTTCTAAACTTCGCGACTACTTTTTATATCGCAGCTTATTATTGTGCTCGCTGGCGCTTAAACTTTTCGCCTTTCACCACCTTTTTGTAGCCCGTCCAACTTGTTTCATTTGGGCGGTCATCGTCTGTTGGCGGCGGTGTTTTGTATTTTGGCGCATGTTCGTTGATAAAGGTTTTCATTACGTCACCCATATCGTCAAAACTGTCTACTTTGCGACCTGCTGTGTGAATATAAATAGAGCCTTCACGCCCACTCATCATCATAAAGGGGAGCCAGTCTGAAATACGCACCCAACCTACATGTACATCGGCGGTGTCTTTTTCACTGCTGGTTAAGCTTTCCAAGTCGCCTGAAAAATTAAATAGCTCAGAGGCATGATACACACCGCCTACTTGCTTCTGGTAATCGCCCCCTAAGTCGTTGTGATAAAAAAGTGGCACTGGGAAGGTCATCCACCAGTAGTCTCCTTTTATGTCACCACCGAATTTTTGTTTCCAGGGTGACGCAGTGCCATCTTCGTTACGAGGAAAGCTAGGAGGCTGATTAACGGGGTCATTCAACACATGGTGCACATCAACCACTTCGTTGGTCCATGGGTTTTCCCATGTATCCAGTGGTTGACCGGTTTTCTTGTCGGTGTAGAGTAAAATCTCGCGCGTAACCAAGCGGTAAGCTTTGCCTTTTTTACCGCCATCAACGGTGCCACAAGTGCGCACGTTCATACCTTCAACGTTAAAAATGTGCTTGTCGACTTCACCTTGGCGACGGGAGAACACTTTGCCTTTCCACCAGTAAAAAACCGGCTTGTCATCAATGGTAGAGCATTGAATCTTACGCATCGCCATATTGGCGCCTTCCGGGGTATTGAGATCGAGTTTAGTTGCCGCAAATGCACTGTTAAACGATGCACCTGCTAGTAGAATTAGTGATGCCAGTTTGAGCTTTTTCATGTGTTCCATTCTCTTATTTTTGACCAAATCTAGACTAGTCGAACGCGGGCTAAGCGCATTGAGAATTATCAATTCGCCCCGATGATTTTCCACACGCCAGTGGCTTGTAATATAATGTTTCTATTGGTAAATATTCGCCCTTCAGCAAAAATGACACTACGGGTTTTGCGCACAACATGGCCCACTGCAAATAGCACATCACCCTCTTTACCCGCAGCGATTAAATTGCTGTTTAGCGAAATCGTAGCGAAGCGAATGTCATGTCCGATCTCGTCACCAATACCACGGTATATCGCGTAATCTGCTAATGCCAATGTTACGCCACCATGCACTACCCCTTCGGGATTAAGATGATGAGCTTGTATTTTGAGTGCTCGGTGCATCACCCCGTTTATATTCTTTTCATAAAAAGGTCCCATATGCGCAGAAAAGCCATCTTGCTGGGTGCACTGGCTAAAGCTTTCATCGAAGCGTATATCTGTCATTAATCAAACCTCGCTGGGCGCTTTTGCGTGAACGCTGCCGCCCCTTCTTTGAAATCTACACCGTGAAACGCATCATCGAACAACTGTTGCAATGCGGCTTTGTTATCAAGCGCTTCGTTGTTTGGCATATCACATAAATATGCCAGCGCGCGTTTCGTTCCGCTAACGGAATAGCCGCTCACGCCCAGTATTTGTTTGACCAATGCATCTGTTGCTTCACTGAGGTGTGCGCGCTCAACCACTTGACTCAGCAACCCCCAATCGAGTGCAGTGTGGGTATCAATTTTTTTGCCTAAATAAAGCAGCTCTTTTGCCCTTGGTAAACCGACTAAATTCACCAAGCGTTGAGTATCTGCCAAACTGTACAACAGCCCAAGCTTAGCGGGTGTAATAGCAAAGCTTGCTTCTTCAACCGCTATACGAAAATCACAACACATGGCCAATCCCATTCCTCCACCAACGCATACACCATTGATCTGGGCAATAGTGGCAAAGGGTAATGCTGCTAATTTCTGTTGGGCTTCTTGAACGATGTGATTACTGGCAGAAAACGCGTCTGGGTTGGCTAACATATCATGCAGTTCTTGAATGTCTGCACCGGCGCAAAATGCTTTTTGTCCCTCCGCCTTTAACACTAAAACCCGAATCGAACGCTCTTGCGCTAACGTATCACAAGCATCCGCAATGGCCTGCCACATAGCCTGAGTTAACGCGTTGTATTTTTCCGCTCTGTTGAGGCTTAAATAAGCGACTTTTCCCTTTGTATTCAAGGTGACTGTTGACATAAATCAATAAGCTCCGGTACTGGTTTAGTCCAAGGTTGCGTTGCGAGTTAGGTTACGTCAAATTATCTGCTATTCAACACAATAATAAATTGCGATTTAGCAATTATCCCACACGAGAGCAAGATATGAGCGATCCCCTTTTAGGCCCAGTCGTTGGCGCGACGTTGTTGGCGCCCCATTTAAAATTTGCTAGTCACTGTTACCAATCTGGTATGGGGTATACGTTGGTCCGCGAAGAGGTCGTTAGTCAGCAAATGTGCGAGCTGTGGAATACACCAAGGCTATTAAATAGCCCTGTACATGTGCTTGCCGCAGCCAATGGGCATGCTTGGCTGCGCATAGTAGAAGACAAACAATGCGATCCCACTAAGCCGCTGAAAACCCACGGCTGGATGGCGCTTGAAGTCAATGTGGCGAACGTTGATGTTATCCGCAAAGAAATCGACACTACAGTATTCAAAGTCATCGGCGAGCCGGCTTATCTACAAATAAGTGACGCAATAAAAGCAATGCAAGTCATTGGCCCATGCGACGAAGTCAGCTACATAACACAAATTGATAAACCCGTTCCCCCCTTTGAGCTTCCTATGACGACAGCGCGCACTGGCAGCTTGTTTATACCTGTGTTGTGCACGCCCAACCGCGATGCAAGCTTGGCATTTTATGAGTCGCTTAATCAGGTAACAGGGCTTAAGTTTAATACCAAAGTGACCGTACTGAACAATGCTTGGGGCCACGACATTGAGCATCAATATCCGGTGGCAACAATACAGCTTGGCGGGCAATGCCTGTTTGAAATTGACCAGGTCCCCCAAGCACAATCTGCGGTAACCAATTCAGGATCACTGCCATCAGGGATCGCAATGGTAACCTGTATGGTTGATGACTTAGCATTTGCCGCTAAGCAGCTAGCCTTGCCGGTATGTGAAATACACAATGCTTACTACCCCACTGCCAAAGCAATATTGGCCAAAGGGCCAGCCGGTGAATTGATTGAGTTAGTCGAACGCCCAACAGCATGATCTGCCAGGGTGGCCTCATGCTCACTTTGACTAACGCTGAAGAAATAATATTAGCTAGGTGCGGGTATGAACGGCTGACGAATCACTGTTGGCCATTAACCAACGGGAACCGCGTTACCTTGGCTAAACACTGGTTACTAAATGCTCATCACACAAGGTTCGTTTGAAGCACACGCCCTCTTTAAACCAATGCCATGTTCGAGCTCGGTGCTTTTTGTCTGCGCCCATCACGATACTTTCGTAAAACCAAGCGCCGGGCTCATCTTTACGCTCAAGCTCAAGTAAGAATATGTTTGGGCTTGCGACCCACCCATAGCCCTTAAAGGTATCAGTATCCCAATAAATTTTGTCGTTTTTTATCGTGCCATCAAACGCAACATTGAACTGACGACCGTCATCCCAGTTAAATTGATTCCGTTGAATATAAACAACCGGTCCGTCGTCAGGAAATACACATTCGACTTGGCTGTGGTGAAAATCAAGGGTATTTCCTTTGGTGTCGATGTGTCGGTAGGTGCCTTGCCACACACCTGCGTGTTCTAGCACCGCAGGCATAAGATGCTTTAATATGGATGTCATTGCTTTCTCGCTCGCTCGTTTGATTGATTGTTTGATTGATTGAGGGTCATAATGTCTTTTTCATGATGATGAGAGACGATTTTCTTGGGCTTGGCTTGGCTTGGCTTGGTGCTAGCTTAGGGTTTTATCATCGAAAAAAGCCAGCCACTCAGTGGCGACATCTTGAGCAAAGGCATCTAAAAACCCCGTTGACCATTGAAAATAATCTTTGCGAAAACCGTTTTTTAAGTGAGCATCAACTCGTTCACTTTGAACCCGCATATCATCATTTAAATTCATCACGAATAAGCGATGAGGCAGAGTCTTAATATCTTCTATATATTGCGCTGCATGATGAAATGCCGCCATGTGTCCCCATTCATAGGCTTCGCCTGCGCGCAGATTTTCTGCCATTGAATCAGCGCACATTTGTAAGGTCATGCCAGGGCCACGATGCTGAATAACCCGCTCCCACATAATACGAAAACGCGTTCCTTGCTCATCAAGAGGAATAGGAGCGTACATATCACAAAACGTCTGAACTTCGCTTTCTAAAAATACCGGCGCGGCTATATTGATCACCTTGTTGACCCACTGTGGATACAGGTGTGCAGCCCTAACAGAGACCATACAGCCGGTGTGATAACCAACAAAATCAACATAGGTGACCCCAAGGTGTTTTAACACCTGCCAAACGGCGTGAGCATACGTTTCTATGCTGGCTTGTGATTCATCAAAAGGAGCTGATGACTCCCCATAACCTGGGTAATCAATAGCAATAGCGAGCCTGTCGCGGGCGAGTAAAGGTAAAACATGCTGATATGAACGGCTGGACTTAGGCACCATATGTAAACACACTATGCTAGGCTTGGATGAAACCTTACCAGCCAAACGATAATGAAGTTGCCCGAATAGACCATCAGTGAAATGTCGCGTAACTACAGGCTGATGCATGATAACTCCGCTAGGGTAGCGCTGCGTTAAATAAAGATAGAAAAGCCCCTACAACCAAAGGCGCTAGGGGCAATATAAGCTTTAAAATCTATATTCGAAGTCGGCCCCCCAGGTAAGCGGATCAGCCACATACTGAGTGAAATCTCCTGCTGCAGCGGCTCTTGCATACACTTCATCGCCCAGGTTTTTACCCCATAGTGCCACGGCCCATTTTTCACTGTCAGGCTCGTAAGCGATACGTGCGTTAATGATAGTGCCCACAGATGTAAGAGCGTGGGCCGGCGCATTTGCCACTAAGCTGTAAGAATCATCTTCAAACGAGAAATCAATGCGGCTGGTAAGTAAGCCCTGTGCAATCGGCATTCTATGGGTAAAGCCGATGGTGCCTTTATAATCAGGGGCATTTTTAAGCTCCAATGCTTTGGCACACTCGATAGAGACCTCACCGTTACAACCAGGGCTTGACCCGCTGTTAGTTAGGCCACCAGCTTGCGCAAGTGTCATTTCTTTATACTCACCGTCGATCGTACCGAATGTAACATTGACCGTCAGACTCTCAGAGACTTCAAACAACGCCTCAAGCTCGATACCGCTGATCTTGGTTTCATCTACATTAAAGCGTGTGAACCCCAACCCCGGCACCGTGGAAGCAATTTGCAAATTATCGTAATTGTTATAGAAATAAGTGGCGTTTAAGCGCAGGCGGTTGTCCAACAAATCACTGCGTACGCCAATTTCAAATGCATCTAGTTCTTCTTCGTCGACCGGTAAAAAGCAAGCGGTTTCAACACCGAAGCAATCCGGTGACCAACCGCCACTCTTAAAGCCTGTTGAGTATGACACATACCCCATAACGTCTTCGGAGAATTGATTATTCAAGGCAATATTGTAAGTGGTATTGCTAAAATCGAGCTCCTCATTCCGATTACCGCCGCTGACGGGCATTAGAGCGTCAATCGCTTTGGTTTCATCTGTGTAGCGAATACCCGTAGTCAAAGTTAACGTTTCATTGAACTCATAGGTGCTCTGAAAAAACGCAGCATAGGCATCGGTTTCAACACCTAACTCAGAAGGGAATACAAATATTGAGTCCATTTGCACATCTTCTGTGAAGTAATAAACACCAGTGACAAAGTTAAAAGCCCCTTCGTAATTGGATGTTAAGGTGACCTCTTGGCTGAACTGATCTTGATCAGTCTGCTGACTATATGGAAAACCAATACGACTCGATAGGTCATCTTCCATCTGACGATAACCCGTTAGAAAGCTAAGGTCATACTCACCAATTTGACCTTGTACATTTAGTGATAAACCACTGGTTTCCACTTCACTGCGATAATCATTGAAACACCCTAAGCTCAAAAATGCAGCTGGCGTTGCAGCTGAACATGTCACACCGGGCACGGGTTCAATAGTAAATAAATTGTTGTCTGCATCATTCGCCAACGCAACGGAATCTGGTACGGGGTCTGAATCGTCTTTGGTGTAATCAACCGCAAGATTCATATTCCAATCTTCGTTAAACTCGGTGTATAAAGCGATGCGCAATGCCTTGGTGTCTTTTTCGCCCGCTTCGGTGCCCGCTTGGTCGGCAAAGTCACCATTTGGATTGACTGTATGAAAGCCGTCACGAGATTTGCTTAATACTGTTGCTCGTATCGCGCTGCTATCAGATAAACCGAGGTTACCGGTGAAGCGCCCATCTAAGCGGCCGTCACTACCTACAGTGGCCTTAACTAAGCCATAATTTTCGTTTAGTTCAGGCGATTTGCTAATCAGTTTAATGGCGCCACCATTTGAATTTCGCCCATATAAGGTCCCTTGCGGGCCGCGCAACACTTCCACTCGCTCTAGATCAACTAAATCAAATAGAGCCCCCACTTGACGGCCAACATATACGCCATCGACGTACACACCGACCGCGGGGTCAGCAGACACCCGGGACTCGTCCTCTCCTACCCCGCGTAAAAAGATTCTGGCACCGCTGGCTGTACCGGTATTTGTGGCTAGGCTGATGTTGGGAATTTCATATTGTAAGTCCAAAACATTAGTGACTTGTTTTAGCTCTAAATCCGCAGCGCCAATAGAGGTGACCGCTACGGGGACTTCTTGAATCGACTGTGCACGTCTTTGAGCAGTAACCACGATTTTTTCCAGCTCTTTACCTTTTAAAGCATCGCCACCTTTTGCAGCGTCGTCACCTTTTAAAGCATCGCCACCTTTTGCAGCAGCGCTACTGGCTGAAACCGAATTTTCCTCTTCTGGGGCAACTTGAGCCAACACAGGTGAAATCGACGTTGCAAGAACAGCTGCAATTACAGTTGCAAGGTACCCTTTCTTTATAGACTTACTCATAGATGTCCCCTTTATATTATTTTAATATGTCATGAGCCTATTGACATATTATTATAACATTAAGCAAAGTCAAGCCATAAAATGGTTAAAGTTTGAGCGCAAATTTAATGATAAAAAATGCATAAGCTTTTGATAAAATTAACAAAATTAATTTAATTATTATCAACACAGTGTTTTCGGGTAAATTATTAACACCCATTTTAATATTCTCTATTAGAACAAATGCCCCTTAAAAGGAGGTTTTAAGAACTTTTGGGTGTAACGAGCAAGGAGTCGAAAAATTGTACAATTCGATATTTATGCCATTTTCTGTCGTACACTTTTCGGTCGCAGTGGTAATAGCAACAAGATCAAGATCACATGATAATACGGGTAACTAATTGATTTATAATTCTAAAATAGGTGGGCGGTAAGTATTCGAAAGTCTTCTACACCTTCCTTTTCTCCCATTTAACTGTGGTAAATAAAAGTCTCGAACAATTCAGCGTTAACCCACTAATAGACTCATATCCTGTCAAACTCCTTTACATTTACTCACTTTCTAAACTGAATCTATATCTAAGTAGATGATTTCAAGGCTTAAATATCGGTTGGCGTAAATAATGCTATGTAGAATTTGAGCTGTACGGTTCGGCAAACCCTATCTTTGATGTTTTAGTTGTTAGTTGTTTCAGTAGTTAGATGTTCTAGGTCGCCGCCCTGATAATTTAAATACTCACATTCAATACGTTAAGATAATTAAGGATAATTAATTATGCGTTGCCTAAATCTACTAAATCATTCGTCCCAACTGAAGACCTTGCTCGTAATGTGTGCTTGGTTACTCGGCGTTAGCGCGCTGCAAGCAAACGCCCAACAAATTGACAACAAAGGAACTGAGTTTATTTTGGCCTTTACGCCAAATATCGATAGCTCAGGAGACGTTGAAATTCACCTAACTGGAGATATTGCCACTCAAGTTACCATCAACTACCCAATGAACAGCCCTACCTTTACCACTGTCGAAAATGTAGTACCTGGTAGCGTTACTGTCGTTGCTATTCCGATCACGGCGATTTCAAACGCGACACCTAATACTATTCGAGACAACGCTATACACGCGATAGCCACTGAAGAGTTTGTGGTTTACACAGTTAACAGAAGAGCGCAAACTTCTGATGCAGCTTTAGGCTTGCCCGTCGATACGATGAATACACAATATATCGTCTCTACTTATAACCCATTGTTTAGTTCACAGTTCGCTGTTTATGCTTCCCAAGACAACACAGTTGTTACCATAACCCCAAACAACGATTTAAATGGGCATGGGGCGAGCACTCCCTTTGATGTCACGCTTAATAGAGGCGAGATTTACTATGGCGAGTCTGCAACCACCGGTCCAGCGGGTTCGTTGACTGGCACAATTATTGAAGCAACGAGGCCTGTTGGTTTAGTAAATGGCAATAGATGTACAAATGTACCGAACAGCACAACAGCATGCGACCACATATACGAAGTGGCTCAACCTGTTCAATCATGGGGTTTAACCGCATCAGCTACAAACCTACCTAATCGCCCGTCGGGTACTATTTACCGAATAGTGGCATCTGAAGACAATACATCAGTTGAGATAAATGGCATATTTCAAGGTACGATTAATCGCGGCGAGTTCATTGAAACGCCACTGCTCACTGGCAACCTGTCGTTTAGCGGCGATAACCCTATCTTCGTGACCCAATATATGCCTGGACAAAGTTCCCCTGGTGCAACACTAGGCGACCCTGCAATGGGTAATATGATCCCATCAGAGCAATACTTAACTGACTATACATTTTCGACTGTAGGTGATTCGCAATTTGTGCAAAATTTTGCAACCATCATTGCCGCCAATGCTGATGTAGGTTCGCTCTTACTTGATGGGGTTCCGGTGCCCGCTGGCGACTTCACCCCCTTTGACGATATACCGTTTTCCTCTGCAGTGATTGAATTAACCCAAGGTACTCACACGACTTCGTCTCTTAATCCGCACGGCATTACGGTCGAGGGGTACAATGGATTTGATTCGTATATTTATCCAGGTGGTGCTTTATTTGGCTTTATTAATTCTCAGGGTGACCCATTCCCACCAGTGTGCTCTGTGACCATGAATGGCGATATGGCCAGTGGCAGCGTGAGTGACAATACCAATGATGAAGATCTTAATAATAACGGCCAGTTAGATCCAGGCGAAGATGCCAACAATAACGGGGTATTAGATGCCGATACTGGGGTATTTTTCGTCAATACATTGTCTTCAACCAACGTCAGTATATCAGTAAGCCCATTTGCCGCAGGCGATGGCAGTGTCAGCGTCAGTGCTACAAGAATCGATGGATCCCAGCCTGGTTCAGCGAGCATTGAAGGGGTCGATGGTGCGGGTAATACTTGTGCATTAGAAATTGAATTCACCGATGAAGAGGCCATGGCCTGTGACATAGACGGCGATATGAACGTTGATATGGATGATTTAATGATGATCCGTGCTGCCCGCAACATGTCGGCTTTACCTGGCGATCTGCGTGATAACGACGGAAATGGCGTGATCAATACCCTAGACTTCAGACAATGCACCATTCAATGTACGCAAAATCGTTGTGCTGTTCTGTAGAAATTGCTGCTTTAAAAAGTAAAGAAGGTTAACTCAAGAGGAATGAAACATGTTAAATAAAGTTAAGTACGCTTGCTATGCCCTAATTGCACTAGGTCTTGTGGCACAATCTGCAAATGCCGCGTTAATCACCATGACGCCAAGTTCACAAACCATTGAGCTCGGTGATACCGCTAGCATTGATGTATCCATTTCTGATTTTGCGACCGATCAGTATTTAGGTGCGTTTGATTTTGAGCTTGCTTTCAACGACTCTATTTTGTCGGTAAGCAATATCATCTTCGGTACAGAGCTAGGGTTTAGTTTTCAAGATGAATTCTCATCTGGTGCTAACCTACATGCCGTTCTCGAGTCATCTCTAGAAGAAGCACAATACTTGATTGATAACCAAGCCAGTGAATTTCTACTGTTCACTATCGAGTTTACCGGCACAAACTATGGTAGCAGCTCGGTTGCCTTTGATTCAGTGTTACTCGGCGACCAAGACGGCAATGAGATTACAGATGTTGACTTTAACAGTGCGCGCATCACAGTGAATAACCCAAATGCAGTACCAGAGCCTAGCGCGTTAGGCATTTTATTCGCTGGATTTGCATTTATGGCTTTTCGTACACGCAAAGCGCGAAGCACGCTAAATCGCTTGAATTAAGCACTTTATCAAAGTAATTAAAAGGCTGAAGGGATCTGATACGTTTATTTTTCGTTAAAACGCTATCAGATCGCTTTTTTGTTCACCGCCGCAAGCGCGGTCAATAAAGCACAAGGCGTGATTTCAAGGTGAGCAAACTAAATTTTGACCACTGATTTGCCCATATTTTCGCCGCGCATCAAACGACAGAATGCTTCTGGCGCTTCAACCAACCCATTGGCAACATCTTCGCGCACTGTTAGTTTCCCTTCTTTTATGTAGTTTACGCAGGCATCGACAAACTCATCTCGTCGTGGCTCAAAATCATACACCACCAAGCCATAAACGATAGCACGGGCTTTTATCCACATAGCAGGAGGCGGCCCCATACTGCGCGTCGTTTTGTTATAGTCGGCCATTAGGCCACACAATATCACTCGGGCACCAACGGCTAGTCTTTCAGAAACCGTATTCAGCATATCGCCGCCAACTAAATCAAAAAAGATGTCAATACCGTTCGGGCACAACTCATCAAGCTGCTGACCCAAGTCACCTTTTTTACGATTAATACAAGCATCGTAACCAAGGTTTTTTACAGCGTAATCACACTTTTCATCTGTGCCAGCAATACCGATAACCGTACAGCCGTGTATTTTTGCTAACTGCCCAGCGACTGATCCTACACCACCGATTGCCGCTGGAATAACTACCACATCACCCGCTTTCGGTTGAGCTTGCCAAATCATACCCGCGTACGCCGTTAGGCCCGGCATGCCGAGGGCTGACAAGGCATACGATGGGTTAGCAATTTCTTTTTGAATTCTAAAAACGCTATCGCCATCATGCACCGAGTAGTTTTGCCAACCCCCAAAGCAGCGCACTAAATCCCCCTCTTTAAAATCAGGTTGATGAGATTCAACGACTTTACTCACGGTTTCACCGCGCATAACATCACCAGGGTTAACCGAGCCAGACATATGACGGCCAGCAATTTGACTGCGCATATAGGGGTCGAGTGACAAATACAAAGTTTCACATAGAACTTGTTTATCTTGCGCTTTGGGCATGTCGCCTTTGACAACACTAAAGTGTTGCGGCTGCGGTTGTGACTCTGGTGTTGAAGCGAGCTGTACCTGAATATTTTCTTTCATGTTTAATTTTCCGCGTTTGTTTATTGTTAGTGTGGTGTATCACGCTTGTTGGCGTTGAAAAGCCGCAAAAGCACTGGCCATTTCACTAAGTCCGTTTTGAACATCAGCGTCACTGCGCACCCAGTCCCACCATTGGTTTAGGCTATTCAATCCGTTGGTTATCTCGCTCTTTGCCTTTGCGCCTACGGTGACATCAACCCACCAGAATGTAGGGGCCAGCACAATGTCGCCCAAGGAGAGCGCCTGGCTTCCCATGTCGGCATTTGTTGCAAGCCACTGATCGAGCTTTTCAAGCGTGGCTCTTACCACGTCATATTGTGCGTTTTCATCAAAGGTAAATTCCGGCAACATCATCGCCTTAAAATACGGCAACAAAGCAGGCGCTAAATGCGTATCCGTAAAGCTAGCCAATACGCGAGATTGAGCCGCTGCTAGCGGATCATTAGGTCTAAATGTTTGTGTTGGATAAGCATCCTCTAGATATTCCATTATGGCTATCGATTCTGGTAGAAATTGCCCGTTATCTAGCCCTAGCAAGGGTATTTTACCAAGAGGGTAAGCAGCCAAAAATTCTGGTGTTTTCAAAGCTAAAGTGGGAGCCACTATCGCAATATCTAACTGCTTTTTGCGGATCAATATGCGCACACGCGTAGCATATGGTGAATGATCAAGGTTGATTAACTGCATTTAGTCCTCTCTTTTGCTTACCATTAGTAACCAGTATGTATTCTTCTATGTCTTTGCTTTACCACCGCGCTCAAAACCTCTTCTGCAGTGCTAGCTTATACTGGTAAATTTCGCGCTGGCCATTGCAGGCGCACTTTCAATATCGGTTTTAAACGTAGCATTCCACCGGTTTAAAAAGCCAAATAGTGAGATTACGCCAACTATTTCAACAATCTGTACCTCATTAAAGTGTGCCTTGAGGCGTATAAACTGCTCATCTGTGACTGCATTTGGCACTAGGGCTGCATTGCGGGCTAACTCGAGTGCTTCGCGCTCAGATGGGCTAAACAAGTCACTGGTTTGATATTCCCAAATAGCGGCGATTTTTTGCTCGGTAATACCATGTTTTAACGCCCCATATTGAGTATGCGCCTGACAATACCGGCAGCCACTTGCGCTACTAGTCATTAAACCCAGCAGCTTTTTTAAGTCGTTATCCAGCGCGCTAGGCTGATAAATTGACTGCACTAAGCCTAAAAAGGCATTCAGCATTTCAGGGGCGCGAGCCATGATTAAACCGTCGTTGGGGGTAAACCCCATTATGTTCTCACCTGCCATCATAGTGGCTTTTAGGTCATCTGGTAGCGCGTCAATCGATAAGGCTGATAAACGTGACATATTATTGTTCTCCGGTTTGAATATACTTACTCAACTTATGTAGTGAACTCACTTGTTTACACTGCACGTTGAAAGCCTTTTGGCAGGCCTGCATCAGGGGTAAATCCGTACAGAGGCTCGTTCGGTAATGCATTCGCTAATATTTTGCGTGCAGCAAATAAACCGTCAAAATCAATACCGGTTTTTAGTCCCATGGCTTCGAGCATGAAAACTAAATCTTCAGTGACGATATTGCCACTCGCCCCAGGTGCTGCAGGGCAACCACCAATGCCCCCCATTGACGAATCGACTGTGGTGATGCCGACTTCAACCGCTGCCAGCGCATTTGCTAATCCTTGGCCGCGCGTATTGTGAAGATGAATACCCGTCAGGTTTTCTTTGCCTATAGCGGCCCATACTTTCTTTACAAGACGCTGCACTTGCGCTGGGTTGGCGTATCCTGTGGTGTCTGATAATCCCACTTCATCACAACCAGCTTCCATTAATGCAATGGCTAACTCGACGACCTTGTCCTCACTCACCACGCCTTCTATGGTGCAGCCAAAGGCGGTAGATAACCCACCTTCAAATTTCGGGCGCTGCTCTTTCGGTAAACTTTTCACCAGTTCAGCAATGCGTTTTACCTCTTCAAGTACCTGCTGATGGTTACGCTTAACGTTACGTAAACTGTGCGTTTCACTGACTGACAGAGGAATACTCATTTTGGTAGGCCTTACCTCAATGGCGTTCTGTGCGCCTCGATAGTTCGGCACTAACACAGCGACATTCAGCCCAGCGATTTCCCGCGCATATTTGGCCACCTCAGCGGTATCCGCAAGTTGAGGAAGCACTTTAGCTGGTACAAACGAGCCCACTTCAATTTCAGGTACGCCAGCTGCCGCTAGCGCGTCAATCCAGGCTAGTTTGTCAGCCGTTGGCATAATAGTGCTAATACTTTGCAGGCCATCTCTTGGCCCCACTTCACTGATTTCGATATCAAACGTTGCCATATGTTTTCCAATTTTGAACCTTGAACTGATAAGGCTTAAAAGCACCAAGGTTGAATAATGAGATCCTACTTTCCTATGTAAACGTCTTACGCTCTAGCGCACCAAGGTAAGAAGCAAAGCAAAAAGTAGAACGAGCAAAATTAAAATACGTTGCTTAGACGCCCTTTTGCAATGGCTCTGCATCGCGTTGGTGCAGCGAAATTGACAAATGTTAATCTGCTACTTTTACATTCAAACTCTATTGTTATAATATTATATCATACAGACAAAAAGTAGTCTTTTTTGCAATGAAGTACGCCTTCTTGAAAAAGACATCGTGCGTTATCAATAAATCTGGGAATACTAACGATGACAAATTCAGTTATGCCAAATTCAGGACGATTGCCGCTATCGGGCATTAAAGTAGTTGAGTTTACGCACATGGTTATGGGGCCTACCGCAGGGGTTATTTTGGCCGACTTGGGTGCGCAAGTAATTAAAGTTGAACCATTAGGAGGCGACAACACTAGACGTTTGAAAGGCTCAGGTGCGGGGTATTTTTCCATGTACAACCGCAATAAACAGAGCGTGTGCTTGGACATAAAATCTGCCGAAGGAAAAGACGTCGCTCTATCATTACTCAAAGAAGCTGACATTTTACTCGAGAATTTTCGCCCTGGCGCAATGGACAAATTAGGCCTTGGGTACGAGCAATTAAAAGGTATTAATCCACGTTTAATTTACTGTTCATTAAAAGGGTTTTTAAGCGGCCCCTATGCTCATCGCACTGCGCTAGACGAGGTGACCCAGATGATGGGCGGCTTAGCGTATATGACAGGTCTTCCCGATAAACCGATGCGTGCAGGCTCTTCGGTCATTGATATCACAGGGGGCATGTTTGGTGTCATTGGTATTTTGGCCGCCCTTGAAGAGCGCCACCATACCAATGAAGGTAAGAACGTGACTTGTTCACTGTATGAAACCACTGCATTTATGGTTGGGCAACACATGGCACAACAGGCCGTAACAGGTGAAGCACCGCCCCCCATGTCTGTGCGCCGCTCCGCGTGGGCAGTGTACGATATATTTCAATGTGCTAATAACGAACAAGTTTTTATCGGCGTGGTCAGTGATACCCAGTGGCGAATTTTCTGTGAAGCGTTTGATCTGATCGAGTTCGCACAAGATCAAAGTCTCGCTCAGAACAATGGTCGTGTCGCTCAACGAGAGCGTATTTTACCGGTAATAAATGCGGTGTTTGCCACACTTAGTAAAACTGAACTTATGGCGAAATTAGAAAAATCTGGTTTGCCGTTTGCCCCTATCAACAAACCTTCTGATTTATTTGAAGATCCGCATTTAAATGCAGGTGGATTGGTTGATGTCACTCTGCCAGATGGAGTCAAAACTAAACTGCCGGGATTACCTCTAGAGATGAATAATGAACGTATGCCTCTGCGCCACGACATTCCCACCGATAAAGGAAATTCAGTAGCGACTTTAAAAGACGCAGGCTTTAGCGATGACGATATTGAAAAACTACTTTCCCTCGGTGTAATAAGCGCCTAACACAGCAACAGCTATAGCATTTAACGCACAGTCCCAGGACCAAAGCCGCAGTTACTGAATAACGTAATCTGCGGCTTTTTTATACGCATAAATAAAGAACCAGTCTTTTTGTCATGTGCTGTTTATTCATTATCAACCTTGACAGTACGCCGATTGAAAACGCGTTAATACTAACTTCAATTCGATATTCGTTAAAATTTAAGTTTCCTAAACCGAGCAAGACAGAGCAGCATAAAAATGGTAACTTTTTAAACCGTCTTGAAACTTAAGGGGATCTAAACGTCAATAGATTTTTGAGAAGTGTTATCTACTAATATTAATGGATTAAATAATGAAAAAACTGCTCGCTTTTTTAAGTACATTAATTGCAACATCACCAGTAATCGCAGATTCTGCCTTGCTATGTACAGATTGTTCAGGCCCAAATAAAGCCAAAGCCTTTGCTACATCTATGGCTAATAGGCTTATCTGTGACCAAGATTTTGGTCCCAAAAAAACCTGTTCATCGAAAAATAAAATAGTCACTCTCGTTGATAGAGACAGCGGCAAAGCTTATCGATATAACGTTTACCATGAACCAGATGCACCATGGAATGTTAACGCAGATAGAATTGCACTCAATGATAATATGGAAGAAGGGTTTGCGGTTTTAACTAAATTCTACAGAGATTTAGGTTCCGCTATTACCTCTAGTTCAAGTAACATTTCTCACCTCAATGGTTCAATAAATAACGTCAATAACACTTCTTCTACTTACGTCCAAGCTAAAACGACAAATTGCCCCACGCAGACAGCACTAAGTACTATTACAGATGCATCTGCAATGCAAAATCTAGAAGACGTTGCACGACTTGAAATAGCAGCAAATTTGTCAAGTAAAAACAACGATACTAATCTTCACCCGCTTAAAAAAAATAATACCTACTCCCTAAATTTTATGGGAATTGGCTTAAGTATCATTGACAAAGCCAGTAGTAGAAATCCGTCTTTTGTAGTGACATTTGATGGGTCTGGGGCGGCTACTTCATTGCAGGATTATTTACTTTTCACCGTCGATGTTCTTGGGTATGACGCAAACAATATTCCAATCACAGATTTTAATTTAAGTGATAGTTCTAGGGTTGCTGGATTTACCTTATCTAGATTGAGAGGAGAAAATGGTCCTGTCCCGATAGATAACGAATGTGTTGAAACAAAATTAGAGGAAGCTGTGAATATGGGATTATTAACAGTTAAAACCTCATCAGTAGGCGGGAGTGGCGGTGCAGGTGGTGGAGAAGGTAGCGGCGCATCTTTTCCTGTATCTGGCGACATGGGCTGCCAAATAGTCGACTTTTTCCAAAGTGGAGTAAATATCTACACGTTTAAGATCTGCTCCTAAGTGTTTCAAGCTGCCTTTGATGTGAATATAGTCGGTATTTAGAGCCCAGCAGAGTTTACCTTCAGTTTTCAGTAATACTCAGGCAAACCGTGCGCTAGAACACTAAAAACAGAGCTATTTAGCTCTGTTTTTTAATGTGCTACTGAGGGGAGTCATGCTGTCATGCAAAACTATGTCAGGCCAACCACGGATACTGACGCTGATAAGCCTGTTTAAAACTCGCTATGTTTGATTTTGATTTCAACGTTAATGCAATGCCATCTAACCCTTCGAGTAACATTTCCTGCTGGGCGGGTAAAATTGAAAAGCTAAAATGCAGCGTTTCATTAACTGAGTCACTTGCCTCAAGCTCTGTGCTTTGATGAGCGGTGTTAAACGCACTTACGTAGCATTCGAGTAAGTTGATATTAATCTGGCACGTTTGCGGGTCTTTCTCAACATGGTTGGCTAGTGCGAGTACTTCATCATTGCCAAGTACCACAGGCAAAATGCCATTTCTGATGCAGTTATGATAGAAAATTGAACCAAAACCCGGGGCGATGATCGCTTTGATCCCATACTCCTTTAACGCCCACACTGCGTGCTCACGAGACGAGCCACAACCAAAATTATCACCCGCTAATAAAATGCTGCTATTTTTATATTGCGCCTGGTTAAGCACAAAATCTTCATTCGGCTCGCGGCCATTAGGTAATGTGTAGCGCCAGCCTGCAAATAGGCCCTCGCCTAAACCTTGTTTAGACACGAGTTTCATTTCCCGTGACGGTATGATGGCATCAGTGTCGATATTAATTTGTAGCATTGGGGCAGCTACCCCTTGATGAACGGTAAATTTTTCCATTACAAATACTCCCTCACATCAGCGATACATCCTGCGATAGCACAAGCGGCAACTGTAGCAGGGCTAGCAAGATGCGAGCGCGTTTCTGGCCCTTGTCTACTTTCGAAATTACGGTTGGTACTGGTCACAACCCGCTGGCGATAACCAAAACTTTCACCACCGGCAAAGAAGCACATAGAGCAGCCTGCTTCACGCCATTCAAACCCAGCCGCAATAAATATTTTATCTAGGCCTTCCGCTTCTGCTTGGCGCTTAACTGTGGTTGAGCCTGGTACGCAAATCGCGTTAACGTTTTCTGCGACTTTTCGGCCTTTTAGAACTTTTGCGGCCAAACGTAAATCCGATATACGGCTATTGGTACACGAGCCTATAAAAGCCGCCCCGATTGGCAACCCTTTTAATGCACTACCTGCTGGTAAATCCATATACTCATAAGCTCGATTTAACGCTTTAAGTTGATTCTGCGTGGCATCAGCGGGGGCAAAAGGCACGACCGAGTCCACGGCGCAAGCGTGCTGGGGGCTGTTACCCCAAGTAATCGTCGGGCTGATATCAGCGCAGTCTATCTCAATCGTTTTATCAAACTGCGCGTGTTCATCACTGTATAATGACTGCCAAAAAGCAACAGCCTGCTGCCATAACGCCCCTTTTGGTGCGTATTCACGCCCCTTAAGATAGGCAATTGCTTTATCGTCAGGAGCAACCAAACCGGTAAATGCCGAAAATTCGACCGCCATATTGCATAAAGTCAAACGGCCTTCGATATCAAGAGCATCCACCGCCGTTCCGCCAAACTCGATGACGTAACCTGCCCCACCCGCAGCGCTGTATTTGCCAATCAAATGCAAGATCATGTCTTTGGCAGTGACCCCAAAACCAAGCTGACCGTTAAAATTAACCTTCATGGTTTTAGGTTTACTGACGCGTAAGGTCTTCGTTGCCAGTGCATGTTCAGCCTCGCTGGAACCAATCCCCCATGCTAAGGCCCCTAATGCCCCTTGAGAGCACGTATGGCTGTCGGGGCAAACCAAGGTTGCACCCGGTTGCACTATGCCAAGTTCCGGTGACACAACATGTACAATCCCTTGTTGTGGATCATTGACGTCAAACAATTTTATTTTGGCATCAATGCACGCTTCACGAGTGGCCAAAATAAAGTTTTTTCCGCTGGGTACCTTGGTGTTATCTCCCCTGCCTATAACAGTGTCAACAATGTGATCCATGGTACAAAATACATGCTCAGGCGAAACCACTTTTCGTTTATCGGCTTCTAAACTTTTCAAGGCAATAGAGCCTGTGCGTTCGTGCAAAAACACTCGGTCGATGTAGATTAAGGCTGCGCCATCGTCGAGCTCTTGAACAAGATGATGCTGCCAGATTTTTTCAAATAAGGTTTTGTCCATAATGTTACTCATCCGATGAATTGCTAAGGCTAAGCATGGATTGCTTTAGTGCGGTAAAGCGCCCTTCGATCCCTGCTGGTGCGAAACGCATTTGAATATTTGGCGGCAAATTTGCATCGTCCAGTCTGTCTACATATTGTTTAAGTAAACTAGTTGGCCAGCGCAATATATGTGTTGGCACTGTGACCGGCTGCAGTTGCTCTGGTCGCTCATTCATAAACGCAGCACGATAGGCTAAATGGTAGTTTTCACCTGCGGTTAAATAGCCCATAAGGGTGTCTTGAATGACGTGAGCCGGCATATCAATACTACCGACCCTAGCGCTTTCAGAGGTATCAAACCAGGGGAAGTAGTGAAATAACTGACTCGACATTTTCCAAACCAATGCCAAATGAGAGCCATCTTTTTGCGGGCTAATATCAGGAAAATATTCAGCCAATATAGCCTCACGCTCATCGTCTTTAAACCAAGCCGCATTTTCAAGTACCATGCCTTTGATTGAATCCGGATGGGCCTTGGCATACTCAATGGCAATCTGTGCTCCGGTGGCAGAGCCATATAACAAGGGCTGCTTTAACTCTAAGGCATCGATAAATTCGTTTAAGGCTTGCACGTATGGAGTAAGGCTTGCATCGGGCTTAGCGCCTTTTTCAGCTTGCAACTGAGTGTCTTTATACTGTGTTTCTTTATACTGTGGTAAAGAGTCAGACTGGCCGTATCCAGGGGTGTCAAGGGCGATAACCTTAAACGAGTCCGACAAGGCATTCATGATCGGTAGCATATTGGCAGATGACATAGGCGATGCGTGCAACAACACTATGACAGGTAAATGATCTGCGCCTTGGCTTCGATAGTGCAATTGCCAAGGAGCATCACCACCTAGCGTAACGTAGTGCTTTAATACTGGAAAACTTGGCATAAACTCACCCTAATCCCAATGTTTCAGGATTAACTCGCCCGTCAGGGTCGACCATTGCTTTTATGCCTTGGATCATCTTGTAGGTATCAGGCTGAATACCCTCTTTAAACTGATACGTTTTGCCTATTTGCAAATGCACACCACCAAGCTCTTTAAAGAAACTGCTTAGCTCAGTACGAATTTGATGTACCTTGGCTCTGGCTGGCAGGTTTTCGTCATGTTTCCCCACTTTTGCCAAGTAGTCAGGCTCAACACTTTTCTCGTGAATTTCGGTGTAGGCATCGGGCCAAAAGAATACCGGCTCTAATACAAAACAGTTATTGGCCACCACGGCAAACAAGTAGCCAACGCCAATATCAAACTTTTCTATATCAGCGGCATGCTCGGCAAAAATGGCTTCCACCCCATCATGAGCCTGCTTAATTTTAGAATGCGGAAACAAACCATGCACTGGCACCCAGCGTTCGCCTTGGGGCCCAAGCATATTGTTGACTGGCCCAAATGGATTAGAACGCGTAATTTTAGGAATGCTATTTTCAATTTCATTGCCGTTAAATTGCTTGGCAATAGCACGGATGTCATTCATACGCGCCTCAACGGCGGCATCAATACGATCTTCAACAATAATCTGCACCGAGTAACCCACATCTTTCATGTAGCCTCGCCCCGCCATGGCTAACTTCGCTCCATCTTTGAGTGCGCCAAGAAATGAACCGGATGACTTCATCACGCCTGCCAATGCTTTTACATCTTTGGCTAAGCTTTCACGCTTTAAGCGAAGGGCTTGTAAAAAAGGGTCAAAACCAAAACACTCCATGGCTAATCCTTGGCGAGAAATCTCGCTCATGGCCGCAATGCAATCATCGCCTTGTTTGAAATCAAACGCTAAAAAGCCTTTTGCGGGTAATTCAGGTATTAGGCGAAATGTGGCGGTTGCTTTAAAGCCTAACGCGCCATTATCACAAGTGAAAATGCCAGTCAGGTCAGGACCATAGTGACGGAAAAAAGGACTGCCATTAACTTGCGCCCCAGAGCCTGTGGTCACTAATGTTCCATCAGCCAATGCCACTTCGAGCCCGATAACAGAATCAACCGCAGTACCAAATTGACCAGAACCCCAAAAAATCGAATTCTGCGATAAACCGCCCCCTACAGTCGCTTTGCTGCCTGACAGTGTTCCCCAGTAAGGCGTTCGTACACCTTGAGCTTTAAGCGCTTCGTGTAGTTTTTTCCAGGTGCAGCCGCTTTCTACGGTGACGTACATATCTTGGGTGTTTATTTCTAAAACGCGATTCATGCGGCCAAGATCTATCATAACGCTTTGGGTTTTGGCCGGTACATAGCCCTTGGTATATGACATACCACCCCCTCGAGGGACCACATTCATCTCAAATTCTGTCGCTATTTTTAATACATCTGATAACTCATGTTTGTCACCTGGGCTGACAACCACGGTGGCTGGAATATCTTTGGTGAATACGTCTTGGGCGTACAAACTAGTAGAGTAATCATCGGTTAACACATTGTCTTTGCCTAATATTGAAATCATGGCAGTCAACATATCTTGCTTAGGTAGCGTATCGGTATTCAAAGCGTTCTCCTGACAATTTTATTGTTTTGCTTTTAAGTTCTTTTAGGTGCCGCATCAACTTAAAACCTATTGTTCTATCATTAGGACATTACAGGATAATGATATCCCTGACAACAGATCATTGAGCTCTCCTTTGACAAAAGACTTGCTCCACTATTTATGTTATCTTGTTATATTGATATATCATTTTCTTGAACCACCCAAATATGGAGATGGATAACCCATGTCATTCGATGCTCAATTTGCTTCGCTCAATCAGACCAAGTTAAATGAAGAGTCACCAACGCCCCTTTACTACCAGCTTTACAGCCTGCTTAAACAGAATATCTTGAACGGTAGTTTAGAAGATGGGTCACAGTTACCGACTGAATTGGGCCTGTCTCAGGCGTTCAGCATTTCACGGATCACTGCCAAGCGAGCACTTGACGAGCTGGCCGCCGAAGGCCTAGTCGCAAGACGCCGGGCTAAAGGCACCCATGTTACGCATAAGTATCAGCCCAAACCGGTCAAAGCACCTTTAGTCGGCATGCTGCAAGAGCTAGAATTTATGGGCCAGCACTCAGAAGCAAGAGTCGTTGAACTAACCACGGCACGCCCACCAGCAGAAATAGCGGAAGAATTCGCCCTAGTTGAAGGCGAAACCTTATTGAAAATGACGCGCGTCAGAAGCCGCCTACATGAAGCGTTTGGTTACTATGTGAGTTGGAGCAAAGGGCTGAATAAGTTTAACGAAAAAGCTAGCTTAGAAACGACCACTCGCCTTGAAATATTTCGTAAAAATGGAATCGAAATCAAACATGTAAAGCAAATTTTAAGTGCCTCTGCGGCAACGCCGGAGGTGGCTAAAGAATTAGGTGTAGAAGCGGGCTTTCCCTTGTTAAGTTTGACTCGTCGCTCATATGATGAAAATGAAAACCTAGTAGATTACCTGTCTGCCCTGTACCACCCTGAACGTTTTCAATACCGGATGGACCTAACGCCTGAACCTTCAAACTAGCAGCAAGAAGCGCTAATCACTCAAAAGCCACGGCTTAAAATGTGACGACTGCAGATATGACAAACGCCACATCATGAAGTGGCGTTTGTCATATCAAGAGATTGTATCCGTATCTTGCTACATCGGTTTAACCGCACCGAAAAACGCGACTGTTAAAATGAGTATCCAGTAAAGGTATGCTAGTTTTCTACCAAACCGAATAGAGCGGTCTAGGGTGGCTTCAACTTCAGCGTTCTCGCCCGTTGCAAGCTGGCGAAATAGCTCAGTCCACTCACGCATGATAAAGCGTAATTTAAGTCCAATCACCAAAGTACAGGCATATAAAAACATTTTAATAGAGAACCATTTCTGCCCAGTTTCAGCCATTAAGGGCCCATCACCAAACAGTGACCAAAGGCTAGTGATCATCAGCGCCGGTATAACAATGAAGCGAATACCCTCGTCAATTTTAGTTAAACGAATACCGGTATCGCTTTCGCGGAAAATGTAAGCTGACCAACATAAGCCCAACCATAGCGCAAACAAGATCCACATACCGGTTAGCCAGTTTCCACCTAGCGGCTGAACACCCCAGATGTGCCCCATGTGTAAACCAAGTGGCAATAACATAATGATGCCGGTTCGGGCTAATATATCTATACGATAGGCCGTTTCCATATGACGGCGTCGCTCATCCATCGACAGTTTACGATTGATAACATTGAATGAGGTTTGAAATACGCCCCACTCACCGCCTAACCAATACACCATCGCCACAATATGTAGCCATCTTAAAATGGGTAACTGATACATTTCCAAAAAAGACATAGATTAACCCTTGTAATATTTCATTATTCTTAGTCGGGATAATCGTTCATGCCTTGCAATTTGATTACCACTCAACCCTTGCCAAAACTCTACGCTAGGGGCAATTAATCAAGAATGATGAATATCAATTTGTCTGTGTCACCGGCTTATAAACAGCGAATAACAAGGGTTTCAGGATAGAGAAACTAAAAGCAGATGCGCTTTAAGGCGTTAAAAAACCAGCAAGTCGGCCATTTTACACAACCAATCAGATGGCAAATAAGCTAATTGAACCGATAAAAAACGCGTAGAGGGAAGGATATTTTTTCACGCTTTAGCGCATTGGAATTACGCCGTTCTAAACAGGCCGCAAATACAATATGGCTTTACTGCGCCCCTTATTATCCCCGCTATTTATGCGGGTTATTGAATACGAGTGCGAGTTATTGAATACGAGATATTGAGTGGGCCCCCCGAATGAAAGGCCGTTTTAGTGAAGCTTATAGTATTTACAATCCAATGGCGACAGCTTGCAATTTGGCAAACAGCCGCCTGTTAGATTTAATTTAGTGAAGCATGAAGTATTCGCTTTCTTTGGAAAACTATTCTTCTTAATTACAGCTAACCAGAGCGCTGTTCGCCTGACCGTTTTTGGCATGCATTAGTGTTAGTCAAGGCTCGGCAAAATATAACGAAACTGGGTGTGCTCTTGCCAACGCTCGGCTAAGTCTAACAGTTGATTGTCGCTGCCCAGTGGCCCAACAATTTGCATCCCAGCTGGCAGTATATTGTCACTTAGCATTGGTAAAGACACTGCTGGCAAACCAGCTTGGTTAGCAAAACTGGTTAAGTCAGCTTGATTCGCCGGTACTGGCTGTGCAAACGAAAATGCGCGTTGCAAAACCGTTGGCATCAGTATGGCGCAGCCTTGCTTGAACAGTTGCCGGGCGAAAATTTTCGCATTATCTAGCACTCGCTCAGATTGCATCATGTCCATGGGGGTTTTTCGTTCTATATATGACAACATACCGCGCATATATTCTGAGAATTTTTGCGGCTGGTTTAGCCAATCTTCTTGATGCTCAACGCGCATGTCGGCTTCACAAAGCAGTAGGCCAGCCCTTCGAGCTGCAGCGAAGTCATAATCAGAAAAATCAAAATGCTGAAGGGTATACCCTAGGTCAGTAAATGCACTTAAATTGGCCGAAAAGTCAGCAGCGATATCAGAGGATACGCCTAACCCTTCGAGGTTTTCGGGTACCAGTAGTACTTTATTGTCAGGAGCAGTAAAGCAATCAATTGCCTTAAAATCGATAGAGGCAGCACAACTTTCGTCAAATGCTTTCATCACGCTGATGGCCAGTGTCAAATCTTTTGCAGAGCGCGCCATAGGCCCGATATTATCCATCACCCTGCTACACGTTACTGAGCCATGGTTGCTCACCGCGCCGCGACTTGGCTTAAAACCAAAGATACCGCAGTAGGCCGCAGGAATACGCACCGACCCCATAGTATCTGTACCTAGTGATAAGCCAACCATACCTGAGGCCACCGCTGCGGCCGAGCCGCCAGAAGAGCCGCCCGGCGTATAACCGTGTTTGTGCGGGTTGTGGCAGTCACCAAAATGTTCATTTTGGTTGGTGGCACCAAGCGCGCCCTCATGCATATTCAATTTGCCTATAAACTGGGCCCCGGTTTGACGAAGACGATTAATTACAAACGCGTCTTGCTTCGCTTGTCGCCCGATACGGGTCGCCATGCCGGCTGTGGTCGCAAACCCCTTCACATCAATATTGTCTTTAACGCCTATACAAATGCCTTGAAACACCGAACCTGTGCGCGTCTCTTGAGGTGCACATTTAGGTAAAGCAGTTTGTAAAAACGCATTAATTTTAGGATTGACCCGTTTAATATAGCGGTATTGCAGCTCTGCCAATTCTTGCGCAGAAATTTGCTTATCTTTGATCAGGGCGACATGGGTGCTCACATCCTGACTGAGTAGTGCCATATCCATTATTTAAACCTGCTATCAATTAGGCGAATAGGTTTTTGGCGCACATCGACTTGAGTGAGTGGTGTTAATTCCCCTTCTCCCACCAATGCGACTTGTACTTCGATACCTATCTTGCGTTTTAATATTGCAGCGTATTTTGTCAGCAGCTCCGCTCGTTGCGACTCAGGGGTTGAAACCTCAGCTCGCACTATCATTTCATCTCGCCCAGTTTCGTCGCGAACCGCTTCACAAATAAATTCCCCAAGGAATTCTTCGCGCTCATCTAACATTGGTCCAATACCTTGTGGGTAGATGTTTATCCCTCTGAGTTTAACCATATTGTCCGAACGGCCCATAAAGCCTTTAATTCGTTTAAACGGCAGATTGAGGGTGTTTTCCCCGACGACTTCTTGCGTAATATCATGGGTATTGAAGCGGATAATCGGGTACACATCATCTTTGTATAGGCAGGTCACTACCATATTGCCTGTATCACCAGGTGTCACCGGCTGATTACTTTGGGTATCAAGTAATTCTAAATACTGTGCATCTTCCCAAACATACATTCCACTGTGGTCCGGGCCCTCAGCAGCTATGGTGCCCGTGTCACCCACACCATACCAATCAAACAATTCTGGGTTACCCCAAGTTTTAGCAATGCTTTCGCGGCTCTCCATACCCAAATGGCCGATAATCATATCGATCTTTATGTCTTTTCCCGGCTCTAAACCTTCTTCTTTAGCCACATCAGCTAAACGTTTGATGTAGTCAACGAACCCGACGAGAACATTCACCCCGAAGGTTTTCATTAAATTAACCTGCTGCACCGAGCGTGTTTCAACCCCTGTGCCCGCCGATAAAAATAACGCATTGGTATATTTGGTAACGGCTTCACGAATGTAGTGCCCGCCGTTAATCATGCCGTGACCGTAGCAAGACTGAATGGTTGCAGCGGGCTTTAAGCCCATAAACCGGTAGGACCGTGCCACCAGCAACGATTGTACTTCTCGACTTTTCGGCCCAAACAACAAGGGTTGAGGAGTACCTGTTGTTCCGCTGGTCGTATGAAATACCAAGGGTGGGCGTTGCTCAGCGGGTATGCCATCAAGGCCATGAAAATCACCAATCGGTGGATACTGTTCAACGCTTTCCATAATGTCTGATTTGGAAATTAATGGTAGCTTTTGAATGTCATCGATACTTTGAATGTCTTGGGGCTTCACACCCGCTTTACCCCATATTCGCTGGTAAAAAGGGATCTCCCATGCGCGCTTCACTACCACCATGAATCGCTCATTTTGCAGCGTTTTTAAACGGGCTTTGCTCATCCCTTTAAAGGTCTCAAATACCCCATCGCCTAAAGGAAAATCTTTAAGCATTTGGTCATAATCGAAGGACTCAAAATAGGTGGGATACGTGTGTTTTTGTGTGTGACTTGCCGGAATACCGACTGCGTTATCAACCGTGTTTTTCATCTGCTTACCTATTACTAACGAGTGCATCAACTAAGTGATTAATATTCGGGATCTGTTCCAGTTGGTCTATGCGTTTTATCAAAAAAGCAATTTTATCTTCAGCAAAAGGGACAATCGCGCTTTTACAGGCCGCGCGAAATTTCGCCAACTGGGCTTGGCGATCTAACGGATTTTGCGGGCTACCTAACACATCCGCTATTTCTATCTGGTATTGCTGACCAGATATTAACCTTACTTCAACCCGCACAGGGGCTAATGCATTAGGGTCGGTCTCGTGATTCAAATGGGTACCGACTTTGGCCCCTAACGTGAGAATATCTGGGTCGGCTAAGCAATCAGCGGAAAAATCGGTGACGCCGACATCGCCTTTTAATAAGCCGCTGGCGGCAATATAGCCATTACACAACTTGGCATAACTGGCATCCATACCTAGCTTTACGGGCCGGCCTACCAGCTTATTAATTAATGGCGGAGCATACACATCAATTTTAGCGACTTCTTTGGCACTAAAGCCGTGAGTGCGTTGTAAGCGTTGTAGCCCATCAATGGTGCCATGTCCGGCTCTGCCAGTGGGAAAAGGCTTATGACTAACCTGCTCTATCTGAAATTCACGACCCACCTTGTCACGTAAGGGCGCCAAATCATAACTGTCTTCAAATAGGTGAAAGTAACCATAGGGCCCTTGAAGAATGTCTTTTGGCCCTTCTAGCCCTGCACGGGCCATATCTACCGCGCGAATAGCGGTGGCGGCATTAACACCAATTTGCATCGCCAGCATAGGTGAGCCTTCAACATGGGATTGCATGGTGCCGCTGATTTGGCTATAGGCAATGCCAAGGGCATTGGCTAACATCTCACCTTTTACGCCGAGCATGGCACACATGCCAGCGGTTGCTCCTAGGCAACCGCACACTGACGGTCGAAAAAACTTCAAACTGGATGTCACACATTGGCCAATCAACGTGGCTACATCTACCGCCAATGTCACACCAAGAATAAGCTGCTTTGCACTAAGATTGTGCGCTTGTCCATAAGCCATCAAAGACGATAAAATCACCGCCATAGGGTGTACAACCGCGGGCTCATGCACACAGTCCCATTCTTGATTATGAATTTGGTAGCCATTGATAGCAGCAGCAGAGGCCGCTGGCAGCCACTCTCCTGTCACCCAAACTTGTGCTTGTTCTGCTTGCCCCCACTGTTTTACAGCCTGTTTCAGTTGGCTCACTTGGGGCACGCGTGAACCACTTATTCCGACGCCTAACGAGTCCAAAATAAACGTTTTACAAGCGGCTATGGTGGTATCGGGTAACTGCTCATAAGCGGTATTTTCGATGTGCGCAAGCAACAGGGCAATGGCATTAACAGGTTGGCTCATAATTTATTCACTATGTTGATTACGCATCAGCGCACTGAAAGTGGAAATATTCCCCGACTGCAACCAGTCAAACTGACACAACTGTTGTATTTGTTGTTCTGATATACCACTGTGACTCAGCAACATTTGCGCTTTTGCATGGCGCTGGGCCTCAGTTAACGGGGTTTCTGGGTCGCCTAAGGTATCTATATGTTCGCGCTGATACTGAGTTCCGTTTTTCAATCGTACTGTGCAACTGGCACCAAATCGGGCAGGATAACGACGTTCAATTTCTGCGTTTACCTGCACGCGAATTACCCCGCGTAAAGCGCTGCACTTAGCTTGGCTAAATGCCTCAGGAAGATAGTGAGCAAGCATTGGTGCGCCCCACAATAGCATGGCGGCTAATCCATGCTGAATACTGAACTTGGCTTCTAAGCTCGTTTGCGGATTTTCTCTATCACAAAACACTTGGGCGTCTTGATAAACCCCCACATCGATATGTGCTACTTCATCGCTACTAAAACCATACTCACGCATAAGCTCTTGCAATACGTCCATCGCAGGGTGAGCGTGACGACAGGCCGGCCAAGGCTTAAAGCTACAGTCATAAATTCGCCAACTAGGGTGCGTTTGAATAAACGCTTCGGGGCACGAATCTTCAGATAAGGCAGCAAAAATCCCTTGCGGGCCTTCCAATATATATTCCGGCCCACTTAAGTTGTGCTTAGCCATAAAGCTGGCCATCAGCCCAGCACGACATGCTTCTGCGTTATGCCATTGCTTGGTTAGCACTTGCTCGTTACGCATTTGCCATAAGCCGCCTGTGGTGCTACCCGCATTACCAATCGCCCAAAGGGTTTGCTGTTGCGACAACTCAAAAATGGCCGCTGTCGCCGCCGCTGCGCCAAGGGCACCACAGGTAGCCGTATTGTGAAAATAAGCATAATGACTGCGACCAATCGCTTCCCCCATACGAATGGTGACCTCGTAGCCGCGAATTACCCCTCGCAAAAATACGCCAACTGAACACCCAACTTGCTGCGCTGCTGCAAGAGCGGCAGGAATAACCACGGGCCCTGGGTGCAAAATAGAACTACGATGAATATCATCCATCTCCAGCACGTTGCCCAACGCCCCGTTATACAACGCCGCATTTTGCATACTTAGCTGTTTAGTTTGGCCAATTGCCGAGCATGGCCCACCTGCGTCTAAGGTTAACAATGCCCGATAAGCAGAACCTGCAGCAGAGTCAGCACCTAGGCTGGCACAGGCAACCCAATCTAAAACATGTGCACCGGCTCGCGTCAGATCTTGCGGTGCGACCGACTTTTGATCAATGTCAATTAACAGCTGTTTGGTGAGTGAAAGATTGATTGGCAATTTAGTGTTATTCCTATACTCTTCGATTTGTCCGGACATATTTATAACAGGTATTTTCCTGTTATTCGAATAACCATCGAGGATAAATGACTAAAATCAAATCTCAGTCAAGTAAGCACGCACTTCCTTTGTATCAAACCATTGGAGAGACGCTCATTAACCAGATTTTGTCTAGCGAGTATGCGCTCAATACCTTGCTGCCAACCGAAAAACAGCTTTGTGAGCAGTTTTCGATAAGCCGTCACACCGCCCGCGAAGCCTTGCGGTACGTAGAAAAAACTGGCTTAGTTGAGCGCAAGCAAGGGTCAGGTACGCTCGTCAAGCGTAACACCATGCCAGAACAAATAAATCAGTTCATAAACTCGGTAAAAGATCTTCTGGCTTTTGGTCAGCACACCCGATTTGAAGTGCACGTCAGCGACATGATTGTATTGGATGAAGAAACAGCCGCCTTGCTTGACACAACCGAAGGTCATGAATGCATCCATATTGGTGGTATCCGTACTGAGCCTCACGATAAAAAGCCGATTTGCTATTCGAATATCTATCGCCGCCCACATCAAGACGAAGTGGACGAAAAACTAAAAGACAAAAAAACCGCAATTTACGCCGTGATAGAAGCTTTAGACGATAAGAAAATCGGCAAAATTGAACAGCAAATATCTGCTTGCTTGTTGCCTGAGCCGCTGGCTTCACAGCTATCAGCAAGCGCAAACTCAGCCGCCATGAAAATTACTAGGCACTATTATTCAGTAGCAGATGACGATTTAATTCTTGTCGCGCAAAGCATTTATCCAGCTAAGCGCTTCAGCTTTACGTCTGTTCTTTTTCCCAATAAGTGAGCATTAAAAGACGATGTTAGTGCAATTTCACTGTGTTGATAAAACCCCATCCCAGCAAGATAAGCGGCTTGAAAATTTGGGCGCTCATCTTGCTTGGGTGGAATCGAACATGGCACAAATATGTGTTGCAGGCCCTTTAAAGCAAGATGAACAGATTGTGGGGTCTTTATACATACTGGACGCCCCGACGGTTCAACAGGCAAAAACACTGCTATTTAGCGACCCTTATTATCTCGCCGATATTTGGGCATCAATAAAAATTCAAACGTTTAATGCTTACGCCGGTACTTGGGTAGGCGGGAAAAACTGGCCAACTTAATAACAATTCCTGTCCTGCGCAGAGAAATAACAACAATACAAGAGGAATACCCATGCAGTCAGTATCAGAGTCGAATGAAAGCCCAGTATCCGAAAAGGGCAAACGAGCGGGACATCCTATGCACTGGATCACCGTATTTATTGCCATGACGTGCTTGTTAGTCTCTAACGGCATGGTGATCACCGGCATCACCGCGTTCGATGGGGCTATTCTTGCCGAATTTAGTGACTGGTCTCGGGGCGATCTTAAATTAAGAGGGTTCATTACCCTAGCGATCACCGGCCTGTTGGCTCCCATTATTGGCGTGTTAATCGACAAAATTGGGGTTAAGTTTCTTATTATGGTAGGCACTGTGGTGCTCAGTCTAAGCTTTTACGCCTATGGCAATATTCAAAATATTAGCGACCTATATTTGATTCACGCTGCATTTGCGATTGTATTGCTGGCTTGTGGTTTAAACGTAGCTGTTATTTTGGTTTCGAACTGGTTTGTTAAGCTGCGCGGAACAGCCATTGGTATTGCCGTGGTTGGCACTTCATTGGGTGGCGCCGTGCTGGCCCCTTTATTTGGTGGCTGGCTAGCGGATGGCATGACATGGCGTGAAGGAATGCAATTGGCTGCTCTTATTCCATCCAGCTTATTTTTACTGGCATTATTTTTACTGCGCAATCGCCCCACTGACATGGGACTCAAGCCCTATGGTTTTGATGGCAGCGCGCAAACGCCAAGCGCCGATCTTTCCCAACACGGCTTAACGTACAAAGAAGCCATTAAAACGCGTTCATTTTGGTCAATTGCCTTTATCGCTATGTTCACCTTCTACACCATAATGGGCTTTCAGGCCAACCTGGTGTTACATCTAATGGATCTCGGGTTTAGCGTTCAAGCTGCCGCAGCGGGACTCAGCGTATTGTTTATTCCTGCCCTCATCGGTAAGTTTCTATTTGGCTTAGTGGCCGACAAAATTACCGGTAGGCGCGTTCTGTATTCTAATTTAAGTTTAATGCTACTCGGCTTAGTGGGTATGTTATTTACCGGCGAAGATACTGTGCTCATTGCCGTTGGTTTAATTGGTTTTATGTGGGGCGGTTTTTACACCTTATTGCAACTCAATGCGGTAAACAACTTTGGCCTTAAAGCATCAGGCAAATTATTAGGTACCATCACGGTATTAGATGCCTTTGGCGGCGGCTTAGGCATTTGGGCAACAGGTGCCATTTACGACGCCTACGGTAGCTACCAAAATGCATTTATGATTTTCTGTGTATTGGTGGCTTTATCTGTGGTGCTGATCAGTCAGGTTAAAAAGCACGTGTAGCTCGCTACGGCACATGTGCCCGACTCTTTCTAACAAAGGTTTTTTAAGCCATAAATTAACGGCAAGCGTGCTCTACGTTTGCCGTTTTTTTGTTGGGTAATAACAACAGCGAAACGCTTCAGTGCTCTTGTGATATTTTCTGCTATAAGCGTTAGGTCATAGCAACTCAAAACGGTCGTTAAGAACAGTTGTTAAGAACGGTAGTTATAAACAGTCATTATAAACTGTAGGAAAGAACGCTAGTTAGAAACGATAACAAAAGGCGCTGGCTAAAAAGGGCAAGAAACGGTGTCAATTTGCAGTTTTATTTAGCAGTACTGGCTTAGCGATTGACTGCGTAAGACCATTGTCTGTTTGCCTTATAGCTTATTCACTGTGTTGTGACGTGAATACTCGTCACAAAGTGCAGAACCCACACCATAAAAAAGCCGCCTAGCAGCGACTTTCTTATCATTGCGCCATGCTGTTTCCAGCTGCGCCGTGGGATTTCTAGCATAATGCCTAGCGTAAAATTGGCTTAAAACCACCAAGGCGACGGCACGCCCGTATTGCGGATATAAGCCTTTTTGCGAGTGAACCGGCGAATCGACTCTGCGCCCATTCTTGAACCGCCTAAGCCAGAATATTTGAATGATTGTTTTTCAGCTTCATGGATAAGCGCTGTCAATGACGCATCGTTAATACTGACTGCACCTGCTTCAAGTTGGCTAGCTACCTGCTTTGCATAATCAACGTTTTGGCTAAACACTGCCGCTGATAGACCAAATTCAGAGTCATTAGCCAGCGCGATAGCTTGCTCATCGCTGTCGACGACAGTAACAGGTAGAATAGCCGCAAAGGTTTCGTCACTCACAATACGCATGTCCGGTGTGACATCCGTCAGCACTGTCGGGGCACAATAGCGTCCTCCGCCAAGATTACGAACCTCACCGCCACATAGAATGGTCGCTCCTTTGTCTTTAGCGTCTTGCAATTGCGCTTCTACAATGGCCACTTGTTTCGAACTGATGATTGGGCCAATCTGCCCTTGGTGAATGTCTGGGTAGTTGTGCGCGAGGGCATCGACTTTTTCTACCAATTTGGTCAGAAATACTTTGGCGACATCTTTGTGAACATAAGCCCGTTCTAACGACATACAAGATTGCCCAGCGTTGACCATACTGCCCCAACATAAGGCTTTTGCGGCAAGCTCTGGGTCTGCGTCATGACATACCAACGCAGGATCTTTACCTCCTAACTCTAAAAATGCTGGAATAAAACGCTCAGCACATGCCTTACCAACCTGACGACCAGTCGCAACGCTGCCGGTAAAACACAGCGAATCAACGTTTTCAATAACCCCTTGGCCGGTTGCGCCACCGCCTGTCACGATATTAAGCACCTTGTGTAAGGCCGGTACGTTTGAAAGCAGCTCATTAAATGGCGTAACAAATCGCGAAGTCACTTCACTGGGTTTAATTAACACTGCACTGCCAGCAAGCAAGGCGGGGATCGCATCGACTAACGACAGCAGCAAAGGGAAATTCCACGGGCTGATGACCCCCACTAAAGGGTAAGGCAAATAGTCTTGCTGTAATTCAATAAACGGAATTTCAGCCGCCCAAGGCTCTGACTTGGCCAGTAATCCTGGGGCTTGCTTGCACCAACGATGTATACCACTTATGGTCACATCCACTTCTAATTCCGATTCACTTGCTCGTCCGGTGTCGTTTACTAGGGCTGCAACCAGCTTGGGCTTATGTTCAGCCATTGCATCGGCTAAATTCTCTAGGGCCTGTATGCGACCGCTCAAACCGAGTGCCCACCACTGTATTTGTTGTTGCTTTAATTGCTGAGCAATATCCACGACGTTTTGTGCACTGAACAAGGGTAAATTAAAATCTTCTTTGCCTGTGCGAGGGTTGATCACAACCATTGTTTGCATGTCGTTATTCATCTGACTGCTCCGGCAAAATGACCCCGGCTTTTTTCAAAGCTTGAATACTATTAAGCTGTGTTTGAATGAAGTGGCTGCGTTCGGGCACGTTAACCTGCTGACCAGCATTGAGCATGGTATTCGCCGGATACACAGCTTGATTGTAATGCGCACTAAACAGTTCATTTCGCTGGCGAGACAAAATATTGCCCATACCGGGTTTGTTTCGATAGCGGCGTAAAGCAGTGATATCAAGCTCAGCATTTGCCACCATGCTCTCCCCCATTCCTGCCTCAGCCATAACCCTGCCCTTAAAATCCACTAATTTAGACATACCATCGGTAGACTCAGCAGGAAAATCAATATCCGCAATGCCTGCGGAATTCGCCGACACAACGTAGGCTAAATTCTCAACCGCGCGGGCGCGCTTGGCGATATCTTTAGGCGTTAGTTCAACAGAGCCAACTTCTGAGCTACTGTGCAACAATACTTCTGCGCCATTCATCGTTAAACAACGGCTGATCTCAGGGTATAGAATCTCTTCTGAGGCGACGCAGGCTAAATTGCCCAGCTCGGTTTTCGCCACCGGAAACAAGGCGTCTTGACCGTATACATCTAAGTATTTGTCCAGCACATCATGGGGCGTAGGTGCAAACATCGAGACCAAACGACGATAGCGCAAAACACAGTCGCCATTTGGCCCGAGAATAAATGAGGTTTGAAAATACAAATCGCGAAAATGGGGATCAAGCTCATACACATTGCCAGAAAGGTAAATATTATTTTTCTGGGCTATTTCACTGAGCAAATCGTACTCTTTACCGTCTTGGGCAATAGCACCTTTTTCTTTCCACTCGCTAAGGGATTCTCCTAATGGAAAACTAGTTAAAAAATACTCAGGTAATACGACTAATTTAACACTGGGCCCAACAAACCCCTTAGTTCCTTGTACTTGCCCAGCCACTGTGCGTATATTTTTGATCATTTTTTGCCTAGCATCGGCAACGTTTAACTTATTAATAGCAAAGCATCGCGTTTGTAATGCAACTGCGGTATACGCTAAAGACATGAGTTACTCCAATGTTGTTTGTGACAAACCGTCGATTAGCAAAACACTAAATTGCCCTGTACCTTCACGATGCTTCTTGGCTTGTACATATTCAGGTGACTGCCAAAAGTTGTGCGCCGCTTGGCAATCGGGCCACTGAGATATCACCACGCTTTTCGGAGCATCTTGCCCTTCAATGAGCTCGGGCTGACCCATGGCAATATACTGGCCACCAAACTTTTCAACCAAAGGCGGTACAACTTCAGTGTATTTAGCAAATTTCTGCCAGTCATGAACTGTGGCTTGAATTATTAAGTAGGCGCTCATTTAGCCCTCTCAGCAAACAAATTTCGTTTACTTTAGCAAATGCCACAACATATTGAAGTGAAAGCAGTTTTATAGATTCGTTTGTTTGATATTTGGCAATGGTTAATCCCTCAAAACGAGAAAAAACAAGATATGCTATTTAACGAAGTCGTCAACTCGCCGTAGACAAGCTTAATAATTGATCAAAAAATACTCAAAAATCGATTAACTTTCCGGTCTATTAGTTTAATAATGATCCCGTTAGATCCCTTAAACGACGATAACAATAATGGATGGCAACTGTGACAAAAGGACAATCCACAGAGACCTCTCATAATAAAGCGCGCTCTCGAGGAATTCGAGCGTCCAAACAAAAACTACGTAGTGTACAATTAGCCGCAGGGTTTAAATCTCAGGCAGAAGTAGTTGATAAAATACAAAGCCTTGAAGGCTTAGAAAAAGCACCTCGCTCTTTGGTAAGTAGGGTGTTTCGAGGAGATCCTGTCGATCCCTTGAGCATCGAAAGAGTAGCAAAAGCATTAAATGTAGAAGCTTGGGTGCTCTATTTAGACTCTGGTGAAGTCGATGTCTCGACCCAAAATACAGCTAATCATGACGGTGCGTCCGCGGTTAATCAGCAAGCACTAGCTCACACTGAGCCTGAAAAGGTCCCAGAAAATAATGAGCATTTACATGTACCTCAGCACGACAATGACGCTCCCCCATTAGCGGCGGAACATGCTGAAAGCCCGCTCCCAGCAGTGCTTAACCCTTCGTTAGATTCACATCAGCAAGGTTCTCCTGATAACACATCTGACAATACATCTGGCAACACACCTGATATACACAAAGCTGAAGACGTTGAGCGTCAAAAACAGACAAACAAGCGCATGCCTTTGTTGCTGGTCACGCTAGTTGTTTTACTTTGCGTATTGCTCGTAGACCGATTTTGGCCATTCGATGACAACAGTGTCGCCAGCACTGCGCTGGCAGGCATTGTCGATATTGACAATAAAGTGGTTGCTGTCATGCCAATTACAGGCCCAAGAGGTAGCGATATAACGCGCAGTATTGAGCAGTTACTGGCTGGCCCAACCCAGCTTATTGTTGGTAGTTCTGCTTTGCATGCGAGTGTACAAAGCCCACAAGAATTATTGCGTAGCAAAAAAGCCGATCTGGTCATAAGCGGCGAATTAATTGAAATTGGTCGCTACATCGCGGTGCGTTTATTTTTATCTCGTGATGAAAATATGCAGCAAGTTTGGTCTGGGGTTTTCAGCAAGTCTTCTTCTGAACAATACATCGAATCACAACTGAAAGAGGGTTTGAACACGTTACTCACCAAACGTCCGATCGCTAATATTGCTGACTGGTACAGCTTGCAACGCTTTTTACATGGTATGCAGAATTTTGAAGGTGAGCGTTCAGAACAAGTTATTTTACGCGCAATGGCTGACTTTCAGCGCGTCATCAATAGTGCACCAGAGCTAGTGCATGGCTATGCAGGAATGTGCGCAGCCCTAGTGGAGCAAAATTTAGAAACCAGTGACAAAAATTACCTAGAAGACGCCAGCACCTATTGCAACAAAGGGGTAGCCATAAAGCCTGACTCTGTGTTTATTCAAAACGCACTGGGCAATCTCGCCAGAGTTAAGGGAGATTATGAAATCGCCAATCAACATTTTGCCAAGGCGCTCGGTGCCGATCAAAATGATACTACTGCCCTGCAAAAGATGGCTGAAAGCCAGATGCGTATGTTTCTTAAAAACCGCGATCCTGAGCTTTTCACGCGCATTCTAGCAGCCCTTGAGCAAGCAGCTGAGCTTGAACCGAATAATTGGAAAATCCCTTACACCCAAGGCCGCGCCCATTACTTTAAAGGGGATCAAATCGGCGCTATCAATTATTTCAGCCAAGCAGCAGAGTTGTCTGTTAACTACCAAACGCTAAACAATCTAGGGGCGTTGGAGTTTTGTGTTGGTGACTTGCAAAATGCTAAAGCACATTATCAGCAAGCTTTAACCCTTAAACCAAAGCACACCGTATTGTTGTCGAATATTGCAGTGCTGCATTTTTACCTCGGAGAGAACCAACAAGCGTTGGATATTTTTGAGCCGCAAATCAAGCGCATCACCGAAGAAGGCGGCCCTGGGCTATACCAACTCTGGTCGAATGTAGCAGACGTATACCGCACGCAAGGTCACACCAAAAAGGCACTTCAAGCATATCGTAATGCCATGTCTGAACTTGACCGTGAGGTTAGCCAAGGGGAAGCAAACGTGATGCAAAAAGCATCTCGTTTGGCTATGTATATTTTAGTTACTGAGCTTTCACCTGAGTTGCAAACCTCTCAACTGTTAGCATCGCTGCAAGAGCAGGCTGAAGCCCTTAGTAACGCGGCTGATCCTGTGTCATTGCATCAACTCGCATTGAGCTGGCTGCACCTTGGTGACACGCGTAAAGCCAGTGAGTACCGGGATAAACTCAGCGCTATTTGCCCTGGTTTTGCCGCATCACCAGACTTTAAGGCGTTAAACTCAGCCGCGCTAAACGTAAACCCTAGCTAACAATGGACAAATGCAACGCGCCCATGGTTAAGCATAGGTATTTTCTTCGGTGTAAGCGTCGGTATAAGCATAAGTATTAGCTCGGTTTAACACCTTTATATCTGCAGGCTAGCCCTAGCAAACCGAGTAAGAATACTCCCCAGGACGCAGGAGTAGGCACAGGCATATTGCTTGTATCGTCAAGCACTGTAATTTGTGCGTCAAATACACTGATATCCAACGCGATCGCATTCGCATCAGACACAATAAGATTGCTAAAACTAAGCTGACTAACACCTACATTACTCGCCATAAACGTCAGCGTAGCAAACATGAACTCATCAGCTTGAGCAGATAAATCGTCAACAAAAGAGACGGCATATACGTCGATATTATTAACGTTTGCGAATACGTCAAAAATATCAAATTCATCTAACGCGATATTGCCCACCGCTGAATTTATAGAGCTCACAACGTTATTGAACCCAAGCAAAAATTCAAACCCGCCTACATCGTCGGTTTCTAACCCGGAAAACCATAATTCAAATGTCACTGTATCGCCGATATTAACGGTTTCGTTTACGCTACTTTGCGCGTTGTTAAACGATAGTATTGGCAATGCACTTGCCGTTTGATTAACCCCAAGAAGCAAAGTTGCTGCAAGAACTATGCGTTTTAGCGTATGAGCGATATTGGTTTTGATCAACATGAATATTCCTTATTTATATATTGAATTTGCAGTAATTTCTAACGCTTGTGTCACTGTCATGATCGAGATAATCATATGAGATAAAGCAGCACATCCTTGTGCTTATCTCGCTGGTATTAATCGGGTCTCGACAAGCAACGCGGTTGGTCACACTCCAGTGCACATCCTCTGGCGTCGAGCACATTAATCACGCCATTTTGGTCCCAATCTGCAACATCATTTTGTTCTGCTGTTGCATTACGACGCCTAGCAATAGCGCGAATGTCCAAGCTATCAACAAAGTCATTGCCATCAACATCACACATCTTAGGTTCGACCTGCGCTATGACATCAATGAGTACCTCGTCGAAGTCACTCGCCTGCCCATCGCTAACCACTAAGCGTAAGGTATACAAACCAGCTAAGTCGGGGTCGATAAAGGCAACCACATTATTTTGATTAACGATAGTGGCCACACTATTCTGGGGACGTGAAGCAATTTCCCATAAGTAAGACAGTGATTGAGGGCCTGAATCAGGATCAAAACTCAGTGAGCCATCCAGCACCACACTTTCACCAGCATCAACTGTTTGATCCTCTCCTGCATTTGCTACCGGTATTTGGTTTTCACTGACGGTAACCACAACTGAATCAGAATCGCTCAATTCACCATCGCTCACTGAAACCATTAGCGTATAAGCCCCCGATACATCTGGCACAAACATCGCTGATCCGGTTGAGGTGGTTTGAATACTCTCGCTATTTAGTAAGCTACCTTGTGGCACCGACACAAACACCCATTCGAACGACAATGGGGCTGGGCCCTCGTCTGGGTCAAAGCTGGCAGAGGCATCAACCTGGATGCTGTCGCCTATTTCGATTTGCTGATCATTCCCGGCGTTAGCGACGGGCGGCTGGTTTATTACGACTTCATTGATAACCACAGTGACTGCCATGACATCTGTTAGTTCGCCGTCTGAAACCGACAATTGTATGCTATAGCTGCCCGCCACATCGGCGGTAAAACTCGTGTTGGGGGTTCCTTGGTTAACCAAACTCTGACTGGAAACTGCACTACCTGTTGGCACACTGAGCACTTGCCAACTGTAGGACAATGCCTGAGGCCCATTGTCGTTATCAACACTGGCACTGCCATCAAGGGTGACTTGCGTACCGGTTAGCATTTCACCGCTTACTTGCACATCGGCTTGCGGCGCTACATTTGCTTCAGCGACCCGTACAACGACTGAATCACCTGTACTGCTATTTTCGCCATCATCTACTACAAGGCTGAATACATAGTCACCCGCCACATCAGGCTTAAAGCTTGGGTTTACACTTGAAGCATTTTGCAATTGTTCAAGGTTACTGCCTGCTGGAACGGCACTAATGGTCCAAACGTAAGTGAGTAAATCCCCGTCAGGATCACTAGATGCACTGCCATCAAGTTGTGTAAGCGCGTTTAGCTCAGCGTTTTGATCTGCACCGGCATGGGCGGTGGGTGCACGGTTCACCACTGTCACCGTAACAATAGCGCTGTCTGTAAGTAAGCCGTCGTTCACTTCAAGCTCAAATCTATACTCTCCATATACGTCTGGCTGAACCGTGGCATTTGAGCTTTGTGCATTGGTGATATCAGCTTGTGTCAAACCGCTGACATCAGGGGTAGAGACCAATGTCCAGCTGTACGAGAGTGGCTCTGGTGCGTCGTCGGGGTCAAACGAACCCGAACCATTGAGTTGAATAACCTGATCTTTATATACCGTTGGCGCAGAAGACGCTGACGCAATAGGTTTTTGCGGATCAGGGGCCGCGGTAGGCAAATTAAACTCTAGGACGTAGTCGCCAATCTGATCTTTGCCTGATGTCCCATCACTTAGCACCAGTGTATACGTGCCATCCATTGGCAGGCTTAAATTATAGAGTCCAGCGCTGGAATAGTCGCCTGCGTTCGTAAGGTAACTTCCATCGGGACTATGTACAGTCATAAAGGGGTATAAGTTTATGGCGTCAATTTCACGCATGACTAACGTTACTTCATCTCCCACAGCCCCATCAAAGGTGAACGTATCCAAGTCACCTTGCGTCACCGTTTCAAAATAGGAGCCAGCACCACTCAACTTCCCATGTTCATTCGCACCGAGTGATTTAGCAAAGTAAATTTCATAATCAGCGGTTTGATCACGTCGACTTGTTCCATCTTGTACTAATAATGTGTAAGTGCCGGTCTGCGTAGCGAGAAGATTTCTTATACTCGCCACAGAGTAATTACCAGACTGACTCAGTCTCTCCCCTTCAGGTGAATAAAGCACCATCCATGGAAAATAGTTATTCCGATCCACATCCGACAATTGGATATGTAAACGTTCACCTGCACTCGCGCTAAATGTCCAGGTATCTAAGTCACCTAAGGTGATATCACCGCTGACGGAGCCACCATTTATCAGCGAACCATGTTCATTAGCACCCAGTGATTTGGCAAAGTGAATCTCATAATTACCCACCTGCTCCCGTCGGCTTGTTCCATCTTGCACCATCAAGGTATACGTGCCTGTTTGCGAAGCAGAAGTGTTATAAAAATTCGCCACCGTATAATTGCTAACATGCCCCACTCGGCTGCCATCTGGTGCGTAAAGCGCCATCAGCGGGAAGAATCCCCCGTCGTCCAAATCTACTAGCTGAATATTTAACAACTCCCCTTCGGTGGCTTCAAATGTCCAGGTATCTAAGTCACCTAAGGTGATATCACCGCTTACGGAGCTGCCATTTATCAGCGAGCCATTTTCATTAGCACCCAGTGATTTAACAAAGTGAATCTCATAATCGCCTAGTTGTTCGCCTCGACTTGTGCCGTCTCGAACTACAACGGAATAGATACCACTTTGTGAAGCGTCAGCATTATAAATATTCGCTACTGTATAATTACTAGCCGACGTTACTGCTGTGCCATCCGGAGCATATAGCGTGACATAAGGAATTAAATCGTTTCGCTCTAAATCCACCACTTGAAGATTGATCCGCTCTCCCGCGGTGGCGCTAAAGGTCCAGGTATCTTCCTCACCCGCTACCGAAATAGTGCCTGAGACTGAACCGCCGTTAATCAAATCTGCAGCCTGAACTTGATTTGCACCCAGTATGAATATGCTGCACAGCATCAACCAATAGCGCTTCCAGCAGTCACGCTGCAATTTTCGAAAAAAACGGGGGGCAGATGAATGCCCAGACTGAACATCAGGCTCTCGCTGATTGTACGTAACGATTCTAGTATCCATGATCTTTCCTTTACATGTTCGATAGAGTGGTTCCGCTATACAACGTGCGTGACCGCGTGTATTTATTCACAAGGTGGAATATGTTTTTTTGCTGCCTCTGAAATTGACTAACGACGAATTAACACAATGACACAGAATAAATTGCCTAATAAACACACCTAACACTTAAGTGAAGCAAAGTGAATCACTCTGGAAATTAAATGAATTGAACTGAATACACTGGATTTAACTGAATCACGTGGGCGTTATACCATTCCACGTTAATAAGTGATCACTCAGCGAGAGTTTAAAAGGGCTTAAACAAGGCGCATGACTGAATGAATAGTTGTTCTCTTTCGAAGTCATGCAACGCAGTGTAAGCCCTTTTAAAACTCGCCTGCAAGGAATGCCCCAGCAGCTTTTGCTCTGCGTTCTCACTATTCGAAAGGGACACAACCATTACTTCATAGCGACGCGTTAATCAAAAACCGCTGGACGCATTCTGAGGGGGTACTTATTAGTGCAGATTGGTATTATATGTCGCTGTAGGTATCAGAGTCACAGGCCGGTAGTGATCGAACATTTTATAAAAACACGAGAAGTTAAAGAGAGGCTGAGGTGAACAGAAAAAAATCCGAAGTTTCATGTCGCCAATAGAGAGCTTAACCAAATTAAAAAGGCGGCTAAGTGCCATTTCCCGACGCTCATGAATTTATAATCGAATGCTCACTGTGATGGGTTGGCGATCTGTCAATAACGTCTAAATAAGGGGTGCAGGCACGTAGGGCATAATGGCGAAGCCGCCCCGTGTGTATGCGTCCCAGCGAACGAAGTGAGAGTGTTGATTGGGTTGTTATACCGTGTCTGTTCGGAGAACATAATGGTCAAATGCAGTTACTTTGCTATAACCGTGTTTTTCATAGAGAGCTTTTGCTGGAACATTGTCAACTGCAGTTGCTAATTTTAAAGAGAAGCTTTCATTTTCTTTGGCGTATGTTTTTACATGATCTACCATTGCACTAGCCACACCTTTACCTCTAGCACTCTGCACAACGAACAAGTCGTTTAAATACCACACCTTTTTCATAGCAACAGATGAAAATGAAGGATAAAGCTGAATAAATCCTAAAGGTTCTCCATCTGAACTGAGTGCAATAAAGAATCTTGAATCCATTTTCTCGAAACGCTCAGATAAGAATTCAGTAGAAGCGTTCAAATTTGTCGGTTGCCCATAAAATTAACGATATAAATCAAAAACAATTGAGGCAGCTTCAACTTTATTTTTATCAGCCCTATAAATTTCCATTTTAGTTTAATTTCCTTTTAGGTATAACGCCTTGCACAGCGGTGGAATAAATTGGCGGGACTTTTGCGCTGTCTCTTATACAC